>JAABUI010000070.1_pt1 | contig 161678 bp, 160 predicted proteins | sample 5559111 | NCBI WGS metagenome assembly JAABUI01 (sample SAMN10711870, study PRJNA513365) | rock metagenome | isolation source: Antarctica rocks | place: Antarctica: Victoria Land, Buttleship Promontory | reverse complement strand
ACACGTCGAGGTCGCCAAGGCTCCCTCTCCAAAATACTAAAAGTTTGCGCCGTACCCTGCCCCCCGTAGGACTCCTCCGCTTGGTTTTTCGGTTTGTCCTACCCGTAATTTTTAGTTGAGTTAGGAATATTATTTTTATGTTAAAATGTTCAGACTTTATTTTTTTCTTATTTTTTATTATTTGAAGCATTGAACTCGGCTGACTCAGAGCTACAATCATGTCACTCAAAGTATATGGGGTAGTCAGCGCGCAGAAATCAATTCGAGCGAGGGAAATTGATGGTTTTGATGTTCAAACTGATCCGCGCTAGCAAAATTCTCTAAAATCTCAATGTTCAACATTTTTCTAAAAATGTAGTTTGATGCCGTTGAGTTCGATATTATGTTCGTGGATACAGCTGACTGAAACGAATAAGACCTGAAATTTTGAAGAAAATCGGCCCAGAAAGTAAAATGATTTTCAGCCTAGGAAAACAATGCTTTTCAGCCCCCTGCTTCCAGATTCTCGCTTAATTCTCTCACCAAAATTAATGCTTTCCTGCCCCGAAAAGCATTACCCATCTGGGATAGAGTGGGCCAGGGAAATGACCTTTGCTCTTCGGGACGCAGGCTTGATGAGCTATGTAAATGGCACTATCAGTAAGCCAGTTCTCGACGGAACACTCGATAATTTCGAGCTAATAGCAATGAAAGAGGCCATTGTTACATGGATTCAAAAGGATGATCGAGCGGTAGGCAAGCTAGGCAAGATGTGCTTCAAGCCAATTCAGCTTGGATTCAAGGATCATTGGTCAGCTAAGGAGGCCTGGAACTTTCTAAAGGAACAGTACACTTCGGTGGGATGGTCATCCAAATGGGCTGTTCTGAATAGGCTGGAAGAAGCTCACTATGAAACATCGAACGGCATAGCAGACTTGGAATCAAGTATAAACGTGGTGTTAGAAGATATCGAGGAGCAAAATATCACTATGAAGGAGTACGTTACTATCAAAGTGATCAATTCCCTCGGTCCCGGCTTCGAAACATACGTTACCGTGCTTAATGAACAGGCTAGAAAGGAAAACAAGCTACCTGATTTAGGAGGTCTGTTCAAAAGCTTAAAAGAGGAAGAACTTCGAATGAAGGATTATGAGCGGCTGCATGCTATACACGGTCCGCGTCGAGGAAGGTCAAACGCACGTGTTACATGCTCTCATTGCAAGAAGACTGGTCACACTGAAGAGGGTTGCTGGCCGTTGCATCCGGAGCTGGCCCCGAAGCATCTACAAGAGAAGTTTAGAAATGAGCTGAAAGCTCAAAAGGGAAGAGATTCATCGACTAGGATAGGATCGATGACAGCGGGGGTCAGGAGAACATTCATTGGTTAGGGTCATGAAGATGGCCCGGGCAAAGATATCGCGGCAACGATATCAGGCAGGCAGTTAGGTATTTGGCAAAGATACCGGGCATAAAAAGGTCCTCAGAATGAGGCAAACGGCAAAGCCCTCAGGATGAGGCAAACGGCAAAGTCCTCAGGATGAGGCAAACGGCAAAGCTCTCAGGATGAGGCAAAAGCCCTCAGAATGAGGCAAACGGCAAAGCCCTCAGGATGAGGCAAACGGCAAAGTCCTCAGGATGAGGCAAAATACGGCTGGATCAGGATGATCTATTGAGTAGGGGCTAGGATGGCTTCGGGCAAGAGCTATGGCAAATAGCAGGTTACATGGCTTCAGAGGGAACTAATCGGTTAGGTTGCATGGCTTCAGAGGGAGCTAATCGGTTGCATGGCTTCAGAGGGAGCTAGTCGGTTGCAGAGGGAGTTTTCTGAGCAGAGGGAGCTTCCGAATAGCTTCAAATTTGGCGCCAGCGAGATGATAGGCGATAGGCCGTGCAAGAGGGAGTGTTGAAACAGGAGTTATGCTCGGACCTATCGAGGTCACATGACGCACTGTATTTAACCGAAGCTTCAACCTCCATAGAACTTCACCCAAACACACATCCTACATATGCTGCAAACCTTCTAGTTCAGTCATATTTCAACAACAAGGCAGCTAGGCAGTTCAGGTGTTGCCATGGCGAGGACGCAGATGTCCTCAGCAATTTTCACGGACTCTCTGAAGGTCAGTCTGAATAACCCTCTGCAAAAACAATAGCTGACACTGCCATTCAGTCAAGTTTACGCAATTCTTCTCCGATGAGGTCGACGCTTGAAAGTGCTGGAGGTGTGTCAATCGCTCCCCTGCCACCCATCAAGTCAAATCTGAGACGGGTTATAGGGTACTTCCGAAGCGTCGAGGTCGACCGAAGCACGTCTACTGGACGGTCCGATTGGAATGGAGTTTGCCATGGTGAGGTCTTTGACGCTACAACGGAAACCTACACCCTTAGGTATTTCGAAAGCCTCACAGCTGATTTTGACTGGGTAGAGCTACCTGACGCGAGATTGGGTGTGGGTGGAAATTTGAGGCTACACTTGATGCCAACGTTGAAACCGGCAACTTTGAGTCTTCCGAGAGCCCTGCAACCCAACCGCGGAGGGAAGAGATTGTTTGCATGCAATGATGAAGAGGGTTGGGTATGCCTTTTCTATGGACATCTTCATTTCCCACCCTCCTCGCATTGGCCCTTCTCCATTCCAACCCTTTCCAACCCACTCATCCCCCTCACCTAATGCAAACAAATTTGGACGACTCCTTGCTTTGTTAAGATGCCTTAAAAGACGTTCGAGGATATATCTAAAAGTTTCTGTCTTCCATTGATGGATACCAATCGTGCCTCCCACTAAGCGAACCGAGGACTTCATGCGAGACTCGTTGTTGCCTAGTCCGGGGGACGGTTATCTATTCACACAAGGAATCCTAGTCGTTCACTCTGAATTAGTTCAAGGTGAAGAGATTCCACTCACCTTTGGATTGATACAAGCACGTTTACCAAGAGATTCAGTCATATGTATCTGTACCTTTGCTACTTCTGCTGAGCCGAAGTCTTTTTGACATATATCAAGTTGAATGAAGCACGAGAACAAGAGTACGGTCAACTAGAATGGTGGATGTGTTACCGCAAGGCCAACTTCATTGCGCATTTAGTCCGCATACATAAGCTCCCAGAGCTCAAGGCGAAGACGACGAAGAATGGCAAGCCTGCTGTACGGAGTCCTTTAGCTGAGCTAGTTCATCAGTGAAGTTGAGCTCTATTTCTCCTGTCTATAACCTCAGGATCAGGAAGTGAATTCTCAACTGACAAAGCCCAGGTGTGGGGCCACAACGGATCTCTCCTTACGCCAGACTTTATCGTTCCCACTTGGATTTCGTTAGTTACGTTTCTTCTAATGGGCGAACATACGAATTTGCCGCGGATGATTCGATATCGTTCGAAGCTACGCCCGTGGTCGTGACAGACAGAAGAGGCAAGGCAAGATGAACAGTCTCGATACCTCCAAGCCTAGACTTTCCCCTCAGACCAGGTGATTATGCCAATATCTGCGGCGTGTGTTTAAACCGGACGGTGCGGTCGGGCCGTGATTGATAGGTGTCGGCATAGTCGAGGGTGTGGGTTCGGGATGCAACAGGTGAAGGCTTCGCAATTCAGGATAAAGAAGAAGTTGCATTTCTGATCTCGATCCAAATCACGCACTTGCCGAATAAGTTGAGCAGACAATCTTTGCGGATCGCGTCTAGACCGCGGAACTTTGAAAAGTGACAGTTCTGGTACTATCATGATGCCCCTTGAATAATCCGTACATGCAACGACTCCATACCTTTTGCCAGTGATCTTTTCAATTCAATACGATGCCATGGAGCGTCGTCGTTCCTGTGAAATTTGGACCAAATATACAGAAGATTTGAGTGTAGAAACAGCGAAAGTCGGAAAAGTGTGGCCCCTTTGCCTTGGAATTTTAAGCTATATACTTGAGTGAGAGTTCGGCATCGTACACTGAATCATGAGCGACACTTGGTATGCACCTTGGACCCCGGCCATTACACATTCTTAGTGGTGAGATCCTCATAAGCAAACTCACGCCCTCGATTTGGCAGTGCCGCAAGATCTCAATCCTGCTACTATAGCTTCCCCTTCATGAAGTCTATAGCAGCTTTAAATGTCAGCATTTCTGCAGTGAACATGATGTCTGACATATGTATTCCAGGGTGTCCCTGGAATTTGTCTTGGGAATGACTTGGGAAGGCTTATCAATGAAAAGTTGACCCGCCTTGAATCTGATAGTGGCGAACGGATTCCCATTTAAGAGAAGAGGACGAATGTGGTTCACTTTCTTCCCTGGTCAAACTGGTTGATTCACTACAAGATCTTGCAATCGACCTGGAAGGAAATAACGTTTCTCGTCATGGGACCGTCTTCACCCTCCAGCCTCTTGTCCACCCTCAACACGTCTAAGTGAAAGATTACAATAGAGATACCTAAAATTTGCGTGTAAATAAAAGTGATTAAGAGAATAATGGTTTGATATTGCTCTAACTCGATGATTCGGCACCACTGTAATCTTTTCACCCTGTTTGACTACATGAAGACATTGGTATAACCCACTGCTTTAATTGCACAAGACGAAGTTGTTCCCGCCAGCACCGGTATGCGTCACCACGCCCGCCAGCTCGCAATAGTCGTTGAAAACGACACGGTCTGGCCCGGGTCCCTCACTGCCGTCAAAGGTAGTGCCGTCGGCCATGATGGGGAATTCATAGTACGGGGCTGATGCCACGAAGGGGAGATTCTCGTAGTTGTTCTCCGAATGCGGGTAGTGGTTGCGTCCGACGGTTTGCCCGCTATTCTGGTATTGGCAGCCGGTTTGCTGTGCATCGGAAATGGCGTTGGAGTCGTAGTAGTTATTACCGCAGCTTGCGCTGTTGGATTGGCGTTTTACTTGCTAAAGAGAATCAGTGGAAGGACAAATCGGTAAAGGGGTTGGCCTACTGTAGAGGCAGGCGCAGCCAGGGCAGTGGCGCCGAGGAGGCCAACGACCAAGAGGGACTAGGGATGGTCAGTCGAGTTTCGTATAAAGGGGAATTGGGAAGGGAAGCAATACCTTGACAGAAAACATGAGGCCGAAGGAAGCCAGAAACAACTCAAGGCGACAAAGAAGGTATTGGGAATATAGAATGAATGAGAAAGGCGATGGGGAAATCATTCAGGAAGGACATCGGTCTATATGTACCCAACGTGTCGTACACGGCAAGACGAATGTAGCAACTTCATCAGGTGTTTCTCCGAAGGACCCCCACAACTTGCGAGTACCTTGAAAATGCTCATCAAGGTCCATGATCCAATAATGTCTAATGGGGAAGCTGTTGGCTGTTGCAAGTTCCCATTCTTAGAGGCTCAGGCAGTACATGTGGTTCTGTCGACCACGATGATTGGCACGGAGACAGATGGTATAATTGTCTGTTGATACTACTACTGTGCTACCACGAAGATGGTGAGTTTTGTAGATCGGGCAAAGTCCGCAATTAGGAAGTTTGCCTTTTGAGGCCCGAGGCGCTACTTACTCTAGGGAGAAATCCAGGGGTACGAGTACGTACCGAACACAACCCGAGTAGCCACTCTTAACCAATCATACTGTACACGCACGGAAGAATACCAGCATGAAAAGCAAACAAGCCATTCTCGAGGACAGATTGACCAATAACGTTGTATGTACTCACGGTCCAGTGCTGTGTCCGTAGGCATGTACTACTACATTCTACTGTACAGACGCCGGGCCACAACCTCAAATAAGAAAAGGATCACCCCCGCTCCGACACCCTTAGGGCGAAGCGGCGGCTAGGTTGATAATTGAGATTCTCTATGGTGATCGCCTCCTGTGCCTATTTCCTTGGTCTCGATAGATGCCCGGGAAAAGAAGACAGTAAATGACGTATAATCGAGGCGCAATGTACCTTGGTCCATCAGTTGCCGTTGCTCGCGCACATTTATCCAAGCTATGGCACCTCATAAACCGTCATATCTCCTCCAAAGGCAACATCGTTCTTTTTCTCTTGTTCCCAATTGAAGACACGCTCATCTCCAATGTCTTCACACACCCAGGAGCTCGTGCAGCAGCACGCCTCGGCAGCTCTTGCAAACTACCTCGACGACGGCCATGCTCTCGAAGAAGCAATCAGCGCATTCACGGGCCCCGTGTCTTCGCTCGTGCGCAGCGGCGCCGCCACCGACGAGAGCAGCCTCGAGCAGCCGGTGCAGGATCTCTGGTCTGCGATCATCGCTCGAGCGCGCACAGCACCCTCCAGCTCCTCCCACCAAGACCGTCTCGTTACATTCCTCACTCATTTGAAATCCTCTAAAGTGCCCGGCAACAGCAACATTCAGCTCTGGGGCGCCTCGCTGTGGGCAGATCTCCCCATGTTCGGCGCCAGCATGCGCGAGGCTTGGAACTCGGGGCCCAGTAATGAAACGAACATCCTTGTCCACTTTATAAGCTCTACTAACAGGCGAATCAGATAACGAAATATCACAGTGGGTAAACCTCAACGCCTTTGCCGCCCGCCTCACTGCCTCCCGGACCGCAGATTTCTCCCTCTACGCCATCTGGACCATGCGCGACGCGCTCGAAACCCCAGCCGCACAAACCAGAAACAAGACATTGGACGGGCACGTCCAAGCCGCCTGCACTTGGATTCAACACGTAGGAGAGTTTCTGTATCAGTGCGAGGAGAACTGGGAGAAGGATCCCCGCAAGGGCGATCCGGCAAAGGGAGGCCCGCTATGGGAAGGCAAGTCGGGGTTTTGTAGGGAGAGGTGGTCGTTGTGGAGGGAGCGGATGGGAGAGCTGGGGAAGGAGAAAGGGTTGCAGGATGAGACAAGGGAGGCGGCAAAGAGGGCGGCGGAGAGGATGGGGCAGTTAGAGGGGAGATAGAGGTGGATTGTAAGAGACGCACGTTGGAGTGGTTTACGACGGACGGTGTTATCTGGAACAAGATGTCATGCACTGGCAAATGGAAGGGTGGTTCGAATGACTTGTCCATCATGGCCGAATAGCTGATGAATTCGGTTGAGTATGAAGCATAGACAGAGGATCACGGTAACCTATCAATCCTAGACCATGGCAGATTTGATGTTGGAAAATAACAGCTGATCATGAAATATTGTCCTGATATGTGATTTCGCTAATCAGACTCGCATGAAACAGACCAGGATAGGGGAGATGGATACATGTAGTCGAACGGGAATGAAGTCATCGTAAGTGCCAGTGTGTATCAATTTTTGACGACATATTAGACTAGGATATGCGGCTTCTCGAATACCCTTCAGTGATTTGCTTTCAACGCTCGCTAGATATGAGTTTTTAACATGTAATATGGATTTGAAGCCTTTTTACGCTGAAAATGATGTCTTGTACGCACGAAGAGTTTCACAAGTCAATGATATAGAAATGTAGCACGTGAAAAGAAAACTCCGTACTCGAATTGCTCTTTAGACTCAGTTCATACGAGCTACCCAGCAGAATAGCGAGCGTATTTAAGACTTCTTAATAGTAATGGTTTCTGTATCTTAACGATGACTATAGTCAGCTTCTTTCTTCATCTTAGCTGTAGCAATGATTGGATTTCTACGCATCACTTCATACTGGACGCTCTCTACCTGGCCTTGAACCTGCACTGTGGTTGTCTTCAACGTTCGGAAACCGCAAGCTTTATACAACCGTGGTCTCATACCCTTAGCTTCTACTTCACAAGATATTCTTTCTCGGTCGGCCTCTGCAATACTCTATCTGACGAGTGTCGTTGCAGCGCCTCGTCGACGAAACGGTCTATCAGTGACCAAAAGCTTTAAGAGCCACCAATCGCAGATGTCTGCGAAGCAATTGTCTCTGTCGGACTTGGAAGCCTTGGGAAAAATTGCTAATCGCCGCATATCCCCGTCTCGTCGCTTATATTTGAGTGATACGAACCAGGCCTCAGTTCTGGCAATCATCTCTATACAGAACAAAGTCAAAAGCACTCGTGGTGATAGAAAGAGCGGATGCACTGTCTAGCAAATTCTGCCATGTATTCTTCTTCTCCCTACGTCACCTAGCCGCTGCAGAATCACCAATTCTTCCCCAAACCGCGTATGAAATGATGATGTCGGCGACTACGTTCTCGTTTTCGCCAATCGCGTGATCTGCGGCATCGAGCACTATGACTAAGAAGGTCTGCCTTGGATCATATACTCGTAGGCACTCTTTAAGCGTGAGTTGCCAGAAGAAGTTGTCCTTGGGAAATTCGTGCCTTTTCGACCATGTGTAATCAAACGTAGGGTCATCCATTAATGACGTGGTTGTGATTTGAGCAAGGCGATGTAAGTCGCGCGTTGTGGCAAGGCGAACATCTATATCCCTTTAACCGCTGTCGGAGGGCCACTTTTAGCGTATTCGCTTAATTGACCAATAGAAACCATAGAATATCACCCAGAACTGATTTTATTGATGCTATTCAGATGCTATTGTGATATGCAGCCCAACAAGGACCGTCTCTACATAGGGGGATATCACAGATATCACAGCCAAAGATAGAACGCTTTCCCCGCCCGCTATTGTTAGGGGCCAGCATAGAGCGAGTCATATGGGTGTAATGTAACGAGTATATAAATGCTAAGGAAGGAAAGTATCTAGAAGGGAAGAGCCGGCTATCTATATGACTCAGGAGAACATAAGCTAACCCTGAATAGGGTTGGCCTCGGAACAACCCTATAGCCTAGCGGCGAGCGGCCGGCGATAGTCATCAACATAGCCACCAACATAGCTACCAACATAGGTGCGTAGCTAGGATCGTAACAGCTATCACCTAAATTTGGTGTAATTTCACCGAGAACTTGTCGATTTCTAGGCCTGGCTGTCCTGCCTATCTCCTTGCACCCACGACAGTCCCCAAGGCTCTTTCTTCTGCAGATTTGATGATCATCTAAACGTATCATTGAACGTTCAATTGCAGATCCAATTGACGTTTGGAGGTATCTGAATAGGCTCAAATCGATCGCCTATATCAGTGATAGGACGCAGATTAGGACGGTCAGTTCCTAAATCAGTTGAATCAGGTACTACGTCGCAGGAAGGCATTATCGAGGTGGGTCAGAACGATAAGAGGGCTTTGTTGACATTGTTTCTATTTACAAAAAATAACCTTTTGACGGAACCTTACCGAATCTGGTTAGCGTTAACCTTAAAAATTAACCGAATCCTAACAGCGGTTAAAGGGATAGTACTGGAATAGCGGCTTATTCTGATCGTTGGTTGCCAAGTGTTACATCAGGTGACCCAACATCAAAATTTTTCGACCCCGCACTATGTTTTTGGCTGCGTCGACCCGTGTAAGTCGTTTTCTTCCGTTCAAACTACCATCGTTCCTTTTTCTTTCGCTTAAACTACCATCCTGATTTTTACAGTTCATTGAAGTCGTTGTACGTACATCAGATGACCGAAGATCACCTGACCGACGATTGAAATTTTCTTACCTGTTTACCCGTACATACCTGTATACTCCCATTACCTACCTGCATCTGTCGTTATCTTCATTGTACGCGTATATATCAATCTTTATCTCTTTTTACGATCGTTTTTCATGTCTCAACGCACCTGTACTCACTGTGCTCATAATCGTCTCGTTCATGAATTCTTCGATTCTAATTCAACGCATGTCTTGAATCTTTGTTCATTTCTGTTTACCGATTTACCTGTTTATTCATACACACTGTATGCTTCGTACATGCTTCATAGCACATGCTAATTAGTTCAATAGAAAGCACTCTTCATGACTCGATATCAAACTCCCTATCAAACTCTCTACCAAACGCCCTACCGAATTCCCTACGAAACGCTCTACCAAACTCCCTACCAAACTCTCTATCGAGCTTACCTGTACATACTGTATGCTTCGTACATGCTAATTAGCTCGATAGAAAGCACCCTTTATGGCTCGATATCAAACTTCCTACCAAACTCCCTATCAAACTCCCTATCAAACGCCCTATCGAATTGTTATGAAGAAGAGCTTGGAATAACGATAACGGATTCTCTACATCCCATTGACTTTCTCATTGACTTCCCCATTGGCTTCCCCATTGGCTTCCCCATTGGCTTCCCCATTGGCTTCCCCATTAACTTTCTCATTGGCTTCCGATAGACCACATATGAAGCACTGGATAGGCCACATATGGAGCACTGGGTACGTCACATATGAAGCACTGAATACGTCACATATGGAGCACTGGGTAGGCCACATATGAAGCACTGGATAGAGCACATATGAAGCACTGAATAGACCACATATGAAGCACTGGGTACGTCACATATGAAGCACTGAATATACCACATATGGAGCACTGGGTACGTCACATATGAAGCACTGAATATACCACATATGGAGCACTGAATACGTCACATACGAAGCATTGAATATACTACATATGAAGCATCGGAAGGGCAGGTTGATTTTACAAATCTGTTTCTTATTTTGCACTTTTAGGAGATTCGCCACTAAATTTGGTGGGGCTCTCGGCAAATTCTAAAAAACGGCACAGGTTTTGCAATCAACGATACCTAATTAAAAAGACGTAGTGCAAAGCAGTTTCCATCGGAAATGGCGATCCCCTCGTGCATTGTGTGGGGATAATGGAGATATCCTATTCGATGAGAGCTTTGAGATAATAATTCTTTTCTCTATGACCCGCGCCATAAAAATAGCTCAACTTGATGGGATCTGCCTGCAAATCTTCGATGACTGTCTAGCTCAGTTAGCAGGACACTCTATCCTATAACATCTTCCATTTGCAACGCAGGCATTCAGACAAATCGACAAGAGTCAGATAGGAAAGGTCATCGATGTTAAGTAACCAACCTGACTTTGAGACAGGGTTATGTTGCCCTTGAGAAGCTTTTTACTTTTCAATGTACTATCGAGGACCCAGTAGACATTCAATGTATTGTCATCTGACAGCTTACCCATGTGTAGCCCGAAGCTGCGTACGGTTACCAGCTATGCACTGAATCCCACACAATCGCGGATAAACCCAGCTGAAGTAACCCTTCTCAATCGTGTTGTCTACCTCAATCACCAAATATCATGATTTAACCACCACTTAGAGTCGATTTGATTGCTGTCCCTGGCTACTGCGGTTTAAACCTCCGCCCTGTCGGGCCAATCTTTGCACTATCGAAATCTTCACCTCTTTATCTGTTACCTTCCTACATACTTCGTATCTAATTACCATATACATAGAGTACACGCGCTCAGCTACAGTCATACGCGAACATATATTAGAGGCCAACGACTTCTCATGATCTAGTCGCCACTATCTTCAAAAACACCTGTTACTTGAAATGGTTCTGGCAAAGTAGTCCCAACAAGCAACGACTGCCCCCTACCAGCTTCTTGAGATCGCTTTACCTAACGCATGGTCGTCAGAATCATTGACGCATTGCGCAAGGAACCACTTCCGGGATCTATGGTGATGTATCAATGCTTATCTTGGCCCACAACACAAACCGTATGGGACCTTTTTGGCCCCATACAAAAGCCGGAACGTTCGGGGCCAAAGGCTTGAGCCTTATGAGGCATCGATGTCAAGATCTGGAGCGCTGAATTGGAGACGGAAACGATCTACAGTATCATGATCTTAGGGCCACCTGGGTATTGGGGCCATCCAGAAGATTCAGCCCCAAAGCCGGATCAAGAAGTTTTTGACGACAGCTCCTCTCATCTGTTTCAGAAGAAGTGTCAAGTCCTGCGTATAGGAAGAAATCCAATGACTATACTCCACCGAAAGGCAACGTGCCTGGTTGAACCAATCTCAACTCGCTTAAGAGTCAATCTCGATACATTCATGGCTGCACGAGCTCATTCCCGACTGTCCTTTCGTCCAAAGATTTCGTCTACTCTTTGCCTATAATCTTCTTAATGACGAGATATGTACAGGATTGACCTTCTTGTACACAGACTAAGCCTTCTTCCATTCGCATGTAGTGTAGTCCTGCTATCATCTGTTCTGGAAGGTTGAAAACTAGTTTGAACTCGATTCTAGTCTATATAGAATGCTGATCCGCTGGTTATACAAATCTTTTTCTAAAGAACGTGCTATTTCCTTCACCCAGTAGCATTTTCTTCCAACGCTCTTTTCAAATTCATACCCTACTAGTCTCGAAACCAGCACACTTCTTACGAGTGTATCCAAATCCGGTACTTTCAGCTCCATCTGCAGCAGCACGCTTACACCAAGTATCAGCTCGGCATCAGTTTCAAGCTCAGCTCCGCCCTCTGCTACTGACGTATGTCCATCGGTGAAATCGATTTTTGGCGCAGACTGCAGCAACGTTAACGTCTGCTGCCCTCCATTGGCCTGCGACGCTTCCACCAACACTTGTGTATCTCAAAATGGCGACACGTCTTCTTCGTCGAGTGGCACCTCTTCAACTACATCGAGCACTTCGACTTCGGCCGCAGACCCCTCCGCCTCGCCTACTTGTCCATCTGAGAAATCTGCAGCGGCTTCAATATCTGTTGCTCTCCATTAGTTTGTGATGCGTCTACCAATACTTGTGTGTCTCCAGAAGGCAACACTTCTTCGCCGAGTGGTACCACTCCTACTACTTCGAGTACTTCGACTTTGGCTGTAGACCCTTTAGCCTCGCCAACATGTCCATCTCACAAGTCTGTCGTCGGTGCAGATTGCAGTAACGTGAATATTAGCTGCAGCCCACTGGCTTGCGGTGCGTCGACAAATACCTGCACGACTACGGGCTGAATGACTTACTTGCGACAATGTCTAAGAGACTCGTGCGTATAAGGGAGCCGAGGGGGGGGAATGACATATTAGTAGTGACGCGCCCGAAAAGGTTAGGGTTCGCTTCAATGGACGTCCTTTGACCTCTGAATGTATATTAGATATATTAGCTAGGAAGTAGACGAAGGGTTAATGGAAGTCAGGATCAGCCATTTTAAACTCGTTTTCACTTCATGTCTGCATTCTGTACACATGTACAACGGTCTCTTCATTAAGTAGTAACACCATTACCATTGACTTGAACATCATCTTGGTATATGAGGGTCAGATGGAGCATATGAATATAGGTATTGTTCCCTGTTTTCACGAGTAGACATCTTAAAGCGAATGAGGAAAACAAGTTCCCCACCTTCCGTGAACATCTACACAGCTTCAAAGATTGTGCGACTAACGATATCACAATGTTTCCTCGAGACCCACGTGAATACTATCTCCTCGTCGCAGGGTGTAAAGCCGTAGGCAGACGGGCTTTCATCGATCAAATAATTTTTGGAGTGTTCATCACGGGCTACGATCCGACTGGGGAGGACCACACCCGCAAGCTGTGCACCATCGACAACGAAGCCGCGCTCCTATATCTCCACCCTGTGTCTATAGATGGTATGATCGTGTCAACGGACATCTTGGGACAACAGATACGCAAAGGGCCAAGTGTCTTAATACTCTACTCCCTTACATCACGAGCGTCGTTCGATGATACCACAAACATACATTCGTGCTGCTGCCAGATGTGGCCACGGTCAGTTATCATGCTTGTGGGAACTAAGAGCGACTTGGAATGCGAGCGGCAGGTATCCAGGGAAGAAGGGGAGGCGGTGGCCAGATCATGGAAGTGCGGATTTGCGGAAGTATCTTCCAAAGATGGGGTTAACGTTGAGGAGACGGTATATGATGCTGTCAGGATCATAAGAAAGAGGCATACTGAAGAGGTTGTTTCGAACATGGAGGGCATAGAAAGGTCTAAAAGTGAAGTGGAGAAGATCAGTAAGAAGAGCAAGACGGCTCGGAAAAGGAAATGCATCATTATGTAAACCTTCTCTCTGAATAAGTATGTACTACCTAATAGCTTCTTCGCAACAAAATTAAATCGAATATGCGATTGCTGATTTTGAAAAGTTTTCGCTCACAGATCCCTTCAAATTCGGTTAACATATAAATGTTGCGTTATTCAAAGGCGAAATATCAGCGCGACATCTTCTAGATGTTTTATCACAGGAGAAACATACCAAAAAATGTCGGTTGAAGTGGAAATTCATTGAGGCATACAGGCAGTCGCGCAGCATCTCATGCCATCTCATCTTCGTCCTCTATCTTGACTAGTAAGTCGATTGGTCCTCAACAAGTTTTGATATGTGGTTTCTTTCCTTCAATGTCCACCTTATCTTCAACGAGCACTTGGCTTATAAAGCTGATTTCATTGGCATTCATCAAGTTTTCTGAGAGTTGAGTTGTGACGAAACAAATCGCTCTGGAACATAGGGACGAACAACATTACAGGCTGACAAGTTGCAAAAAAGCAGATTGCAATTTGTAAGCCTACGGCAGAAGTCTGCGCATAAACACTATATTCAACCTGGATTAACAATCATCTCATCTTCTAATCGATTTAATGAAGCGTTCCTAGCAGTGGGAAGTTCACTTTCAGTACAGTAGAAAGGCTGGGCATTATTTGCGCCGCTCTGTAGGTTTTATTGCGGCCAGGATCGAAGAGAAGGGAAATCAAGATTGATCGCTACAAAAGATGTCATCCGCTCTTGAAATCACAATAAAACATACCACTGAACGATATTTCAATATAGTCAGCCATGCTGCGATGAATACTGATCGACAGGGAGAAATTGTTATTTCCCTCATGGTATTCAAGAGGGTTAGATAGGATCTCATTACTTCACGCAGTGTGTATGGTTTCTTAAGGCTAATATGTCGCGTGCTTGAACAGATCTCGAGGTAAGCTATGAAAAAAACCTATACGGCCTCCTCTTGTTCTAATCTCATCCTTTAGCTTGCCGCCGACCAGCCAGCTCAAACTCCCGAAAGTCCAGTGTGGACAAATCGCAATCATTGGCGTAATGCGAGGATGCCATTCCTATTATCAAGCTGTAACGGTTCCTTGAAGTAGAGATAACACACTGTGCAATTCGTGGTCATGTCTTTATACAAGCCAATACTTGGGTATACAATCATAGCAATAATCGTGTTCGATCTTCTTGCTGCGAAGATGGAAACCTAGGGGCGAATCTTTTCTCTCTCTATCATCTTGCGCCGATAATCCTTCATTTTACTATCGCTCTAAGTCCCTGAATTTTTCAAATTCCCGTTCCCTATTGATCTTTCACGCTCATTTCAATATCCTCCGTTGCCCCGAGTAGCCGTTTGCACTCCAATGTATCTTAGCCCAGCTCGCCAATGTGGGAAGGGCACCTCTCAATGCTTTGAATGTAACTGGTAAAGCTCCCCGTGCAAGGACCGCTCGATGGTGCCCCGGTGCCGACGATGATTGCCTAGGCGGAACGGATAAGGAAGAGAGCCATGAAGGAAAGACTACCTTCAAGGTTGCATAGCTTTGTGGTGGATGAGTGCGATGGTGGCTATTTAGGATATAGTGAAGTTAATGAGCTAGAGTGAGATACTGGGTAGCTGAGATTCAGTAAACTGACTTGATCTGAGCTTGACTGTTATGTTTTACGTTGCAATGAGCGCTCGAGTGGCCCTATGTACTTCCACGGTGAGATACTCGCACCCATAGGATTTCGCTAACAGTCTGAGTATACGTTCCCAACCAGCATCCTCGTATCAACAATCGGACCAATGTAGGCTGAGTGAAAACAAATAAGCCTGGCTGTAGATTTCTTCGACCGCGCGAGTAGCGAATCGAAGTTCAAAGGAGACACATACATCGTGCTGGAATACTGGAATAATTGTACTTTCTAAATGTAAAGAACGTATAGTAAATTCTATGTCGCACTAACAGAGTCTTACTCATCAGAAACATTTATTCGAGGCCTATGATGTGTAAATGGTTAGGATCATGCAGTAAGACGGATTCAAGATCATTGAGTTCTGAGATTGACTGCCGGACAAGGCCGAAGCGTAGATGGCTGATTCGAGTCAATCTAGGGGAGATTTTGGCGGCTGGTCTACACAACGACGAATGGTGTTCCAGATCTGAGGCTGCCTGGATACCAACTCGCTGCGTTTGCGTAGAGGAATGTGTGGTGGAGATGATCTCAGTGTTCCCAGGGTTATTACGCATGATCGAGGAAGATACTGAAGCCATAGGATGTCAAATTGCTAGATTGCAGCTTGTGCGGGCAGCTGTAGGCTGACATTCACGTTGGCTCATTCCATTTGAGGTGGAAAGAGTTATGAATAACGACTTGTATTGAGGCTGCCCTAACCCTCTTACAATGTTAGTGTTGCAAAATTGAGATAAGAGGACGTTCGACAGAACGATGGGGATCAAGAGGCACATACAAACACCCTCATGCGTGGTGATCATGCTTCTTAATTGGAAAGATCAGAGTTATGTTACATTCGCAACTTGCAATACAGGCAGTGAAGTTCCTGCTTAATTAGTGAGCGAATGAATACTCGTATAAGTAAGGGATGGCGTAGGGCTAAAGCTAAGTGGCTACGCCTATTCGCAGTTCTGAAAAGATACATCGACTCGCCCGCACTCACCACCATATCATCCTGTCGATTCAGGTTCGGGGTGACCTAGCTACACTTGCCGGCTGGTGCATAACAGATTCAAGGAAGTGTACTGGCTACTTGGCCGCACCTACGGTTAGCACTAAGTAGTAGAAGTCCAAGTGGCATCTAAAGAAAGACGAAACAGGCGGACAGCCGAGAGAAGATCTGGGTCAGGCGTTTTTAGGGTCGGCCTTCCTCTCTTCTTTCGGTAACACAGCACGCGTCCCGGAGGAAGTGGCAAAGCGCACGAATCAAAGATCGGACCGACCGCTGCCACACGAGATGTTAAGGCTCATTGTCGTGAAATATTCGTTAATTCTCTGTTATTACGAGAGTGAGGAGTCATACTTCGAATAGCTGATGATCAAGGGGTTGGTGGCTAATGAAGATAATTCGAGCTACTCGATACTGTGGTACAAATCCATATTCGCCTAACCAATGCTACCTGGCAAGAGCAGAACCGAACACCCACTGTCTAGAACAGTCCTTTCAAAGTCCGCATCGGTAAACTGCTTAGAGTCTTCTTCTCAGTTACTACCGGGTCAAGGTCGAAGGCCCGCATTCCTGTCATCAAGTCCATTTCGTGTCCTCGAATGTAGAAACCACCCGCTCCTTTGGTCTTGATCTTCCATCCTATGTAGAGAGCGATAACTATGGGTGCGGCGAGGTAGTTCTCGAAGAAGGACTGTACGTTTGGTGGTTTATGAATAGGCTTTAACGTTGAGATTAGCATGATGCTTGACTTGAGATTGCTGGGTGGTCGTAGAAAACGGGCAACACTTACGAATAGCGAGGTATAGAATGTCGCAAGGAGCGCGATCATGTTGAGGACGAATCCACAGTAGCTACCAATAACACCGAAGCTGGCCCGGTATGGCAATTCATCCAAGGTGTGGCCTTGAACCTTCCAGCCATGACGGAAACGAATATGGGAAAGACAGATACTGGCCCATACAAAGAAGTATGCAAGACCAGACAGCGATAAAAGCCAGGTGAAGACAGTCGATCCAACCTTGGCCTCGTTGATGAAAGCAAGTAAACCAAACAACAGCTGGATTGCAATACAGGCAAGCGGGCGTCCCTTTTTGTCAATCTTGGCCAAAAATTTGGGCCCCATGCCAGAGGCCGCGAGGGCTTGCATGGTACGCGTTGAAGCGAAAGTGCAGGAGTTGGCTACACTGATGACGGAGATAGTGATGACAGCGTTGAAAACTGACGGTAGGCCCTTGATACCGGCTATCTTGATTGCCAACACAAACGGAGACGCTTTTGTGTCAGCTCCGGAAGAGCCGAGCAGCTGGTCCGAGTCGGAAGGGACAATCAATCCGACAATGAAGAGACTGATCACGTAGAAGAAAGTGATTCGCCAGAAAACTTGCTTGGTGGCCTTGGGAAGCGACTTTCGTGGATCAGCGGCCTCGGCGGCAGCAAGACCGACAAGCTCTGTACCTCCAAAGGCGAAAGCAGCAGTCACGAAGACAGAGCAGAAGCCTTTGAAGCCATTGCGGAACGCGCCAGGATCGTGCCAGTAGTGAGCCCCGATATAGCCACGGGGGTCCGTGGAAACACCACCAGTATCAATAACAATACCCATGATAATGAAGCCAATAATGGCAGTAACTTTGATGACACCGAGAATGAATTCGACTAGTCTTATTATTAGTCCTTTGACTGATTCAAACGATGAGGGTTCAAGAGAAGCCGTGTTGGAACCAACCTTCACCATATCCACGGACTCCAAAGAATTGAATTCCGACCAAGAAAAGCAGGAATATCGTAATCCAAATGCCTACGTTGAGGTCTGTACGCCAGAATTCGATGGTGATACCGGCGGCAGTAAGTTCGAAGGGCAGGACTACGAGCCATGAAAGGGCATAATCCCAGCCCATCGCAAACCCCCTATTTTAACTCCATCGTCAGGCAAGACTCGAGAAAAGAACAACATGTATAAGGGAAGATTTTCGGGTATGCGTACCAGGCGGGATCGAGAAATCGAACCGCATATTGGTAGAACGCGCCATTGACCGGATACAAAACAGCGAGTTCTCCAAGGGCTTGCACAGTGAATAGTAACATGGTACCCACGATCATGAATCCGATTAACTAAAGAGTCAGGATCAGCAAAGCCGTCGCAGGCGGAAGGAGAAGCCAAGAATGGCTCGCTCTTCGAGAGCGACGTACCACACTGGCGGGACCACCGGCTTGAAATGCGCTTCCCGATCCAACGAACAGGCCAGCACCAATGGAACCACCTGAGGTAAATTAGAAGTCAACCTTTTCATCTTGTCGCATTCTTGCGACATCGTGAAGAGGAGCATACCGATGGCAATCATCTGCATGTGGCGACCCTGGAGGGCTCGTGTGAGACCCCCACTCGCGGGCTGCGACTCGACATCATCGGAACCGTGGGACCTATACTCGACGTCCTCGGCGGGCATCTTCTCTTTGATGTCCTCCATGATGGATGGTTATACCACGAACAATGCGACGTAGCGCAGATAATACAAGTGCCAGTAAGACGGAAATATACAAGGACAGGAAGGAAAGAAAGAAATGGGGGAAATGGAAGGGTTAAGAGAGATGGACGAAGGGCGCTCATCCTTCTCCCGTGCCCATGGTCCGACTAGATGATAAGCATGTCCGAAGGACCCATGACAGATAACCTAAAAGGCGCACCATTGGAAACGTGGCCAATGGCATGTCGTGTATTCTGGGGCGGGTCATGGTGTGCAGTACTGATTACGGAGCTACTGCTACTACGGAGTACGGGCTCATGCTACGACGGCCTAGATGACCTGGAACAGTCCATTTTACGTATGCGACCCAAAGGATTTCCAAATCCCCGGATGCACTGAGCACTGCACGGGTAGCGACCTCGCTGGTGAGACACATATTACTCCGTACTGGAAGCCTTCTATAAAACAATGGGAAGACACAGAAACGCCTATGATTGAGCCTCACCTTATCCCGTTTGCGCATAGGTCGCGCTTGTACTTGGTCAAAGCGACCGGCAAGGCATTTCAATGCCAATTAAACCACTGCGATGATAACAGACTTTTAAACAACTATCAGAAACTGCAATCTGAACTGCTTATTGAAAAACAATGCCATTCGGATACTGAGAGCTTGGAGATGCTCAAAGTACTAATGGATGGCTCATGCTAATATTTCCTCCAAAATCCCAACAGGGTTTTGGACTTTGATGGCTGTCACTCTGCATGAAAAGACCCCCACTTCCGCATGGCAAAATCGATTTAATGTGGTTGCCTGCCATACATAATACATGAGATTCCCCCTTTCGCGAAAATGTCGCTCAAATCATATTTCGAGGGCTTTTTCGCTTTGTTCTAGCATCCTCAGACTCCAGCAGCGAACGCTGACCCAACCTGAAGAAGAACGTTACCACAGAAGGGCCGCACCCGGTAGCAGCAACCATGTCCCCAACTCGCCAACGCCAGACGGCCGACGCCCTCCTCGCCGCCTTTAATGCCATGGACGTCCCCGCCATCCTCGCCCTCCGCAGCCCCACCTGCATCCGCCAAATCCGCCCCGCATCCGCCAACGTCTCCAACCAAAACAACGACGCCTTCGCACAGCACCTCCACTCGATGCTCAAAATCCTCCAAAACTTCGAGCTCACGTGCTATGAATTCGTCGAGGATGTTGCCGCGCGCAAGATTGTCATGTGGCTAAGGGCGAGGGCGGATACGATAGTAGGGGAGTATGTGAGCGAGTACATGTGGACGTTGGAGTTTGATGAGGCGGGGAAGAAGATTGTGTGGCAGAAGGAATATGTGGATTCGGCGGTGATGAGGGATTTTTGGCCGAAGGTGAGGGAGAGTGTGAAGAAGGCGGGGGAGTGACTGTGGAGAGGGTATTTGAATCGAAGCATCTAGGGCTGGGTTGAGTACACCTCATACAATTTTTCAGCACAAATACGTTCAATCATTTCACAATGCATGCAATCGGTTCAAAATGCTCCAACGCCATCCCGGAGCTTTTCCAAAGTATACACTCATCATCTGGGAGCATAGCCTTCGTACTCATCTTCCCCTAGAGACGATTCCCACTCGACACTTCGAACCCTTTATCCCCAAACGCATAGAAGATCAAAGGCGGGGATTCAACGGTTGTTCCCAAATAACCAAACAGTTAAGCACCAAGTCCTCATCAACGAGAACAAGCTATCGTGCAAGAAAGCCAGAAGCTCCTACAGACCTCTTAGCGAAATACTAAGCTCCGAGCCAGTGTTTCGCTTTCGCAAACAAATAACTCCCTAATCAGACAATATCATTCTTCATCTCTGCTCAATTTACACGCCTACTCGAAGTCGTGATGAACGAGTGCCACACCTAACACATCGGATTTCTTTCCTTTCGGGCAGTCTATACCGTCCCACAATTGCCTAACCCACCATTCTCATCATCAACAAAATTATAAAAGAGAGGAACGCAAATCAAGCCTCGTCACCCAACAGCATATCTTTCACATCTACCACCGCCCGTCTTAAACAATCTGCATAGGATGCGCAGCTGCACAGAACTTGCTTGATGGTGTGATATGCTAGGAATGCCGGTGATACGCCTGCATCTACGCACAAGTGAGAGTATCGGTTGACACCCGGAGAAAATACGGAGATAAGGGCAGAGAGTCCGGATCTTAATCAGCTAACCATTCATATAATGCGCTGTCAAAAGAATCATCAGATTCTGGATTATATTGTTCGACGTTGATCTCTTTCAGTACGCCACCAACGAATCATCATAACGCATAAGGAGCCAGTACAGCGCCAACCTACAACATGACACACTCGTTAGTAGGAAAGATCGCCATCATCATTAGCAGATCTGGATGTGTCGGAGCAGCGACAGAGATCGGGTTTGCAAAGCGTAGGGCAGCTAGCGTATGTGCGCTCCTTCCAAGGACCCGTCTGCGTCTGAAGTGTCCACCAGGTTGCCTATAGCCTATATCATCAACGCTGCTGCTTCAGATAAGACCCAAGGGCATGGCGCCAATGCCATTGCTATCAAGCAGAACTGGGGGATCTTGAGGCGCCGAAGAGATCAGTGAAAGAAAACGCCGAAGGACGCTGGACTGGTGCGGTTGAATATCTTCGGTAAGTCCATTGAACCGAACAAGAGCCACGAGTTAAGCCCGCTGTAGCATTGCTTTGATTCAACACTGGGGGACTGCCGTTCTGGGCCCCTCCGCGAACGCAACGATAGACGACTTCGCCACCAACTTCGACTTAAACATCCGCGGCCCAATCTTCATGGCTCAAGCCGTTTTACCAGTAATCCGGCGGAGAGGCCGCATCAAATTCTCCCCCCGCGCTGCGGAGAATCCCCAAGGTGATCCATACACGTACTATGCCGCGTCAAAGGCCGCATAGCACAGTGTTACTAGGAGCCTCGCGTGGCAGTTTGCTGCGCCGTTGGGAACCACTGCCAACACGGTGATGCCAGGGCCTGCCGAGACTGGTAAGTTGAGCTGGTTGTGGTGCAATTTTTTGAGCTGATAGGTGTATATTTGATGGGAGTCGTTGCTGAAATATATGTTGAGCCGATGAAGCAATCTGCCATGGCGGACAAGAGGTTTGATGCTCTCAGTGGCCTCGCTCATATTGAGCCATTTATTGCAGAACATAGAAGGCGTTGGACCAATGGGGATACCTTTTCTACGACTGGTTGCGGGTGGATGCAATAGCGCAAGGCTCGGCGTATTTAGGACAGTAGAGCACGCATCCGAGTCTGGACGGCCTTCTTTACTTCTATATTCTCTTCTTTTACTGCTAGGGCCATCGGAGAGAAATCGCAAGCAATTGCGAGTATTATTTTTTTAAGGGCAAGTATGTACTCGCCAGCTCTCTGTACTACCTTAGAAGGCGTCGTCCCAGTAGAGGAGGAGCTGCAGATCAGAAACTCCCTGCATCACAGATGCCCATGGCATTTTCGCGCGAATGGCTCGAAGTTTGGTGGTTCCTGCGGGGAATCGTCGAAAGCCAAGTATAACGCTTCCTTTAGTTCATAGCTTGTTGCCGGTTCTTGATATCTCGGTTTTCGTTGTTTTTGCGGGGTATAGCATCGCAGGAAGGCGTGGAGAAAGTGCCAGAACAGACGCAGTAGTGGAAAGACATCGATGATCTTCAAATTTTGTGTTAGTAGCTTGACTGGTGTCTCGCTCTTATCTTGACCGTTGTTTTTTTGTTGAGTTTTAGCGAACAGTAGTCCCAAGTGTATCATCTAATAGCAACACATTTGGTGAATGACTCGCCTCTCAGCATTATCCAGAGTTAGCTGTGCCTCCATCGACGTTGTTCGGGTCAAGGAAAGTTAGCCCAATACAGTGTGCATGTAAACGATAATGTGTGCACATTTGTAGAAAATACTTTGATATGGTACAAACCCAGAAGGCAAACAAGAAGCCTCTTCTCGACAATGCCGAGACAGAATATCATTCCTAATGAGTATTGCTAGTTAACTCGGAAACCAGATACACCATGTCTGGAACACGTCCTCCGATAACAAACGCTATCAAGACATGACAACCTTGTAGACTGTGGAAGTGGGTTTGGGGATTAGCCAGTGCGAGTATTCTTTTCCTTGCGTGCGATTTCCTCCTCCGCCTCCAGAATAACTTTAAGCGGGATGGTTTTCCAGTCATGCCGTGTGGTAGAGACCGTACGGAATGCCTTGTCTTTCGGAAACACATGCATATGGAGATGGCCGACGGAAGCATCTGGGAATGGATGGAATCCATATACGAAATCATCCGGCTTGAGAGTTTTGAACGCGTCTGACATTTCAATAAATGTGTCCCGTACGTTTGGAAGAAGGCGGTTAAACTTATCGAGTGTGTCCTGGTTTGCGGCAAGCGTGTTATTCCGACTCTCGACAACGTCTTCTACACGAGCGAGAATCTTGTCGGCGCCACCATGCTCCCAGAACTCGACAAAATGCTTTTGCAATTCCTTCAGCATGGCACTACTATCTCTGGTGGCATCGGGGTCGACAATGTTGAGAATGCGCTCCTTGGGGATGACAAGTGTGTGAGCAAATGCCTGGCCTTCTGCTGTGTTTTTGCCGGGTTGATAATCAGCGTTCAACCATTCGGGGTATTGGCGTCGGTCGTAGCTTTCTCTGTTCACCAAAATATAAGACTTGTCTGATTCACTAAGGATAAGCTTTTTGCTGTGGGTTTTGTAGTCCTAGGAGTTGCATAAGCCATAACGAAACTTGGCGGTGTCTTTGGGCAGACCCACGGAGAAGAAAGTATCTGATTTAGCATAGGGTCTCTCACCAACCGTAACTCCTTCAAGGCTCCGAGGAATGAATCCTTGTTTCCTATCTCAGGTGTGCAAATAAGCCAGGTGCACGAGCAAAATAAACTCCTACCATGCCACTGATCTCTCAGGGCAAAGTGAGGCTGCTTACAAGTTCGGATATTCATAATCGTTGTTACCAGACTTCCATTGCTTGAGCTCCTCCATGTAAATTGGGTTGTTTCGGAATCCATTACGCTTTTCGATATAGAGCTTTTTGTGAGCATCATCATTGTCCAGAGCACTGATCTGCACTGGCGTGTCTGTCATGTCTACCAGCCAAGCAATAGTCAGGACTAGGCCGCAGATAGCAAGTACACGAAAGGCCTTGAGTTGGGTCGATATTCCACTGAAACTGAAATCAAAGGGACTCAACAATGCTGCACTGGGATAAGCGGCTTGCAGGTACTGAAAAAGGATTATGGTTGACAAAATAGATAGAAACGTGTAACAAGTCCGGTCCAGAAACATATGTAAAGGTTGTGGATGTGAGAAAAAAATGGCATTTCTGGGCTTTCGGTGAGCCTTTATGAACCAGAGCAAGCTCGCTTTGGCATTTGTGAAGTTGGGTCAACGCCGACATTCACTTCCCAATGACTCTTCGAGGTATGAATGGAATAAGGATCCCACAAGTTTCAAGTGATGGAGCACAAGGTCTGAGTGTTGTGTGATCTCTTGTTGTGCAACCGTTTGCGGCGAAACATGGCATCGAAATGAAAGAACTCGGCTGCTTTCATGGCGATGAGGGAATGCTACTGCCACTATGACAGTGCTCTTCACAAGTCAGCCGGGTGCATGGCCTGAGATCATTCGGTGCCTAGCAAGTCTCACATTGTAAGAAAGATGGAGTTTTGGTTGAGCGCTTCGTAGAACACAGCCCAAGTTTAGGCGGTAGTTTGGCGCCGTCCAGCCCTAACTGCCATTCGAGGTTTACACAGCCTTTGAAGGTACCAATCGAGACTGCGAACAACGATCAGGTCTGCACAGTAGGCATAATAACTGCAGGATTTTATTGTTTGCAGATAGTCTCATCCACTAGAAATCGAATCCTGATCCATTCAGGCGACTATCCCACCATCCCAGTGGTTCGCAGACTACAAAGCTGAGACTGTGGGGGTGGGGGAGACTACGAGCAATATGCCAGGCAACTCGTCCTACTAACGAGGAATTTGTAAATTATCAAGAAAACTCGTCGTCTAAGAAGAAAATCCACCAATCCAAGAGCAATACCAACGACACGTTGAGCCAGATCTTGGAAATCTCCATTCGCGACTCCTGTGTCGACTTTGTACCACGCCATCCAAACCTAGAGTAAACGACAGACGAAGCCTAACTGTTTATACATCTCCCGAGAAATTATAAGGGTATCTTATCTCCATAATCACTCATTCGCCGGTGGAGCGCCCCCAAGAGGCGCTGTTCGCTGTGCTTGCGCTACCTCTCGAGCAGCAGCTGGGTTGCCAGTGCCAACCCTACGGCTCCTGTACAAATTGTTAGCGGACGCTCACGGACCAGACATTGCCCAGGCTTACATGATACTCCTACTACCCATACTGATAATTATCATGAAAGCCCAGCTAGGGATTATCGAGAAGCCATATAGGATGTACCCGATAGGTTTGTTCAGCATCGCTTTGGAAACCCAGCCATCAAAAGGATGGAAGGCGCCTTCGTATATTGGAGTCTTCTCGTAAGACTTCTTGGTATGTATCTCAACAATATCCTGGCTGGTGGTCGTCGTAGCGTTGAGTGGAATGATATGGATAGTCGTAGTAGGGCGAGACTGATCTGCCTGGGTGATTGGAAGCTGAATATGCCAGACAGAAGGAGCGTTGGCGAGCCATGTGGAGCAGAGAACGGCCTGGCTATCACAATTGATGTATCCAAGATTTGGTGCTGTCGGATCTACGGCAAACAAGGCTGCACTCTCGTTCCAAGCTTTCTCAACGCTTTCGCATCCTCCAAGGCATGTCTTGTTCCCTCCTGATACCATTACCATCCATGTTTCCGGTCCTTCGCTCGCGCTCGTCATACTAGGCAAAAGAACGGTATCCCAATTGTCCTTGGTCAAAGGCGTCACATTCTTCGATGCTGCCTTGGCGGCGCCGGCTGTGACCGGAGCTGTGACTGCGGCGGGGAGGTAAGATTTAGCGATCTCAAACCAGGCTTGAGCCTGATCCTGAACGTTTTCAAGCAGGGGCTTCTGTTGCTGGGCAGCTACGATAGCCGGCAGGGCCAGGAGAAGGGATGCTGCAGCGCGCATAGCGAAAAATGTTCGCTCAGTATCAAAAACAGCTCTGGTTGCTGCGATAAGAGGATATCTTGATGATTACTGAAGGTGAGAGAAAGAGAAGAAGAATAAAGCGTCAAGGTACAGAGAAGTTTATTGTCAGAAAGGTGTAATCGAGTTTATGCGCCAGGGTCTAGGTAATTTCCAAAGGGGTTCTCCATGTAATATATCGCTACGCTAGCTTGGCTGTGTACGGGATAAATTACACGAGTCTCGACTTTGTCAGAGTAAGGTAAGGTACTCTAGTTCCGAAGATCAAAGGAGCCATATGTTCTCGAGGCCGCATGCATCGACGCCTATGGCCATAGATAAAGAAACCTGAAATACCAAAGGCAGAAGATTGCTCTGTCTTGTCCTCAAGAACCTATGTGCTGCGCCTGTACTGCGTCCTATTACCAATGTTTTCCACCAAACGCCTAACAATGCTCACTGCATTCCGAATCAAAGAAGCTTTAAATGCCCCGTCACCTTATCGATGGCGCTCTTCGGTGCAGGCCCTATGCCACATACAGTCGCTGACCCACTCGCAATCTGCGTCCTTCCTGCGTCATGGATGACCTGCGTGCACAATCCTAAGCTGACGGCCATTGCTTGTAGTGTCTCCAGCTCTTCTTCGCTCTTGACCTGCAAGGCGACTTTAGCTTGCCCCAGTCGTTCCCACTGTCGGAGGATCGAAGATTTAGGGTCATGGGAGACGAAATACTTGTAGCAGGCCAGTGTCGCATGGGAGCATTGAGCTGCGATCTTGCCTAGAAAAATTCTAGATCAACCTATCCTTCCAAAGCACTTTGCAGCTGAATTTATCCTACCTTTTCCCATGCCCAGATCTGTCCTTACAACCAGTACCAGCTTGCACTCCTCCGTGTTGCCCTCGAAGCTCGCTAGTTTACCTGGCTCCACCAGCTCCGCTTCGTCGTCTTCATCATCCTCTTCTTCGCCCTTTAGACTCTTCATGAGTTCCTCATCTGAGGAATCTGGGTGAACGGTGACATCGTAGCTATTAGGCCAGCTTTTCTTCCCAGATTTGCTATTGCTGGAAAAGATGCCGAGTGACGCGCCTTGGGCAACAAAATAGCCACCTAGAGCTGCGATGATTGCTGTCGCAATGACAATGGCAGCCGTAGATGGTTGAGGGCGGTCTATCGCGGAGGTCATTTGGAAGCACGAATGGTGTTGTAGGCGTGGGATAATTTTAGGGCTGTAGTCTTGCTGACCTCCACTCTCATTCCGACCTCCAACATTAACGACGCCCCCACCACTCTGCACCCTCACACCTCTTCGTGGCAAACCTCACGACTCACAGGACTTTAGACAGGAAATGCTTACTTGCTATTCATGAACAACGCTTAAACATACTAGCAAGGCGCTTCCTATCGCCAGGGTCACCCCATAATTGGTTTCCACAAGCACCTCGATCAGGACGCCCGGCTGATTGGTTCTTCCATAATCCATCATGCCCACCGCTCATCCCTCCCTCACCTTCGCTCGATCCTTCTCCAACACACTTTCGCGCCTCTCCCGCCCCTCCGACTCGCTTCTCAAACACAGGCACCGCGAAATCCCCAAATACCCCTATGGCCCCGCAACCACCTACAAACAATCCAATTTCGGGCTTTACGGCAATTCCAGCATTCAATTCGGCAACAAAGTCTCCGAGCGCAATGAGATCAAGAGCCGGCGGAGGTGGAAACCCAATATCCACAGCAAGCGCCTATGGAGCGAGGCGATGGAGAAATTCGTCAGGGTAAAAGTGCAGGCGAGGGTGCTGAGGACGATTGACAAAGTGGGCGGGTTGGATGAGTATCTACTTGGGGATAAGGCGGCGCGGATTAAGGAGATGGGCATGAAGGGGTGGGCGATGAGGTGGAAGCTTGTACAGACGAAGAGTGTGCAGGAGAGGTTTAGGCAGCAGAAGATGGCTATGGGGTTCGAAGTACCTACCGAGGAAGAGCTGAAAGCGGATGAAGAGGCAAAAGCTGCTAAGAAGGCGGAAAGGATGAAGCTATTGAACGAAGAGAGGGCGAGAAGGGTGAAGCAGTCGAAAAAGGACAAGCTCCGGGCGAAAGAGACTGAGGGGTCCGAGAAGGAGGTGATAATAGAGAGTGCAGAACAAGAACAAGAGCAGAAGGTTTTATCAGGAAGTTAGTAGCCTAGACTCCCTTCTCGCCTTTTTGCGAGGTTCTGTGTAAAGAAGCTGGTGTATATATAGCGCGACATCGCCAGGTTGGAGAGGACTGGAGGCATTTATTACAGGCAGGAAACTTGGTCAAAAGGCAACCAGTTGTCAGTTCTTATCAAGGCTAGAGGGCGTAATAGAAACCAGTGAGTCAGTGCAGAGTCCTGATCCCGTTTCCAAATCTTGCTCAATCTACAAGCATTGACAGCACAATTCATCTGCTGTATTAGCTTCACTCATGAATATCCTGCCATTTCGCCAGTTACAACCATGCATCTCACTCTCCCTTGCTTCTCCTTGAAAGTCTCCTCCGGTCTTGATTCAATGTTATTTCAATCCTAGGCGCCCTATATGATTGTGCTATACTTTGGATATGAATGGTATTCAGTCAACCAATGGTTTCGGTTAGAACTCTCTATAATTATATCCTCACTCTATTACAGCAGCTGGTTCGAAGGTAGATTCAAGTGTGACTTTCACAGCAGAAACTCCATTCCATGAAATCTAATATTCCTTCTCTAATGTTTCATTTAGTATTATTGAGGGCATGTGCAATGAAGTTTGTTGAGTGTTTCGTCTCTGATGAAGCTCTACATGAATTCTTGTTTGACATCTGGCTTCACCAGGAAATCAGACCCTGGAGTAGGGGTTGATCTCTACTATTAAAGCAAGCCAGGTACTTCCCAATTTCCTTTGCTTCCTTCTCATCAGCTTGAAAACTATCTTCGACCTAACCTTTATAAAATTCCAACTTCGAATTCCTATTCCTACATTCAACCACGCCATCTACAACCCACATCTCTTGGCCTTGATCTTCGACTGGTCATGTCTCTCAAGATCGACGTACCAGATGTCAATTATACAGCTGGCTCCCCGGTCAATGGTACGGTCACTTTGGTCGGAGATGGAGACGTTAATGTTCAGACAATCTCGATCAAGTTTGTAGGTTGCAGCAACATCTTCGTACGGTATTGCCCTGAGTTGGCAGGAGGGTCACCAACTTCTGCGCCCGATCCGTACAGTGGTGAAATCCGATTCTTTGCATATGAGACCGTCATAACCGAAGTCCCGCAAACTCTTTGCGCGCCCCAGAGTTGGCCCTTTGAATTTGTCTTCCCGTCCAAAGGTAATATTCTCAAACCGAAGAAATTTGCTGCTATTACGAGACTAATAGGCGATAAGCATTGCCCTCCTCCTTTGCCGATCAAGGCTTATCGGGCTTGTCCGAGAGTACCTGTTCAATTACCTACACGCTCGAGGCACACTTATCAGTTCCACCAGATGGGAAACACCACCTTCTCCACTCCAACTCAGGCTCCACCAAAGTGACCACAAAAGAGCTATCCTTTTCTGCTGCCAGGTCTATGCAGAGTTCTGACCCCGAAGAGGGCGTCGTCAGCGAAAAAATCAACGTCAAAAGTTTGCACTTGCTTCCCGGCAATGAAAACCGCCATTTGACTCTAGGACAGCACCTTCAATCAATATTCCATCACGGCGACCTTCCCGAGGAAGCATTCACATTGAGCATTTCAATGCCCCACGTTGCGGTCATGGACAAAGTTCTGCCAATTGTTCTGAGCCTTCAACACGATACAGGAGTCGAGCGAGCCTCAGGTCTTGAGGAGCCTCCTAAGATCCTGTTACAACACATCGAAGTAGTCATCCAAGTGAATACTGATGTTGCAAGCCATGCTGGGATGCCTGGCGGTTGGGTAGAAAGCAAAGTATTGGCATCGTCTGATTATCCAAAAAGTCCGGAAGACGCAGAAGGAATGGCAGACAGCCTGGATATAGGTGAAATGCTCAAGCCTATAATACCCCAGTATCTCTATCCGACCTTTCAAACGAAGAATATTACAAGGAGTTATGCATTGGATGTCCTCGTCGCTATTGAATGTGCGGGAAAGACGTTTAAGAGAGACTTTCGAGTACAGAAATTGTTGCTTCTAAGGGATCTATCTGTAGCCGGATCCTAGACTGCCTTAATGATTGTCACACAGTCAACGACAAGCATTGTGTCACTGAGTAAAATGGAGTCCAAAGTTGGTTGTTTAGAGTATACTGGCGAACATCTCTTGAATATGTACCAGAGACTTTAAAAGTAGAGTATGACGAAATATTTCGGAACTATACCATTGCAGTGAAACTAAGAGAATGGAACCGGTACCAGCATGAGAAAAGCCTATGAGAATTTGAGTTGCTCTCTGCTTTCAATTTCATCTTCTTGGCAATATAGCTTAGTAGAAATGACAATCGTCTGAGGTAGAGTATTGCAAGGAATTACCCTCAGAACATCTGTTGGTGATTTGATTACCTACTTAGTAAGCGAGTTGAACACCACCACAATACGCCCCCTAAGCCAGTCTCACACCAGCCTGCCGATTCTTCTTCTGGGTAGTTCCCATCGCATTGTTCATGCCAGTAGCCTGACTACTATCCAGGGAGCTTTGTGCCTCTCTCTTTTTGTCATCCGAAATCTTCTTTAGGTGCTTCTCAGTCTTCTGCTTCCCGCTTCCCTTACCATGGAACTGATGACTCAAATGCTTGAACGCCTCCTTCTGGTTCATCGACCGTCCGAATTCGTCGACGTACTTGAGCTGCACGTCGGGCTTGTAATCCCGGTTGAAGACATCCAGCATCTGCCTCGACTCTGCCTGGTCACGCTGCTTGTTTTCCCAGCGGGCATACTCCTCTCTCTCGCGAGCGGACATCCTGTCCAGTTTTCCACTAGCTCGATCACGCTCACGTTGCAACCGAGCTTTCCTCTCAACTTCTGCCTCACGTTTCTGTTTCTCCGTAAGAAACCTATCCCGCTCACGATGCAGAGCATTGATATCCCCCTCGTACGTTGGCTTCAGCAGGCCTCGTTGAGTGAGCATTGACACCGTGGCACCGAGGCCGTTGTCCAATGTAGCCTCCTCTTCCAGGCCTGTGATGGTCAAACTCGAAGGCGCGGGTGTCGATGCCTCGCGTTTGATGCGTGCTTTGAAATCACCGTCCTCTTCAGATCCATCGTAGGATTGATCCATGTCAACATCAGCTCCGTCTTCGGCAACAGGAGATCGTGATTCAACAATGTGGGGCTTTTCCTGCTCCGCTTGTGCTCTCTCATCAGTAGCTCTCTGTAGACTTACAACGAACTCTGTAGTCTCATCGATAACCAAACCGACTTCTCCATCTTGTGTATCATCATCGCCATTTCCGAGTGAGCCTGGAGTAGCGCTTGCCTCTTCTCGAAGCCGCCGAGCGATGTCTTCGGGCTTAGTACGTTTTCGCTTCTTGAGTGCCGCTCGTCGCTGCACTGCTAGAGACGCTTGCAAATCATCATCATCAACAAATGAGGTGCTTTCGAGTTTGCGTTTTGGCGCAGTGGATTGGGAGGCAGCGACTCGAGGCTCTGCGTTTCCTGAATCGACGTCCATATCATCTTCGTCGTTTTGCACGCCGTTACTTGTCTCAACCGGGGAGATATCGTCCTCATCCACAGCTTTCTTCCTCGTAGATTTCGCTTTCTTCTTTTTCAGCTTTCGGGTCTTTGCGTCCACCACCACGGTGTAGTCCGAGATTGGCACGTCGTCCTTTAGTATATCGAGGCTTATTGGTTGTGCTTTCAGCTTCTCCCCAGTTGACTGCTTGAGTGCTTCACGCTCCTCTGCTGTGGATCCTTGTGCATCCAGAACAAGCCGCTTCCGTTTCTTCCCGTCTATAGTCTCGTCATAATGTTTCAGTATAGATGTGCTACCGGTTTCGTCGACTTCGTTCGGATCGTACACTGGTTTCTTCTTCTTCAGCTGAAGTCTCTCGTTCAACACTTCTCGCTCTTTCAGCTCTAGATTCTCGAGCTCGTCGCCTTCTTCTTCGTTCTGATCGATGGTGGTATCCTTGAGTGTCAAAAGTTGCTCGTCACCCTCATCGAAGTCATTCAGCTCGTGCGCAACCTTTACGCCTGCAAGATCCTCTGCAGTGTGATCAGGAACGTTCTCCCGCTCAGCAAGCTCTTGCTCCAGCTTCCGTAGCCTCTCTCGTTCTAATTTCTTCTGCCTTTTCTTCTGCTGGATCAGCCAGGTCTTCGTGTCTAGCTCTGTGACATTATCGGCCTCGCCAAGCCCCTTGCCTTCAAGTTTAGCGTATTTTCGAGCAGCATCTCGGGCCTTCTTGATGGCCTCATTCTTGGCTTCTCGCTGCGCTTTAGCATCTGCTTCTCCTTGCAATTTCGTCCAATTTTCGTACCCTTGTGCTTGCCTTGATTCTAGAGTGCTCCCAACATCTTCCTCCCCTGAGGACCCTTTATCGTCCTTGGGAGCCTTGAAAGTAGGGCCACCTCCCGGAACCGGAAGAGGTTTCAGTCCGATGGCCAGTCGGATTTTGTTTGTTTCTTCAATTGATATTGAGTCAGCCATGACAGCCTAAAGTATATTCAGGTGCGCGTGAGCTCAGTGAAATGGAGGAGTAGGTTATCAAGTTGATGGAGATGTTGGTAGTAAGTCGAAGAGGTGGGACCGGAAGTTTCCGTTTACTTCACGCTTGTCCGACACTAGATTAGCCTTCTAAAATCTTGGCGCAGCAAATAAACATTTGTGACAACCAAAGGTTCTCTTTTTTCCTTCATTATAGATCTGGGTTCAGCAATCCCGTCGCCCTCCTTGAGGCGTCTCTCGGTTGATTGCTGGATAGCTCGACCTCATCATGGAGCCATCCTTCCCACTACAGGAACCTCTTGATGTCAATCTTCCGGTCGACAGATCTCAGAATGAACCGGTGCCTTTCAAAGCCTGAGCTCCCGCAAGGTGAGCTCGGTGGACTGGGCTACTGAAGGCGTCATATTCCAAGTCTCTTTGCCGATGGCCGTTGGCCTCTGAGGTTAGGGTCAAACCATGACTAGCCTACATCTTCTACGTCGTTGTCGTGGGGTGAGAATAGTTGGGAGCATAGTCTAATGGAATGGTGCACTGACGGAAAACAAATAACTCAAGTCCTCAGCCTTTGGCGAGCCAAGAAACATGGGCAATCGCGTAGAGAACCTTTTCGGGGGTGCCAGTCGTTCTCATTGGGGTAGTGGTCTGGTTTTTTCCTACCTTCTCCTTATTTCACTTGCTCGCTTCGCGCACGTCGGCTACTTGTGTTTGATGTCTTCGCTATGTAGCTCAAGCTCAAATTACAGTAGTAGTGGGGGGCAAACATATACTATACTACAAACCCAAATCAGAATGATTGCATGCTCGCCATTGTTCTCATTTTGGAAGCTGTCCACCATGCACAGCTGCATCCTCTCCCTCTTTGTCTTGATTCAGCATGCAACGATCTCACTCATGGCTCCGGTTTCTTCTCCGAGTATCGCTGCACCAATAGTCACCCGGCAGATGCAACAGAACGTGACAATGCTCAGGTGAGCAAGGACTCGCGAATGGCAGATTGGAAAGACTTACACTGAAACAATCAGGACCAATCCAATACTTAACACGCGCCCCTTCGTCGTCCCCGCCCTCATCGCAGCCAACCCGAACGTCATCGCCTACCACATCCCGTTCACTCGAACAACCCTCTACATTCAGCTCACTGACCCAATCCCCGTATCCGGCATGGCCAGTACTCTTTTGCTGGCCCTCAGCTATGTCGAAATCCATATGGACCGCAGCGGCGATGGGTCGCTTAGTAGACGCGATGATCCCTTCAACTACGATACGGGTCTTGGGGTCAAGCTGTCAGTTGGCAGTTCCCAAGGACAGCACATGACGTATGGGATTTTGCGGTCGACGTTGAAGGGGATCAGGGATTATCTGTATGCGATGCATCGGTATGTGGGGGCTATGTTTGTGATCGCTGAGGCGGATATTGGGATGGTCGGATCTGGTGTTATAGAGGCTAGTCCGCGAACGCAATGAGGTGGTTTTCTTTTATTTACCTATTGGAATCGATCTAGGTCATTTTGGTCCTCCTTCCTCTGCAAATATTGTGTGTATATCTCTCCCTGCATCAACACAATAGACCTCAAGACGATGTTTCCATGTATATAGAACCACATCAACCCTATCTCCACTACCATCCGAGTATCAAGAGCCGTTTCCAAACACCATGTAAAGGGTAAAATAACCTCGACAAATTGCCACCTCGACAAATTGCCGCCTCCCGCTTCGTCACGTGTTATCAGAGCTGCTACTGGTGCTCTATTTACAAAGTGGAGAACACGATATACATGCCTCATCACTCCTTATATTTGAAGTCCTATACAGGTTCTACGATATTGCTAGAGTATCAACTATGCTTTACCCGGCTTTTATCTGGCCTTTCGTAGTCACCGGTCACTAAATGAGGAGTGGAAATTGAGAAACAAAGCAGTATAGTACGCAATGGAGAAGGTGTTATATCTCAAGATCGGATTGGCCCATACGTACTTCTGATACATATGCATCGGGTTTTCTGCCGCGTTGTATCTTCAGGCCTCATAATCGTACAGGCTATTTGGTATACATCTCACAAACGCCTCTGACGCCTCCACTGGTTTCGACCAAAGGCACGAAGCAGATTTCATGTGAATCAAGAATCGTAGGATATCCACCCACTAAAAGAATCCCAACATTCCGCAAAGGTACTGTTGTCACAACTCAGCTCGCTTTCCCCGTGGTCTTTCCAACCGAAGTTTTCCACTGTTGATATATCAGGTCCATCTCCCGTTCGCAGTTGCGATTCTGGTCAAGCTCGCAGCCGACCAGGCGTTGGATGAAGTCGCCTTCTTTGTACATGACTTCTTGGCCGCCCCTGCTTTGAATGTCGATGTTGTAGGAATTTAGGAGCCGTTGTGGTACCAAGGCTAATTTGGTTAGGATGGTGGGGTGCCATTGCACAATATGTTCCTGTTAACTTATTAGCTCTCTTCTGGTTTCTATTGCCGCTTGGAGGATTGAAGAGACGTTGAAATACCAAAGCATGGCCTTCTGCTTTCTGGAAATTGTAGCTTCGGTATAACGGGTCGAACCAGGTATCGAGGAAAAACTTCGCCCAATCTCCACTCCTTAATATAAAGCTTCCCTGGCACAATCCCTCATTATCCTGCGTAAGTACTAGATCTATCTTATCCCCTTTGAGATGCGAAAACGTCTTGATCACACTGTCCGGCGGAACAACCGGCTTATCCTTCAGCATTATTGACTCCATGCGTTTGGGCGCCATAATGTGCGTGTTGAGAGATAGTGAAGGGTTCATAATAAGGGCATGAGGTGACAGAATGAAGAAATAGGTGGAATATGGGTGGAGTGTCATGGCGTGACGGACGGCGGGGACGAGAGCCCAGCTTCGAGGAGAGTTATCGATGTCGTAGTCTGTCGCGTTCGGGAAGAATGTACCGTAGCCTGTGAAAACCTTTGTTACTTTTCTACCATTTACTAGCCTTTCCAAAATACAAACCTTGCTTGGCCGCATAGTGTTTTCGATTTTCTGTTATTCTGTTCATGTACTCCTTGCTCATGCCAACGGGATCGAGCAACGTCACAATTACCGTCTCGGGCGTACCGGGAGGAGGTCGCTCGGGAGAATCGGCGAACAGCCTTGTTGCGAGATAGACAAGTACCAGTGCGGCGCAAGTAATGATTCCGCCGAATTGAAGCTGTTTTCGCCGTATCGGGGTGGACCGATAGGTTCTGGTATAGGGTGGAGGATGGGAGGTCTTGCGAGGAGGTAATGCGAAGTGCATCTCGACTATGTCTTGCAAAGGCTTGCACCGGGCAATGTCCTGAATCCAACGGCAGGCCCAAGGCCTATAGTCCGGGCCCAGACAATTTGAATGCCCTCTTGGCTCTGGCGGAAAACCCCCCTCCAGGTAGCACCCCACTACTAGGTAAGCTACCTAACCGGGAGTCGTGTCAAGTGCAATGAATGGGTCTCATCTCTGCCAGTATCACGTCCAGATGTTGGTTGAGTATCTTCGTGCTTTCAAAAGACACTTACGCTCGCCAAAAGTCAGGTGAAGTGCAATGCGGTCCCTGTCATCCCAAAGCGGAAAGGCGCCCGAAAAGAGCTCGTGATTTCCAGGGTTCTGTAATTTTTGTTATGCGACCCCAAAAAATATACATCTCTTTTCGCTTCTCGGAACAAATTCAGCATTGTCTTGTCCTCTTCCAGCCACTCTTTTCAATCCGTCTGGGCTTCCTTGTCCCCACCGACCATGCTATCTTCTTTACGCATAGCTACACGGCAGGCGCCTCTTCGCTCCTTAGCCAGCAAAGCCATTGTCGCAAAATCCGCCTCAACTTGGGCTCACGTACCTCAAGGGCCCCCTGTAAGTTGTTGAGATCCATTGGCCCGAATCTCCAAGACTGACTGAATTGTAGGATGTAAGTAGAGCTTCAGTGAAGAGTTCGTATCTTTCTGCTTACCTTGTTTGTCTTCAAGGCCATCCTGGGTAAGGAGTACTATCCGAACTTTATCTACAGCTCGCTGATTGAGCTTCACAGGGATCACAGAAGCCTTCAAGGCAGACAGCTTTCCTAAGAAGATCAACCTAGGGGTTGGAGCCTACCGTATGTTTAAAGCTAGGAGTCCCATGGTCAAAAGCTAATCGACTAGACAGGAGATGACAAGGGAAAGCCTTACGTCCTACCTTCCGTACGATCAGCGGAGAAGAAGGTTGTAGATTCGGCCCTTGATAAAGAATATGCCGGGATCACTGGTGTACCTTCCTTCACCAAAGCCGCTGCTGTCCTGGCCTATGGTAGTGGCTCGACAGCGATCAAGGAGGACAGAGTGGCAATTACACAATCAATCTCCGGCACCGGCGCTTTGCGAATTGGTGGTGAGTTTCTTGCAAGGCATTACCCTAGTGGAAAGAAGATCTACATTCCCACGCCTAGTTGGGCAAACCACAATGCTGTCTTCAGTGACTCGGGACTCGAAGTAGTAAAGTACAAGTATTACAACAAAGACACTATTGGGCTGGACTTCGATGGCATGGCGGCAGACCTGAAGTCCGCTCCTGAAGGAAGCATCGTTCTTCTACACGCTTGCGCCCACAACCCTACAGGCATAGACCCATCAGAGACCCAGTGGAAACAACTCAGCGATATCGTCAAGGAGAAGAAGCACTATCCTTTCTTTGACATGGCATACCAAGGCTTCGCCAGTGGTGATACCGACAAAGATGCATTCCCTGTTAGATACTTCCAGAGCCAGGGTCATACTTTTGCTCTAGCTCAGAGTTTCGCGAAGAACATGGCACGGCATCCTCTCAACAAAATTTAACAAGTATGTGACTAACAACACTCAGGGGCTCTACGGGGAGCGTGTCGGAGCGTTCTCCATTGTCTGCGATTCGGCAGAGGAGAAGAAGCGCGTGGACTCGCAAATCAAGATCCTAGTGCGCCCGCTATACTCGAACCCTCCCGTTCACGGCGCCCGGATCGCCTCCGAGATCTTGAACAACCCCGACCTCAACAAACAATGGCTCGGAGAAGTCAAAGGAATGGCGGACCGCATCATCAGCATGCGTGCTCTGTTGAAAAAGAACCTGGAGGACCTAGGTAGCAAGCACGACTGGAGCCACATCACATCCCAGGTAGACTCAATCAGAATAAGGCGCCGTTCATTTCAGAGTATGGCTGATATCCTTAGATTGGCATGTTTGCGTACACGGGCTTGACCCCTACTCAGATGAACACACTTGCGAAAGAGGTTGGTGATTGTTCATTGTACCCACGGTCGTTTCTTGCTAACAACGCGCACTTTAGCACTCGGTATATGCCACTAAGGATGGAAGGATTTCAGTCGCAGGAATCACCAGCGGCAATGTCAAACGCCTTGCAGAAGCCATTCACAAAGTTACCACGTAGATCACCACTCCGAACATACCCTCCATCTCCTTCTCTTCAAAGCTTCCTTTCCTTCTTCTCTTGCGTATGAGGCCGGCTGAGCGTTGCTCTTCACCTGAATGGGTAGTGCGCTGGATGTATTGTTGGTACACTATATAGACGGGAATCTTGTGAATCGTTGTACTATTCGGTGCTCGCTTATCTCACTCCTCCTCGCCTCCGACACTTTACCGCAACGTCATTGTCCATGTGCCCGTGTTCGGTCCACCCGCCGATCATGCAGACTATCGCTGTTTGCTGAGCCGTTCGTTGAGCCGTTCGTTGTCCCGCTGATGTTGATGTTGAAGGTGAGTAGGGGAAGTTTCCCGAGTTGCGGCTCTGTGACGTCCACCTCCTTTGTCTACGGTAGTCACCGACTACATAACCCACAGCTCTGCGCACCAAGGCCCCCAAAGAACGGTTCCGGAATCCCAGGAATCTTTCGATGGGAGGCCCGATCACGGGTGGGTGCATAGGTGGTGATGATGCAGTCGAAGGGGGGGAAGATTGGAGAGCCACAAGCGACGTGCGGCGGGCCAGTGACCACGTTGTGCGCGCAGGGGGCAAAGCTCCGTCGAGGCTGCGGGGGCGTACTCGTTTCGTGAGAGGACGACGCTTTGGACGGGAAGTGCCGGCACGATGGCGGTGGTTCCCGTCAGTTCCACCTGCGACTACCGTGTGTAGTCTGTACTGTACGTATCCGTACGACCTGTCCAGTTGGGGGGAGAGAGCTAAGGTATGTGTGTTTTTCACGAAGGACTGGGAACTTAAATGCAGTAGAGAGTAATCGTTGCGTAGAAATGGAGCAACCACCAGAAGAGTAACGAGCATGATAGGGCGTTGGTACTCTACTACCTACAGTACTCGTACTGTTCGTAGGACGCACCAAGGATGCAAAGGGCTGATCAAAGGCTCTGGACCGGGGGTCTATTGTGACGACGGAGCTCCCGGGCTGACGCGGACCGCCTGCACATCGACATCATCCCCCAGAACCCCCACCCCTCCAGGCGGCCTTTAGCGGTGCAGTGTGACGTCGTGTCGCTTATCCTGTTAAATGCATCCCCGTCTAATCACACAATCACTGGACCTTTTAATTCCACCCATGATTAATCATACCGCCAGTTCATGTGGTGGCATGTTCCTCATGGATCGATCCCATGCCATCGACCGATCAGAAGCCAAGTTCCCCATGCAATGCCATGTAGTTGGTAGCAGTCACCTGTCTGGCAGTAGTGGTAGTAACGAGGAGAGGCGAGGAGAGGAGAGGAGAGGAATTGATGGGCAATTGGTGGATGAAATTCATACTCGTAGCTGCCATCTCCAGTACCGACAGGTCCACTACTGTACTGTACATTAATTGCAGTCGCAGAACAATAGGTACTCGTTCCGTGAATCTTTAAGGTAATTGTCCTGCCAAGACCCCGTCCCGTCCCATGATATCATTTGGGCTGCTTGCAACGCTACCGACTACCTTAGCGCAGTGAGAGCTTCTACTGTACGAGTACCTCCCTACCTTGGTAGTCACCCCCTTTGTAAACCTTTGTTGTTCCCCATGGGTGCCATGAGTGTCATGAGTGTGTTGGCTGCTGCTCCCTCCGTTCATCGCATCTCATCTCATCCCATGCAACCCACCCACACAACACATGCACAACAAATCGTCTGTTTCTTCCCGAATAACTAAGATACTATGTACTAGGCAGTTCAACAAGGAATACCTTAACTCAATATCTCAATCATTAGTCAAAATGGAATGGACCCTTACTTCACCCTAGCAGACAGGCCCGCTCGTGACCCAAGCCAGCACTATCCAATACATACAACTACCTACATCCTTACAGTACTACTCGTCCGAGCCCGGCCAAGCGAAAGATACCAGAATACAGAAAGTCACTACTACTACTACTACTACTAGAACTACCACCACTACTACTTTACCTGTTCAGGCTCGCTCCCCATGAGATGATCGTTGTGAATCAGCTACCCCTCCGCTAGCAATATCTCTAAACCCCGAGCTCCTCCTTCACCCTTTCCGAAACTCCACCAACCTCTTCACCTTTTCGAGCATCTATCTGCAGGCCCACAGCGGACCTGAGACTTCCACCAGTAAGCTTTGTGCTCCTGACTGACTATACCCATACCGTGGCTGACATTACAGACCGGATCCCCGCCCAAAACAGCAAGCCTTTCTCTTCAAGCAATCTCCCCAATCTACATCGACCGAGAGTACAGTAGCGAGCTGGCCTCCGAACGATAATCTCCCCCGTACCTCCAGAAGACGATAAGGGAAAGGCTTGCTCGACACAACTAAGTTCCTGGCCAGCAACAGTCCGACGTCTATATACTGTTTTCACACCCGCCTTGACAGTTCCGTGCAAACTTTTCGAACCGCCAGGTTAGATCTAGAGAAGGACAAAGATTAATTCCAGTCTTCGCACAGAAGCAACGCACAATAATAGTCAAAGATGGCGGCTCGGCCGGAGAGTGTCGAAGATCGTGTACGTCAATCTTCATGGACGCTTCAGGTCTGTATTGCTTTGGCGTTCATGACACTGATTCAATGAATTTCGAGTTAGTCGGACGCGGGATCAAATGGACTCCCCGAATGTGGGGATAGCATCGACACCATGACCTTCTCGCAAATTCTAGAGATGGACGATGACGAGGAGGAGCGGGAATTTTCCAAAAGCATCGTGTATGGGTTCTTCGACCAAGCCAAGTCAACATTTGAGAACATGGAGACAATGATGTAAGTACCCGTAAGCCTACTGTTTAGCTCCGGTGGGATTATAGGGCACAAGATCTCAAGCAAAAGCGGTTTCGAGGGGGGATACTGATCTCAATGTTGTTTTCCGTAGAGAGAAGAAGAATCTCGCCGAACTAAGCTCCCTCGGTCATTTCCTCAAAGGCTCGTCGGCAACGCTGGGACTCAACAAAGTCAAAGATTCATGTGAGAAGATTCAGCACTTCGGGGCCCATAAAGACGAAACAGGGACCAAGGACGAGCCGGATAGTGGCAAGTGCTTGAAACAGATCAAGGACACGTTGGCCGGTGTCAAAGTTGAGTACGCTGAGGTTGAAAAGGTGCTCAAGCGCTACTACCACGACCCTGGGCCTTAGAAGCTTTGGCGGGCCTTGGGATATGTGGCCAAGGGTTTTGTGCTAGTATAGGATACAGAGGATTGGCTGTGGCCTGGTGTCGATGTTCTTCCAGTGTTTTTCAGCATGCTACATTGCCGTTCCTCCATCCAACTGTGCTCTTCATCGTGCTACCTTTTCGACTCTTCGGTTCAGCTGCGCATAACCCGTGTCCTACAACAAACGGTCGGCTCGCTGCAGGTTGGTGAGACAATTGTGCACTTGTACTCGTACGTGCAGATCCGGGCATCCGCTGCATGTGGGTTACCCCAGCTCTTCCCAGATCTCGCATGAGGTGCGTCTTCCATACCCGGTTCGACGTGCATACATGTGTTCGGTCACACACATTGTATGGCTTGCCAGCCACATTGAGATTCTCATGCATTATTCTGTGGTACTTTCGAAAGCGTTCCGTAGACTCGCTTTATGGACACGCACGTGCCCGGCTAAATGTGTAACGGGCTGCTTAAGCGGAGTTCCGGCCAACGTAGTGGATGCACATCTCGCGGTATTTCTTCCACTTCTTCAACCTACCTTCTCCGACACTCTTACTCCACTACCTCTACTCATCATTGAATGTAGTACAACCTACCCCCAGGTGATTGGAATGTCAATCGCCTTCGTTTCGTAAATGTCTGCGGATACTTCTGCGAGACCTTGTCTACCAGTGCCGAGTGGCGGCACACAAAGCAAGATGTTTTGAACCGGCTTTTTTTATCTGGACTCCTCAGCCAAGACGTTGTTGCCACGCCATGTTCATTGCTTGTTCTATGCTGTCAAACATCTGCCATGCCACCCAAACCACCTTTAACCCATTTTCTGTGTCTTCCGCTTGTCACTTCAGCTAGTAGATCGCAGCTGCTAGCCCCACTTCAGCAGTTTATTGCAGATGTGACGAATCCTGAGAGTGAGGGTTCTATAGTGATACCTGCAAAGGCCGTTCGACCGATCGGAACCCTTCATCTTACCCTTGGAGTGATGAGCCTGCAATCCCCCGAGAGAGTCGCCGCTGCTTCGACTTTTCTCCGGGGCTTGGATGTCCGGGAGATGCTCCATGAAGCCTCCAAACTTGGTGGAACCGGCCCTGCAAATGTACTAGAGGCAGCAGAGGGGACGGAGATCTTACCTGAAACGAAGGATGACTCCCAAGCAGAGTCTCTGGACAAAGTCCTTCCACTTACAGTCACGCTGTCTGGCCTTAATCCAATGCACAAACCATCTTCAACTTCAATTCTCTATGCCTCGCCACTTGACGATACTTCTCGCCTGTATCCCTTTGCTCTCGCCCTACAACAAGCCTTCACTAATGCGGAATTTCTGCTGCAAGATGATCGAGATCTGCACCTTCACGCGACTATTGTGAACACAATCTACGCTAAAGACAAGAAAGCTCGCACTCAAGGAAGTGGACATGGGAAGAATAGTAAAGGCTCTAGAAAATTTGATGCTCAAGAGATGATTGCGAAGTATCAGGGCTTTGAATGGGCTAAAGATGTACATATTGAGAGATTGAACATCTGCGAGATGGGAGCGAAGAAGACTATCGAAAATGGAAAGGCGGTAAACGAGGAGTATGTTGAGATTGCTAGTGTGCCTCTCCCATGAGGGTGAGGACTTTCAGACCTTGTCAATAGTTGAGTATAAGTCGACCGTTTTCCGGTTTTGTGGCTTTGTCGCCGCTTAAAGTTGAGCCTCTCATCAAATAACCTGGGACTGAATTGGAGTTACTATTTTCAATATTCGCCCAAGAGCGCTTCTTTGGAAGATCGGGGATGTCTGATCAAAGGGATGCCAACAATGCAGTACACAGGAGACGGTGCAGTGACGTCCACCCAACTGTGCAGCTTGCAATATCCCGATTGAGATCAGAATACATTTCGATCCCTCAAAGAGACGAGGCTGGTCGATGATGGAGGACCTTACTGTCAAACGTTGAAACTTGGAGAACGTTTTGTATGGTCTTTCGGTTCACGTACGAGAGACAGATCCATACCAAGTCCAAAAAGCGTTAGCTCTGATCGGGAGGGTAGCCTGCCCCGGCTCCGACACTGTCGAAGATATAGATCTAGGAGTTTGGAAGTTGGGCCAGCCTCGGCCGTTCAGTAGCAGAAATGTCCATCTCAAAGACCAGGACCCATACAATCGGAATTCTAGTCAGCCCAGTCTGGCAGCCAGAGTCAGCAACTTACCACTCGAAGATCAGATTGTAAATTTCCAAAAACCAGGGCATCTTGATGTGGCAGCAAATACAAGCATAAGTTCCATCCTCAAGCAGGTTTTAGCAATGCCGGAATTGGTCGGCTTATACTAGCCAAAACCATCTGAGATCTTCTTGATGGAACCAAATCTGGAAATCGTAGGTTAAGGCGAAGCAATCGACCAGCACACATTTCATCGGTTGTCATCAAATAATACTCCAAGTCAATCGAAGCGTTCCTCGAACATAGCCATGGCAGATAGCGGTTTTGAACCGCCAGGTGTTGCGTTTGTTAAACATTCTGTACCAGCGTCGACTGAGTACATCATCCAGAGGATGAGGGTCTAAAAGGTATCGGTTCCCGCTGCTGTTACTTTGCCATTGCTTCCCAAGAGGTGGAAAGGAACACCATAAGACTTTTTCACATGCTACAATACAACCCTTGCAAGGCAATGTGTGCCCCAACGTCCCGCCCCAGTCAATGCTGTTTCCTCCCACGTATATCCCATTTCTGAGAACGCTCACAGGTTTGCATGACTTCCAGCAAACAAAGTCGACTGGATTCTGCTTGCAACAACCCGAACGAAATGCTGAAAAACATGGCTTGAGTCTTGTGATGCGTACTATTATTGTCTAGCGACTGACACAATACCCACTGGCGTGATGTTTTGATCTGCTTTTGGCCAGTGATCCTATAGATTGTTTGACATACTTCCTGCTCTCCATGTCACTAATAAGGGGTCCGATTCTTCCATTTCTCTTGGCACAGTTGAACGGTACTGCTTGCTCAACAGCGTCCCTTTCACTTGATGACCTATATCATTGTTGTCTAGCAAATCTAAGCCCTCTTTCAAAGGGCATTTCATTGGTGAAAATATTCACACTCCATTTCCACAATGTGTCAGAATTTCGTGAAGATTTTTCAACAGATTGGTGGGTTATTCCTTGACGCCTCTTAAAATTGAACTTTAAACACCGGGAAAAGGTAGACTCTATTCTCGTGGATTGTTTGAGCAATATACCCGAAGAGAGACGGATTAAGTTCAACGAAGAGGCCATGGAACATAGAGTATTAAATTACGACCACTGGAAGAAGCAGGAAGGGGAGGAAGAAGGGTTGGAAAGGGAAGAGCAAGCGTATACTAAGAGAGCCCGGGGGGGACGAGATGGATTATGGCGGAACAAAAGGCCATAGAATGCAAGGAAAGCTATCAGGAGGAGTGAGTAAGGGCTATAGCTAAGGCAAGAGATCTCAAGCACGACGATATCACGGCTCGGGCCAAGATATTGGAAGAGGTCAAGAAGGATGCTGAAGAGACGGAGAAAGGCATAGAGAAAAGGGACAAGGCAAATGCTGGAAAATAAGCCACCAAACAGCTCCAGAAAGCACGATCAGGACAAGGGAGTGGAAAAGAACGTGACGATGTCTGCCGTGCGGGCCCCGGACCAACTCAAGATCCTCGCAGACACAGATGAGACTTGGTTGCAGGTTAGTACTGCTGAGAGGGCAATGATAGAATGGCAAGTGGTGGAAGACAGCTGGGTCAAGGAGAACATGTAGCTGCTCGCTAAATGAAGCTTAACCCGTTTTTCCTTTCACGTTCAAATGCCTCAGCTCTTCTTACTAGACAACCTCGCGATTTCTTGCCATGTGTATCACTCCCGTTCAAAGCTCGGACGTGGCATGGGTTTGTTTGTCTGTACCGTTCTCGACGTGTCTACGATGTTGTCGCATTCGTTGTTTCACACAACTGGAACTGCTGTCCAAGCTTCACGTCTTGGTGGACATGTTAAACGCAACGCAAATATCGTAAAATCTCACGGTCTTGTTATATGTCAACCTCCCCCGAATTTCATCTTTCGCACACACAATACTACCAACCATACCAACCCATCCGGCTATCCTAAAAAAACATCCCGTATTCAATCGTCCTATCGAAACCATGTCCCCAACCTACGATAACCTCGTCGACAAACTCGCCGCCACATGCGTCTCAATCCACAATGACACCCTACGCCCCCCTCACGACAACGACGGTAAAACCAACGAAGCCCTAATACTCCGCCACGACGCACGCCTCGCCCTCCACATCAGCACCTTACCATTCGAGCGGCAGCGCGCCATCTGTCAGGCTGCGAATCTAGAATTCGATCGCGCTGAAGCCGCTCCAGTACATCCAGCCACCCAGCCAGAAGCTCACACCGCTACGAACCCAACCCTACCCCTGATATCCCCCCCGGCAGCAAAAACGCCGCAAGCAGAGGCGGAAGCGGACGAAGACCGGGATTTAGTCTTTCGACTACAGGAGCTCAAACCGGCGGAGGTGGCGCAGGCGATTGTGGATGTAGCCGGAAGGATCAGAGGGGGATTGCTTGAGAACAATCAGAGTGCTAGGAATGACGGAGTACAGGAGATGCGAGGAGGATGAAGCAGAGCAACCGGTAGAGCAAATCGTGCCAACGAAGAAAGCGGGACGATCGTAGTGGCAATATAGAACAGCGAGGCATCAGGGGGGGGGGAGGTGTGGCAACGAGGACTTTTAGGGTGGGCTAGCGCAAGCAAGGAGGAAAGTCGGTAGCGAACAAGGACGAAAATCCCAGTGTCTTTTGAGAATCAGTGCTTTTGTGACAGACTTTGATCATGTCCTCGTCGGGCGAGTATAGTCCGCCTTTCCTAAAAACACCATCATCATCGCTTAAACATCTACCTGCAACGACCCTCAATAACCCCCCCCCCCCCCCCCCACACCCACCCACCAGCACCAACACCCATCCACCGCCTCCTCACAACCTACATACCATTCCCCCACCCCGACGATTAGATAGTAATAGCAAGAACATCCACACTCAACAAACAAAGCCCAGACTAGTGCATAACAACGCTACATACGTAGGTGAACAATGTCTAGGACGGACTTGCCCGCGTCAAAAATAGCATAATTTGGGTCTACATATGTACATACAGTAAGAAAGAAAGAAAGAAAACCCTACGGTTGTATTAAGTGAGGGGGGGGGTTTGGTGAGAAGTGGGGGGGGTTTTTTGTGAGAGGCGGTGGATGTGGCTTTGGTGGGTGGGTGGGTGGGTGGGTGATGTGTTGTGTTGTGTTTTTGGTATGTGGAGGAAGGGGGATGGGTTGGAGTGGGTTGGGGGTGTTTCCTTTTGACGGTTTTAGGGGGGTGGGGGTGGGCTTTGTTGGGAGATTGTTTTGGAGGGAGGGGAATGGATGGGGGGGGGTGTTTGAAGGGAGGGGTGGTCGTGCGTCGGGTTGGTGTATGGTTATGGTATTGGGGGGGGGGGGGGTTCGTGATGGGAGGAGGGGGAATGGCGATGTGCGGGTTCTTGGGCGTGGAAATGAGGGAAAGTAGGGGTGGTATGCGGTGGATGTGTGGGTTTGGAGAGGGGAGTGGTGTAGCAAAGGTTGTGGATTAGAGTTCAGATATGGCAATGTGATTTGTTCGATTATTATCAGACTAGTAGCTTCTTGGCGACTGAGGCGGTGTGAAATGAAAAAGTATGTAGTTGTACGAAAAAGAGACGATGAAGGGTAGAGAGAGAAGGCTGCGATTGCGAGAGACGAAAGGCTTGAAGGGAGAAGTTTTTGGCTTTTGAACTTGGGTGAACAGAAAGTGGTGATGCCGCAGTTCAACTGATAGGGAAACGCTATCTGATACATAGTCGAATGACATCGGGCCTGTCAGATGGTAGTGAGAAAGTTTGAAAGTTCTGATCTTTTATTCGATGATAGACAAGTTCGAAGGCTTTCCTATAAAGTCCGAAAAGTCGTTGATACATGGGAAAGATTCGGAAATAAAAGGGCCAGATCCAAGACCTAGCTGGTTATGCCGCATATTCAGAGAATAGGGCTTGTGACGCAGCTTGAAGTGCCAACGAAATTCTCGTCAAAGCAAACAAGGGACAATCGATGTTGTAGTTTTTCGCGGTTGCTTGAAAGTGTTCCCTTTCGAAAATGCTAGAATGCGCTCTTCTTTGGTAAAGGAACAAAAGTGGATAGAGTCAATATGTGGCTTTCGTACGTTGTTGTCGAACCTTGTAGAACATGCGCGTATGATATGTTGTTTTCATTTCTTTCGTTCGTGTGATTGTGATTGTGATATATAATCTATATCTTTCTCTCGTTGTCCCTGCAACATCCGTTTATTTGTTGGTTTCAAAAAGTATAAATATCATCTATCTTGAAGCTCTCTTGCCATACTTCACCATCTCAAGTTTCTTTCGCCTTTCAAGAATCAGAACTTTCGACTACAATCTTAGATTCATCCCAGTTCTTTAAAGAGCGGCTATTTCCCAGAGTATGGCGGACACAGACCCAACCCCCACCTTCGAAGAGACGAGAGAAAGACTCTCGCTCTGCTGCCACCAGATGCGCCAAGCGGTCAGCGCAGGCGAGAGTAAAGTTTCCACATATGCTGTTGCTCTATTTGGACTCCTTCAGCGCAGTGCCTTACCCTGGGAGAAACAGCGAGAGATTCTTGCGATGACGGACAATTTGATTCAAGCGAAAATTAGGCAATGCGAGACAGAGACGATGACTCAAGAAGGGAAAGGGCAGAACGAGGCAGATGCCATGACCGAGAGGGGGGATGGGCAGAGCGAGGCGGATAGCATGACTGAATTAGGAGATGAGCGGAGTGAGGCGGACACCGTAACTCTAGCAGGGGATGAGCAAATCGAGGCCGATAGAGCTCGCGATGTGGAAGAAGAGGTGTACACTCTGACTTCGCTTACCGTTCTTAACAGTTATTGGTCTAGGGAACAGCGGCAAGACCTTCTTGGACTGATTAATATCCTCAGAGAGAAACAGGTGGATGGAAGTGCGGCTGATTAGGATGGGGCGAGGTAGCTGGGAATTCAAGCCTTGGAGGCCTTTTCATAGAGTGGGTCAGAAATTATGTATGTCAGTTATCTGAAGCCGTCTTAGAGATTCGACGTGTTCTGAATTCGAGAATTTCGCGCAACGTGGTAGAATGAATGGTTTTGCTCATCTGCTGTTGTTTGATATTGTCTGCTGTTAGATGACCGATTGTGACAAGTTGTAATCTTGCATTTCGACGTGGCCGTGGCTTGGTGTATTTGAGATTCGCGTCGTCACTGCGACAGGGGGAATAAGTATATCTCATCTCGAAGCTTCCTGCCATACTTCGTCAAGTCTGAGCGTCCATCTTCGAAACAACAGCGTGGATCGGTTACGAAGTACAAAGAAAAAAAGCACATAATCTGAAAACATGGAAGACCCAAACATTGCCCTTCATCGTTTCATACAAGCAATAGCTGCGAAATGCGATCTAATTCGCCAAGACATGAACAACATCGAAGTTAAAATATCAACATACGTTAACATTGTTGTCAAGCTCCTTCGCCTCAGCGCACTCTCCAAGGAAAAAACTCGGGAAGTTCTCGGGCTGGCTGACCTAAGACTTCAGCATAGGGAAAAGCCCAGCGCTGCTGAAGAAGAACATGACTTGAAAGACGAGGCATATACATTAACCTCGCTAGCCATTCTTCTCAATGACGCACCAAGTGCTAAACACGTTCGAGCGGTCCTAGATGTGGTCGAGAGACTGCGAGCGGGACAGGGAATTCTTGATATCGTTGATATCCTTGAGGAGGGCCGACAGGCTAGGGCTAGTACGGCTGATTAGAAAGGACGGAGACATTGCGGCTGGGGGAACAGAAGAAATGTCAGATTGCTACGAGTAGCTCAGGGTACGGTTGACTTCTAGACTTCAATTTAGATAATGCTATAATTTGCGGGATTCAATCTATCCATTGAATCCCGGTGAGGTCGAGCCACACATGTGTCAATCGTCTGATGCAGTCGCTTCTATTTAGCAGACGTGTCCGTGGCTGAAATTCTCGACTGCCAAATGATGCAACAAGAATGCTTCACGTCATTATCGTATGCGATCAAACAGGCTCTCGCGTCGTGTATTCGTACCATCGACGTGGTCATGACATCTCACGGCTGATGCTTCATTACCGCTGGCATAGAGTGTCAGTCTGCTGCTTAGAAGATATATAAACAAACTAGGCTGGGTTTAGGAACTTCTTCATTGCCTTTATCCAAAAAAATACAAATACTTTAAGCATGACTGACCGAATTTCAGCTTTCAACGAGCTTTTGAAAGCGGGTTGCCTCGCCTATAATCGACTTTGTCGTGATTATGATGATGTCGAAAAAGGGTTAAATACCTACCTCGATGCCGTGCTTGCTATCCGTCTTAGCAGATCATCAGTGGAGAGACAGCGGGGGATTCTTTTGTTTGTTGAAACGATGGTTCGCTTGGAGGATATGGAAACCTGGGTCGACGAAAGACATGATTTTGAGGAAATAACAGACGACTTTCTTCAAACTGCTTTTCTGCTCAAGGTTATGCCAAGCGCTAGAAGGACCACGGTTATTGCGGTGACTGATGTAATGAGAGAACTGCAGACGAAAGCATGTGTTACTGTTGGAAGGCGAGGTCATATGGGGCACTTTGGTATGTAGGTTGAAGCTGGATAGGAGTCTATCTAGGAGCGAGCAGGTGAAAACTCTACTAGCGGGCCCCAGCCCTATCAGCCCTATGAAGGCGGACATTACCATCTCCCCTATTTCCAACATTTACTACTTAGGTCAGGCAGTATGTTGCAAAAATATGTGAAAAGGGAAAGAACCGGCTTTGGAGTGCTTTAGGACTCCCGTTCTTGACGGATAGAAAGATCATTGAACAGGTCTCCTTGCGCTTCCAAAAACAGAGGAACAAGTACCGGAAGTATCTGTTTGCATGTTAAAATAAGAGGTGATTCGAACTGGGTTTAGTACTGATAGTATCTAAGTAAGGCCTAGCTGGCTTGGTGACGCTTTCTGTATATAGGTTAACTAACACACCTAAGTGACGTATTAGCGGAACGGTGATTACCTCAAAACGTCAGTCACCGAGCAGACTCATTCTTCATCGATCTAGCACAATTATTCTGGCTTGCTCGATATGTGATGCTTTAAAATATTTCTTTGCCGAACGATGTAAGAAGAGTTCTGAGATTGCGAGTTGTCTGGGAAGCTCGTTTGCTTTGCTGTTTCTGTTTTCTCGTCGTAGCAATGACGTGTAACACTTTTTGTCACTGCAACAGGTTGTCAGTCTGCGGTAGATTAAAGGTATAAATTCTTCTGCTTCGAAGCTTTCTTGTCACGCTTCATTAAGCCTGATCAGCCTTAACAAAGAATCAGTTATTTCAACTTCGACCTTGTGCCGAGTAGTTTTCTACAGATAGCAAGAAAAGACACCAATTCTCGAGGTATGGCAGCCCAAAACCTAGCGGTCAACGAGATTGTTCAAACAATGCTTTGGGCGTGCAATCGAATCCGTCAAGAGATCGATGACCGCGAAAAGAAGTTATCAACGTATATTGATATTATAACTGGTATCCTTCACGCCGAGTCTCTTTCCAACAACAGAAAGCAGAAGGTGCTTACAATGGCGGATAACATGATTCGCGAGGGCGGAAAGGGGGCGGGTGGGAGGAAAGAGGTTGCTGAAGACGCATACAGTCTTTCGTCTCTTGCCATCCTTCTTGGCGACATGTCAGATGACAGTCAACGAATGGCTTGTGATGTGGTCGAGAGATTCAAAGAGAGGCGGTTGGCAGTAAATACGCTCGCGGGGGAAGGTGGCAACATTGGGGCTGGGGAAAGGATATGAAGGTGAAAACTTGGGGTTTAAGCATTCGTGGCGTTTGGTTGTTGTTAAAATATCTGGCTTGAAAGCTCTTTTCGCGGCCCAAGATCAAGCAAACTGGTACCATATGGCTTGCTATCGCGCAGCTCTGTGTTTACTTGGCATATGGAAGATGCTCTGGATTGTTTTGAAATAAAGTACCGGGTGGGTTGAAACCTGGCCTGGCTGGGGACGCGACGCATTATTCTGCCTGGGTAACGGGTCGTTAATCGCGGGATACTACATTTAAATATGCTTTTTCTTATATAGTAGTGTGTCGTTCGTTGTCTTCGATGTGATTCGTGTTCTTTGACGTGGCATTTATTATTTGCCTGACCTAAAGCGTCAAAGCTCTCATCATCGTGTAACAGAAGTTTATACTGTCTGTAAAAGGTGTAGGCTGTTTTTCTTTGAAGCTCTATTATCATGCTTCATCACGTCGAGACCTTCACCTATAAAGAACCAGCTGGAATTAGCAGAAACCTTGTAATGAAGTGGATCCGTCAAATGTTTTTGAGTAAAGGCGCCGAATTTCCAAGTATGCCAGACCCAGGCCCAACCTTCAATGAGCATACTTTACTCGCTCTTTATCTCAGCGAAAATACAAGAAATCAGCGATTGCTTCTTAAGTTTGTGGATTGTATGAGAGTGAAGACAATCAATGAGGCTGACAAGATTCAGCAGAAGATAAAAGAAAAGACGATGAAAGTAAAAAATATGAAAGAAGAACTACATGTCACTCGCGTCTCTTCTTAACAATATCTCGAGGTGAAGAAGAGAGCGATGCTCGAAGTGGTCGAAACGCTCAGAGAGGAACGGGCAAGAGCTATTACGATCAAGTTGCAAGAGTGGGATATCGGCGGATATTGAACCTTGCTCTAGCAGAACAGACCATCAAATAAGTGTCGTAACGTTCCATAAGATAGGAATAAAACACAAAACTGTTTGCGCAAATTTCCTGTCAGTTGGCACATCCCAAATCCAGCAAATGTCTCGCACCATTGGAAGGCCTAGCTGACCACGTGACTCGGCACGGAATTCCGACTCTGAAACCGCTGCATCGTTGAAACCACAATAGAGCTACCTGAGGCTAGCATCAAAAATTATAGTTCAACAAGTTCTCATTGCCAGACACTCAATCTTCTTCGACGTGTACCATTTCCCCTGTTCGATTTGATTCGTGTTTTTGACGTGGCCCGAGTTGTTTGTGGTAAATATTTCGTGGACATGGCTTCAAGTGCTCGCAAAAAGTTTCTATAAAGTGCTTCTGCTCTCTTTTTTGTCCCGTTCCATTTATGGTCCAAGAACTCCTTCAAATTCGACCCTTGGTTACCTATGCGCACTTAGTCTATTGATCAGAGAAGTAGCAGAATGGCGACTATCGCGTCATCCCTCAGGGAAATCAAAACCACCCTCGCGCAAATCCTCGCTTCCACACAATCCTCCAGCCTCGACAGCCTCGACCAGCTACGAAAGATAGACCCAGATCGGGCTGATGGCTTGCTTGCTACCCACATTGGTGGGATCTCGGAGGATAGGCAGAAGAAGATCTTCAAAATGGCTGAAAGCCTGAGAGTGAACAGGGAGAAGGCAGAGAAGGAGAAGGAAGAGGAAGAGAAAAAGAAGAAGGAGACGGAGAGGAAAGCGGAAGAGAAGAAGGAGATAGAAAAGGAAGAGACGGAGAGGAAAAGGACGGAGAGGGAAGAGGCGAAAACAAAAGGGACGGAAATGAAGGACAGAGTAAGCTGTACCATAGATGAATTTTCTCTTGAGGGCTTTGACTTCGAGGACTCGTTTCCATACTTAGACTAGCCCTAAGGGCCCACGAATGACCCTCGACGGAGAATGCAAAGGCAGCTCTATGACCCTCGTTACTAGGAAGGAAAACGGCAAGGGTATGGTTGGTGTGGCGGACTGTTTGACTTCTAATCGAGGAAGTATACACAGGGACCCGCCTTCCTGGCCATCTTATGACCTATCCCAGTCATCTCCTTCGCACCGTTGCCAGTAGCCTCTCGTGCTTCTTGTTCCTGTAATGGGCTTGGGCGAGCGGATCATCAATGGTCCTGGAAACGTCCTATAATACAGGGCTGGCTCAGTCAGCCTCGAGGTCACCCTTTGAAATGTTAAGAGTACGAAAGGGTAAGCAAGGGGCAAGGTTGGAGAATAGTTTATGCAAATACGACCATTTGCACGCGACGAATGTCATCCTCAGCAGTGACACTGGTTTTTCCTCTTTCGTTATTTCGTTCATGCTCGATATTCGAGTTTGATTACTCGTATATGGATAACATAATACTTCAGCGAATAGATGTTCCCAAAAGATGATAGGCTCTTTGTATCATGCCAAGCAACGGCTCTGAAAATTTGATCGACGATGGAGTTCTGCATCGCTGGCATCATCTACGAGTATGGGCTTCCACTGGCGATGCTATATGTTGGTTTCTCGTCTTACTTAACTATGTGTTATTCACCTGAACACTGACGTGGCTGGAATTGTTTGTTGCTATGTGACACTCGACGTGGCCGCTGCCGGGCACAAACACCCTCAACTCGGAGCCATATAACACATCCTCTATCTTCGATTTTACCGGGTGGTATTAAGATAAATTTCGGCACGGATTCCTCATACACCCATTAGAAATTTGACCAACATTTACCTCTCATACCTCGCCCAAGTACTCGACAAACCAAAATGCCAGACCTCGACCTCAAGTCCTCCCTCAAAGAGTTGAACGCCCGACTAGACGAACTGACAAAACATCTCGCTTCTCCACAAAAAACAATCTCCCAGCGCCTTGAGGAAGTGCGAAACAAAAACCCTGATCAGGCTGACGACCTTCTCGCCACGCATCTTAGTTACATATCACCGACAAGACGGCAGAAGATCTGCCATATTGCTAGTGGGCTGAACAAGGAGAGATTTGAAAAGAATGCTCAAATAGAGAAAGATAGGCGGGATAGGCAAAACAGGAATCAGTAGACGATGGGACACGAGTAGAACACTGGATGTGGACAATGGTTTGGATGCTTAAGAGAAGGAAGCATGAATACTATCGAAATTCTAGATGTGGAGGGAGGTGGAAGCTAAAGTGCTTTTGGATGGAGAATTGGCTTAAATCTTGATGATTGCCACAGCACTGGCCCAATTCCCGGGATTTTCCTTCCCATACCTACAATGAAGTCTCGACGTCTAATTCCCGTTCTCTGTGCGATCATTGAAAGCTTCTCCATGATTCGGAGATTCAGGAGGAAGGTGCTTTGATCATACTGCAAACGATAATACTTCTCAAAACCCAAACCTTCATAGTACATTTCCCTGCACCACTACATGTCTGCCGTTGCGCAAAACACTGTGCCCAAGTCCTTTACCACCTATCTGTTGAAATATGCTATACATACCTGAATAGGATTGTTCCAAAGTGTGTTCACATTTTGGGTAAACCAACACTATCAAATTTTAAAATTGCATACGATTGCACCGCCATCAATATTTTACCTTGAATCATCTATTTGTACTCATTTCCATCGTTGCGCTGTAGCTCAAAGCGTTGCGGAGATTGTTACGGTAGCTGAGATTTATGCAAGAACTTGGCTCATCTCCTGCCAGGGGAAAGTCGGGCGGTAATAGGACGAATTCAGTCGTTGCACAGCGTCAACTCTCCGCTGTAATGGCGTGACTTCTGAAACCTCTTGCAGTTAAGCAAATGTCGCGAGTCTACAGCCACGTATGCAGCCACAGACCATGCAGCATGCAGCTTTTATTACAGTTCAGCTCCAACAACAGAAGCGGAACCTCCAAGGGCTGTAGGCTGACGGGTACTGTTCTTTGAAAATACTCTAGAGTTTGACGTCTCATACGAACCAAGGCCCTGCACCACAAGAAGCTTCCCGAAAGTCGGGACCCGCAAGCTCCTCTTCACCAATCCAATGTCACATCAAACACCGATAATAATATGCCTTACATCGAACATGGCATAATGGGCAAACTCGGATCGAACAGGGGTGTAGTGAGACAGGGTTCCTGAAAGACCAGATCTTGCTGGCGCCATAAACGGGGACCGGGACGACTTCATGCGTTCAACAAGTCAAACATGCAAAGAGAAACTGTTTGGTGAAAATGGACATGCCAACATAGCCTATGTTTACTGATGATATTGAGTTCTACCGGTAAGTATTCCTCCTCCGAGCGTTGGGGTGAATTTCACTAATGCTTAAGCCATTCTCGCCCACAGCCTACCTACCTTACCTTAGGTTGCTGTTTCAAGAACCGCAACCATTACTCGGAGTCTCGGCTGTGCGATATACCAACTTTGAAGCGCTAACTTTCCCCTCCCCTACATCGTGGATCCTAATGTAGCATCATATTGTCAGTAGGCTGCATCTTCAAGGATGCTGTTCTTGGAAGGATTCCTACCCTTTTGGGACTCCCTGCAGTCCATTCTCACGCACGGTCACCGGGTGGGTTTTGATTTTGCCCTCTGCTAGAAGCTTTGCGTTCAGCTTCCAGAACATAACTCCCATGTCAAAGTGGTCTTTCAGCGCGGGGAAAGTTGTTTCAAACTTGAAGAACTCCTCGCCGAAGGTAGTGTATCCCACAATCGCTTGCGGCGTGACATCTTTACGCGGCCAGGCGTCTGCAGGCAACAACGTAACGCAATGGAGCTGCTGACTGCTGTCGCTTGACAAGGCGGCCGCGCAGATCTTGTAGCTCGACTCTTGCGAGATGCAGTCGAGAACGTAGCGCAAAGAGTCATTCGTGTAGGCGCGGATCTTCTCTGCGCAGTCGGGCTCGTGGTAGTCGAACACGGCATCGGCGCCGCGAGATCTTACAAGGTCGAAGTTTTTGGGGCTTGCTGTAGTGATAACGGTGAGGCCAGACCTAACGAGACTTAGCCTTGTGCATCTTGTATCAATTTACACTTCGGGGAGAGCAAAATTCAAGATGCAATTACAGTTTGGCGTATTGAATAGCAAGCGTGCCTGTTGCCGTACTGCCGCCGTATATCAGTATAGGGAACGATGTTTTCGCAGGTTCGGTGGGAAGCGGCAATTTCAAGGTCATGTAGAGGGCTTGTCCAACAGTGGTGACCCCAACTCCCAATGTCGCGGTATCTTCGAAGCTCATGCCGTTTGGGATTTTGGCGGCATGGCCGTCTTTAACCATGGCAAACTCTGCAAACGAGCCATCCTCGGCGTTGTTCTACAATATGGTCAGGGCATGTCCAACGATCTTTCTCGAGTTACACCCACATTGTTGGCACCATGACAAATTCCGTAGACCTTGTCGTTCTTTTTGACATCCGTTTTGCAGGCTTCGCCGACCTCTTCAACGATACCGGAGAGATCGCAGCCTACAAGAAGATCGATGAGCAGGAGCCCGCAACTACGTGAAAAAGCCCCTACCCAGGATACCACCTACGAGACCGGCAAATGCGATGTGGTGGAAGTCAGCTGCAGCCCATCAGCTGTCGCTCATGGGCAAGATATCAAATATTGTACTTGGATTGACGCTCACGGCCACAGTTTTGACCTTGACATAATCCGGCCTCATTGATTGCTCCTTTATATTAACAAGTTCTGCCTTTCCGGCCTCTTTGATAACGACTGCCTTCATTTTTTCCGATTGCGGTGATGATGTTTAACAGAAGGTCAAGGACGAGGAACGAGAAGGCAGCACAACGGAACCAATTCAATTCCGGAGGACAAGGCAGAAAGTGATTCGCGGCGTCGGCAGACGGCTCGCGGATTGGTTGATTCAGATCATGCACTGACTGAGCTTAGCTGCCCAATGGCACTAATGATATGCATCCTACAGGACCTCGGCTACCTAGAATTAATCGAGCATCCTTTGGGGGTACGTTCCACAGGTACCCGGCAAGTGAACGATGGATTGACTGGATGAGAGCCGCTGTTGGCATGACAAGCATGCACGACATGGTACCCACACCACCAGCAGTAGGTCCAAAGGGAGGCACAGTCTCCACGATTCATTCTCCCACAGCCTCTTCTGCGCCTGGGATGTCCCACACGGGTGATAGGCAGCGGTGAAAGGCAGCCATATATCGCCCGTTTTATTGCCCCGGCATCAGCATTGAAGTCATTCTGCAAGTACTCCATTCTAGTCCACTGTGCTGCCACCAGGCTTGCAGGATCCACCGGCATACACGACAACCTACTCCTACTTCTGAATCGGCATGCTCGCTCCTGTTCGGCAAGGCGTCACTTACCTGAATTTAGTAGAATACCACACCAGACAACCATGTCAACCAAGACATTCTTGTCGTTGGCCTACTAAGATTCTTGCACTACAATTCCTACACTCGGGCATACTCTGCGCTTTCCTGTTGGAATTTTCACAGTCTGTGGTAAACGTCTGGCGATATTCTCGGTTCTTCCCTTTTTTCTTTGTGCCTCAGGATTAGGATCACTTCTTGCCATTACCTCCAAGCATAAGAGATCATTTCTCATTTCTACCTATGATGGTAGGTATCAAGTCTAAGAGGTCGGGCACTAGAAAGTCGATTGAAAGTTGAACTTGGTCTTAGGGAACTGCCCAAGAAGATGTCACCGGAACAGTGCCCGTCTCGGTTGCGGAGGAAGGGAAAGCCTTTCCCGCTGCTGGGTTCAAACACCCTTTTCAGACTCTTACCGACTGGGACGGCGTTGACGATCCAGGAAATCCGCGCAATTGGAAAATAATTAAGAAGCTCTACGCAACGGTGATTCCAGCGTTGTACGCGTTCTCCGTGTATGTCGCCTTCCGCAACGGTTCTTTTCCTGTCTAATTGAACCTAGGGTATTCGGTGCCTCTGTGTATACTCACGGTAACCCTGATATCACGGAGCGCTTCAACGTGAGCCAGACTGTGGCTATGCTCGGATTCTCACTCTACTGCGAAGGTCCAGGTAGGTTAACGCCGCAGAACTTGGTGCATTGACTCTTCTAATCAGCATGGAAGCGTTCGGACCCATGATCGGTGCCCCAGTCTCGGAGACTTTCGGCTCAAAAGCGGTTTACCTCCTCAGTTTACCTATCTCTATCCTCTTTACAATGGCTACCGGTCTATCTCAGAACATCGAAACCGTCCTAATATGCCGATTCCTGTCCCGAGCTTTGGCGCACCGGCCGTTGCTGTTGGCGCTTGGACTATAGCTGAAGTATGTGATCTCGAGCATGGAGGTGGCCTCGCCGCCATCCTTTTCCCTTATGCCCTTTCTTGACTGGGCGCTGGGTCCTCTTATCGGCGGATATACTGTATAAATGCGTAGCGATTGGCGATGGATCATGTGGGTCTTCATGCTAATGGAAAAATTTGTGTGGCTCATGAATTGTTTGCTTGAAGAAATGTCGGAGAAAGAGTTGCTTCGGCGTCGTGCACTTGCACGCGGAATTTTTACATCGCCGAAACCGTCGACAAAGACAGCTTTAAAGATGATCTTCACCGTCATACTGTTTCGCCCCTTGCGAATGTTTTTGATAGAGCCGATTGTAGCATTCATCATCTTTTATGTGTCGTTCGTGTTTGGAGTCGTGTTCGCTTTCTTTGATGCTTACCCCTACGTTTTTCATAGCGTATATGGTTTCAGTCTTGGGCAAGTGGGTCTGGCTTTCTTGGGAATTGTCGTGAGAATCTGTCTCGCAGCCTTCACTTTCGTTGTCATAGACAAAACACTCTACGCAAAGGCAAAGGCAAGAGCACCATCAGGAAAGCCGTCATCCTCAGAAGAGCGCCTTTACGTTTCTATGCTTGGCTTGGTTGGCATTCCAGTCTCCCTCTTTTGGTAAGTCTATCGTGCTGTTGAGCACTTTGCACGCGTCGTTATGATATTTGACCTTGGCTAATGCATGTATCTCTTCAATACTCACACATGCACAGCTCGGGACCACAACATAACTCGTTGATACATATCAAGCCACGTATGTAGCGTCTGCTCTTGCTGCTAATGGCCTCCTGCGCTACACTTTCGGGGCGATCTTTCCTCTATTTACCCTCCAGATGTACTCCAAACTAGGAATTGCATGGGCTGGCAGTCTCCTTGCGTTTATCAGTCTCCTGTTACTCCCAATACCTTGGGTGTTGTACAAATGGGGACCGTTCCTGCGTAGCCGAAGCTCATATCAAACAGTCAAAAATTGAGGTCGGGCAAAATGTATTGGGATAGCATATTGAGATTGAAGGACGGCCAATTTGTTTGAAAGGTATCTGAAGTGTCTTCAAGCGTTGTCCTGATACAAGAAATCGACCCTTCACTATTACCGTATTTCATCTGAACGGTACTCTCTTCCATTATTCTAGCAAATCTACTTGAAAATCAACCTGGTAATACACATCCCTCCCCCATCAGGTTTGCAGTCCCACAAGAGACCACGCGTCAATTGCTTCTTGTGCCCTATCAAATCTATTGCTCGTGTGGCTATGGTAAAGGCAAACTCCTCGATTTTATGGCAACAGTAGCGCAAGTCGTCTGCCCCACGTGCCCCAGCAGAATGGCCGTCGCTTCTCGTCAGTCTCGCAGTCTCATGTGGCTATTCATGACAGTAATTATAGTTCCCAACCTATCATTTCTCCTTCCCTACACCATCACTGTCTGAACCGTACCCTCCCTTCTTATTCTCCAATCCGCCTCCTTCATCCACCACCAGCACTCCTTCCTCAGCATCCGAACCCCATCCCCCCGCCCCACGACACAAAACTACCCACCGTCTCCCATCCAACCCCCAAAACCGATGCCCACCACACCCATCCCGCTCTCCCCCACCAGTGCCTCCCGACTCTTACCAAATACCACCGAAGCCGTAGCCGAAGCCGAGGGAGAAAAGAGTAATGTCGCCCTTGAGTTTGGAAGGAGGGCATGAGGTGGAGGAGGATGTGAAGAGAAAGGAGGTACAAAGGGAGGTGTGGGCAAGGGGAGCAGCAGGAGGTAAAGAGGGAGTGGAAGATGGAGTGGAAGAGGCGAGAGAAGGAAGGAAAGAAAGATGAGATTATAAATCGACGAGAAAGAACGAAGAAGAAGAGAATGAGAAACAAAATGAACAAGACTGAAAAGATGAAAAGAGACGACAACAACAATCTTCCAACAAATAATTCGCCAAAAGCCACAGAAAAAAGCTCCTCTGATTAATTTATTCCCGCAGCTCCCATCTCAACCCTACAAAAACCCACCTCTTCCCTTCCCTCCCACCCACCCCGTCAGCTCCGTGTTCTCAATCCCAAAGCCATTTCTTGCTTTCATTTTTAGCCAGCCCCTGCCACTGCCACTGCCACTGCATTACCATAGGGTTGTCACTAGACCCATCCATCCCATGCAACTGTTTTTTTTTCCTTTTTTCAGATGGAAGAATTGTAAGTGAAGCTTCAGAACGGTTGAAGAAGGGGTCTGGTTGTGGTCTGGATTTGGATGGGGGAGATGGGAGCGATGCTTTTGGGCGGGGTGTTTTTTTTTTTTTTAGGTTTATATCGATACCCTATGTATGTATGTAGATACATCTCTTCCCCCTAAAAGGGGGTTTTCCCACTCAAAAGGATTTGTTTCAATCCCATCGTCATCACTATTGTCTGGACGTCCAACGCAAACCCTCGTTTGTTAGCTCGTGCTGAAATATGTTCCCATCCTCAATACACTTGTATTAAAGTAGTCTTGATTCTCACTGCCACACTCTCTAATAACCCCCCCCCCCCCCCCTTTTTTTTCCCCCGGAATTCCTTCACTTTTTGCTTATTTGTCATTCCCCATAAATCCGCCCACTTCCGCATTTCTTTTACTTCTCGTGGAACATGTCTGTCAATCTCCTTCCTTTCCTTGCCTTTCCTTGACGATAAAATACCCCAACCCTCTCCCCACTCGCCCCTTTCCCACAAGGGGAATATCCCCTCCCTTCCGTCTTGGTGGATGGGCTTGGGAAATAGGAGAGTTGATTGAGGGTGTGTGTCTTTAATAGTATTTGGAAGATCGCGAGGTTTGGTTGGGGGGAAGGAGCGCTGGTGTGAATACGATGAAAAGAAGGATTGAAAGTGGAAGAGAGAAAGCAGGAGAGGATGTAAGTTTGGAGGAGTTGGGATGCATGAAGAAAACTAGAAAAAGGATTTGATTCCGCGATGAGATTGACGCTTCTCAGATTCTGCCCTTTTTCGTTTCATTCATGAGGGTCAGGCTCGGTGTGAAAGACTTTTTCGTCATCACTTGGTTGTTTACTATGCATATTGGATGGAATTTTGTATTTCCGTTGTTTTCTCGGCTCATGGAAGTATGCTTCTGTTTTGGTGTGGTAGGATTGCCTTGATGTTGGGCTCTCATGGCTTTGTTTGATGTAAGTTTGAAAGAACGCCTGTATGCGCTTTTCTCCTATTAGGTGTTCCTCGTTATGTGTATGCAAAGTAGGCATAGGAAGAAAAGGAGACCTCACTATACATCCGCACAATATCGCACTTCGCTTTAGTACCCTATAAATTCATCCCCTCAATCGTCTCTCCCACTCCTCCCTCAGCCCTTCCATCTCCTCCCAGCACCTCCTACCGAGCTCTTCAAACGTCTCTCTCTCCCCCTCTCTCAACCCTTCCACCCCTCTCCTCCTCCCCTTCCTCATCCCACCTTTCTGTCCATCTCCAACCTTCCCTCCAAATCCCCAACCCTCCACCTCCGTCCTCATCACCCTTTCCTCTCCTCTCCAATCCACACAGCTTCCCCATTTACCCTTGCCGTCCCTCTCTTCCAGCGCATCCAGTTCTTCTTGAGAGGCCAGAGCGAGCCAGACGGGGGCACATGCGCCTTTGTAGGAGGATACGGTGTGCCAGGGCGAACCAAGCCAGCGGGCGAGGTAGAAAGCAAACATCATGAAGTAATACGGTATCCAATGAAGTGGTATAATGCCGGTGGTACAGATGCCGGGGTGGGTGAGGTAAATGTTCGGGAGCGCGACTTGAGTTTCGGGCTGTTGCAAAGGAGTGGAGACGAAGCGTTGTACGTAACGGCGTGTTGAGGGAAGGGAGGAGGTTAGAGCGAGGATGTCGGTGAGGCGTTTCGAGGACTCGTAGGCGGTTGAGGACGAGAGCCCTTGGATGTCATCAACAGAAAACGTATGTGCATAAGCCTCGACGCTAGAGATCCATATTATACGGCCCTCACCAGGAGGGGTAGAGTGGAGCGGCACGAGACGATGGGCGAGGCAGTAGTGGCCGAATAGGTTGGAGCAGAATACTTGACCGAGTGGCGGCGGGGGCTTCTCGGCGGTTGCAGGTTGTCGAGAAAGTTGGGGAGCAGTGGTATATCCGACACCGCTGAGCTTGTATGTAGGGTACGTGACTTCGAAAGGGAAGTCAGTCAGGACGCCCCAGACTGCTTTGGGCCAATTAAGGCCGGTGAAGCCGCCGTAGCCTGCATTCAGGACTATAGCATCGAGTTTGGGGATGGAGGTAATAAGCTTCTCGGAGAGGGATCGGACGGAGAGGAGGGAAGTGAGGTCGAGTTGCTGGGGTTCGAAAGAGATGCGATTATTCAAGGCTGTTTTGCGCTTCTTCGTGTGGACATTGAGGTGCTGCTGCAATCGGTCAAGGGTATCATTGCTCTTCTTCTCATCTCGGGTAGTGTATATTAGACACAACGACTGTGACGTTGGCCGAGTGAATAGAAATTCATCGATAAGTCGGCAGCAAATGGCGAAGCCAAGACCGCTGCGGCGGGAAGTCAGCGCTTCCTCGAACGAACTCGAAGCAACGTCCCTCACCTGTTTGCACCTGTCACGAGCACATAGATCCAATGTTCCTCATCAAGAGGACGATGTTCACGACTGCCCATTGCTGTCGGTCAAACTTCATGGTTTTAAGCCTGTCTATTTTATTTTATTCTGGCTGAAAGCGGCTACGGAGAACCCTCCGGCGAGCCCTGGCTCTTTCTTTCTATTGGACGTACCTACCATTTCACAAAAGTTCCACATACAGTATCTCAACTTTCGACGACTATATATCCTCCTTAATTATATCTAATAGCGAGGACACAAAGTGTCTAATCGCATTCTCTTCCAGTTTGACGATTTGGCATCCGTACTATCTAGATGGCTTGCTTAACAAGACCTTTGTTGCACAGCTCTCTAGCAATCGCTCATGTTCATATGGCCGGATGCGGTAGCATGATACTCCACATACTATTCTATGGCTGCCACCTCTCTCTCCTTTGTCTTGCCTCTCTGTTCATCTTTTTTTTTACCGTTCTTACACTACGTACATACATCTCTGTCAAGATGACCCCTGTGCAATCGTAAAGTCTGTACTCGCGATGTATTTATATTTCGTTGCTGCGTTGCTGCTGGCCACTGCCATTTCCCAGGACATACAGCTGTCAGATGTGCCATCTTGTGGTGTAAGTCGGCAATCTCTGCCCTACTGTGAGAAGAAGACTAATACCACGCAGCAAGCATGCCTCAAGAATGCGTCAGATGGGATACCCTCATGTTCAGCCGGAGTTCATTGCCTTTGCACCAATACCAATTATATCAATACGTTAGCATGTTGTCTAGGCACAAATTGCCAGCCTGCTGATCAACAGAGTTGGCATCACCCTAGAACCGAGACCTGTTGATTTAAAGCTGACTTTCTTGTAGAGGCTTTAGCATTCAATCAGCAAGTCTGCAAGAGCTCAAATGTTACCATTCCAGATTCGATCGGCTGCTCCCCTCCTACGTCGAGCACAAGCAGTGTGTCTATCGCCCATGCTTCGAGTAATACCGGTTCAAGTATCGACATGTCTGCAACATTATCGTCGACGTCAAAATTAATCGGGCTGACGACTGCCACTGCTACCGGAAATTACTTCGTGCCTGCAGTCACACTTCCTATTAGTGCACCCGTCGCCAAATTCACGGGAGGTCTACTATTGCAAGGATCATGTACTATACCACAGTTCGCCTCCGTGACAATCGACGGTGGCGGAATTCTAGAATACCCTTGGCTTGGATGCTCGAATCTCGACCCAGGTTGTTGCCCCTTTGATATCAGTGTCGGTGGCCTTCTCAGTGTATGTCCTAAAGACTACTTTACTACGAGCGGCGCTTGCTGTCCATCGTAAGTTCCAGCCTCGTATTTGTTCCAAAACCCCAGCTGACCGATCGTACAGCGGCTGGCAAATCTATACCTCCGCCTTTGCAGGCGAAACTCCTTGCTTCACAACCCCCTCACTCCCTCTCATCCCCGCTCCAACTACCTCCAACGTTGTCACCAACTCCTCGCTCAACGTAAAGGTTATAAGCGCCCAACTCTTCACCCTGAGATACGCTTTGGAGCCCGGCAGCTCCGGTCTCACCACTGGCGTAAAAGCCGGCATAGCGGGTGGCATCGTTGCCGGCTCTCTCATCTTCGCCGTCCTCCTCTTCCTCTTCATCCGCCACCATCGCGCAGCCCGTGCGCGCGAGCTCGCCGAAACAAGAGCCGCCATCGAAGCAATGAACACAGACAAGAAGCGCTTCTCGGCACTCCCCGCCGAACCCCCAGAATTCACAGAATTGCCCACTCCCGCCACGCCGATGCACGAGCTGCCTTCACAAAACACCATCGCGTTCGAGCTGCCAGCGATGCCCACCCCCGCGCAAGAAATGCCCGGCGACTCCTACATCAACGCGCACCACCCAGCCTTTAACACACGAGCAGAGTCCATCACAGAGGAGCCCTACAGCCCCATCACGACAATCCGCGACTCGGTCACCGAACCCACCCTCAGCGAAGCCACCACCGCGCGCGAGTCCCTCGTAGAGCCCGAATTCGTGGCGCCGGCCGCAGCGCGCAAATCGCAGTTTATCGCAGGACCTTTGGACCGGGAATCCGTCGTAGAGCCGCTTTTTACACCGCCTGCGGAGGGAGAGCTGGGTCGGCGGTCGGTGTTGCCGTCGCCGTTGGCAACACCGGGGGTGGTGAGCCCGATGACGGATCAGGGTGGGAGTCGGGATGCAGAGCGTGCTTCACATTTTTTTGCGCTCTGAGTTGTCGGAGCCGTTGGGCCTTGGGGTGGTGGTGTATGGCGCTTTTGTGAGTAGCTTATGATATTGATCAACATCCACACCTCTATCACGGTTTGAGCTTTCTAGAGTTCCATATCCTGGGAACGTTTTTACTTTTGTTGCAGACTTTTTCAAAATCGTCAACTTGAGATATCCCAACGCCATCACGAGCGTCATCTAGAAAGTAAGGTTTCAATGTGACTATTGTGATGCTTCATCAGGTGATATAGAATATTACAGTATCTATTCTTCCATCGAACGAACTGGTCTTTTCGCTACTCACACATCAAATTCGGGAACCAGAATTTTTCTTTTTCTTTTTCTTTTTCTTTTTCTTTTCCTTTTCTCGATCGCGGTATTTATTGCATGATTTGTATTCAGAATTTCTACAGCTTTGACTTGCTTTTCGGTTTGATGGGAGTATTGTGAAGTGGATTCGTTATAGAGGAGCATGGATGGGGTGTACATATATAGGTAGATGAATGAGATTTGTCAAGCATTGGCCGGGGTTTGCGCCCTCGACATGGAGAGTAGCTAGCTAAGGTACCTTGAAGTACACATACCGGCTACGTTTTGGAGTTTGGATGCCTTCCTGTTTGGCAACTGAGCTCCGACGCAAACGTATTGTGGAGAGGAGTGTTTTGGGGTGAATGGCATACACCGGGGGGGGCTGTAGTATCCAAGTCAATTGAACATTAGCCGATAGTTAAACATAAGGTACTCTCGACCAGGTAAACTGTTGCAGAAAGTGACACTGTTGATGAGAATCCCGAGTCAATGCTGGCGTTATTTTTCAAGAAACAGGATGGAATCTACATGAGGTGTTCATTTAGACATTTGCTCTGGTGATACAATTCAAGAGTCTCTTTTGTAGAAGATGACGGATTGTAGGAGTTTATCGGATATAATTATTGAACGTGGTTGAAGCGGACGGTTGTGGTTGGCCCGCTTCTTCCGCTATTCTAGCGCGGAGTCGGAGCGGGAGAGAGAGGGCGGAATCAAGTTCCGGTGTCTCGGTGCCACAGTGGAGCAAATCATGTTTATCATAAAGTTCATAACAGCGCCGGCGAGGCCTGGTGGGGTGGGGTGGGGGTAAACCACCAAGTTCATGCATGACGTTGTGGGCCTGACCGGTGCAGTACCTCAGGCTAAGGTACCTGGGGAAGGAAGAGGCCGACAGTAGTGACTCTGAGCTAACGGCAGACCGACATCGACTTTGGTGCTTGTGAGGCCGATTCGTAAATTCTGGCTCCTTAAAGAGACTTAGACATGGGCTGCTGCAGGCTCGAGGTTATCTTGTGTGTTGACCTTATTCGAGTAAGTGACAAAACTGGCATCCTGTTCAGCCCCAGGTGGTGTTTGCGTTCGGGCAGATTACCGTGGCCTGAGGTCGATATTCCAATTGGATGACGTTGGAAAAGGCTCACAGGGAACAGTGGAGGCGGCTACTCGTACAGTGTACCTGGTCATTGTGGGTCGTCGGATATGGGTGATTTTGACCAAGTTTGGCGGTCTTACACTCGGAGCAAGAGCCTTATCAATCCTTCCCACTGTCTTTTGACCGGATTGACCAATAGCGGATTTCTTCTCGGACTATGTCGGCTTTTCTTTGCCAGCCTTTTCTAGTGCTTCTAGTAAACGCCCCGTATGCATGCCGACCAAATTTGTGCATCCAGCTGCAAGGGCATCAACCTCATCGACGATCATGTAGGCCACGTAAGGCACCTCTATGGTCCGCATCTGCTTGCCGCAGTCCCAACGCGCAGCCCGTGTAGCTCCATGCAGCTTTGACAGGACCTCGTGATGTTGGGTCCCTATAGAGCGCCTTTAAAGTCCATCCCATATTGTGCCATTCCCATGTCCCCTTCACAAAGTGTTCACCTTGAAACAGAACAATGTTTTCCCATTTGAGCCTCAGTCCTTCGCCAGCGAATAGCCAGGCCGATCCACCCTTTCTCGAAGATGTTGGCAGGAAGCTATCCGGTAACATTGGGACTTTGCTTGACGATGTGATGCCCAAGTCCAAATCTGGAGCCGAAGCAGTGCGAACCGGGTCGACATCTTCGAATGATGTTTCCATTGGCGAAGGTGGAAATGAGAAATCTTTTAGTCGATCAGCTGAGATGCATGCTACATCAGCAAAAGAGCCCGGAAAAGTCCGAGCATTCGATCCGATCACAGAGACAGGCATGATCATGGCCAACGGTAGCACCTTTCGTGGAGCTATACCGTTCGATACGGAAGGAATGACGGCCGAACTTGTTCAGGCCTTGCAAGATGGCGAGCGCGGTATGGACATCTTATTCAAAGCAACTACCGTCGACGATGAGTGGATGGCTACGGACATTGAACAAGTCAGTCCTGCCAAGTATCAAGGAAGTCGAGGTACGGGACGAACTTGTGGAAAATTTCCAGCTTGGTTTCAATTCACCACTAACATTTTTATAGACACAAAAGGAAAGCCAGCCCAACGATGACGTCTCGGTGATTTCCTAGTGTGGGTTTTGGGTGCTGAGAACAGGTTCCAAAAAGCCGGCAACAAACACTATTGCTGCCGACATACATGTCCAGCAGGGCCCAACCATCATCAAAAGTTGCCAGGACTGAGACAGGATCATTGCAGACTGAAAGGTATTCGGTATAGAATTGAATGCACCATGGCCTTGTAGGAGAGCGGGTAGTGTTTGAAGCCTTTGTGAGCCAGGGAGAAACTCAGAAAATAGAGCTGACGTTAGAAGCGATACGTAGCAATGGAATACAAAATTGCACCAAAAGAGACAGAAAATGCATCCGAGAATCACTTCATTCATGCTAAGCCACATGCATGGCGTACCTATCCTTTTGTCATGCAATCATACCATCATGCTCCACAAGCGCCCTTAGTAACTCCGTTCCTTACATGACCTCGTTACGCCGTTATCCTATCTGTATAGATTGCCATTTGCTCCTTTCGCAACAAACAACCTCCATAATGACGTAAGTGAACATCCATCTCATGCGCCGCCGAGAAGCCTGACCGTTACTTAGATTCAAACGAGTGATACGATCGTAGATTGAGACCGCGATAAGATTGCTGAAAATAACCCACTGGGTAAGATCCTGAGAGAAGCCGTAAATGCTATACCATGGGCTTATCCGCCTGGATCCAGAAAGATCGTCTAGAAATGCGATAGGGCAAGTGAGCCAGGAGCTAGATTGTGCTGGGGAATCAAAGCCGAGAACGACCGGTCGATGCCAATCGCGAAGAACAGAATTTAGCCAGGGACTTCCTGCCACTGGAGTTCAAAATCGCTGACGGTGCCCTCTGCAAGCTGTTTGGCATGAACGGAGCCCCAGTCTTCGATCGCAAGCTGAACGTCATCATCAGAATCTATGCACACCTTGTCACCATCCATATCCTTGTATCGCAAGCGAGCGGTCCCTTTAGATATAGCGGCCGAGGAGATCTTGACCATCTTCGAGTCGATACGATCAACCAACGAGCGATGTTTGACGACGATAGGTACGACGATAGTAACGTGGCTTGGTGCTGGGTCGAAATATATCTTGACTTTCAATTGGGTAGGGTACGCTATGTCGGAAGTAGCTATGGGTAGCAATTGGGGATGAACGAGGGCGCTTGGTGCTCCTTCATGCTCGCCCCTATAGACTTCACGAGACTCGGCTTCAGCTCGCTGTTGCTGCCGCATTCGGTAATAGATCTCGCTATCTGTGTCGTCTGGAACCTGCCGTTGTGCTCTATCTCGTTGCACTTGCGGAGATTGAGTAGCACTTCTTGTCGGTAACGGGTTCATAGCAGGGGAACTGGTTTGGCTTCTACTTATTGGCGCTCTCATCTGAGCCACGTGCTGGGGTATTGGGGGTACCGGGACGTTGTCGATTGACGCCTGGCCGTTGGCGTATCGTCTGGCTGCTGCGGCGTTGGAGTTGTGAATATCTGGAGTGCTGGCCGATCGGAGACGACTCTGCATGGTTGCAGAATGCTGTGGATTTTGTGCGGTTGCCATTACCGGCAACGAAGGCCGGGTCTTGCCATTGATAGTGTAGCCATTGAGAGGGCCTGATCCATCTCGGGAAGGCGCGCGGCCCATAGCTGGGGCTGTTCTATGCTTATGGTCGTCATGCGGCCAACCGCCGACAGGTGTTCCTTGACGAGGAAACGGATACATATTAGCTTGAGAGCTCGAGCGCGTAGACATAGGTGAATCGGCTATGGGAGAGAAATATGAGTTGGCGTTGATTTCTCCAGGTGAGTCAGCACCTGGGGCAAAGTTGGTGTTCAAGGTCAGAGGTGCGTTTGGTCCGCTGGCTTGCTCAGGAAGCGGAAACCTCGGAGGGGCCGAACGGCCCGTGGTACGATCTATAGAGTGTAATCCAGTGCTACTATGCGGTGTAGTCGACCGTAAACTTGTACTCGAAGTGTTCCGACTCACGTTGAACACGGATTGCCCTGGAGGCCCCATGCCCGTTCGATTGTCATCTTCCTCGCCATCGTCGTCCTGTAGATAGGGGTTCTCGAAGAGTCCTTGGTTCTTCATGAATGTGAATTCAGTCTCTGATGTACCAGTCTGACCAGAACTGCGGGCAGAATCGCTTAGCGTCTTCTTTTGCTGTTGAACTTGCTCTCGCCATTTGAGCATCAAGTCTTTGTTCGCAAAGCGAATCACAAAATTTTCCACACCTGGATCGCCTTTCCAGAATATCTGTATGGTATACGTAGGTTTGTCTGCAATACGTCAACATATGGTCATTCCCCACCACCACATCGTCATTCCAAAACGGATTCGGACTTCACAAACCTTTGTGTCCAAGCGACACAACATCAGTCACATTCTGCATGAAAATCCGACCCTTTAATTGTAGCCGTGGCTTTCCTTTCTTATCAAGGGGTGGTTTGTTGTTACCTAACATCTTGTTCTTTGGCTTGTTAGGGTTTATCTCTTTGCAACAGAGAAGTATTCGTTCGAATAGATATACTTTATACTGCACACGGACAGGAGCACGAATGCCCAATTTGTCAGCATGTTTCTTTAAATTCAAGGTACGTAATTCTCTGGGGCTCAATTCCGCACTCAGGTGATAAAAGAATGGGGAGCACTCCGCCAATCTAAGACACGTGTTAAATTGGAAGAGACGATGACCCGGATGCGACATTAAAGGAAAGCCTAAATATCTTCCGAACGACCGACGAATCTTCGCCTTCTTGCCGTTGGATTCGAACTTGGGCCTAGATCTAGAAAGTGCGCTTTCGAATCTTAGCTTGCCCCTCCGGCTTGGGGTGGGTGACATCGAGCCAACCTCCGCCCCAGAGCCATCACGGGAGTAAGCAGTTGAGATGGGTGACGCGCTTGCAGAAGTAAACGTACTCGTCGGAGTTTGGGGGGAGTTTGGTGGTGAGTTGCGTCCAATCTTCCTTCTGCTCAAGTAAGACGGCATGGAACGCATTTTTCTTATTTGCTTCGCCATGCTTTGCGTGATGGGTGACGAGGGAGAAGTATGCGCCGAGACATCATAAGAGGTCTTCATTGATCGTTGTCCTTCGGGGATCTCTTCTGATACATCCTCTAACGAAGTGACAAACCTTATGGGAAAGGAGCTGTCTTCTGGGGGGGACAACACGATGTTGCCCAATTTGTGCCTTGTAGGGGTTGGGGAACCGAGCTTGAGCTGCTCTTGCTTGACGGCGTTCAAAAACGTAGCGTAAAGTCTTGGGGGAAATAAATCGAGAATACCGACCTCTCTTTCCACTTCCTTAGCTCCTTCGCCTTTCAAGACGGTGAAATTACCGTGTAGGAGGAGATCACCAAAATGATCAATCTTATGACCCTTCCAGTCCTCCACACGGCTTTGCAACTCCGTTACAGCTTCAAGTCGGTGTTCTTTGTCGATAGCATCATTGGCCCGGTGAAGAATTGAGCTAGCCGCTCTCGAACCTTCGGCTAAGGCCTCGTTCATGTCTTCACTCAGGTCTCCTTTTGTGCGTAGGTCCTTGGTATATGTTAGAAAATGGGGAGTTACGAAAGAAGAGAACGCTGAAAACGTACATCAAGGAGCATGGGATATTTTGACAAGCGCTGGAACGGCTTCATCAGGAACCCGGTCAAGATTGATTGAATTTCCACCATTCCTCGCAAGTCTTCTGAAAGAGGAGCCGCTTTGAGTTTATCCCATTCTTTCGTGACCGCGTTATTACATCGGATCTGATTGGCTATGAAAGGTTCATAAACTCTGAATGATTCCTTGTATTGGATGAACAGTTGGCCCCAATTTTGTTGGTCTTCCGGCAGAGAATTTTGCTGTTCAATACGGATTAGGAAGCGTCGCTGAAAATCGAGCAGGGCATTTAGATTCAAGAAAATATCATGCACCGCATCACCTGCGATAGCACCACTTTCTTCGACTTCGTTCTTGAAATCTTGCAATATTTCAAGGTGTTGCACGTAGTCACGTTCCGTCCTTACGATCTCATCAATCACAAAATGTTTATGCGGGATGTTCTTGTCATTCTTCACGAGCGGTGCCAATCTATCCACACTGGTCTGAACATGTTCCTCTGGAAGCAGCAAGCCCTTGTTGCTCAGGATATCAAGTACTCTATTGACAACCTTGGTCACCTATGCCAACATTAGTCTTCTTCGTCGACAAAAATCATAAGAAAAGTGACCATGATTATGCACATCAGTAATTATAACATAGAAGAAGCGGCTACAGGCAAGGAATAAAAACATGTCGAAAAGATACATACCTTGACAAAACCGGTAGTGTCACCCCCGTACAAGTCCGTGATGAGAAAACACTCATTTGCTGGAAAAGCTAGATCCGTTAAGCATGCTTGTAGAAATTTGAATGTAGCCGCTTTGCCGTACTTCGACTCTGCAATCCTACTTGGATCAATATGAAGTGGCACCTTAGGCTTCAGAGCATTGTATATGGTCATCAAGGGATAGCCACGGCGGAAACAATTCCACATCGACGTCACAGGTTCTGTCGAGTCATCGGCTTCTGCTTCCTCTTCCTCCATTTCTGCAATGTGATGCATAAATCCAGGGACTGTGGTCAACCGTCGTCTCAGGCTCAGACAAATATGGTACAGAGAAATCTTCTCGGTTGCTCTCTTGTTGGTTATGCTCTTATCCGGTTGAGGCGCATTGCTTGTTGGTAATTGTGGAGAGAAAGCTGTTTGTGGAGGGAAATGACTCTGCTGCGCACTACTGATGTTCGACCTTGTCGGCCCTGTGGCATAATGGGAATGCTGAGGTGTCGCTCCATTAGTGGTAAAGGATGACGGTGGTGCATTCATATGCCCGCGCGGGTGCACAGAAGAGGCCATCACACTCCGAGCCAAATGACCTTGAGCGGGTTGTGTCGCCAGCATCACTTGAGTTAGTACTCGATGCTCGTTCTCAGTGATTCATCTCTTTCTCGGTTTACCGGCTTCCACGCTGCAGCTGGCTATTCCGAGGTCAAGGCTTCTCTTGAAGAAAGCTGTCGATGAATGTCTGAAAAAGTATCCGACGCGGTATGCGCGAAGGCGTCCCAAAAGCGAAGAGTGATTTTCGCAAATCACCATCAACAGTTGAGACCTTGACCGGAGACTGCGAAGGGAGGTTGGGGGCGGAGGATATAAAAGCCTATCGATCGCCCAAGGTACCGAGGAATGCAAGCACGACTGAAGGCTGGGTCCAGACAATGCAATGATACGGTATGTTGAGCGTGTCGATCCAGAAACTCCCCGTCTTGAACACTAGAACGATTGAGCGACTAGCCAGTGGAGGTGACGGGCGGTGGGTTTCCAGGTCTGGTGATCCGACTGTCGCAAAGACACCTTGTGAACGTAGGTATGTAAGGCCAACAATCAAAAGAAAGGAAGGATGCAGACCCGCTGAAGGAGAAGAAAGTCTGGGATGATTGAAAGGGTTCACAGTCCGAGACAGGATGAAAGGCAGTAGTAGTAAAACAGTAGTAGTAGTAAGGTATGGAGTACGGTACTTAGGTCATACTGGAGTGTTTGAGATGTATCAGGTTGACTGTGACCGAGGAGCCCTGGTGAAAAATACCTTGATTGGCGGGGTTGAGAGCGCCTTACTGGATCTGGACATGGCGTCTTGGCAGGTCTCCTCGTACCTTACTGTGCCTTACGGGCCCACCGCCAAACCATTAGATCGTAATTAAACAGTTCAGCTAATCGAATGCTAACCTTAGTGTTTCTAAAAAGCAGTAACGTAGCTTGAAATCAATGGTACACATAGAAATTGAAAGGCTACCTACTCCGTACGGTACACAAAAAGGAATGATTCGGGAACGTCTCAAGCAAAATGTGTATTCTAAGTCCGACTGTGTCCGAGCTCAATTCAATGAGTTCGTTAAGCGCACTGTTCAACGATGCTCAACATCGTTTGTTTTCTGATTGCAGAAATGTCTGTTTTGAGCAAATTCTACTCGCGCACAATCGCTTGAACTTCATATGATCTACATGATAATTACTGCAAGCATGTCTCCCGAATCTCGATGGTTAACCGAATACTTTAGCGTGGTACATAAAACGAACGGTTCTTACGTTTCCGCTCTTGCTGTTCGTTTAATTGAACCGTAAATTACACAGAATGCTAATTTATTGGCTTAATTTCTCGAACGTTCTGCAAATCGGAACAGTAATGATACAGCTCTACTACGGTTAGATATATTGGTGGTTGAGCCAGTAGGTACTCTACCTTAAGCTAGTCTACGAGCAATGCCACGTGATGACGAGAACGAATGTTGACGTCTGCCATAGTACCTGTCGTGTGTGTGTCAAACAATCTGGAGTGGAAGATACTCCAATAAGGAAAAAGGCCTAGCTACGGGTCGAATATGACTTGAGTTGCTTGAGAAAGAAAAATTCACGCTATACGGAGGTACACCCCACATCGTCGAGTGGCTCGTTGATCAGAGCGCACCGACTTAGCCTCACCTGTGCAGCTTTTGCGAGACTGACGCGGTGTTCATGAAAGCACGAGAACCAAAAGTAGAGCGATCACCCCTTTGGATTATATCCACCGGCTGAGAAGGCTGACTTGAAGGCTATCCATACAGAGTAATGGCCACTCGTCTCATAGGGGCAATCCCTTTCCGGGCATGGCCAATCACTCAAAATGTGCATAGGATGTCAACATCGAAAATGCTCATTGTTTTGCTTTGGAGCTTGCGCAAGCTCATCGTATCCGTTGCATCACTACAGAAGCAACTTATGGAGAAGATACGTCGAGATGCTGCAGGCTAAGCCGGGCTCAATGTAACTTCCAGTCCTTCTACGACTTCTTTTGAGTCATTGATGTGCATAAGCATCGGATCATCCAGGTATAATTGAGACTGTTCTTTCTCAAGCTAACATCTGTCTTGGTTAACACCGTGTTCATACCCGAGGAAACCAACCTATCCTATAATAGCAAAAAATCATTTAGCATGAAGGAACGAGCGTCTTTTCTGGGAAACCTTTTCATACAATTAAGCCTATCGTGGTTCGCTATGCACAACCACTTTCTATGCGATCTTCCAATGCCTCAATAGCGTGGCACAATCCTTAGGGATGAACTGGAGAGAGGGTATCTTGGTACGACCATCGACTCGGTATCTCATCGGTAGAGCAGTGCAACGCGGTAACAAAGCAATAGTGAATGATGGTAGCAGGGTTGGGTTCTATGTAGGCTCGAGCCCTGACAACAAGCCGAGATCACAGCTTGGCTCGACAGTTGCTAACTAATGGGTGGTACGATCATGCAATAATAATAGCATTCAACCAGAAATAGTGGTCAAGGTACTAAATAATGACAATCGGCTTCCTTCAAAATTGCGGACTTGGTAACAAGCCGGCCACGCCGGCGTAACTACCTTAACATATGAAAACTCTTACTCCTGTCATTGAATCAAGCATGTATGTATATAGAAGACAATGACTTTCCGTAATAGATTTATGAGTGATATCGACCTTTTTCTTCCTTGAATTTTGGTAAAGGCCGCTTGTAGTAGAGAGGAGGGCCAAACACAAAACCGCCTCAAGAGTACAGTAGGAGGTCTCCACTAGCGTAGCCTTATGAGACTCTATCGGCGAATGATAGAGACCCCATCAACACCCGTTGATGACCACAAGAACCCACGACTCCTTTGGCCGAGCCACACTGATAATCTCGCTGCCACTGGCTCCCATAAACAGCCATCTGGTCGATCTCATCTTCGCACGGTCCGGTCTTCGTGTGCTAATATCAAGTCGACTTGGTGCGTCTCTGCAAAAGCCTGGCTTTGGGAAGGAATATCCGCGGAAAGGCTCAAGGTCGCAAGCCTCACTATAGAACCACAGCTTGGGTCTGGTTTTCCTTCACGCTCGGTCTGCTTGAGATCCTGCTGGTCGGGCTTCCAAGAACAGGACTGGACGTTTTTAGGTCGACAGGGAAGCGCGGACGACTCGATTAATAGACACATCGGCATATGGAACAAGAAGGCAGCTAAGAGTTTATCGAGGGGATGGTAGATTACTCGACGTTACTAAATCTAACACGGACGTACCAACCAGCTTTCGCGACGTCAAAAATGGACACGTCCTTCAAAGTTGACGAAGGGTACTCAGAAGAGGGTAGAAGTCAAGATGATCTAGATTCTCCGATGAGATCAGAGTCAATCTCCGATGAAACGGTTACAGTCCCTATCAATGATCCACCGACTTTGCCTCCAGCAATCTTGGCCCTGAGCGAGGCTGAGAGAAGTGGTATGCTTGATTTCCCTTGCGCGTTTGGGTATCTTGTGCTTTGATGGCTGACATTTCATTTAGAATTCGTTTACCACGTTTTACGGACACTGCAAACATCCTCGATAGCCGCCGTTGTCGAGCGACTGAGACCACTGTTACACATAGACCCGGTAGCAGTCTTGCCCACAGAGATCACATCTGAGATTTTCTCCTACCTCAGCCCATCGATGTTACTTCAGGCTTCAAGGGTTTCCCGGTCATGGCGTGATGGCACACTCGATAGCCGGCTATGGAAGCAGAAATTCAACCTGGAAGGCTGGGAATTGGATATGGACGAAGTTCGGCGATTCGAGCAAAACTACAGCCTACGCAGGAAGACTAGGTCGAGGCGAGCGGAGACACACCAGGAGCAAAGAAGAAACAAGAAGCGTGCCAGAGCTGGTATTGATTTGGTTCGCGACGGCATTTTACCACAATTATCCACAAGCTCTTCTGCGGCGCAGCAAGGTTCCGAGGACTGGAATGAGCAGACCGGTACCGTAGAGGCAGATGGAGAGATGCAAGATGAGGGCCACGATGAAGAAATGCACGATGCTGAAGCGATTCCAGTTCAGGAGATCTCACATTCAGATATGATGACCCCGCACCGCGAGGATGCTGTACAAACATCACTTAATCGCGAAGCCGATCTTTCCTTATCAGGGGATCCGCTGTCCAGGGCTGGATTTGAACCACAACTAATGCAGACTGCTTCAGGCCATCCTCGGCTTAATTATCATCACGTCTTCAAGCAAAAAAGAAAACTGGAGGACAACTGGAATGCTGGTGCTTACAAGAGCTTTCAACTACCTCACCACGATCATCCAGAAGAGGCTCACAGCGAATGTGTGTACACAATTCAATATCTCGGAAAGCATCTTGTAAGTGGTAGCCGAGATCGTACGCTTCGTATTTGGGACTTGGACACTCAACGACTCGTCCGAAAGCCATTGATGGGTCACACTGCTTCCGTCCTTTGCTTGCAGTTCGATGATAGCCCAAAGGAGGACATCATTATATCCGGCAGCAGCGACACAGATGTCATTCTTTGGCGCTTTTCCACCGGTAAGATGCTCAGGAAGATTTCTCAAGCACATAAAGAATCAGTGTTAAATCTGAAGTTCGACGAGCGCTTCCTCGTAACTTGCTCCAAGGACAAAACAATAAAGATCTGGAGCCGGCATGCACTGCGTCCGGGCGATCCGAATTACCCAGTTAAGGGCGTCGAAGGCGGTGGAAGATGCCCGGCATATATCATAGACTTGACTAGGTTCTCAAGCCCAATCGACATGGACAAGCATTTGACCATGGAGCAGAAAAAGCCTTTACCGCCATATACACCCCTCATGCTTCTTGAACTTCATGGCGCTGCAGTCAACGCAATTCATATATACAACGACCAATTAGTATCAGCATCTGGAGATCGACTGGTCAAAATCTGGAACATACATACTGGCATTTGTACATCAACATGTAGAGGCCACACGAAAGGGATCGCATGTGTCCAGTATGACGGCAAAAGAATTGTTAGTGGAAGCAGCGACTGTACCATTCGAATTTATGATCCTGCTACACAAGCCGAAGTAGCTTGCTTACAGGGCCACAATAGGCTGGTACGCACCATCCAATCAGCTTTCGGGGATGTTCCGGGGAGTCGTGAAGAGCTGGAGCTGGAGGCTAATGAAGTCGACCGCCGATATTTCGAAGCGAGACGCTCAGGAGCCCTCTCTACGGCTTCTGCCAGATCTCGCCAGCAGCGGAACGCAGGCTCGAAAGATCCGAAGGATATCATGGCACATGGTGCAAAACTGCCCCCTGGTGGCGGTGGCAGTCGATGGGGTCGGATTATATCTGGATCATATGATGAAACTATCATCATCTGGAAGAAGGCTTCCGATGGGCGTTGGGTGCCAGGGCATCGGCTTCGCCAAGAGGAGGCGCTTCGAGCAGCCGGCGGGCCTCTTATTTCTCATTCAGAGTTGCAGCACGCACCACATGGAGCCGCACAGCACTCTAACACTGGCAACACTCCACAGCAGAACCCGACGGCACATGCTCAGCCACAGGCAAATACGGCAGCCAATCAGCAGGGTGCCCAAGCTACAGCGTTACCACAGCACGCGTTTTCGATGGGTACTACAATTGCTCATACAGCCGCCACCACCCAAGCTGGAAGCACCAACTACCAGACCCTCACCAGTCCTGTCTTCAACCCCGCCTTTAACGCTCAACTGCAAGCTTACCAACACCAAGTATCCGCCGCTATCCACTCAGCCTCTCAAACCGCCCACGCCTCATCCTCGTCCTCGTCCTTTCAAAACACGAATCAGCAATCATCCCTTGCTCAAACGGCCCAAAACATCCAAGCATTTCAACAACAACACCTCACCAACCTCGTCACTGCGGCCAGCCATACCCTTCACCCTCCTGCTCTTCCCGTTCCTCCACAACCTGCACACCCCGCCACCACCACCACCACCACCACCACCACTACAACCCCAACAGCGCCTCCTGCACATGCCCCCGCAACCGCCCAGCATCCACCACAAACTCACGGCCCGGCCCCTCTCCCGCAACCAGCAGGAGCCCAACACGTCCCCCAACCCAACGCCCGCGTCTTCAAACTCCAATTCGATGCCCGCAGGATCATTTGCTGCTCCCAGGATCCAAAAATCGTGGGCTGGGATTTTGCGAATGGAGACGAGGGAATTATGGAGTGTGCGAGGTTCTTTGGTGCGCCGACTTGAACAACATAGGAGGAAAGGCGGAAAGAGAGGATGGAAATCTTGCTTGTCTATATGGACGATGGGATAGGCTGAAGAAATGTCAGAGGCATCATATGTCATTAGCATTTGCATACATTTGTGCTCATGGAAATTTCTTGTCTTTGAGTGGCTTTAGCTGTCCCAAATTATGGCGGTCGACAATTCGAAAGCAATGTATCTATTTCATGAATACGCAGCCGCAGACTGTGCCGTCACTGGCATTACTTCTAGCTCAATGATAGTATTACAGCCGATTCACATCAACCATCCGTCTCTCGCACTCACAAAAGCTTTTTACCGAAAAGATAAAATGATTCGCATGCGCCCCTGGTATCTCAGAACAATAGCCCAGCACCCCGTGTACCCCATTTACGAATCTACACCAAAACGATATCAATCATGCTATGCTTTTCCGCAAAACCCATCCCGAGACTTTCTTTGCCTTCGAAGCTCAGAGGGCGGCTAATGCGGTCGTGTTAAGCCCTGTCGTGCCTGTTCGAGTTGCGTCAGTTGCACGAATCAGGAGGGGGGGGTAAATCCACAAACCTTCATCTGCTCGATCCTCGCCTTCAACTGACTCGTCACCTCCGCCGCCCGCTTCCAACTCTCCACCCCCTCCCCCGCACCCTCCCCCTCCCTCCTCCCACTAGCACTAACCTCCCTGCTCCTCTGACTCCCCGCCTCGCTGGCCCCACCCCCGTTTTTTCTTCCTTCTCCCCCTCCGCGATCCCCCAGCGCCGCCCCGCTGTTTTCTTTTTCCTCGCTGGGGCTGCCCATGTAGCTGCGCGCGCGCTGGAAGCCGACTTCGCGGCTGTCTGACATGGTGCTATTATAGCGGTCCATGCCGGGTGGTTGGATCAAGGTGGTGCTGCTGCTGTTGAGGGAGCTGTCGCGGTAAATGGTGGGGTCGGCTGTGGGGTCTGTGGGTGGGGGTGGGGGGCTGGCGACACGCACAGTTCTGCTGAGCTCGCGCTTTAGTCTCTCGATCTCTCTTGTTTGTTTCAGGACTGTTTGCTCTGCGGACTCGGCGTCTGATCGTGCTCGTACTAGCTGCGTTTCTTTGGCTTTGATGCTCAGTACGTCACGCGTATGGTCTTCGATGAGTTGGGCGTTTTGGTTCTGGAGTTCGGTGATTTGGGACGTGAACTTGTTTTTCTCGGAGCGGAGGTCCTCGGTCGTGCGTTGTAATCTTTCTTTATCCGATCGTAGTTCCTCAAGTTCCGCGCGTTCGGGGGCGGTCACGCCGGCGGGAGCAGAAACTGGTGCAGGTACTGATTCGGATGCGGGGGTCGGTTTACCCAAGGGACGGCCTGCAAGACCGCGGCCGAATTTGGGTGCAGGAGCGGCGTCGTCTTCGTAGGTGGGGGATGTGATGTTACGTCTTGGGGATGGGAGAGCTGGTGCCGCTGCACCTCCAGGGCCTGTGAGCTTCTTTTTCAAACCTGCGGGTGCCGTCACTTCAGGTTTTGGTAGGCCACCCGGCTTTGAGGGTATACTCCTACCGGCAGCTGGTTTCGATTGTGCCGGAGGCTCTTCAGACTGGGGCGTAGATGCTCTTGGGGGGGCTTTCTTTAGCCCAGGTGCAGATTTCTTGGTCGCTGTCCTCTTTTGTGGGGGAAGCGCGACTTTTGGTGGAGGCGCCACCGGCTTCGGCTTGTCCTTCGCTTTTACCTCTGCCACGTCAAAGCATTCCTTGATCTTAGTCTTCCGGATGTCATCTAACCCTTCAAGATATGGACCCATTGCTCGTTCACTCATAATCTTCATCAACGTGCCCAGTATCTCAGCGCCTCCCGATCTAGTAACTTCACTGGATTCTGTGAGAAGTTTCGTAGCTGCATCGGCTATTGACTTCGTCTCGGGCTTTGAAGGTGCCTCTTTTGTAGTTTTGAGGCAGCGAATCAGGAACTTCAGCGTTTCCTGTTTCACCTGTGGATTTTTATGCTTTAAGAATTCCAGAATGTCCTCCAAACACTCTGACAGGCCCGTTGATGTAAAACTCGCATCTAAGGCCGCCCCAAGCGCATCTGAGACAGTTTGCTTCTTTTCCTTCAAGCGTTCCATTACCGCTCCCATAATTCTGCCTCTGTACTTTCCGAATGATCTTCGTAGACCTTTCGCTAGGACTTCCACACAGTTCGCAGCGACAGTGACTACAGCAACGTTCGCATCCTTCATACTCTTAGCCAAAGCTTGAATTATATCGTCATAGTGACCATCCTTGATACGATCCACGTTTGCTGCAGCAAATAAAGCGTCTAGAACCTCCTTTCGGTCCTTCCATTTTGTCGACGCCATTTGATCACTGAAAGTCTCGGGAATCTTGCTGATGACGTCCACGGGTTCAGCTAGATCAAATACGTCGACCTCAGCAGGCTCTATCTCACCTTCCTCCTCTTCACCTTGACCATCGTCATCACCGCCCTGAGCCACTGAAGCAGCAACCGCCGCTTGCTGTGACCGCAGTAACCTTTCCTGTTTTGGCGTAGGCTCATGCTTTATTCCTTCAAATAGCTTTTCAAGCTCCTGCTGCTGTAGTGGCTTAAGTTCATTCCAAAACAGTGTCTTCATCGCTTCTCGGAGCCATCGATACAGCTCGACAGCTAAATTCGAGGCCTCGGCGCGTACATTCTTGTCAGCGTGACCGAAAACTTTTGGTAGAGCTTTTAGAACTGGCTTCGGGTCAACAACCCTTATCCCATACGCGTGGACTATCGTTGTAAGTGAAGCTAGACTCGCCGCAATTACTTTTGGCTGCTTATTATTTAAAGATGGTAGGAGGTCTTCGATGATAGGATCCGCTTTATCTAGCTCAATATACAGCAGTAAAGCCTCGATAGCACTCTGTTTAATCGCCGCTCTGGTAGACGTAAGGCCTTTCTCGACAATCGGCGTAATAGTTTGACTCCGTGATCTACAGAGACTTGTTAATCGCCTTCCCCACGGTCAAGATATCCTGAACCACACAGCAGCCTACCTTTTGCAGGCTTCGATACCACCAAATCTCAAGAAGGTACATAACGCGTTTATTCCATCTTGCAGTGCTGCTACATTGGCGTCCGAGACTGCCCCCTTCCATAGCCCAGCGTCCAGCATGAATGGTCTAAACATCGGATCCGACTCATCTGGAGTAGCTTCGAATGCTTTCGCAGCATCCTCATATGCTTGCTTCCTAACTTTCCAATTCTAGTACAAAATATTACTTAGTGGGGTCTACTTATTTGAGACACTTGGGACTTTAGGAATGGCAAACCTTGTTCACAAAGCGGTCGGGCAATGGCAGGGAACTGAAGTCCTCTTCCTGCTCCGCCATAGTTTCAAGGGCTGAAAGTATTTAAACCAATACTATGAGTTGTATAAGGCAATGCGCCGGGAAATGTAGTGATTGAAAGACAAGGCGCAACAAGCCGGGCGGTACGAACGCGGATCGTTGTCTTGTTCGGAGCGTTGCGTAGCGCGTCACAACGGTTTCTTGCTGCTTCAGGTCTTGTATAGTGTTGCAGCATATGTTTGTACGTCTGTGGCTGATGGAAGTGTCAATGTAACGATTTAGGGTTGGCCGCCGAAATGTCAACATTGACGCAAGAAGTCTTGGCGGAGATTCTGCGGCGCAACGGCGTCATTCCGCTTCTTCAAGTTCCATCCTTTGTGAGACGGGCCGGCGACCTTGCAGTTTACAAGAGTACTTTAACTGACGACCTCCACCGTAATCTCATGACCAGTATCTAGAAGGTTCAGTCCAGTTTGGAAGTTTCCACCCATCACCAGCGGCCAGCACCACCTCACCCCCGTACGATACACGTTAACACTCGCAGTCTTAAGACTTGGACCGACACCGGAGGCGTGAACGTTATACTGGCTAAACTAGGTGCAAAATATTTCCGTTTGAGAGGGCTGGCGCCTCAGCTACTATTACTGGACTACAGGAACGAGGGTTAGAGGAAGAGACAGGGCAGCAGCGCGAATGCGTCCACTGCTCCCACTATGAGCCAGCTTCTTACGACCAGGCAGGCAGAGGAGCTGTGAGTAAGCATGCCAAATTTTGTCGACGTTGTACCATGGCTTATCATTCTATAGTCACAAGTCAATCATTGCCTACCTGATCTCCGTAGTAAAGCTTCCAGCAAGCGCCGCGGCTCTACGTCAAGAGCTTGAAATAGGGGATGGGTTCGACGAGGCTACGAGCAAAAAATATGAAGGGGTGCTTGAGAAGAAATGGACGAGCGTGGTCAGATTACAGAAAAAGGTAACGATGACTTTATGACTGGAGACCGCCCCAGACTGACGCCCCACATATGTAGATAATGGAATTAGAATCTCGTAACGCAAGCCTACAATCAGAACTCGATTCAGCCACTCCCACTTCTCTGTCGCGGCGAAACCAGGATCCTACCTCCTGGCTTCCCCGCTCACCTGCTCGCCATACCTTACAGTCCCACCGTTCACCCGTAAATTGCGTGGCTTTTCACCCCATATTCTCCTCGTTGGCTTCTGGCTCCGAAGACGCCACTCTCAAGATATGGGACTGGGAATTGGCGGAGCTTGAGAAAACTCTCAAAGGACATACCAAAGCTGTTCTTGATTGCGATTTTGGCGGCCCACGTGGCGGCACTCTCCTCGCTTCATGTTCGTCCGATCTGACCATCAAATTGTGGGATCCTTCGGATGACTACAAAAACATTCGTACACTCCCCGGGCATGACCACTCTGTTTCTGCCGTTCGCTTCGTCCCTTCTGGTGCAGCTGGTGCTCCGGCTTCAGGTAACCTGTTGGTTTCCGCTTCCAGAGACAAATCGTTGCGTATCTGGGACGTAACTACAGGATACTGCGTCAAGACTCTTCGTGGCCACGCAGACTGGGTACGGGATGTGGCTCCTAGCTTTGACGGTCGATGGCTTCTCTCTGCCGGCACTGATCAGACAGCAAGATTATGGGACGCCAGCTCAGGAGAAGCAAAAGCGACGTTTATTGGTCATGAAAATGCTATCGAATGCTGTACTTTTGCCCCTGCCGCTTCTTACGTTCATTTGGCTGGACTGGCTGGACTCAAGAAACCACCCGCTGCAAGCAGTTCCGGCGAGTTTTTAGCGACAGGGTCAAGAGACAAGAACATCAAGCTTTGGGACTCCAGAGGTACCTTGATTAAGAATCTAATTGGTCACGATAATTGGGTGCGTGGGCTGGTTTTTCATCCAGGTGGAAAGTATCTCCTCAGTGTAAGTGACGATAAGACGATCCGATGTTGGGATTTGGCTCAAGAAGGGAAATGCGTCAAGACGGTGGACGACTCGCATGAGCATTTCGTGAGCTCTATTAGATGGGCGCCAAGCGTGATAAAGGCTCCAACGGTGCCAAATGGGGACTCCAATGCCGTGGGCAAGAAAGACGACCCAGGGGCCAAGGAAAGCATCAGGTGTGTGATAGCCACAGGGAGCGTGGATACAATAGTTAGGGTATTTGCTTCATAGATTCCCACATAGCTTTGCATACTACTCGAGTAACCATGGCCAAATACTGTTGCTACACAATCATGTTTGGTTCAAAATCTACCTATCACAGTCTCCTGGATCTTAAGCTTCTCGTGTCTATTTTGACCACGTTATCGATAGGGCTGCATTAGCGGATTCGTACGTCATCCCGAATATTGACATTATTGACTCCCTTCGTGTGTGGTAGACTTAGGCGCCGTCATCATTCCGTCCTACATGCCCTGGAACAGCTCCGTGACTTCAACCATTTGTGCGCGCTGTCTATACAGACAGCTTCGAGTCTCAAGTCCTTCCACGAGGGAATACAATGTCCTCCGAAACTTCAGTTCTTCCTCCGCTTTGCCACAGCAGGCCGAGCAACCAGCGGCAGCATCGAAGGATGAGGCCAGCGATGGAGCCCCAGATATTGCAGCGGAAAATACAAAAGAACAAGGCGCTATGTCCAGGCGACTAGCGGAGATGACAGACGAGACGATCGAGCAAGGCGGCCGCAGCGCGCAGACAACCGTTGGAGAATCTGGCTTTTCAGAAGAGTTAAAAAGGCAATTAGAACAGAAAATTCTTGATAGCAGGTTCAAGAGCGATAATTCTGCTGCTTTGGCGCAGCTAAACATGCCAGTGAGTCCATTCGCACTGGATGTTCACTAGTATATTGACTCCCGCAAAGTCGAGTGCAGGCATAGGAACTCAGTCGATAGCCACCGCTCAACCATGGCTTGGCAATGAAAGTTTAGAAGATGCGACTCTCCGAATGCTAAACGACGCCCACAAGCCTCTCCGTGGCACTGGAGCCCCAAAGATTCCCACGCCGAGAGGTCCTCCTATGTCCGTGGACATGCGGATGAAAAAGGCTGTAAAGAAGTCCCAAGGCCACCGGCTTGCCAATGCTCGTGATCGTACTTCAATATACGCGCTTAGCCAAGATCCGAACCTGACCGAAAGAGAGAAGGAACAAATGCGGAAGCAGCTCAAGGAGAAGTTTACCCCTGGTGCTCGCCCGATGCCGACCTCTGTCCAGGGGCTAGCGGCTCTGGCAAACGAGCGGATTGAAGATGCGATTGCCAGGGGCCAGTTCAAGAACATAGCTAGAGGAAGAGGCACGAACATTGAGAGGGATTACACGGCCAGCAGTCCCTTCCTAGACACGACCGAGTACTTCATGAACAAAATCATTCAGAAACAGGAGATAGTCCCTCCCTGGATTGAAAAGCAGCAAGAGCTTATCAAAGCCGCACAAACGTTTCGGAGCAGATTGCGGGCTGATTGGAAAAGGCACGCTGCGCGAGTAATTGCTAGTAAAGGAGGATCGCTGGAAGCCCAGGTCAGACGGGCAGAAGCCTATGCCGCAGCTGAGGCGGCAATCAACCCTAAGGCACCGAAAGTCGAAGCACTAAGTGAAATTGATAATGAAGGCAAGATATCTCAGGTCACGGTGACCGAGACGCCAACATCAGCAAGCCCGACGGAAGATGCCAAAATTACCGTTACCGAAGATCTAGCACCCTCGTCTACTCCACCAGACTCAGCTCCTTCTGCTTCTGCAGACTTGGCAGATCTAACTCCCACTGCGAACTCCACTTCCGAGCACTCGCCCCCCACCCCCAAATCGCCTCCCGCACCCGCTCTTCCCTCCCTTCCCCCCTTCCGCGACCCCGCCTGGCAATCCCTCGAACACGCCTACCACACCCTCGCCATCAGCAACCTCAACTCCCTCGCCCGCTCCTACAACCTCATGGCCCCGTCCCTCGCCAAAAAACCCTACTACAGCCTCTCCCGCGAACTGGCCTCCTGCTTCGCCGACATTGCCCCCCAGCTACCGAACGAGATTCGAGAGAGGGCGAGGGCGCCGGATAGGGTGAGGGTCGAGGTGGTGGGGCATACGGAGGGAGGCGTGTTGGAAAGGTTTGGGGGGGAGAGGGCCAAGGTGTGGGATAGTAGGAGGCCGCATTATGGGTTTAGAGAGTTTTGGAGGGAATTGTGGGGCTAAGGGGTTCAGATTGGTGAAGGTGTTGGTGAGGATTTTTGCATGAACAATGGCGTTCCGTTAGAGTAGAGAACAATCACTTGTTCTGGTTAAAATATACGTGATCCATCTATGGAAGAAGGGTTGCTGTGGGATTCGGGTAATAGAGTCGTAGCGTACTGTATCATCAAACAATAACCGATCAAACGATTTTGTTCCGCTATGCATGAGCTCGACATGCCTGATATAGCTAACCGCAGCTGAACTGCTCTAGATCTTGATAGCACTCTCCAACGCCTTCCTCTTCTTCTCCGTCCTCGCAATAGCCTTTGCGCCCATGATTCCCCCGCCCCAGTGACGCTTAGCTTCCTCGTACTTATCTGAGTAACCCTCCTTGATCGTCGAGATGAGCTTGGCGAGTTCGGACTTGTCTTCTTGGCGGACTTCGGTGAGGGCGAGCACTGCTGCTGTCTGGAAGAATAGAATGTGTTGTTAATATATATGTTTTGTTTGAAGGATATAATGGAGGGAGACATGCCTTCTTGTGCACCACAACGCCCAACCTCGCCTTTCCCTTGACTATCGCATATGGCACCCCCATCTTTCTGCACAATGCTGGTAGAAAGATGACCAACTCGATCGGATCAACATCATTGGGGATCAAAACCAGCCCCGCCTTCTTGTTCTCAATCAAGCCAACCACATGGTTTAGCCCATACTTGACAGCATATGGCTTCTTGCTAACATCCTCCTTCTTCTTACCCTCGCTAATCGCAGTAGCCTCCTTCAGTAACCTCTCCTTCTTCTCAGCTTTGGTCTCGGGTTTGTATTTGTTAAGTAGTTTAAAGGTTTGAGCGGCGGTGTTACGGTCGAGAGCATTAGCGAATTGGGCGATGGCGGGAGGGACTTTCAGGCGTAGGTTGAGAATCTTCTTTTGACGTTGTAGGCGTACGTACTCGGGCCACTTTACCATGCGTGAAAGATTACGGCGCGGTTGGATGTCTTGGCCTATACCAAAGTTGCGAGGACGCTTTTCGATGAGAGGGTTCTATCGTGGTGATGGCTCATCAGCGTCTTCATATAATAGGTGCCCTAACTCCGTAGATATGAAAAGACTTAGAGACTCTATCGTTACATACCTTGGCGGTCTTCTTGGTAGCGCTGGCCTTCCCCTGAGGGAAGGGCGCAGGCGCGGCTTTACGGCCCTGTTTGGGAGGCTGTCATTGAGAAAAGAAGAACATCAGCGAATCTTGTTCACCAAGTGGGTTCTTCTCTGAACTCTAAAGAGACCGCGAGCTGCATCTCTGCGAGCAAGTGGCTCAAGCCATCTTCACACCAATGCTGGTCGGCTCCGGAGAGCTTGCAGCGAGAGGTGGAGAGTCTGCATCTCGAATTGCATTATACACAGTCTATTGCAGTGTTCGAGAGCTATATGCAGGACTGGAAGTCAGAGTTGTAGCTTACCATTGTCGAAAACAGTCGTTGGCTACAAGACGAAGTACTTAGGAAAAGGTCGAAGTGGGAGTTTGTTGATTGTAAGCGAGACTTTTAACGCTAGTAGCAGCCCTAACCCTTGTCCGCTTTTGGATGAAGGACCATGAGTTGAATCTTGTATGCCTCAAATGGGCAGTAGAAGACCTCAAGGCTGTAGGCTGCTGCCTCTACAAGAGCTATCTCTATTGATTAAATAGCGTCATGGTAGCTCAGCATACTCGTAAGACTATCACTCGAGTATTCAGTCCGTCCAATTTATCCGATAGCTACGTGGCTCCTGGCGAGTAGTCGCTGGACCCTTTGAGTGTGCTGTCTGAAGCTTCGGGATGTGTTCCTTTGGTATGGTGAATAGGACACCCATGATTCTGGTTTCAAGAGCAATGCGTTGACTTTCGTATTTACAGAATCAATGCCATTTTTGAAGATCAAGTAGATTTGACGTAGAACTAGAATAGTGCGACGGCAAGTTCCGAGCGCGCCGGAGTTTCTTAAATTCCGAGAATCAATCATCGCGCCCCAAACTGCCAGTAGGTCGTCCCCTCGCTCATTCACTCTGTCACAGTCACGATCCTCACTATACAGCCCACCACATGGCTTTCCGTGGTCAACCACGACTCTCTTCTGGTCTTCGAGCGCTTTAAACCCCAAGGCCAGTCATACTTTATTCACAACCACCTCTCAACCGATATCACCCCGAATTGTGTCCCCCTCAGCTCCTGGAGCAATCGCACAGTAAATATGAAGTCCTTTTCGACTACTGCCGTCGTCGAACACCCTGTAGCCTCAAACAGACGCCAGCCTTTTCGGCAGACACGCACAAATCCTACAAGAACCGCAACAAATCCTGTACCTCCTCGGGGCTCTGTCGGTGGGCCTCGTGACAATGGGCCTGTTACGAATCCGGGCTTCTGCCCAGCCATTACACACTTCACCGACTCTATCACCGCTTTACCGAGGGAAATGGTGCGCCATTATACAATGTTGAAGGAAGTTGACGCAAAGGTCAACGGCCCGGAGGAGCTCGTCAAGGAGCTCATCAACGCTGCGCTGAGAAGCCCAGTGCCACGACGCAAATCAGCAGTTCAACCGCAAGCAACGGAATCGTCGCGATCACAACGTGAAGCTTCCCTATACACCACATGGTCGGCAAATAACCTTGTCGCCTCGAATTCACAACCTCAAGAACCCATCTCATCCCAACCCCAAGGATACCCTGATTCCGCCGACCTGCCTCGGAGGCACTTGTTACGCAATATGCGGGTGGTTATGAGTGAGATGCTTACGACCCTAGACGAGAAGAACCATGTCTTGTCGACTGCCATCGACGGTCTAGACAAACAGCTTATACGTTGCGAAAGCTCTTACCCACACATTGAGAATGAAGTTAGTGAAGAGGCGCGGTATGGTAGCTTAAGCCACTGGGCGTACCATGAGAAGGCGGCGGAAAAGAAGGGGACAACTGCTGGTGAGCGAACCCGGCGGGAGGCCGCTGCTGCACATCAGATGGCATCGGTGAACCATGAAGCGGAGGGGGCGGCTTTGCGAAGCGAGCTCCGAAGAGAAGCAATGGCAGCGCGCAAGCGAATCCACCATCTGGATTCAGATTTCGATGACCGACAATCCACAGCTAAAAAATCACAAGGCCCTGCCAAAGGTAGAAGAGTTGTAGAACCGGCATTACCCGCCAGCAGTACAGGTGTAGGCCTTGATATTACAATTGGATCGAATGCCACGGCACCTCCAAGCAAGCGCCGGAAGATTGAAAAGCCAAATACAGGGTCGGCGCTTGGTGGATTCCCAATGGATAGGTCAATGAGTTCCGTGTACGGGCCCACTGCTGGTTCTGCCCGGGGCAATGCGGGAAGCCCTAGGGAGACACCCGCCGAAGAGGCTGCCAAGAAGCGAGGTCGTGGAGCGGCAGCGGCCAACGGTACTGGAAGACGGAGGTAAAAGGACATCTCTTCCTGTCCTGTATCCTTGGCTGACTTCATTTCGTTCAGAACCAATACCAACGCATCAGCTGCCAACTCACCCATGATGGCCTCATCACCCGTTGTTGGTACATTTCCAACTTCGCACCACAAAAGCCCCGTACCAAGTATCATTCAGCGAGCCCAACCATCACGTGCCCGTCAAGATTCAAACCAATCAGTACCGCACGTTCGACCGTCTTCGGCAACGCCTAACACGGTCACGAATGGGAATGGATTGTTGGGCACGATAGCTGATGTAAACAAAGCGTCTGGATTGACTGGTCGAAGCATTGGGGATGTCAAGACTTCGATGAAAGTATTAATCAATCCCAAAGGCGAGCATCTCATTGAAGTTGCGACTGATGGTGCGGGTGACATGCGTGGGGCATTTGTCGTCGGCGGTAAGAACGATCGCCTGGAACTAGAGGAAACAGAAAACGGCATGAGCAAAAGCGGCCGCCCTGACCGACCTCGATCCATATCGATCTCGACAAGGAGAGGGGGTAAAAGCTCCAAAACGTCCACCCCTCACAACGCATCCTTTTCCGAGACGCAACGCTCTCGACCTTCACGGACCATTGAAATGACTGCCAAACGGTCGCACAAGAAGGGGGCAGGACTTGCAGCTCAAATAGCAGCGGCTGCTGCAGCTCACGATGACGAAGGCTCATCAATGCAGGGTGACGAAGAAGAGGACGACGATGAAACCGAACCTACGTATTGCTACTGCAATCAGGTCAGCTATGGTGAGATGGTCGCTTGTGACATGAGCAGTTGCAAGAAGGAGTGGTTTCATCTGGATTGTGTAGGACTGGCTAAAGCGCCAACCAAAAATGGTAAGTGAACTTCCGAGTTGTTATCTCTTGTCCAGGGTAATCGGGAGCTGACTGGTATTTTCCCATAGCGAAATGGTATTGCGACGACTGCAAAGAGAATCTGAAAAGGAATAAATTCAATGGTGGTAGCTCGAGATGACGATTGAAGCAGTTGCCTCGAACCTGACGACGAAACGCAGAAAATTGGTGTTATAGGAACGCGACGATGCGTGCATGATATCATGGAAATCATTGAAGGGATTTCGCAGGACGGCGGGTAGACATGGAGTATTTGCTGTTGCATCTTGGTCCCAAGGGCTTGTATATGCGGCTTGGAATCTTCGGCTTCAAGAGCAGGAATGACCAACATCCCGGAATCAATGTGGTTTTGAAATACTGCAGCATGCAGCTCGTTTCTCAGCAAAGGAGTGACTTGAAGGATAGGTGAATACGAGAGTATGAATAAATTGTATAAATGGACATGCTCAGGTAGACGACTTTGAAACCCTTTAAGCAAGATTTGGGAGAGACGATGAGAATAAACGGATGCATAGGCGCTAGTGCCGGATTTGTACTAAGCGGCAGATCTTTCAGCTAGTTGTATAGGGCTAGCAGCACTCCACTTTTTGATATCAGACTTTCTAAACAAACGAAGATCCTGTGTTGTCGTTGCTCGAGATGCAACTCGGCCATCTTTTTCTTGGGTTCCTAGACTGCTATTTTACGCCCTAAACCGAGGTACTACACCGCCTGTCCTTACAGAACTACATTATAAATCTGCTGCCGTCAAGCTCCCCCCCTCCCCTAGGGGAAGACTGGAGACCCTATCACGAGTGTTTTAGAGCAATCTCAGACCTTATTATGCCGTCCATGCATCTATCTGACATACGGAATTGGTTCCTACAGTCACCACCTGTAGAATGGGGCATCATGCAAATCCGAGAGCTCCTAATTGGGGCGTTGCGCCAGGGACCTGTACCGCAACATGTGGCCTTTGTGATGGATGGAAACAGGCGGTTTGCAAAAAGCCATCGGATAGAGACAGTGGAAGGCCACAACCTTGGGTTTGAAGCTCTGGCTAAAGTGAGCCCTCCGTGGAAGACGGGCACGCGGAAAATTTACGGAATGAGCTGACGCGCTTGAGGTTGCCCCCAGATTCTTGAGGTTTGCTACAAATCTGGTGTCAAAGTTGTGACTATCTATGCCTTTAGCGTCGAGAATTTCAAACGGTCAAAATACGAGGTCGATGCTCTGATGGACATGGCAAAAGTCAAACTCTCGCAGTTAACACAGCATGGAGAACTCCTAGACCGTTACGGAGCCAGTATCCGAGTGCTAGGCCAAAGGGAGCTCGTCAAGCCAGATGTGCTCGAAGCTGTCGATCGAGCGGTCAAGATGACTAGCGGAAACAACAAGGCCATACTGAACGTCTGCTTCCCCTACACGTCTCGTGATGAGATTACAACAGCGATCCGCAACACCGTGATTGACTACTCGAAACCCATTCCTTCTCTCCCACGACCTTTCTCGGAATCCCACATAACCCACACAATCCGCGCCCGCCATCTTTCCGCCGCTTCGGAAAGAATACGAGGGAATTCTCCATCTTCCGGGGGTACATCTGACACTGAAGGTTCGACGACTTCGTCGACGACCCTCCACCCTGAGTCGCCACCGGAAGAAAATTTCATTTCTGGCGACAAATTGGATTTAAAGACTCGAGAGTCGTATCCGGATCCCGAGAGCATTACGGCAGAAACGCTGAACGAGCATATGTACACAGGTGGTTTGCCGCCGCTGGATCTGTTGGTTAGGACATCCGGAGTCGAAAGACTCAGTGATTTCATGCTCTGGCAGTGCCATCAAGACACCGAGATTGTGTTCCTGGAAACCCTGTGGCCAGAGTTTGACCTGTGGACATTCTTGCCCGTATTAGTGGAATGGCAATGGAGGAGGAAAAAGGAAGGTGAGAGAGAACGAAGTGCGCCTGGCAAGGTTAGAAGGGCCTCGAAAAGCAAGAGCTGTTGAGTGAGCGATAAATTTCCGCCAAGCTTACCTATATCTGATCGTGCGTTTCGAGCGTTGATTGAGGAGAACCATCGTTTTAGCGTTTGACCAAGAAGGAACGGTCACATCCAGATTTGACAACATGCGTCTGAGTGCATAGCAAGTCTCCAGATTCTCCATATCCATATATATCCATATGTACAATAAGAATAAGAAACAGCCCGTGAGCTGTTCAGAACGCAAGTTCTCCGTAGCACAGTATGTGCAGTGAGTGGTAGGGCTGCATCGGCTTGGCACTGGCAGGGCTGGCACGCTGGCTAACACATGGTACGGAATTGTACAGCCCGGGTCCCTTAGCGTGCCTATCACTCAACGGAACGCTGTCCAACCCTGCTGGAACTTGTTTCGCACCCTCGTCCCGAGGATTCAGCCTCTCGTCATTGCCACCACTACTAAACATGACTAGTTGCAGTCCTTCAGATGAAGGATGCGCCAGCCTGCAACTTGTTCTTTCCCTATCTTATGGTTATAATTCTTCTCCTCGTCTTTACAATAACAATCATGTTGACAGCTGCTAACAGGGAAAACATACTGCTTCCCAACAACTTGCAAGACGGGGGGCGAGGCTAAACGTGAAAAGTCGAGCCAACCAACACAGTTCACTTGGAAGCCCGCCCTTGAACATCTGGGGTCAATGCTTTCTTGAGCGGACCAATTGTGATAGATGGCTCCTGACTTCATACCCGTCTTCAGCAGGTCCCCACGATGATGTTGTCCCAGGGCAAATTGAAGCGTACTCTATGTGTTGTTTTTACTCTCTTTCTTGCTGTCTCCACTGTTCTGATACTCAGGGCCGACTTTTTTGAGTGGCCACGATCCATTCGCGACCCAGAACCTCAACCTCCCCCTAAGCCAATATACAAACCAAAGCCTGATCCAGCGCCTCCCATAGTCGACAGTTTCCCCCTCGCCGCTACTGCGAAAACCCCCTCGGATCTTCCCCCTAAACCGACATGGAACACTTCTCCAGAGCCACATGTCCCAGAGAAGACTCCCCTGTTCATCGGCTTCACGCGCAATTGGCCCCTTCTACAACAGGTTGTAGTCTCCTACATCACAGCCGGTTGGCCACCGGAAGACATTAATGTTGTCGATAACACAGGCACTATGTACTCGAACCGTGATGGGCTTCTTACCTTGCAAAACCCATTCTATATCGACCAGCACCGCCTTACGGAAACCTTCGGAGTCAACGTAATTACTACACCTACGCTCCTCACCTTTGCCCAACTGCAGAACTTCTACGTTTTCACCGCCCTTAACAAAGAGTGGGACCACTATTTCTGGGCGCACATGGACACCGTCGTCGTTTCGGACGAGAGCCCTGACGTCTCACCATATAAATCCCTCTATATGCGCGCTGTCTCTGTCCTCCGCGAAACTCTGAACCCATCATATGGCTCACTGGCAACCCGCTGGTTCGCCTACGACCGCCTAGCCCTGGTACGAACTCAAGCTTTTGTCGATGTCGGAGGCTGGGACACCATGATCCCCTTTTACATGACCGACTGCGACATGCACGAGCGCCTGTGGATGCGCAATTTTACCATCGAAGATGCGTCAGCAGGCTTGGTGTACGATGTGGGCTCCAGCCTCAATGATCTACAGCAACTATACCTCAGAGATTCAACTTCCCCCTCCAGCACTCCGGCCGAACCCCCTAGCCGCGATTCCCCAGCCTACCACTCCCTGCTCTCCACTCTGGAAGAAATGCAGCGCAACAAGAACGAGGACAAAAACGGACGTAATACCTGGCAGGCCCAGCAACGGGGCGGACAGGGCGAACCCTTTTATCGCGATGCGGAGGGGTTCAACAAGGGAATTGAGATGACGATGGACTTGGGGAGGAGGGTATTCGAGGAGAAGTGGGGGCGGGGCAGGTGTGATATCAGGGATGCCGGAATGGTCGAAGGGGATGCTTGGAGGGTTATTGGAGAATGGGAGAATGAGGACGTCCAGAAGAAGTATTGGAAGGAAATGAAGGGAAAAGCAAAGCAGGAAGCGAAGACGTTAGCTTGACGGGGTTTGGGTTGAACATAGAGGTGCTTCTTTTGGAAGCAATCTTGGGAGCCGGAAGGGAGTGGAGCCGGCTTGGCACGAGCGTTATGCATAAGTTTGCCGGCTTGGGAGACGAACAATGGAGGAATATGATCCAGGCGTTGCTCAGGTCTGTATGGTGTTGGGGCGCACTCGAGGAGATGACTCAAGCGCATGTATATTTAATCTGTCGAACCCAAGACGGAGGCATCAGACGGAGACATAGATGAACAGCTCATCAATGATAGACACCACGAGTCAATGGGAATAAGAAACCAACCACGTTACATTTGACGCAAGAGAGAATCTAAGGTAGCGGCTGAGCTGTGACTTTTTGACTTACGTAATCCCTCCAGCCTAATTTACCTTACTCTACCTAATGCCATCTCAAGGCTTAGCCGCCCGCCTGACAACCATCATCGCTCGACTCGCAATGTCTGGCCCACGGCGCCGGCTTGACTGTCCTCATCAAGGCAGCCAAAGGGCTGATCTCCCTTGGTCCGCTGCAGCCTTTGCTTTGGCCGAGATTTTGCGGCTGTTTTTAACACCCACAGCCAAAGCTACAGAAGGCGTACCGGATTGCATCCCTGTCATGGCATGCGTGCTTGATCGGTGAGCGGACGTGTATGCTTTAGTGAGAGGGGTGCTTTGTGGCCAGAGGAAATAGGGACGGCAGAGGAGAGGGTGTTAGGTATGCTAGGGTGTGTTGTGAAGGGGGTATAGATGAGGGAAGGTCGGTCAGGAAGAATCGGTAGTTAGGTGAGCCAAGGCAGATCTACTATGTTGACCATGTTGTAAGTCGGGTGTGGACAGTCAAGTCGATTGGTTGAGAAGTTTCTTTGCTCAATTGTTCTTATTGCATTTGCGATTGAACATGAGTCAACAAATGATTATACTTTTTCGAGGAGGAAACAACGAGTCTATTTGTCTATTTGTCCATTTGGATATCTCGATAGAGATAGATTGTTGTTTACGGGCTTGCTGCATCCATTGGTGGCGCAATATGAAATGGGGCGGAATTCTTTTCGCAAGAGGGACGAATAGCCAGACAAAGAATCAACAGGGGCCCACACCTTCAAGGTGAACAAAAGCTTTTGGAGAGGACTGCGATCAGATGTTTCTCGAACGACCGGTATATCTAAGATGGTAAGCTGAGTATAAAGCAAAACGACAGCAAATCATTGATACAATACACATCCCAGCTTTTACTATTTAGCAGCTCATGCAGCTTTCTACTAAGACTTGCTCTCTCCATAGCCTCTTAGCTTTGGAATTAAGTACGAGGTTGTGGCTCTGATAAATTGGTCATTGACTGTCAGAACAATGTGACAATGAGCGTTAAAGAAGGACCTCAATCTGATGATATTCTTTTGAGACAGTCTTGGACATAACACACAAGGCTTCGGATGAGTTACGATTGAAACAGAACTTAGGGTCTTTCGAGCCTTCGCATAAGAACAACCAAAGCTTTGAAGAGGACATATTATTTCCATTCAGTCTCGTTTCATATGCAATGCACGTCGAACGATTCTGCATGTCTACTCTTTGATCTTGGTTAGAGAGCGCTAAACATATTCATGGCTTCTCGACAGACACAATTCTTTAGAAATGCTGTTTCTTGATTGGTGGTAGAAGTACCTGCAAGCGCCGTAAAATGGTGATTAGGGAACCCAGTCGCAAAATAGTTAACTTACGCGGCCGGCTGTGTTTGGAATCTGCAAGATTGCGGCGCCATTTTTAAGTGTGTGTGGTTGGTTGAGTACTGCAACCGAACGCATTAAGCACAGCCATGTCTCACGGTGTGGATTATGGAAGCCTATAGGTTTGCACGCATACAAAGAGCAGGCTTGTCGCACATCGTCAGACGAAATAGTTCTATGATAACTGTCGTCTTTGACATCGAAAAGACTTTTAAGTCGTCATGCCATCGACCGCTGAGCGGCGTATCTCGCCAATGAGGCCTAGGAGAGCCCCCGCAACCCCGACGCTACCAAATACTGCAAATCAAGATGCTGCTCACCCTATAGACATGATGGCAGCTCTCTCCTTCTGCGATGAGAGTTTAGATTCGGATCCAAGCCCATTACTGACCCCACCGCGTGAAGGCAGAGTAACCGGCGCAGCAGTCAGGTTTGGGGCTGCCCCTAGTCCGTCTAATGGCTTATTACCCTTCACCTTTGGTCAGTTATACAATATCACCCCTTTGCCATCTCCAAGGCCATCACCAGAACCGCCATCACGGAGAGACGAACAGCCACGACAATTCAGCTTATCACCACAGCGTGATTCGAGGGCAGAAATGCAAGGGAATAACAATCAAGATGACAGAATTTCTGTCGACGTTCCTACTTGGTCTTTTGCAGAATCGTCCCGAAGGCCCTCAGACGTTTCCGCTGTTAGCGCTAACGCGACTACCGCTCCATACGATGTCAATGGTGAAGAGGCGCCCGTCGAGCCTTTCTTCGATCCTCGTTTTCAAGCTACTTTAGTGAAAGGTATAGACCTTGCTCAAAGAATGGCAAATGCAATGGCGGGAGACCATTTCGAATCGGAACGAGATTTGGACTTGAACAGGCTATGGAACGATGCCAAAAGACTAAAAAACTTCCAAACTTCGGACACACGGACTGTAGCTGTGTTAGGTGACTCTGGGCAAGGTGAGTCGACGCTCAGTCTCTGCATTGCACAACCATCGAAGCTTACCATCCCTAGGGAAAAGCAGCCTCATTAACTCTCTCCTTCATTGCCCGGATATTGCACGAACAGTGAGGCGGCCCAATTTTCCTTAAAGGCATTGAGTTAATGAGTTTGACAGGGAGACATTGGAACTGCGTGTACGTCAGTTGTCACGGAGTACCATCAGAAGACTAGGGAGCATCAAACACCAATCACAATTCAAGTAGAGTATCTTTCAGGATTGGAAATCGAGGATCTTATAAAGGAGCTTGTGTGGAGTTATCGCCAGCTGTATCTTCCAAATGTGGAACAAGAAGCTAGTGTTGAGGACTACAAACGATATCAGGCAGAATCAGAGCGTGCTTGGTCAGCTCTTGAAGCAGCCTTTCGTCATCGGCGGGAATTCAGAAAGGAGTTTCTTAGAGACCAATCTGCAGGAGCAGCCGACAAAATCATTGTACAAATTCTTGATTGGACCAAAGATCTGGACTGGCCTGCAGGAGGTAATAACGGCGTATGGAAGTCTACCGCCGAGACAGCAGAAGAATGCTGTGAAAAGACAGCAGTTTTCATGAGGGATAAGCTTTGGCCTTTCACTAAGATTATTCGGTGATTGGTTTCTAATCTTAATTCCGAAGTACTGTACTGATTGACACCGCAATAGGGTCTATCTCAGCGCACAAGTATTGAAGACAGGGATAATTCTTGCAGACTTACCAGGTCAGTACTTGAGAACAGCGACGTTCGGGGTGATGCTAAAACTATTCAGGACTCCACGACACGAACTTGGCGAGGGTCAGAGCTACTGAGCAGTATCTCTTAAAATGCGATCACATCCTCATAGTTGCCGGGATATCCCGAGCAATCAGTGACCAGTCGTTGAAATCATCGCTCTACAAAGCTATCAGTCAATACGTTCCTCATGAGTGGGAGACATCAGCTGGGAAATATTTGAATGTATCTGTGGTCTGCACTAGGACGGAAGCAAGTATATTCGATGCTTTCTGCGAGCGCTTCTTCTGACTGTGTCTCGCAGGATATCAATGTAAAGACACACAGGAAAGAATTTTGCGGAGTCGGTAAACGAATCAGCCCAGATGTCATGGCTGCGCTCGACCAGCAGATTGAACAGGCTAAAGCAGCCGACAACAAGATATTGAAGAAACAATTGAAACGGAGGTTAGTCGACATGTACCCAAAAGGACGCCTTCGCTAAATAGGCACAGACAAGAGCTCCTACTGATTGAGGCGAGGAATGACTTTGTAAAAGAGGGCCTGAAGCGAAACTATTCTGCCAAAGTTCCAGGTGGGAGACTTGAGGTCTTTTGTGTCTCGAATGTGAATTACGAGAAGTTCTCCAAAAAAGGGCCTGTCGATCATGTCAATGCCAGCGGTATTCCGGCTCTCCGCCGCTTCTGTCACACGATCACAGCAAAGCCCCAGTACTTTGAAGCAAAACACTTTCTGCAGTCCAGTCTTCCCAGTCTTTTGACCTCAATAAGGCTGTGGGTTGAGAAAAGCCAAGATCCTGCTGACGCTCTGGACAACGAAGCCAAGCATAAGGTGTTTGAAGCCTTTGGCAACATGTGTAAGCGTGTCAAAGGCGGTATCACGCGGACCCAAAAAAGCTTTGAGCAATCTTTCGAAGAACAGCTGCTTCAGTTAATGGAGAATCGAAATGAGTACTGGGAGCGTGCGGCCGAGCTGAAGAGCAACGAGTGGAATCACGTATGAAACCTTCTCATTTCCTCCAAGTATGCTCAACTCAACCGCTAATACGGCTTAGTGGCACACGACCCAGTATAACGCTTGGTGCAGGAAAAATGGCACCCACTACACCGAGAAACGCGGTCATGTCTGCTGGAACTCTGAAATCATCTGGAAGATGAAGTCAGAACTGGACTATGCTTGGGATATATTGGAAGAAGAGATCCCCGAGCTTTTCGCTGACCTTGCGCGCTCTATCAGTAACGATTTAACGGCGTTCGAATGTATCATCAAAGACTACGACAATACTTCAACGTTTGCCGATGGCATTGATTCAAGGATCAGAGATATTACGTATATTCTGGCCACTATCTCGAGAGCGTTCGGGCGTGGATACAAAGCCATCCGCCGTAACGCTTCAGAGCAAAATTATAGCTCGTACGCTCTCCAGGGGATGCTGCCAGCATACCGAACAGCTTCCCAAATAAGCGGTCAGTCTCCATCCCTTCCATCCTTCCACTTCGTCCTATCTTCCACATCATCTCCTGCCCCATTTATTCTTGTAGCTTAATTAACTCATTTCTATCACAGGAACCGGCAGGACCGCGCGCCAGCAACAGACCGTCCAGGGCCGCATCACCAACGGCAACCTCTTCCCCGTCATTTCACTAAACATCAAGACCGACGTGGAGCAGCTGATCTCAACGACGTTTGCCGAAACTTGCACGATGGTGACGGCGGTGCTGGGCCTCATGCGTACGGATCTGGAAATGGTGTATGGCGAGTTCTCCTATGACGAATCACTTGACGGTGGATCGGATGAAGTTCGCAGAATCGGCAATGGGAGGTTGATTGACAATGGGAGGTTAATAGACAATAGACATCACATTACTGGGAATAACGACGAGGAGGAGCGCATTGAGGATATCAGGAGTCGATTGGCAGGCCAGCTGGATACCTTTGAGAAAGAGCTTGGGGAAATGCAGGAGGTGATCTCCAACCTCGCTTCGGATGCGCAGGAGTCTATTCCAAGCTGAAATAGGTCCATTTGCAAAACTACCTCTATACCTTCCGCAAACACGTGTCTGATAAAGCGGTTCCTTTTCACATCATCCGCCGTTTCGCACTCGTGCCTCGTGTTCCTAATTTCTACGTCAATCACAATCGCAGAACAGATCAGTCACCCCATCCATTTATCTCTGCATCTCCAAACCTGCACTTGGTCCACACGTATGTACCACTAGCTTCATGCGCAGCATACCCCAAAACCACCCCCCCCCCCCGCCCGGGGGCTACAGCTCATAAAGTCGACGTCTCACAGACCCAGCACCCCAATTTTGCAAACCCTCACAAAAACAACAACCATCACTCCGTATAAAATATCCGACCAAACAACCAAACTCACAAACTCGGTGTTCTAGCAAAACTTTGCAAAAAAATCCACTTATAAATTAACCGTTCTCCGGTAGAAATCACACTCACAAGGCTCTCTCGAATAGCACTCCACCCCCCATCTCAATCCCACCCCGTGTCCATGCAAGAAAAGCAACATGCATAATAACATTCATCTCGACCCTTCCCATACCCAGAAACCAGCGACCAGCGTAGCCGTTCACGAGCGAGTACATACGACTAGAGTTTTTTTTTGTTTTTTTTAGCAACGGTTCGGCACCGCTCACTCGCCAGCGCAGGACAAAAACGACTCTACTCTACTGCATTTGCGCTTTTGAATATTCGTACTGTACACCCTCTACGTGCACATTTCGACACCCTGATCCTTCGCGTCTCGTCATCTCCTCACCGAAATCTTCCACGACCAACCCAAACCCACCACACCCCCTTCTCCCTTCCCAACCAAACCGATTCAACAAAAACTCCAAATCTCTAATCCGCAAATCCCCAAAAATTTGATTCTCTACACGTACACCTACGAAGTAAAAAAAGACACACAAGGAATATTTCCCTGTCAGAACGGGACGTGGTGGTGTGACAAGGGGTGGATGGATGGATGATTGGTTTAATGCCCGGGGGGGGGTGCAAGGCATGAGAGTTGGGGATAGATCAGGGGGGTAGGTGGCTTGGAAAGTTTCCGAGGGAAGATGTTGTAGGCAAGTTCATCTCGCAAAAGCGATAATCCCGTACTGATATATCGTTGCTTTATATTTACGTGTCTCGGTACAAGGGTTTCCATATCGATACCCAGCTCTTACCGACTTCTCGGGAGAGGGTATGTGCTGTTTTTGGTTTTGATTGCAGAGTATGTAGGTGGGAGGGGAAAAATGAAAAATGAAAAATGATATGTGAAGTTTGTTGAAATATTCTATACATACCTGAATAGAATTGTTCCAAAGTGTGTTCACATTTTGGCCGATTGGTAAACCAACAAAGTTGAAGCTTTTGGAGAGATTGGGGAGCCGGTTCGAAGGGAGAGGGTTAAGGAGATGGGATAAGGAGGCAAGGAGGAGCCGTGGAAAGATTAGTCGGTTTTGCGTTGTTTTTGTAGGTTTAGCAGTGAGGATGTGCGTTTAGGTGCTTAGCACTCCCAGAGCCATATATTTTTCGGTTCATAGAAAATTCTTCGCGACTCTGACGGTAGGGATTAGAGGTGCAAGAGTTGAAGATAGTGGAGGCTTAGAAGGGTTTCGATTGGAAATGGGGTGGTTAGCCTGAGGTGTTGATGCTGAAGATTTTCTGCTTGGACTGGATGGAGATGATGTAGATGATGGAGACAATGTAATGCAAAATTTGATATGAAGTCAAGGTAAGGTATCAGCGATTTCGGAAATTTCGACTGCTCGATTCTGCATTTGACTCCTTCGACCACATCGGGGAGATGGGGTAGAGTGGGTTGAACAGCAATCAAGATTAAACTACGAGGGTTCATCATGTCTAGCAGCCAAGTAGACACTCTGAGCTACGCTCGGCCTCTTCTTACGGTTGAAAATCAATCATCGACGTTTCATACCTGGTATTCACCCGTATTTAGCCCATAGATTCGCAGTTCTGATGATGTCTTCTCGGGCAGTAACTTCCCATTCCTTATCGTCCATCCCGTCGCAGCGGAGCTTGAGCATGTCGGCTGTTTCGAAAAGAAGGCCGCTGTCTTGTACATTACTCAGGAACACCGCAAGACGAGCGTACGCGATGCTCTGATAGTGGCCGACTAGGCGCCACGAGGGATTCTCATCGTTGTCCCTTGGCGGCCTGGCTGATACCCGAACAAGAGTGACAATAATGTTTCGTAAATGTAACGGGTGTCGGAGTTTTGCTCCGGGAAAGCTGGGGCCACACTCGAGGAAACCGCTCGGGAGCTTGACAAGATGTCGAGCGATGCATCTCTCACCGACATCGTCGAGCCATTGGTCGGCTGATCGATTGTAAAAGCAGAAATCTACCTCGACGTCGCGTAAGTGTCCCGGTGATGGGGGCAGCGACATTCATGTTGCCCACATCTACCAGTCCTGAAACATGCAATGTAGTCTGCAGGTGACCCCGTCGCGCGACAAAACATCATGCATCTCACCTGTCACTTGACGATTACAACAGAGCAAACCGTGACAAGTAACATCAGCGAGTGGTTTCTTCGCCACCATCGTACGACGTCCCGTTGCCCCCAGTTCCCGACAATCGAATATTACCGGGTCTTCCGGTGACTTGGGCGGCTCAATTCTGGAACCGAGTGCGAATTCATATATACGGTCGCGGAGTTCCCTCGGCAATTGGAGGAAATGAGGAATGGAAAATAGCTCATGTGTTCGGTCGTGCGTACGTTGTGCTAGAAAGGCTCGAAGAACTCTGTATCTCTACGGTGTGGTTCAATCAGGCCGTTGAGCTAAAGTAAAAAAATTCAACGATCGAAAAGAAAGATATAAATAGAGATGATCGAAGGTGGCAGAGCGACTGCTTGTGGCTAGGCTGGTGCCTGAACGCACACGTTGAGGTTTAGGCTTGAAGGATTCTGACCCCAATTCGTGGGCCTCAAAGCCAGTAGTAATTACAATGAATTGATGCCATACCATTTGTTCAGTACAACACCAGAAAAGATATTCAACTCACGTAAATCGTTCAACAACTTTTTTTCGAAAGGGCTCAAGGCTTCATAGCTGTCCCTTCGATATTCCATACCAGCGACCGAGATATGTCACGCAAAATGATCTATTCTCTTTGCTTCAGTTCTCGTTCATCGAGCCATTAAACGCAAAACCGGGACTCTCCTTTTCGACCGTCGTTCGATTGTTCGCATCTGTTGCCTTGTTTCTCAAAAGAGGGCTCATGTCACACAGATGATACCCTTTCACAATACGCTGTTTTGTCCTGAAGAGTCTCACGGCTCGTTACCGTGCCAATGAATGCCCTTGCCTTAAAGAAGGTATCTTTCTCAAGCTGCTTGAATATATCTACGATGTGAAGACAGTTAATAATTTCGCTATTGTATTCTTTCTCTCGGCTGTCTAATGCCAAACGACAAGGCCCTCTTTGACCTTTTACTTCTGGAGAATTCGTGTCGTAAGCTCTAAGCCTTCGTTTTATCTCCTTGAAATTCATGTCAAATATCACCATCTGCACCCTTTCGATTGCCAAAACTCTCCCTTCTACATGATGATGTAATATGATAGGTATCAAGACGTCTATAGTACGTTGACAGAGAGACCTTAACTACACACTTCCAACGGCTAGAATCCCAACTGGAAGATCACCTAGCGAGAGATCAGCTCACACTGGCAATAACCATTGCCCAAGTCGTGATTAATTACTTGCGTATGTGCATAGGAAAAGGCCACGTACAGATATCGGCCACTTGAAAAATATGGTCTGCCTTTAGTGCCATTGTAGGATGTAGACTCCAAATATACCGGTGCATGACGGCCGGTAACTCATCATTCCCCCTAGGAGTCACCGGTAGCGCGGCTATTCTTATGCCCAGCGGCGTTGCTCGATAATCTTCCCAGGTTATTGATGGCCTTGCTTCATCTTCAACACTTGTATCTGCACTGATATCCCTGTCGCGCCTGAACGAGGCAAATACTTTCTTTGCCAACGTTGGGCAGCTTTTAATCCATAAAGACACTGGATCAATACTTCGCTGTCTGCAAAGAGCTGGCCAAGAGATACTTGCAGTCTTAGGTGTTCTAGTAGCGAGTGATGCTTCATTGTTAGATCCACCGATTTCTATACAGCATGGATGACACCTTCGTACACGCATACTAGCGTTTCTAGCTGAAACCTCGTACAACAACTCGTAATCAAAGACGTCGATCTGCGAAAGTCCTTCGATGTATTTCTTGTAAATGTCTTCGCTTACATATTTCGCCTTCGGCAATGCGCTTAACCAGAAAACACGCCTTGGGTTCCTTCGCTGCAGCTCTGTAGTGTGATAATCCTCAGCGATGGCGGCACAACGCTGATAGACTGCCAAGCCATGCTCGAGTCGCTTAGTCAATTCCGTTCCTGAGTTCAGGGAGAGCAAATTACAACATCGCCGCCATTTTGGCGTCCCTTGAACAAACGTGGCCAATTCAGACAGGACATCCAGTCGGGCGCACCAGAGGAGTTGCTTTATCGTTCTGGTTCCGGTAACAGGGGCCCCCAATCCATACTTTACGGCCCATGAGTAATCCCTTAACAGATTCGAGCTGATTGAAGTTTCGTAGGTAGCAATGAGCTTGAAGAAGGCTTTACAGACGAGCTGAAGGTTCAGCAGTGCTGCTGCCTTGCCAGATTCAAAGACTTGTAGAAGGATATCAAACGGAAGCGCTAAAATATTCATCTTCGGGTATGGTAATACTATTTGACAGCTGCAAGCATCTCAAACCATCATGCTTCATGGATTCTCTTGGCTATCGATCAATAAGCTGCATTGACTTGAGGACCAGTCACCTTGTTCCTACTTGAAGGGAGACCTAGAGTTGGATCCGTCAATGCCGCGGTGCAGGCTTACAATCTTTCTCATTCGTCTCCTACCTCACTCTACTTGTAGGACACTATTCGTTTCTATAGTTCGACTTCTATAAGTTCTCGATGTTCGCTCTCAAGTTCCGAATGTGACGAGACGTAAAAGACTCCGTCGCGGCAAGAATAGACGCGGATACTTTGCCTCTCACCCGTCCGATTACCGCGCTTTTTCACACGCTATTTGAAACTTAAGGTTAAGCTATGTAACAGTATTTACGGGTGTGCGGGTATAGGTAATTCGATCCCGGACTTCCGCCTTGACTGCTACTTCAATGTCAACTTCAGAATTTCCTTCTCGATCGTACTGTAGACAGAGCGCTGAACTAATCGAAGATGAAGTAAGCAATAAATAGATTACTCGTATGCACGGGGTTTCCGCGCACACTGGGTTTCCGCGCACTCTAACTAGAAAGGTTAGATACAGATAGTATCCCGGGGCACCAGATAGTATCCCGGGGTTTAGCGTGTCCCGGGATACTATCTGTAACTAACCTTTCTAGTTAGAGTGCGCGGAAACCCAGTGTGCGCGGAAACCCCGTGCATACGAGTAATCCTTGTGACTGATTCTCAAAGAACAAAGCTCAAGTCTTTTCTTGCAGAATGCAGATTGAGATTCTGACTATCATCAGCATCTGCGATGAGCTAAACTACTGATGCCTGGCTTCTTTAAGATTTTCAGCTTCTCTCTGTTTTTGAAATGTGTTAGCATACTCACAAGACGGAATCGGCTCGAGAAGAAGTTCACGGATATGCCTTGACTGAAAGATGGTTTCGACCATGTTTGACTCTTCATCTGACATGTTCCACGTTACTTGATTGAGATGAGGTCATTTGGTAGAAGTCTACGTGGAAGACATGACACCTTTCAGCTGGTTTGGTTTCGAACTAACGTCTTGATGAAACTCTACGGTGAGACCATTTCTGCTAGAGTTGCGTTGGATTTAGTAGCGTGCGCCGCTCACAATGTGTACCCTTTATTTGGTTCGCTACGTACATTAAACGACTGTGGTGTTTTCATAACTTTTTCCAGCGACAACTCTCAAGTGCCAGAAAGGACTCTTTCCCTCTGCACGAGACACTACTTCAGATTAACGGAATTCCTTGACTTCTACCAGAGACAGGATTAAGGCTAGTTTCGACGAGCCAGAGCCCCTCAAAGAACAGTCTTCCTGCTTGGAGAACCTCTTCGCTACCGTATCATTTTCCTAACACCCCCCCTTCTTAACAGCCCCTTTGCACCACGCTATAGCTCCCATCCGGCCATGTTCATATACTATGTTGTCTGCACAAGCAAGCTAGACTGTCCCTTCTTTTTGCCAAATTTCGTAGTCTGGTGCTTGCTCTCCATGGAGGAAATACTTTGAATTTCATCCGCTACATCGTTCCAAAAAGCACAGTTCTCCGCCGAGCTTTCCTTGTCCTCATTCACGACGAAGAGACCAGTATTAGGATCACTGTCCAGGGCGATTCCCGCTTTCAGAACATTCCCGATCGTGTTACCATTGTCCTCAGAAGTAGGCCAGTCGATGGCGCCGCGCTGTTTCAGGTTGTTTGGAGACCCAGTCACCGCGTGCGACGCAAAGTAGCGCTGGTAGGGACCTGATAAAGGAGCTATAAGATTATCAATGAGAACTGCCACACCCTTGGGCAGTTTAGGGATATAGGAGGTGATAAGGTCCCCAATGGCAACTCCTTTGTACCAACTCGAGGCGATCAAGTCAGAGCCGTGTGTGGCGGGAGGAAAGTTGTACTGCATCATATAGACGTTACCACGATAGGCATCGTACACCTGACGCGAGTTGCAGACAAACGTCGAGTCTTGTAGCACTTTTCTGACACGGATCTGTTGATCGCCGTCGAAGGGAGGGCCTTCAGCAGGATAGTTTTCCTCTATCGTGTCCCTTACATACTGTAACTTCTCACCTGGGAAAGCGTGATTTAGAAACCGGGTGAAATCTCCCGTGGTTTGAACCCAATCTTTGACGAATATACCAGACTCATTCCATACGTGTGAGACAATCAGAGAGCTGCAATTTGCGAAGTTTCCTAGACGGACATGGTATCAGTATATTCTTATCGGAAAAGTTTTATGAAAGTCAGTACTCACCACGGGATAATTCCCGAGCAGCAAGCGCTTTAACCCAAGATCCATCAACGGCGGGTCCGAAAGGGAACAAACCAGTTTTGGTAACACTGGTCACAATCTCCTGGTTCGCCACCTTCAGCTGCTTGTTATCCGCCTGCCTTAAACAATCAAGGCTCCCAGTGCGCGCGCCACATCCGGCCGCCTTCGAGAAGTTAGAGAAGGTTTGTTGTAAAGTTCCTTGTCGATCCCAGGCCCATTGGTACGCTGGGCTCCACAGAGCTGCCCTCTGAAACAGTGGTGATTGCTCGCCACCAAATGCCGTGAGATGATGAATAATTGATCCCGCCCCAGCAGAGTTACCCCACGCGCTGACTTTGTCGTTGTTACCGTTGACTTGACCAATATACGTCTGAATGAACTGGAGAACAAGACGTTGGTCATGCAAGCCTGCATTGGGGGTCCCAGCATATTCCATTGTGCTACCAGCCAACCAGCCATACGCTCCAAGCCGATAATTTCCAACGACCCAGATTATACCGTTGTCAGAGGCGTCGAAGATGCCTCTTCCATCGTACAACGACCAGGTTGTATCATTTGACTGAAGGACTGTTTCTTTACCGCCGAAGAGATATGCACCTCCGTAAATATAGTCCACTACAGGGAGTTTCTCCGGAGACGTAAGCGCGGAATATGGTACGTATATATCAAGGAAGAGGCAGTCTTCGTCTTCTGCACCTCCAGGGACCGGGCTCGGGTTCTCGGCATCCAAGTTCGCCTGAATGCAACTTGGCCCGAAGCTATTGTCCTGAACAACTTTATCGTCCCTGATGCGGTCTGGAAATTGGGGGGCTGCGAAGCGTAGGGGACCCACGGGGGCTTTGCCAAAACGGACATTTTTGAAAAGAGCAATCTGCAGACATGTCAAGATATGCGTCAACAAGACCCAAGAGATGCCAGAAGAGGATTGTTGTTCTTCAGTCATTCACCAGGAACCTCGACTAACCTTCCCGTTGTCCCCGTACGGTTCTGCCTCATATGTGCCCCATGGAAGGGTCAGCTTTGGTTTGCCATCTTGGGTGACGCATGACTTGGCTTGAGTAGAGAGGGGGAGGGAGATGAGAAGGGACAGTGCGATCAAAGATTTGAACATTACAATCTTGAAGCTTGAAGTCGAATCTGTCGAGAGGGGTAAAGATCCTGAAAGAAGACTTGTAGGACGAGGTGCTGGAAGAAGCCTTTCACAGCAATGGGGGTGTCCACCTTATAGGTGCTGGTCAATTTCTCCCACTTTCCAGAGAGGGGGAAGAATTGACTCCTCCGGGTATGCTCGATGCATTGCAATACCTGCCGCCCATCATTACATTACAAGGTCTTCTCACCAACCTGTCCTCTCGATCTATCTGACTGGCACGCTTGACTCCCCATTAGGGTTGGCCCTGACGCAGAGTCTCATCACCCGGCTGAGCTTCACAGATTCACGTCAAGGTACTTGTTGCGATCAAGGCTCGATTGATTTACACCTGATGATGACCAACTTTTGCATGAGAACGCCCCTGTTGTGGTTGTTCTTGGTACCTCTACAGGCGTCCATGGATTCAGCATTCCCGATAGTACAGCACTGACGCAAAAGTCTCCACCTCATATCATAGGTCCGCAAAAAAGGGCTAGATCCCTAGCAACCAATGTCGTTGACTTGCACCAAGCACGAATTGGAGTCATCGCCAGTCCCACTGGTCTGGAGATACTCGGCCGCGGTCAGGATGCAGCCACGCTGGTCAAGGGAAAAAACCTACACCAAAAGTCGAGGGACGCTAACTTAGCGAAGAACTTCAAAATGTCAATCTTGGAAATTTCAGGCAGGGCAACAAAGGTGGAACACAACATGTTGAAATTCATGGTGATAAGAGCTCAGATGCTGATCCATTTTGTCCAATGGTGTCGGAATTTTGGAAGCTTTGTGTTGGTCGTGGGAATTCGAGAACAATTTCTGGTGTGGTTTTTCCCCCTTTAACCGCGGTACTCGGTGCGAGATCACGAGGGTCCAGCGCAATCTTACATGGCTGCATACATCATACATCCCATATCCACACAATACCATAATAGTACAAAATACCCAACTACCGCCGTCCTATACATCCGCGGAATCCATTCTACTGCTATTTCAATTAACTTCCTGGAGCGGACCTCGCCACGATGCTCCCGAAGACTCAATCGATCTTCACAGCACCTGCACCTGCACCTGCAGATGCAATGCAATCAATCCATCCATTCGGACCGCAAAGAACACGGCTCCGTACAGGAGCGGAGAATCGGTTCCGCAACTTTCGGCTCACATCCACCGGCCCTCTACCTCCCTACGGATGTCAGATCATGTCTATCAAGCCCGTCTGTCCCCACGTACGTTGTAGTTCTACGAGGGTACCCAGTGTGTGAAACAAAGACCTTGGAATTGTTGGCACACAGAACAACGATCGAATCCCAGCAAGAAACTGCTATTGCTCTGCGAGCAGCTGAACCTTGGCTTCTTGCTGCTCACCGCAAGCCCCTTGGCATTTGGCAAGAAGTCGATACCGGCCATGATCTTGTGACGTCGGCATGCTGCAGCCCAAGCTACTGTAGCCATGCTCAATCAGGTGCAGGATTGACCACAGCGAGTGATTCTGCTCCGGTGCATCCACACGCTTTCGAATTGCTGGACCCAGTCGTCGCGACTCATCGTCTCCAGCGCGTAGCCGAGATCATCTTGTTGGATTTGGCGATCAGTGCAACAAGATAGCCTAATTGAACACGTTTTAACGATTAGTATATTACTACTCAATCTATCTAGGAGCTGCATAACGAACTTTATGTGTGCGCGAGCTCTGCAGACAAACTGAATCCGAGTGGGTCATCCAATGATGCCTGCCTTCTCAACACATCTCTTAGAATCGGCCAAAGCTCCTTGACGGTGATCCCATCGATGACTTTGGTCATCAGGGTACCGCTTGGCCTCTCTTGGACTACGTTGGACATGATCTTGTGCGCAATGCACTCGCCATCAGCCATGAAAATTCAAGAGTCTAGACGTCTCGGTTGATGGCCTGATTTCGAACGACTCCTGCAGCCAAGCGTAATAGAGAATCGTCCTTGTTGGCGAATCCTTCGCAAGATGTTCCAATGATGAAGCCAGGTCTGACGATTGGAGTGCGTGGTTCGTACCGGGGTGAGATCCGGCCGAACTCCTTGACTAAAAGCTCTGAAATCAATTTGCTCTGGCTGTAGCCATTCGTAGTCGCCAGCTGTTTTGATAGATCGTTGTCGCTCTTGTCGTCTTCTTGTGCATCCCATCGAGACCCTTTAGACACGTAGCTCGCAGCACAAGGCAAGACTTCCCCAAACGCTGCCGACAATACGACAAAGAGCTTGAACTCGGTCTTGCAGAAATAGAAGAGGTAAATAGATCTCCAGCGCGATCTATGGCTATTGCTGACATCCACTCCCGCCGACCTTGTTCCAACCGTGCAGCGCAAACATAGGCATCACCAGTCTAGAAACCCCAGTAGTATCTGAGCCTTACTTATACATCTCCACATGAATTCCCTGAAGCGTGTACGCCGGAAGCGCAAAGACGGCTAAGGGGGGGAGGGGGGGATCAAAAAATAAATCAGCACACCGTCATGCTCCCCCCCAAATATACACCATCTCCACGAAACCGAGCGGATCCACAGACTTACCTACGCCAGGCTTGACCACAGCGCCCGCGACCCCCTTCCCAAACCCCCTTCTCGCCTGGCGCCTTGGTATGGCTGCGTTACCATACCGGAAAGACCGTCGTACATGCCGAGCCCGAATTCCTTTCCGGCAGCCCTGATGCCGCTCTGCCATCCTGTCACTTTGGTCGCTGGCCGGGCTGTGGTGTCGCCGTAGAGTGTGGGTGCGTTGCGGAAGCCTTTTGCCATTCCGAGTGTGAATGCCATTGGGGCTGTGAGGGTTGTTTCAAGGATGCGGTCGAAGCTTTGGGAGGTTGCAAGGGCGAAGGAGAGGGATGATGAGCTGCTGGTGTGGGACTGGAAGGTGAGTTGAGGCGGCAGGGGGATGGTAGATTGGCTGGGGGTGACGTGTGCGTTGTTGACGTCTTTTTCTGGGGCGAAGGAGGAGTTGCTTTGGCCTTGTAGCCTTGAAGACAAACGCTGAGTGCTGCTCTGTGAAATGGCCGAACAATGTCCTTCTTCAATGGCGGCAGGATGGGCTCCGCATTGGTGCAAATTCAACTTGGGTATCTTTGGCGTTAGACTTCCACGACGAACCTGGTCCAGCGAAGCTGGGATGCCGTTTCCCGCTCGGCTTTCCGTATAAAATCCTGGCTTCTCCCTCACAGACCTCGCAACTTCGACTGGTAGATGCACGACACTTTTGACGACACCTCCCACGGAGCCGAGTAGCGCCATTGTACCGCCAGAAAGTGGATCCCCGGGCTGGCGTGCGATAGTGTATTCTCGCCTCCGGCACCTGCAAGGAATCAGCAATGGCGAAGGTTCGTTCGAGCTCAAATGCCACTTCATACAACTCTAAATCCCCAGCGTTAATAAGCCCCTCGTTCGCCAATACAGTCGCCACCAACGCGCTGAGCAATATTCCGGCTCTCTTGAGCCGCCAGACTGCGATACGGTCTGGCGACACGGCACGTCTGTGGTCGTTTAATCTGAAATATCCATGGAAGTGGTTGACTGCTTCTTCCGTGCTCGCCTCCTTGTTCATTTCAGCTGCCAGCTCGGCCGCTCGCTTCGAATGGGAGCTTCGGCTGTGAATTTCTTAAATGGAAGGGTTTTGGGGGCAAGTCCTGCTTTCGCTAGGATTTCGCCCCAGAATGGCTGATCACCATAGTTAGGGGTTACGACCATTGGTTTCCCGTGTTTGAGTGCGGATGCTGTAACCTCCGCATCGCCTGAGTGCACGACGCAAGAGACATGTTCGAAAAGACCGTCGTGTGTAACCATACCTTTTTCAAGAATGAAAATGGAAGAGGTGATCCCAAGGTCACGAAATTGGTCAAGTCTGGCTGAGGTTATTGCTCGCTGTTTGCTATTCTCGATAGCCTTCAAGACCTGGTCTCGGATGCCGTGAGAGTCTCTAGATGAAATTGATGACCATTTGATGTAGATCGATGATGGACCATTGTCCAAGAATGCTGCAACAGCGGCTTTCAGGCCCGGATCTGAATCCCGTGTCTGGCTGGATTGAATGAAACCGCCCCAGTCTTTGGGCTTCGAAAGTATTGAGGACGACCTGTTAATGACCTACGTTCGTGACGGGAACAAGAGCAGGATCTCGTGAATGGGTCAGAAGTGTTACCAGACATAAGAGTGAGGAACTTTCAGCCGATTGACTAGATTACTAGCCGACGCTGCATTTAGTGTTTCTAACCCCAAGTCTATTCGTCGGAACCTGTTGATGACATCGCCGACTAGGCGCCAAGTCGTCACGTGTGAATAAATTTGTGAAAGTGTGGTTGGCGACGGATAATCGGATGTTTCCTAAAGGATGCGGGAACGCTCGTATGGGTGTTGACGGCGTGGTAGACGTGAGGTGCAAAGGTATCCGCAATTTCTCCGCGCAGTGTATGTGGGCGAACTCGAGATAATGACATCTGTGATGAAAGGCGTTTTGAGCGTTTCAAAATTAGGTGGGTATGGTACGACATTGTCAAACCAATTTTAGATTATTGCTCGCTAGTATCGTAACAAGATCTCCAGCAGGCTTGGATCATCTTGTAGATTTCCGTGTGTTCTATGCTCTCATCTGAAGCAATGCTAGAGCGTTTCGGTAGCGTGAGGGTGGGTTTATTGGCCACCAAAGTCGAGTTCGAACCCCTAGATGTAGGGGTTCCAATGCTTGAAAACTCTAGCCTTCCGTTCTCAATTTCTCCTCTGTACTCCGGATGGGTAGCTATGCGGACTCGATGACCGTGCTTCCTCTGCAGTACTTGACCTAGCGCGAGAAATGGCTGAAACTCACTTCGGCATCCTGCAATATGCATGACAACATTGAGAGCGGGAGGCCTGGGTTCACCACGCACAACTCCGATCATGGAGGATATGTATGATGGTAAAGCACTCGCCTCTTCCATTTCATCGCTCAAGTAGTCTTGAAGTGGAAATTTAAATAACTTTGAAAATGAATGTGGTTTTTCATCAATGCATACATCCATTCTTCCGTCGTCTGCGTGTGGCTAAGTGCGCGTAGTTAAGGTTGGAAGGACCCTCTCACCGAGGATAGTAGCCTCTTTGTCATGGTATCCAGCTTCAGTATCGGTCTCGTCCCACGATAAGCCGTACGAGTGAGGCATTACCACCTGAGCAGATATATCACTTGGGCCAAGCGAAGGAGCACATGCGAATCCAGTAGAACATGAGGGCGGTTTGCTCTTTTTCTGGGTACTTTGACGATCTTGCTTCTCATCTTGCGCGGAAAGAGACATGGCGAGGATGTAGCTCGGGGCCTGGGGCAGAAGCAGAGTCAAGAACGGCAATGTTCGTTCAGGGTAGTGAGCAGGGAGATACAGCGCAACGATGGCAGATATCAAAGACAGCATATATTGACGCCTGGTAATAGAATCGGTGAGATTGAAACCACGCTACCCAATGTAATCAACGTGAGAAGTGAGAAGTGAGAAGTGAGAAAGTATCGCATAAGAGGATGAAAGTCTCGCTCGCCAAGTGTCAACATCCAGATTGCGGCTGCGGCCGAGTATGTTCCAGGTGGCGTGCGCTGTTGGCCTGTAGGAACCACACGTCTGAAAATTGGCAGAGCTCAGGCATTCACAGCAATAACAGCTACGCCGTGCGAGCGCGTTTTAAGCATGGGGAGGACAAGTGCGTGTATGGGCGGGTGGCGGCCGCAGGCTCTGCCCCACATAGCCACCTCGAATGCTGATAACTTTAAATTCTTTTTTCAAATATGAGCGACCATGACTCGCGATTGAATAGCGCGCAATCGAGACTTGACTTCTGTTGACAGCGTAGATGTTGAATGTTTCAATGGCACTGAAAGCGTTTTGTGAGCTGAAGCGAGCTGACGGGAAAGCCGCGCGGTTATAAGCATGAAACATGAGAGATAGGAACTCATATTCGAACGGTTTTTAATACAATTAATGTAAGTTACTCGAAATCCTTTCTGGCGTGACAATAAATCTTCTCTTTCTTTTTCTCGACTCTTGATTCTCACCCCTTATTCATCGACCTATTTCTTGGAGTAGGTTCCTAACTCTTTTAAGATTCCCATAGCGAAGAAGTTGTAACTTATTCAATCACACTATGTCGGAATGCTCTCCCCTATTCTGCACTGCCCAGGTACCTCCCAAGGCAAGTCTCTCTTCTCCATTCAGCAATGTCTAGGCTCTAGACTAATTCGATCGTTCAAGCTCATCGACGACCTCCTCGAGAAATCCGAATCAGACATCGGCAACATCTGGACCCTGGTCAAAACCTCCTCCCAGAAGACCTTCGAGAAGCCAACAGAGCCACCGATGTATGTGTCTTCCCGGATTGAATATCCATGTCACCTCTCGAGTCGCAGAAAGTGTCGCCGAAGCAAGATCGCTAACAAACCTGCCGCCTTCTCGTCCACGACATCTATCTTAACCATTTCTTCCTCTCAAAGAAGTACCGCTGACTCCCAACTTACACAGCGGTGAGTTTACCACATCATTCACCTCCGCCAGCCTCGACACCCTCGGCGAATTTTGCAAAACCCACTCCTCAGCCGACATCACGACCTTTGCCGTCCTGGACGAGCGCAGCATCAACGACTCCACCGTTTTGCTCGTCAAGTGGGACACGTGGAGCGATTACATTGATCCGAACGCCAAGAGCGGCTTGGACGACGAAAGTAATCGCCAGCAGCGCGAGGGATGGCAGACGCTAAGAGTGCCATTTGGGAACGCGGCAGATGTTATGTATGGGTTGGAGTATTTGCCTGTGCAGGAGTTCAATTCTACCAATCAGGGGTTTGATGAGAATGGCGTTTATACGGGCTAGACTAGATATATTCAAAACTGTATAAACAGGAGAATTTTGTATATAGCTACCTCTTGCTAGAAATCTAGCATCATAAAACTAACAACATCGTTTTGAATATCAAGTACGAAGTATTGCCCTTGGAACTTCTTGCAGCGTCTGATCTTCCAGTACCAGGTTCGGATTCTAGCTTCCGCATACCAATTAACCAGACGTATGAAAATTCACAACTTGCCTACTTCGCCCCTGAAATTGTCCGTGCACTGCTGTATATCCAAAATCTCCAAGTTCATGCTTCGTTTTCCTCCTCTAACCCTCATACTGAACTTCTAGTAATTCTTTAAAAGTGTATCCGACCAACTAACCAACGCATGATTGAACACAACCAGATATTTCAATTCGTCGACTTGCAGTCTCAATGAGGTTTACAAGGATATATCAGGGCTCAGACGTCGTACATTGCCGGTAGGAAATACTTCTCGCTTCAGCACATATCTATTCCTCTAGAGCTAGAAGCCGGCAGATCAGCCAGGCTGTGGTTGTGAGGATAGGGTTGTAGTCCTGGATAAGGGCCGAAGGAGGCGTGGCGTGGGGGGAGCGGTTGGTGTTAAGGTGAATTATCCTTGGTATTCTCTAGATTGGCATCTCTTCAAGAAGCGCTGAGTTGTTGGGGGAAAGAAAGTGTGTGCGAAGGATAAATTCAGGAACCTTGAAACTATTAATTGAAGGGTTTTAACCCCTTTGACCGGAAAGAAGATACAACAACAGAAAAGAAAATCATGCTTCCCTTTCTTCCTTCCTGGCGTACTATCGCGCCCAAAACGCATCCCCTCTCATCTCCTCTCCAAACACTCAGCTTTTCAATCCCAAAAAACCTGTCCGCTATGCCAGACTATTCTCTCACCATTATACCTACTTGGCTGGGATGAACGAAGATTCGCTTACACGCTCTTCCATGTCCTCCTTCCAACATTCCTCCCAACACCCCGAACAACAGCCCCCTTCGCAAAATCCAGTTCTATCTATCAAAGCCCCTTGCTACCACAACCCCGGCCGGATCCTATGCTCTTCCAACGCTGTCAATACCCAGCGTTTCTGCTTGTTATCATCTGAATACTGAGTCAGTGAAAGAAGAGATTGATGAGTAGTGCTTATCGTCTGGGTCAGGGAACGGGGGATGCAGGTGTTGGGGTGTGGTTAGTTCAGCGGGGTTGGGATTAGCGGATGTTGAGGGGGTAGTGGAAGGAAAGATGTTGGGGTGAGATGTTGGGGTTGAGGTGGGGGTTTGGGACCTTAGGGGTTTTTGGGTTTGAGGAAGATGAATGATGTTCATGGAATTGAGAGCTTATTTAGAAGATGCGTGAGAGATATCGAAAAAAGGCGCTTGCTATGAAATACTTGTACCAAAGTACGATGCGCGACTGAAGGGTAAATACGAGTACATATCGAAACGATTTCTCATCTTCTGCTCCTTGATCATTCTTAAATTTCACTGCTTGATCCCGTGACATTTAGTCACTCTCGACCTGCGAGGATTTTGAGAGACTGAGAAGACGACGAACTGGCAATCAAGGAACAAGAAAAGTCGGCTGTAGTCGCGGTAGGCTTGGTGATAGGCTCGAGTAACTGTATTACAGCATCATAATCGCTGCGATTATCCCATTCAAATTTCCTCTTGCGTGCTGTATTCAATGCAGTCTCTCCACTGATAGTTGTAGCTGACGGTTTCGCTCCCTTGTTCAGCAGCAGCCGCGTCAAAGACTTCCGTCCTCCCATGGCCGCAAAGTGCAGTGCTGTCCATCCATGTTCATTTGTAGCTGACACGTTTGCCCCTCTGTCAAGCAGCAGCCGTGTCACAGGCTTATGACCTCTGTCCACCGCCCAGTGCAGTGCTGTCCATCCATGTTCATTCGTAGCTGACACGTTTGCCCCTCTGTCAAGCAGCAGCCGTGTCACAGGCTCACGGTCTCTGCTGGCCGCAAAGTGCAGTGCTGTCCATCCATGTTTATTTGTAGCTGACACGTTTGCCCCTCTGTCAAGCAGCAGCCGTGTCACAGGCTTATGACCTCTGTCCGCCGCCCAGTGCAGTGCTGTCCATCCCTGTTCATCTGTAGCTGACACGTCCGCTTCTCTGTCGAGCAGCAGCCGTGTCACAGGCTCATGACCTTCTTGAGCCGCCCAGTGCAGTGCTGTCCATCCATGTTCATTTGTAGCTGACACGTTTGCCCCTCTGTCAAGCAGCAGCCGTGTCACAGGCTCACGGTCTCTGCTGGCCGCCAAGTGCAGTGCTGTCCATCCCCGTTCATCTGTAGCTGACACGTCCGCTTCTCTGTCAAGCAGCAGCCGTGTCACAGGCTCATGACCTTCTTGAGCCGCCCAGTGCAGTGCTGTCCACCCCTGTTCAGCTGTATTTGACAGATCCGCCCCCTTGTCCAGCAGCAACTGCACAAGAAGTACAAGTCCGAAACGAGACGTAACCGTAAGATCTGTCATTCTAAAATAGCCCGACGAGTATTGGGAACCCTGAAAAACCATGAGCCACGTTTGAAGTCTTTTAGTTCCTGTGCCGCAGATATCTAAAGCCATGTTTGGTAATGCTTCGTCGTCGATGCACACAGCTTCACGAAAATGAGTAACCCAGTAAAGTGAAGAGTAGCGTAGGAACTTGTGTTCTTCACAATACCTCATGACCCTCTCATCTTCCTCGTTCTCATCTTCCTCGTTCTCATCTTCCTCATTCTCATCTTCCTCGTTCTCATCTTCCTCGTTCTCCTTGTAGACAATGAGAGGGGCTTCCTCAAACACTGAGAACAGAAGATATGAGATACATGCTTCTGCGAGGATGGAGTTTGATTTCCCTGGCTCAAGTGAGTGCTTCCAAAACCCTAATTGAGGTTGCACGTCAGTATGAGACGTGGCAGCATTACTCTTAGTGATCAGAAATTCTTTCGCCGTTTGATGCAGCAAATAGATTTTTGACTCTATAACGCTCACGAAGAGACCACAAAGATTCCTGATGGTGATCTTAAATCTATCCTCTGATTCGAGACCGAGATCGTAGTAGGATCTGCTTTCATCCCCAACGTTCATTGCTATATTCATCTCTCCTAATGTCAGCGGTCTTTTAGCTGCAACAACAATGTGAAGAAGCTTCTTTGCAAGAAGTTTGTTAGGACTTTTCTCGAGAATGGTGGTGTAAGCATCGTCCACGGTGCCAGGTATTGAATTTACCACAGCTTCTAAATTCTTTTTAGTAACACCGGCAGAAAGATGATCTTGTCTGAGAATTATCGCCTCAACGATAAGATGAAGCCATAGATAAGTCCGATGCGGCATAGATGTAAGCTTCTGCTCTAAAAACGGTTCGAACCACGGCTGGTCTTTAACTCTCAGTTTCAACGCTATTGTGGGCACCTTATCTTTGATAACCAAATCAATTTCTTGGCGGATTGCATCACTTTCCTCTTCACCAGCGAGTCGAATAAGTTGACGGATCAAAAGTATTTTCAATGGTCTCATATGGGCGGCTCGTAACGAGGAATTTCAATGCAGATTTTTCAGGGCCGTTCTCAGTAGTATGTTGATAAAGTTGGTTCAATTTATCGACAAGATCAGCTCTGTCCGATGCTTTACATTCATCAAGGGCGTCAAGTACGCAGATGATGTTACCAGCCTCAGGATCGGTTGCTATGCTAGTGAAGATGCTCCACAACCTATCGAACAGTTCCGGGAGCTTGTTGCCGTTCTGACGGAACGCCGGTACGGAGTGCTTCAAGAGGTGTGGCTTTTCCTCGAAGAACTGATGTAGTATAGAGCACAATGCGTTTTTTGCGGTTTTTTGGTTTTCGTTATCCTCTTTGAAGAAGAAGTAGCATACTGTGTACGAATCCATGTCACGAAATTCGTTGTCTATGAGGGATCTCGACAGTACAGACTTCCCACACCCTGGATCCGCTGATACCCAAAGCAGACTGTCTTTCTCTTGATCTCGCCACTGTTTGTATATTGGATGCTGCAGGAACCAATTGCAAGTATCGTTTACGCGTTTTGGATTTCTGTTCTTCTGAGCCTCGTAATCCGAGGTGCGAAAAACTCTATGACAGTCAATTTCTTCGTCTGTCCGATGCTCCTCGCTTCTGGCTTTGGAAGCTGTGACTATCGCTTCAGCCACCTTGTTAGAGCGCTTATCTTGTGCCTGCAGCAGTTCTTCCATATGGCGATTCTGCACCTTAAATGCATGATCCAATATTTCTTTATCAAGCACTTGGGTGAAATCTCCGCAGCTTACTTCCGATTTCTTTATTTCGACGAGCAATTCGACCCAGCCATCAGCCGCGACGATGTCTCTGCCTAGTTTCACTAGCTTGTGATCTGGATGACATACAACTCGAACTTGATACTCTAGAATTTCGGAGTAGAGTGTTGTGACCCTGACTTCGAAACTTTGCCTGAGTCTCTTGATGTCTTCTGGGCACGACGAATCGGGCCTTGACACTTTTTGCTGCATATAAAAACGTTCGATGACGGTGAAGCGACAGACAAGATCGGAGATATACCCCAAGCCTTCCTCAAGAGCTTTGTGTTGTATGGAAGGATTTAGGAGTAGCTGGACAGATCGATGTAAGTAGGTAACAAGTCCAAAAGTCATGAACTATAACATTATGAAATTCGTCTACATTGCTAAAACACAAGCGCTTCAAGGCTCATGGCAGGAGCGAGCTAGCATGATGTGGACTTGACTGAGGAAGGCTTACGGGTAGAAACACGCAGACTCCAGCCCAAGCTAGCGCAGCGTGTGGGTCTGCGCTCACAGCTGAAGTGACAAAGTCTTTCGCGTATATGACAATTTTGACAACTCGGTCGACCTGTGGCCGCAGCTTTATCTCCTTATTTCCCAGGCCAAGCTTGGACTGTGCTAGTTCCATGTCATCGACTTTCTTCTGAACAAGTGCTGACATCCGTTCCTCTCGGTCTGAAGCTTTCAAACTGGCAAACGTATTCGTTGATGTACCTTCACCCTGGAGATTCTCCAGTAAAACTTTCTCATAAGTGTCTATGAGCTTCTTAAGGTCCTCACGCTTGCGTAGAGCTGTATAGGCCCGATCCCAAAGATCCTCAGGCTTATCGTCGGCGGAGGCCACGGTCCCAGGCTCAGGGATATTTTCATCCAGATCTTGGCTTGTAGCTGACGTTACAGACGGTGCAGAAGAATTGCCAGCTGCCCTCACTGGTAATGTACTGGGTAGAAGCTATCTGGCTCAATTAGTAACACCTTTCTAGTGATGTAAACGAGGGTATGGTGATCGCCGACCACTGAAGAATTTCCGGAGCCGTGTACCACCTTGCCCGTGTTGGCAGATGGCAGTGACGAAAGGTCTTGGCTAGGGCCTGCTGTCCCTTCTTTGGGTTTTCTATGGAACCAATTGTGGCGAGGCATGTCTGAGGTAGAATGGATGGCACGAATTACCCTCAAGAGAGACTGAAACTAGGAACGAGACGAAAACGAAAAACGAAAACTTTGATGGCTCTGTGCTGTATGGGTAGAACGTCTCAAGTATCAAGTGTCAAGGTGCAGCCTCGCCATTTTCCCACCCTCGCACCCGCGAGGCTCTGCGTTCAGAAGCACTCCCATTGGCTGTTCGTGCAGGTAACGTCTAATCCCTGCACTTGGATCATCTAAACGGTGTCTATCTTGCCCATCACTCGAGCAGGCCAAAAGTTCCTCGATCTGAATAAAATGCCAATGTAGAAGAAGCTGTTGCGTACTTCAATGGCACTGACGTGCTGATGAACAACGCCGGCTACGTGGAAGCAGGTTTGGCAGAGGAAATGATGTATCTCGGCATTCTTAAACCTCTTTGCCCATTATGGAGCTGAAACAATGCCAAAACCTCCCTTGATGGAAGATGTATTGACTCCTGCTTTGGTTCTTCATCAGTCTTACACGACTCGCAGCCTTGAAAGATGGCTGGATCAGATCAACACGAATCTTTCGGCTCCATTGATATGACCCGAGCCATCCTTCCTCACTTCCGCGAGAAACGATCAGGAAAGATTGCCTTTGTCGGCTCTTATGGGGGCTGGTATGGTGCAGTCGGAGCAGCTCCGTCCTGTACCGTCAAGTTCGCGTTAGAAGGTCTGTTTTCACGTTACCGATCTCTTACTAGGGGACCACATATGCTTACAGCTTGGACCTCAGGCTAGGTCGAATGCTTGCAGAAAGAAGTATCGCACTTTGGCATCCAGTCGATCATTTTCGAACCCGGCTACTACCGCACCAAGATCTTCTTCGCTCAGAATTGCAAAGTGTCACCTCCCACGCACGCTACTACAATGACACTTTCGCTGCCATGGTAGCTGGCATTGGGGTCATCGACGGGAATCAACGCGGCGATTCGGTCAAGTGCGCGGAGCGTATGATTTAATGTGGTCAAGTTGGAGAGCATGGCTGCAGGAAGGCCAATGCTCAAGAGGCTGCCGCTAGGACCGGATACGATGGAGTTTATCAGGGCGAAGTGCTTGAGACGCTGAAAATTTGCAATCAGTGGAAAGATGTAATCTGCAGTAGGGATTTAGAGCCAGAGAACGGAATGGAGAACAAGGAACATGGCCAATATAGCGCGTCGGTCCTCTAGAAGAGTTTGATCGCAGAGATGGCCGTTTGTAATTCTATCATTAGCACTCTGCGAAGTGAGGTCGAGCTGACATTTAGTACTACACACCTCCCGCCAGTGAACTAAATAGTAAGTGCATGTTACTCGCTTATAGTGTCATTACCTTGTGCACTCACTGATGTTCCAAAAGCCGATATAGATGTCGAGCGTGTCTAAAACAGATTGTATTGACCCTTGTCTGCTTCACCATATTTCAGAGTACCTTGACCGGTTCACACAGTATCGATGTAGGTATTGAAAGCGGTCATATACGCAGTGTCCAGGCTTACATTCGATATCTTACTGCCTCAGTATCCATTTTCAATATGAACGGAACCTTGGAAGGCGCAGCTTCTGCATGAAAGAGACTGGCACCTTTCCAAGGGGCCGGAGTATCATGACTCATTTGAAGGAACTGTTCAAGACTGTGGTCCGCTACAGGTGCTTTTCATGAGGTGCATGAAGCCTCACCTTCTGCATTTTCACTCGTGTCCCGCCGTCAAGCATCAGAGATGATTTTTTTAGATTCTCCTACGTATCTTTTCGTGTCACTTGCCATTGTGGTATTGATTTGCTATGCAGCTGTACGAGCCGTCCACCGTGTCTACTTCAGTCCAATTTCCAAGTTTCCGGACCCTAAGTTCGCAGCTTTGACTCTGTGGTACTGCAACCCCCTAGAAATCCTCCACGAAACTACCGCTGATGGCAAAGGTGTGAATGCTATTACGATGCGGTGCTTCGTGGTCAGTACACATTCCACATACGCGATTTGCATGCCAGGTACAGGCCTATTATTCGCATCAATCCGTATGAGCTACATGTTTTCGACCCGAGTCATCGATAAGCTTTACGCATTCAGCGTCAGCGGTGAAAAACTTCATAAGTAAATGTGGTACACTAAGCAATTCAGGACTCCCGGTACGATGTTCTCAACATCTTCACATGACTGTCACAAGGCCAGAAGGCGGCATTGAATCGATCGTCTCCATTGCGAGCGTGAAGGCTCCAACCCCTTATTAAAGAGAGAGTGTGGCAGTTGATAAAGAGGTCGAAAACCTGAAACAAAGTGATAACACTAAACCTGGCGTATGCAGCGTTCACGAACGGTAAGCTCGAGTACCTGCTGGATGCCGAGTGCCTCAAGGCTCTTTCCTTTAGCAATACATACACTGAAATTTTAAATAGATGTTGTCATGGAGTATTCCTCCGGTCGTTCTGATCCTTGTCTCGAGGCAAAAGATTTTAACGCTTCTTGCCACAGCACAGTGGTAGCAGCGGGCACGCAATGTTCTCTTCTGAAATGATGTATATGCATACTTCATGCCTTCAAAGTCTTACAGAGGGGCTGGCAGCACGCCTGTCTCCTGACCTTGATTTGATCATTCGAATTGCGCGAGTAAAGTGCGCTCTGTGATTTTGGAAATGTAAAGGAACTGATCATCTGCCACAGAGAATAACAAAGCAGATCATTCAGATCAAATTTCAACCCCCAGATACCTCAAAGACCTTGCACACCCAAACCTCTTCTACGAGACCTTTCAGAGTAACCTACATAAGATGAACAAATCCCACAGGATGTCTCACGGATAAGGCGCACATTATGTTTGGTGCTGGCGCCGCCACAATAGCCTGCTGGCACTCGGTCGCAACACATCACCTCCCCATGTCTCCGAGTATTCTCGCAAAGCTGAAAGCAGAACTTAACGACGCGATTCCCGATCCCAACATTGCAGCCTCATTACCAATCCTAGAGAAGCTACCATACTTAAATGCCGTCGTCCAACAAGCCTTGCGATTGAGATACGGCGTTTCCTCTCGCCTCCAACGTATCTCTCCGGGCAAAGCCACACTATTCACGGATGCCTCAAACGCAAAGACATGGACTATTCCCCCCGGTACTCTCGTGGGCATGACCAGCGTGCTCATCCACCACGATATGTCCATTTCTCCAGACTCTCGAGCCTTCCGTCCTGAGCGCTGGCTAGAGATGCCCCGTCTAGACAGGTACTTGGTGGCCTTTCCGAACGGGAAGCCGGCAGTGCCTCGGGAATTGATCTAGCGTATGCGGAAATGTACTTGTGCCTCTCAGACATTCTCAGACGCTTCGGATCCGATGAAGCACAAAGGCTTCGAGCTTGAAAGTGACAAGGGCGTTCTCCAGGTATGGGAAACGGATTCGACGGATGTGAAGATCAACGCGGACGGAGTTGTGCCGCTAACGAAGGAAGCATCGAAGGGAATCCGAATCAAGGTTAGAAAGCGAGGGTCTTGCTTTGGGACTGTATCTCTAGTGCCTATCGGGCATTTTCCGGCGATTTGGATCCGGTGAAGCTTAGGGCGCTTTCCAGCTACGGAAAACAGGTTTGACGGATGTAGAAATCAAGGCCGATGGTTCTTTGCCGCTGACATATGAGGGATCAAAGGGGATTAGATTCAAGGATGGAACGAGAGAGCTTTCTCTAAGGTCGTGTCCCCAGCTTCTAGAGGGTCTTGGTTTAACGTAGCGTTCATTTCATTGCAATGACTACGTTTCACAGATAGTTAAGCACTGTCCATTCTCTACATGGTGCAGCAGGGAGCGTATCATATTCTCCTTACAACAACCACGTTTCATAAACAGTCGCTGCCGACACAATTTACGCAATACAACGAAAGAACTTCTTGTGCAGCGAGAGGAGAGAACAAGCCTCGATATCAATCATCGTTGGATTTATTAGACTGCTTACGCTGATACGCGCGGAATGCACTATTGCTTCGTAAGCCTTTTCTGTTCCACTGAACGCAACGCCCCTGCTACTCCACGCACCGTCCCATCCCAGCCACCCCCTCCGGCGTTCAAAGTATCCCCACATCCAACCTTCAGCACATCCATCCCATCGCCCCGAACTCCCTTCCACCTCACAAAACTCTTTTCAGATTCAGCCCTCACCCACTCCTCCGCCGACTCAATGAACAACCCACCCTTTTCCATACCAACATGTCCGTGTCAGAAGATGGTTTTAGTCATCTCACGATCTGAATTCGTTCTGCCGATTTAACAATCCCAGTAATCAGCGTGTTTCGAGATTTAGGGTGAGGACAGAATGCTCTGATCGACCGTACGGGCATCGATTTCTTCTGAATGGGGATCGAAGTTGAAGGAGAGGAGCACCCGCCGGGGTACAAAATTCATCTTGCGTCTGGCATGTGGGGTTGTTTCGTGTGTGAAGGAGAGAACTATAACGAGTTCCTCAGATATGCTGCAAAGGCGGTTCCGAAAGAGCTCGTCAACACGAATCGTCTTGCAAATTGGCTGTTCAACTGTGATGAGCATCATGGCGGAGGATGTACTCTCGTAGAAAGCTTGACTGGTTTATTTCCCTTGCCGGTGTTCGCTCACTTTGAATCATCTTTTCACGTTGTTAATGTACAAAACCGTCACAGCGCCCGCGACACGCCAGTATGTGGCTTGACCTATGTACGGGGGATATAGTATCTTATTGCCTTTGCACGGAAAACAAGATCGATATGATGGGGTCCGACGCACTCAAACGCTGCTGGTCGTTCATCCCATAGATCATCAAGGATGCTCTCCCCTTCTTCACACAGGACAAGGGCGCGACATTCCTTTTGGTAGATGTCCTATCTCGTTCAGGATAACTTTTTTGGTATGCTCGATGAACAACAAGATGAATATAATTTATGACGTGCAAAACCTACAGTTATTGCAGCAGGTGGTATTGTTACGAACAGTAACCTTCCTTGTGTTCAACACAGCTTTCGTAACCTTACCCAATGTACTCAGGAAGTTAAGCCCCGGGTTAACATAGCAATAGTCTCGAACGTTAAGAAATACCTAGAGACATCTATTTAGTCTAGAAGAGCGTGGAAGTGCAGTTGACTGACATATTGATCAAATTAATTGCCGAAGGTTTCCGAAACAATTGTTCCCTCTCAGATCCTTATCTTCTCATTCACGACTAGGCTTATTTCAGATGTCATCAGACTGTTTAGAGTGAGATTCAACGGATGACGAAAACTCGTCAAAGATTATTTTTGAACACAACTACCTCTTACGTTCATTCGACCCACAGTTTCCGTCATTTTGCGGCTTATGGTGCTCTTCTGCTTCACTTTGCTCGCTGAGAGCTTACCAAGTACAGTGACGCTTTGAACGCAATAGAAGGTCTTCTACGCCAATTACCCTTGCACATGAAATGCGATTTCCTCAAGGGTAGCCCAGCAGCCGAATTTGATAATTTTCTGTTCTTCGGCCATTGGGCGAACCTATGCCGGTGAAAGAGAAAGAAACTTGCAAGCTATCCTTAGGCATACTCGCGGGAAAGTGTGAAATGCGACATGCGTGAACTGCTTCTTGAGCCAGCTGACGTAACCGGGATGGCTCGATCAATCAAGAAAAGGAGACTGGGTGTGGTATCCAGCAAACAATGAGTATGTCGCCAAGATGACCGGTGAGGACGTTTGTTACCGTACTCGAATGCCATCGCAACCTCAAATTTGTCTGCATAGTGATGTATTTCGGACGACGCCGAGAGAGCGTCTCCATTTCGACAGCTCTTCGTGATCGTATCCACTATCGCAATTTTGGACACTCACAGCGCATTTTGAAACATTCAAGATCGACGCACAGAAGGCATGTCGGCGAGTTGTCGATCGTGACCGCGAATTCTGTGGCGCGATCCACTTAGACGGACAATTCACCATTCAGATGCCTCACGATTTCGACTTCCTTGTTCTTTCGAATGTCAATACAGCATGGGAGGGTCCTCGATTTATGACCGTGACGAGTGGCTTTCGGGAATGATTGCAAGGCCTCCTCGTTGGGGTTTGTATTGGGTCATGCCAGTCAAATCGAGTGGAGGGATTGCCGAGAGAAGGGAACTTGGATAACTCTACCAGAGAACGCTTGAAACGGCTTTATCGTTGGGACCATTATAGGGGGAACTCATGTTAGTTAGATTAGTTGTGGATTGGCAAAGAATGGAATTTTCTCGTTGCTGGCGTGCTTCGTAGGTAGAGTATCCATTAGTCCTAGCAGATAGATGTTATGTGTAGAAATGTATGTTACAATACCTAGATGAGCGATCAAGCTCCTAATACTTCTGATACTGTTACCCAGCTTGTCAATGCACTTTGTCAATGGGTAAGGTCGGGAAGCAGAGTACTGTAGTCTGTAGATGTTCGGTACGGGTCCAGTAGCGTCACAGAAGCCAGACACATGCCAGGGCCCCAGTAGATGCTCGGTAGAATTTCTTCATCAGCCCAGACGTTGCTCCAACCAGAGTCTGGTGGGATTCTTGGTCCCGTAAGCACCAAATCTTTATCTTTTGCCTTTCCGACTTATTTCCCCGAGTATCTCAAATGTCCTAGTATGCGCTCAATCCGAAAATGCTCCAAGCTCCATGACTCTTCCCTAGGAAGTCCTGCTCATTCCATTGGCATTTGCAGTCATGTTTTCCTACCTTCATGGTATGCGGCCGAACAATCGACGGTCCACCTTCGGCCCTGTGACGAACCCTCAGCAAGTAGCCTCGTCAAGACGGTACCATGAAGGCCCACTACCCTCTCCAGAACTTTCCTTCGACCCAATCCCACCTCGAACGCCCGATGATGGCAGCACCCATGAACCATCACCGGTTTCAGCAAACCCGCCAATCTTACCTCCGATTCCTCGCATTGCCTCACGGCTCGAATCACACGGGGAAATTGATGCCAAATACGAGGCACAGGAGAAGAGGGAGCCTATACGCTTGAGTGCACAATCTCGGCCCTCCCAGCGGCCACCACTAATATTATCGAGATCTGCGGTGGATGACGATGGGTATACTGGTTCAATGGCCGAAGGCACAACGGAAGATCATCAGCACAGGACCCTCGAAGGTACAGTGCTACCCGAAGGTACAGTGCTACCACGTCCTTCCATCTCTCCAGAGCAATACCAACATACACAACATCACCAACCTCCACTCAGGAGTGCTGCTTATGAATCAATGCGGTCCTATTCTGAGCCCCCAAAACTGTCAAGGCCAAGGTCAAAGCCTCCAGAAATCCCAAGTGTACCTCAACTCCAACAGCCACCCGCACCTCCCCTACCTCCGTCTCAACCTTCGTCTCCCAAAATCTCTCAACCTGAAATATCCATTACCAGTATGAACACCGTACGCCATGGGAAGAACAAACTCAACCTCCTCAACCCATTGTCGCTACTAGCTAAACGGCGGTCCTTCCAGGCGGTAGCGGAACCGTCTTCGGAGAAGTATCCCCCATACAAGAGTCCTGTTCTTCCTGGCATGAGACTTCCGGATGATTATGACCCAAGAATACGTGGCAAGGTCGTTCATGATTTTAGCGCCCCACGACCGGGAAGCAAAGCGAGCAAACAGCACGACCCGCGTGGGTTTATGCCTCCTAAATTGTCCGCTAATTCTTCCGCTTCTTTGGTTGAAGACGACAGTCCCAGCAGTACGGAAAGGGAACATGCCCCAGTTTTCAAAGAACACTTTGAAGACGACATAGAGCCTTGGAAAGCCGGGCAAAATGCTCCGGCGAAGCGGCGGACATCAGCGTTTCTGTATCAAGTGTCCCTTGCAAAATCCCAACCGGATCCAGATCCTTCTTCTCTGCCGCCATTTGCAAGGAAGCTACCTCCATCTCTGTCAACCAATCCCATTGTTACTCCCCGGGCCCCTTCGCCTCCACTCAGAAAAGCTCCTTCCCCTCCCAGAGTACCGCTTGAGGTACTCTCCAAGACGGCCAACAAAGAAAGCTCTGCCATACAGAGACCTGCAACATCACCGCCATCGTCTCCCCCTGTAATCCGACCGCGATCTACATCAAACTCCGACTCCTCGTTTCAACCCGCTGGACTACCCAAGCACTTCAAAAGCAATGCCTCACGATTTAGCTTTGACCTAGCTGGGGTAGGATCTTCTGCCCAAGAACAGGTATTAGAGGAGAAACATAGGCAGAAGGCGAGACAAAAGGCTCGTGCAAGCGATGCATCCGGTCGCTCTGGTAACGGGGACCTTAGAAATGACGGTGAAGATGAGGAAGACTACGATGATTACGACGATATGGATGATGACGAAGGCTTTGAAGAGCCAATACCTGGTGTCAATGCCGATGCTGATCCAATCGGTAACTCTGTTTCTACACATACACTTGACGGTTTCGAATTTGTGTCGCCTACAAAGTCTTCTTTTACCGGCCGTGCAAATCCTATGAGCACAGAATTTACTTTGCCGGATATTCCTCGTAATAATCAAGGTCAGGTAATCGGCTTTGCGGTCTCAAAATTGCCGCCGGATCTTGGGGTTGACCAGGGCTTTGCTGGGATACTGGAACGGTCCAACGAGCGCGATAACAAACCTCCTGAACGATACAAAAATGCCATAGCCATCGAACCCGGAACTCATTCGCATCCTCCTCAACTGGTTTTAGGGAGTAACCTGCCAATTCCTCCCCAAAGCCCTGATTACGAAGACGACGATCTTTATTTTGATGACGGTATGATTGACGACCTGGAAAACACTGATGCTGGAGCCTTTGACGAGTCGGTCTTCGATGATGAAACAAGCAGGATCTATGGCTTACCCCTACGGGATTTGAAACCGTTGGGAGGCTTGAATGACATGTCTGCAGGAGAACAGCCTCCTTCTATTCACGCAGTTCAGCAAGAGAATGAACCTATGCTAATCACACAGCACGGCATGCCGGAAGTTGGTTTTGCTAAGTTGGAGTCTAGAAATTCTGTAATAGACCCGCCTCAAGCTGCTCGCCCTGCGTTCTGTCAAACAGCTGGTCTCACCCAAGACAACCTCTTGGCTTACCATGATGCGCTAGCTTTTGCTGCCAACCAAGCGGCTATCAACGGTCAATTCATTCGCCTGCAGAGTGATCTTGAATCATCACCAGGCATGATTCCTGACGATGCTCAAATGAGTAGCGAGGTAGATGGGTTACCAGGCAATGAAGCTATCGAGGACACGGATGACTTTGATTTTGAAGATGCCTTGGCAGATGATCCTATCATTGCCGCTGCAAATGCTGAAGCACTCGAGAATGACGACGATGGCTTCTATGGTCAAGAATTTGGCTTTTTCGCTCGTGCTGCTGATTCCGGCGAAGCTCAGTATGCCAATGGAGGTTACTTCGGGCCTCGGGGCATCGAAGGTCTTGGTAGAAGCCGTAGTGGCCGGGTCAACTTTCAGGAACCAAGTCTTACGCCGATCACCGAACGGAGTGAATGGAGCAACCGTAATTCAGGAATTTCGCTTGCCATGCACGGCTATCCTCTGCAATCTGTAAGCACCCAAGGCTTGGCGCAATTAACAGACATGATGCATCTTGACGAAGGAGGCGATATGTCACTCTCGGCGCTGATGAAACTACGTCGAGGTGCCTGGGGTGGAAGCAACGGCAGTCTTCAAAGCAGCTCCAGTGGCTCTCCGCTTACTTTCCTCCCCCCGAGCATCCCTGCCGCCGCCGTTTATCATTCCAACAATGCTAGTCCTATCGATAGCCGCAATAGCTTCAATGCTTCCAACTATAGCCTCTCGAGTAGCCAAAACATCGGCTCCGACTCTGATGAAGGCGCATCTTCCAGCCCTACAATCACTCTGTCAACCGCTCAAGAGGGCCTAGTAATGGCAGCACCTTTCATGCAAGCAGAACGCAGCCACTCCCCGGTAAAGAGGAGTACCATGCCGCTGACAAAGGGTGGACATAGTAGGAACAGTAGTGGGGCCGAGAGCGTCAGTTATGTCAAGGAAACGATCGAAGAGGGAGGACGGTGGGTGCTGGAGAAACGAAGGACGGTTGAGGGACAGGTGGAGATTTTAGGCAGGGAGGTCGTTGAAGGCGGAAGAATTTGAGCGCTGTCGATATGGAGAATCACATCAAGTAACGACGAGAAATAACGAAACAGGGAGGTCTGCATCAAGAACGGAGTTATGGGCGCCAGATATTGCCTCGGAATAAGGCTTCCGTCCCCGTCTGTTCCAAGCCTCCAAAGCGGACTTGAGAACACAGGGCCCGCGCAACTTGATGGCTCTAGGTCCAAAGCGCTTAGGAGTCAAGATCAGGGAACTGGAGGAATCATTGGGAGATTGCGTAGGAAATTGAGATACCCAGAGGATGATATGATGGCTATCATGCGCTCGCTTGCGTGACGGACTTGGGAGGGCGGTTACTAATGAATGCTTGACTGGCTTGATGAAGTAGACGGTTTCATGTAATTCTTCATGTAGATATGAAGGGAGGGTTTTTATAAAGATATCTTTGAGGTTGAGGATTTGTCTCGCGTTGATACCGCTGGTGGTCATGTGGGTTTGTAAGATATGGGAGGGAAGAATGGCTCGTGAGCATGCGAAGACGGATCGAAAAACTTCCAGACAGTAGACATGCCAGTCCCCGCATCGACACCAGAAGAAATTTTGTAACATCGAAGTATCTTATCCACCTCCCCCCACATCCATCCCCCTAAACCCTAAACCACCCCCCCCGCCGGCCCCTCATCCTATCATACATACATGCAAGCCTTCCGGGATATCACATAACCACCCCACCCTATCATACCCATCTTCGCGGGAAAAAAGAAAACCCCATTCCAGCAAAACCCAAACCCCTACAACTCCCGTACTCCTACCCCTGCATATCCTCGTCGCTATCCCCCTCGCTCTCCTCAAGGACTGCATCACCGTCTCTGTCGTCGTCGTTATCGGGGAGGGGTTCTAGGTCTTCGTCTTCAGGCTCGAGCTCAGCCTCCGGCGCCCGGCCATCCAGAACGTCCAGCGCCTCCCTCAGATCTTTCTCCACATCCTCGTGCTCATCCGCATCGTCCATTCCCCCGAGCTGCTTGCCCTCGTCGTCGACATCCCCGCCACTGCGCGTCCGCCGCCCGCTCCCAGGCGTGCCCTTGCCTCGCGGGCTTCCCTTTCCCTGCGCTTTTCCCTTGCCGACTGCTGGCTTTCCCTTGCCCTTTCCAATGCCCAAACCCGTCTTGCCGCCTTTGCGCACGGGCGTCTCCCTCGCGGGGGTGCCGTTAGCGCCGGCGGATTTGCGAGGGCCGCCGCGCCAGCCGCCACGACGACGGGAGGAGATGGTGCCGGGGATTGGGGGGAAGAGTTCGTAGCGGGTGGGTGGGATGGAGGGGGGGATGCCGTTGGGAGTGGAGGTGGGGGGTTGGGGAGGGGTGGTGACGGTGGGGAGGTCTAAGGAGGAGAGGATGAGGGTTGGGTTGGTGAGGATGGACGGGGGAGATTTGGCCGGGTTGCCGTTGGTTTGTGGTATAGGATCTTTACCATTTACTGTCTCGCCGTTGACTTTTCCACCATCAGCTTTGGTCGCGATGGTTACCTCTTTAGCAGCCTGCTGCACGCCCTCTTCTGGCACAACTTTCTTGTCATCCTCTTCCCCTTCCCCTTCTCGCGGCGCGATTGTTGAGAGAGGCGGAGCGCGGTCATAGTGCGCGAGGTTACTGCGGCCCATGATGTAGGGTGTCCACACTAGAGCATCGGGATTGATGGTGACGTAGCCTTTTGCTTCCCAGGTTTCAATGTATTGTCTGAAGTAGTTGTAATCTAGACGAAGCGCGTAGCTTTTGGTGACGGGGTCTCGGACAAGAGCTCGTAGACCTTCAAGGGCGGCGACGATGTCGTCAGGTGTCATACCTGTTCGGTAGGAGAGGTCGATGATACTGAGGGGTTTGGTTTGATTCAGGAGTTCGTAGGAGAGAACAAGACGCCAGTAATTGCGGTAGGAGACTAAGCCCATGTCCGAAAGTGGTTTTTCAGGGGAGCCGGTTTTACATTCGACGCGGGTGAGGAGGTAGGAGAAGCTGATAAGGAGGTTGCCGTAGCCTTTGCGTTGATGAGTGGGAAGAGTGAGGATACAGGACACATTGTTTTGGCTGCTAGGCCGTTTCTCCTTGGAGAAATAGCCTACGAAGTGGCAGCCAAGCTCATCGTACTCGGTCATGACATAGAACAAGAACGGCTCTACATCGTAGTAAAGTGTTTTGGAGCCCAAGAAGAGCTTCGCCAACAGGCAAAGATTTTGGCAGTAGACCGGGTTCTTGCGACCGTCAACTTCGAAAACCGAGATGGAATTATTCCGGTAGATCTCATCGCCGGGCGGATGCTTTGCTGGACACTTGAGCTTATGTCGCCACGCCACATAATCCGAGTTCATGTACTTAAGACAGAACTCGCAAATATACAAAACTCGATTTCGGCTGTATTCCTCAGGGTATGGCGCTGCGTACCAAGTCTCGATCTCGTATCCACCAAAATTGACGTTTTTGATCTTACTTGGTGGACCACCGATCTTCTGCGATGAACGTCCTTTGGGCTCGGCTTCAACTTCTGAAGCCGTCCTCTGCTTCCACTCCTCTTCCGCCTTCTGACGAGCATCGTTAAATCTTGCCCGATCAGCCGCGACGGGTAGGGTTTTTGAGGTGTCCGCATCCGCTTCTGATAAGATTCCCCCGTAAGGCTTAGACTTGAGTTCATCATTTTCGCGCTCATGGAACGAGTAGAACGGAGTCGCATAATGTGACGAGAACAAAGGTACAGGCCGATCTTGCGTACGCTGAGCTTCTATCTCGGCGCGTTTGTGACGACGTCGTTCACGTTCACGTATTCTTTTCTTCTCAGCTTGATCCATGAAAGGAAGGAGCTTTTCGGATTTTAACCGAATGCCCAGAATAAACTTCTCTGAATCATGTTTTAAGACATATGTAGAACCATTTCCAGGAGGTTTTGGTGTCTGCCTTCGCACGGATCTTGAAGATCTCGACTTTCTTGTAGAAACACTTTCTGCTTCTACATTGTCATTTTCGTTCAAGATCTCACCATTTACTACTACATCGTCAATTCCCACATTACCACCGGTGCGTAATACTGCTGTTGCTTTAGAAGCTTCTGATTGTGGATGCGAAGCATCTCGCTTCCTTCGGCGTTTGCTAGTTGCGATGGCTTCTTCCTGTTCCTCGGTGGATGCTTTTCGCTTATTTCGTAGTGATCGACTTCCATCGAGCGTGTCGCCCTCAAGAATAAGAGTATCAAAGACTGAGTGAGCACCTGGCCTTGATACACCTCGCTGTGCGGGTAACAAGTCTCTTGTAAATTTGGTGGCCGAAGACCGTCGTCTTGAAACGGACTCAGCTGTGTTGTCTGGCTCCAGAGCATTTTCGACACAGTTTGCACACCTCCACTTGGCAGGATCTAAGACATGTCAATCAACAGGAACAAAGATTTGAAATGCAAGAGGGGCACGAGAGAAAAGGTTTCTGGACTAACCATCATCTGGGCTAAGAGTATTGGCGTCTCGGGCACATTGCCGATGGGCTGCAGGGTCGGTTAGTCTGAAATCCAAAGTTCGAATACCGGAAGAGCGAAAACGGAGCTACTTGATTATCAAAAGCAAAACTTACAATTATCACCGCAAACAGCACACGCCATGTATTCCTCGAACTCCTCGCATGGATCATGTTCCTCATCCTGCCCACAAAAACTGTGGCTTTGTTAGCTTCAATGGCTTTTCAATTATAGTTCGACGACTTACACGCAGTTATTACGGGTAGCAACTTCGACCTCAGCATCATCTGCACTGCCACCTTCCCATTCTTCGACTGCAGCAGATTCTGCATCACTAGAATCTTTATCGGAATCATCCGCTTCTTCTTCAGCACTACTTCCCTCCACCTCTGACATATTTTCCACAACGGCATCGTCATCGCTTTCTGCATCAGCTTGGCCGTTTGGTATTTTCACAGCCTCGTCGTCGTCGTCGTCTTCGGGTTCCATGTTCTCATCATCATCCTCCTCGCTACCTGCTGCAGCATCCCCATCCGAATGATCGGCCTCGTTTTCGGCATCGTTCAGCGTCACGTCCCCCATGGCATACCCAACTTCAGCTTCGTCCTCCCCGTCCGCGTCCACATCGCTGCCAGCCATGATGTAGTCCGCATCTAGATTGCGAGTAGGCACATGCGGGGAGGCCACCACCGCTGCCATGGTCAAAGCTACCGTTGACGCCAGCTTGGCTCTGAGCTACGCGAACGACATGGAATATAGGTGAGAGGTCTTTTGCAGGTAGTTGAAGTGATTTGGAGGTCCTTGTAGGGTATTGGAAGGAGTCAAGGCTCGTAAGGGAATTTCGCTGTCAGCCGGACCAAACTTATGGGTCCAAGGCCAAGCCTCTCATGAGAGTCGAACTTTGAGGTTTCTCGTGATAAGTTCAAGATCCACAGTGGTGCTGGAGGTGAGATGTTAGCAAAGCTTCCCCGCCAGTGATCGTTTCGCGCAAGCCTTATTGTCTGATGGTCGCAAGACCTCCAATATGACAAATTCGCGATTTGACGTACCTAGATAGCCCTTGCGACGCGTGAACCAGCGGTACTAGAGTGATAGAGGTGATGTGCGAGCTGAAAAGCAAATCCGAATGCGCCCCTTTGGTGAGCGACGAGGGTCGTGGTGGATCTAGGTAAGGCTTAGCGCGGGCCACTCAACCTCACTGCTGCTTGAGCACATGCGTTGCGCATTCAACTAGCAATCAATTGTCGTTCACTACCAGTCATAAGGAGAGTCGATATTTGCTCTGAGGCCTCCTAGAGGGTTGTTCTCGGGAATTTGCGTATTACACACCTCTCGCCCACGATGGGCGTTCCCTTCGAGGCCTTACTTCCCTATGGGGTCATGCTTGCAGTACGCCTACATTCGCCTTCCACATACTTACCAGACCCTGACATGTTTATAGATGTTTGCATTCTCTGGAGCTGGTCTCGCAAAGATTAGACACATGCAGAACGGCGGCAAGAGAGCAAGGCATTCTGTAGATCAATGGGATAGGGTAAGACTTGCAGCATCAAGGATATGGCTTGATTCATGAGACTAATAAGTGGGTAGCAAAGTACGGCGTTATGATACTCTTGAGATATAGCAGGCCAAAACTTACACACTTTCTAGTGATGGATCGAGATAGGCGGTTGACGGGATTTCTACGAGGCCAAACGGATAATGTGCAAGCGCCAGCAGGGTTCGAATTGAACAATCCGTGGCGGGTAGGTGCTCTCTACAGATTTCTCGATCTTCTCTCACTGATTTTCAACAGCTGGAGTCTCGATTCATGTAATTTTTAGCGAAAATACCATATCTTCTAAAGCTTTAAAGTTCTGTCACCAACCCTCTGATCCCCGCCCTCTCATCCTGTGTCAACTCAATGTTGAACCACGTTTTCAACGCCTCAATCCTCTCATCTTCCGTCTTACATATCCACTTCTCCGTACTTCCTCTAATCCTCCGCTTGACAACTTCTCCATCCAAAATTAGCGTTCCAATTAGAGTCTCATTCTCCATAATCATCTTCACCACTATGATCCCATACGTGAACCAGCTCCTCCGACTTTGGCTAGTCCAGAAGTTCATCACTTCATAGTCCTGCGGAAGAAACTCCAATTCTGTGAAGCAGTACACCGAAGTCCATTCGTCTTTGGGAGAATAGCGGCGTTGATAGATCCAAAGCATTTGGTCTGGATCCGTGTTCTGCGCAAGGTTCTCCCGCACAAGCCGGAGTTCTTGAGGCAAAATCCCTTGTGAAACTACCCCGTGAGATAGAGGCAGTGGACGTGTCGGGCCATCGTTCCCAAAGCCCACATCGAGCATGTATTTCTGGCCATCAGGCATAGTAACAATATTGACCATATGAGACCTGCAGCCCCAAGTCGTTACAAAAACTATTCCCTCTGAATGTAGCGTTTTAGCACAGGACGAGGAATTACCAGCCTGAAAACACCCTCCTGTCTCCTCGATCCCCTGGATCACAAACCCTCGCCCCAGCACCATAGACCGTAAACCCCAAACTCCGTAGGACCGTGGCGAAAAAGCAATTGTTCTCCATACAATAGCCCCCACGCCCATTGAGTACAATTTTCTTGTACAGTACATCCACGTCTAGAGAAATAGAATGATGTGGGGAGTAATGTAATGAAAGATTTTCAAACGGCACAGTTACTAATTGGTGCTGTTGGAGAGCTGTAAGAGGAGTGATAGCGTTGGCGGAGTCTTGATTTTGGCGCAGCCATGCATGATGGTAAGGGGGAAGGGAGATGAGGGTGAAGTAGGAGGTGATCTGTTCGTGGGAGTATGTGGGGCGCTGGGATAGTTCTTTCATCATGGTGAAAGTTATGTAGGCATTGGGTTGGGAGGCATGTTGACGTACGTACTCAAGGATATATACCTTTCGGCTTTACTCGGTCTTAAGAACAGCAATTATCTTCTCTTGTGGAGAGTACCAAAGAATTGTCACTTTTCTCTGGCCGTGGCCGCTGGTTCAGGTTTAGGGCGTTTCGCAAATGCTCTACTACGGATATCATGTCGGAAAAAGGGAGGAAAACAAGAACACAGAATTTTGGTTATATCAAGTGCTTCAAGTCTTCTTTTACAGATGTTTCACACAACTCCTGCATTGAGCAGCGCCACAATTTCCTTGGCACCACTCACTCAACTTCTCATTCCTCTTCCTCTTCCTCGTCTTCATCCTCACCTTCATCTTTCGCCAAAATCATGGCCCTCTTTTCCCGCTCCTCTGCCTCCAAGCTTTCCATTTGCGAGTCTCGAAGTGCCTTTATCCGATCGGCCGGACCTGGTAGCCTTCCAATCTTATCTGCGATCTGACCTCTGCCGATCAAGCTGATTACGATACTTGCACCCACCACAAAGGTAAGGACGAAGCGATAGGTCGAGTACCAGTGAGGTGCCCATCCTCTGACAACAGACCTCGCATCCGCAAAGTACAGGAATGTAAAGGTGCAGAACTGCGCAATGAGCGCATATTCGACAGGCATAAGCATAGTCGGCCACGCAACGGCAGGCGCGACAACTCCGATTGCATATCGTTTGTAGCCGAAAGTACCACCATACTTGGCCCATTCTAGACCCCAATGGATCGCACCTAGGAAAGAAATGATCTGTATATCTTAGAGGCTACCTTAAAAGTTCACTCACTGCTGGAGTGATAAGTAACTTACAACTGCACCATAGCCTATCTGAATCGGCTCAATAACGTGTAGCATTAGCTCCGCTGTCGGTCCTGATACCAGAAATCCTGATCCACTGCTAGCAGCGTGATTGATATCCCAAGCTAAATAGACTGTGGAGAGTGATGTCGCGAGGTATGGCAGCACACCCGCCATTCCAATGACCAGAGCTTCGCGGGGTACCTCAGGAAGGGCAAACGTTTCCTTGATGGTCCTCTGAACAACGCACAATCAGCGCTCGTGCAGTCTTTTGAAAGCTAGATATTGGTGGGTTACTCACCAGATCCGCCCATACACCAGCCAGCATGTCTTCGTCCTTCTCGGGTTCCTCTACCCCTTTCTCCTGGAAAACCTGATGGACGGAAGAGACAGTTGAGACTTCTTCTGGATGTGGCTCGATTTCAGTTTTGGCAACGGCCTTCTCATGTTTCTGGTCGGTATGATCGAAAGGGGTCCCAGATGTTGTGGCGTATCGCTGGAGAGCTGTGCTAAAAGGCTTGTGTACGGTCAATGAGAGGCCTCCTGGCTGCCGGGAGCTCACAAGATACACTGCGGATTTTGATCGTGCATCTCGACACGCGAAGCTTATCGTTGTGCGGCCGCCGGATGAAGTGACAAGACGGAGGGTCGACCGGCTCAAGGAGCGAGCTGGCCCCGAACGAAGCATGATGCCAATTGACATCTAGTCAACTCAAGTCCTGAGCCTGCAGCGGATGATCAAGCCGTAAGGCAGGTCCGAGGAAGGCGATTCGTTGTAATCAGCGTCAATTGAGTTCGTGTGATCAACGGCTTTACCATTGCGTTTGGCCCGAGCGCCGTAGAACATACCCATAGGGCTCATTACATAAGCATGCCTGGAACGTCATCGCGGTCTCATGCCTGTTTACGGTACTTCTGAGTAGGCGCATCTGGAAAATTACTGATCATTTTCTACGATTGGAAACACGCGTTTCGTTGTATTTGAGTCTATGTACAACACAGATAAAACTTCCAATACCCGTTGGTCGCCACTTGCAGTGCATGCAGCCCCCGCGTACAGCATCACCGCACTTCCAGGTTTTGACGATCCTTCGAACATCAAACAATTTCTGCCCTCCTAGAATCCCTTATACCACACATTGTAAAGCCTCAATATGGCTTTATGAAATAGGATTATCAGGCAGCGGCTTTTGCGCACATTGGCCAGCTACTATATTCGTGTAGAAACCATACTGGAAAGAGCAGTGAACCGCCCCACTGTCACTTGCTTCGCCGCAGCTGTCATGATTCTTGACGACACACAGTAGATGGTCCGATTTCCACAACAATTATTCCCGTCTACTGAAAACCCTTTCTCATCCACCCCCAGCCAGGGTAACAGCAGCTCCAATTAGCCGCGATGCTCGAAGGTTTAGTAGCAGGCCTGCTCAACAGGTTCTTGGGCATGTATGTCAAGAACTTCGATGCCAAACAGCTGAACGTTGGAATATGGAATGGAGACGTCAAGCTACGCAATCTTGAGCTTCGAAGGGAAGCTCTCGACCAACTTCACCTACCTGTCAACGTCGTCGAAGGCCATCTCGGGCAGCTTACAATGTCAATACCTTGGACAAATCTGCGAGGAAAGCCGGTTAGGATCAGTATCGAGGATATATTCCTACTTGCGGCGCCGAAAGAAGATGCAAACTATAACGAAGAGGAGGAGGCCGAAAGAGAACACGCGGTCAAGATGGAGAAGCTAGAGAATGCCGAACTTCTCAAGCAAAGGAATGCGGACGGCCAAAGTAATGAAGAACAACAGAAGAGCCAAAGCTTTACGGAAAGCCTTACAAATGCAATCATAGACAACCTTCAAGTCAGCATCAAGGGTATTCATATCCGCTACGAAGACTCTATTGCGGCACCTGGGCATCCCTTCGCCCTTGGATTAACTTTGAAAGAGTTCAGTGCTGTGAGCACTGACTCGGACTGGAGACCGACCTTCATCCAATCTTCTCAGGGTACCACAAATAAATTGACAGTTCTGAATGAATTGGCTTTTTACTGGAACACGGACACAGATCTCTTCGGAACTGGTAAAGGCGCACAAGTTGGTGCTGAGGCACAAGGTACGGACCACGGAGACATGATTGCGAAATTTCGAAAAGCCCTTGACACAGACGAGAAGCAGCAATATATGTTGAGACCTGTGAGCGGTCGCGCCGCGGTTGAGTTGGACAAGTCTGGAAAGGTCGGAAAGCCAAAAATCAAGGCACGTCTCATCTTCAACGAACTTGGGTTTGTGCTCGACGATGAGCAATATCGAGACGCTTTGATGATGGTAGACCTTTTTCACTACTTCATCCGCCATCAAGAGTATAAGAAACTTCAGCCCAAGGCGACTCGTAAGGAGGATCCTAAAGCGTGGCTAGGATTTGCATTTCGAGCGGTCCACATCAAGATCCAAGAACGTAATCGACGATGGACTTGGGATTACATCAAAGAAAGGCGAGACAATCGATTACGGTATATCGAATTGTTCAAGAAGAAGAAGAAGGAAGAGAAGATGACGCCTGCTGAGACCGATGAACTCAACAAACTTGAAAGAAAACTCGGTTATGAAGATCTTCGCTTTTGGCGGTCACTTGCGCACAGTCAGCTTCGCAAAGAAAACGTAGGTGTCAAAAAGCAACCTCAGAAACAAGGCTGGGTACAGTGGGCATGGGGTACTGGGAAGAAAACGGAAGAGCCACAACAAGGCGAGGAAATAACAGATATGACAGACGAGCAGAGGAAAGAGCTTTACGACGCAATAGACTGGGACGAGAAGAAAGCTGTCTCGGAGAGTATCGACCTGCCTCGAGAAAGTGTCAAGCTACATGTTGAGTCTTCTCTTCGCACCGGAAGCTTCACCTTGAAACGTGACCCACATGGCAAAGGGACCGAAATCCTAAGCTTGATGTTCGACAACTTCAAGGCAAAGGGATTACAGAGACCTGACTCTTTTCTGGCCGATCTCAGTCTTGGTGGTATGCGCGTATACGACGGCACAACCGAAGGCAGTCTCTTCCCTCAGATTGTGAATGTCAAAGACACATCTTCGATATCCGACACAAAGTCCATGGAGAGTCTCAAAACTGGCGACGATACTTCAGAGACCCAACAAAGAGTTGCCGAAAATTCGCTCTTCCATCTTGTCTTCGAACAGAACCCTCTTGATGAGAGTGCAGATTCTGCAATTACCATGAAGTTGAAGAGCATAGAGGTCATTTACAACCCACAATTCGTGGTTGAAGTGGCCAAATTCTTTAAACCTCCAGAAAGGCACATGGAGTCTATCGGTGCGCTCCTAGAGACCGCAGGTGCGACGGTAGAGGGTATCAGACAGCAGACTAGAGCCGGTCTTGAGTTTGCTCTTGAAGAGCACAAAACCCTCAACGCCCATCTTGATATACAAGCTCCGCTGATCATTATTCCCGAAAGTATAACAACCGAGAGCACGCTGTGCTTGATCCTTGACGCTGGCCATGTAAGTCTGAACAGCGAGCTTGTGGACAAGGAAACTATACGCGATATCCAATCAAAGCAGAAGAAGCAATACAGCGAGAAAGACTTCAAGCAGCTTGAGGGTTTGATGTACGATAAGTTTCTGTTGAAGCTGGATTCTACACAGGTTCTTATTGGCCCAGGGATTCAAGCTACTAAGGACCAACTCAAGACGAAGGACGACTCTAGAAATCTTCATATTATTGATCGAATTAATATGGATTTTGTCTTAGAAACCTCGATTATCCCCAAGGCCACGGACCTCACCAAGACTCGCATTTCTGGCCACCTTCCGGTTTTGCATGCTTCTATATCGGATAAAAAGTACAAAAATTTGATGAAGCTGATCGACATAGCAATACCAAATTTTGAAGATGACGAACCTCTAGATGGCAGGACTAAAGCCCCTGTCAAGCGTACAAAGAGTGGCACCATTGAGAAATCTAGGGCTGAGGAAGCCCTTGGGAGGTCCAGGTCTAAGTCGATGTCGGCACAGGGCCAGCAGGAGCTGGTAATGGAAGATGAAAGCGATGAAGAGTCCAACCAAAAGCCAAAAGACTCTGCAAAGCGTGCTGAAGAGGAGGGTGTGAATTTGCACCAGAGGAACTTTGAGTTCAAGTTCACTGTGGACAAGTTGCAAGGTTCGCTATACCGATCTGATCCTGAAGAGCGGAAGCCCGATCAGCTACTTGTGGAGCTTGTAGCCGAGCATTTTCACTTGGATTTCTACCTTCGTCCTCACGACATGGTTGCAGAAGTGCTTCTTCGGTCGCTATACGTCGAGGACTACATCGACGAAAACCCAAGTCCAGAATTCAAGCAGATAATATCAAGTCAAGAATACGGTGCGAAAGATGGCAAAGACCTATTCAACGTTAAATTTGTCAAGGTCAATCAAGATTCGCCGGAATTCGCCTCTACTTACGAGGGTATTGCCACAAATCTTGAAGTGTCGATTTCGACCCTGAATTTAGTGGTGACGAGGAAGACCTTATTGACACTGCTGGATTTCGTCTTAATCACTTTCGCAAGTCCCAATGATAGCACAGATGCCCAGCAGGTTACTGAAGATGGAGAGGATTCGGCGCAGAAGAAGACGAAGAAGACCAAGGATGCAAAGCCAGAACAAGATGATGGTTCCGACAAAATCAGGATCAAAGTCGACCTTCAGAAGATCGCGTTGATTCTCAATAATGACGGCATACGGCTGGCAACATTGAGCTTGAACACAGCGGACGTTGGTGTTTTCTTGAGTGGCGGATCTATGCGCGTTACAGCTCGACTTGGTAGCCTATCGTTACTAGATGATATCAACCAAGGGGCCTCAGCGGATTCGCCCCTCCGTCAGCTGATTGCTATCCAAGGCGACGAGCTTGCTGACTTTCGTTATCAGACCTACGATCCTAAAGGTGACTCTTATCCAGGATACGATTCAAAGGTTTTCCTTAGGTCAGGCTCTATCAAAATCAACTTCCTGGAAGAGCCTTTCCGAAAGATAATCCAGTTCCTCGTCAAATTTGGCAAGATGCAAGCCATTTTCAATGCTGCCAGACAGGCAGCAGCGAATCAGGCGAGTCAGATGCAAGAAACAGCTGGCAGAATGCAATTTGATATACTTGTTCAAACACCTATCGTTGTTTTCCCGCGCGTGATGGAGGCGGAGAAGTCTCGAGATTTACTGACAGCTTACCTGGGCGAGATCTATGCGAGCAATAGCTTTGTACAAGTTGACGGGTCCAATGACAAGATCACTGCAAATAAGCTATCTGCTGGAATCCGAAACGTGCGCCTAACTTCGGATTTTCATTTTGATGAAGACAGGTCTGAAGAGCTGGAGATGATCGATAAGGTGGATCTAGACTTCAAAGTGACACAGGTAGAACACCAGGAGAACTCCAAACGACCAGACCTAGAAGTTGAGGGGAACATGTCTCCAATTAACTTGCGTATCAGCCAAAATCAATTGAAATTTCTTCTGGAGCTGTCTAAAACTGTTCCAGGTGCGTTCACTGCCGACTCTGAAGAGAACGAGCACGAGATTATGGAAGAACTTCCCAAGTCCACTGTTGAACCAGCGAAGAAGATCACCGGGAAAACTACTGGAGAAAGCAGAGGCTCAGATTCTTCAGCACATCAAGGGCCTGAACTAGAACCAGGTTCGGACAAATGGACTAAGGTCGATCTCGTATTCAACGCAGAAAAAATTGGGTTGGAACTAATTCTGGCTAAAGAAGATGAGCCTGTTGGGGATCTGGAAGCTGCTAGCCTATCTATATTTGCCTTCAACGATTCAAAGGTTAAACTTCGCATGAAGAGCGACAACTCCTTAGAATCTGAGCTTCTGATCAATTCTTTCACCATTAAGGATAGCCGGACAAAAGAAACGAACAAGTTCCGAAAGGTCATGTCCTTGATCAACGACGATGTCAAGCAGCAATTTATGGCGAGCATCTCGATATCTGGTGGCCAAGAGAGGCACCTTATTGCCATGCTCACGATTGACAGCCCACGGATAATCCTGGCCTTTGATTATTTGTTTGCTTTGCAAGCCTTCGCAAACACTGCTCTTTCGACTGAAGAGCCAATGCAAGTGGAAGACACTGTACAAGACGGTATTCTTCCAGTTGAGGAATCTGACAGTGGCATCAGCACACCTGTTGAGAGTCATCCAGAAAAATTCCATGGCAAGCCAGAAACTGAAGAGGCTAATGAAAACTCAATGAGTATGTCTTTCCGCATTAACATCGTCGATCCGCAGATCATCTTAATCGCCAATCCCGCAATTTCCAATTCTGAGGCCATTGTTCTCGGGACGAAGCAGGTCCTTCTTTCTCAGCAGAATGCTTCCACCCTGCAAATCACTAAAATCGGCATGTTCCTGTGCCGTATGGACAAATTCGACACTTCTCGGCTAAGAATTCTTGACGACTTCACGATTCAGATGTCCATGGATAGTCGCTCACAAGGCAAGAAGTCTTCCTTAACAAGCATAGCAGTAGAGATCGAACCTCTTGTTCTTCGACTTTCACTGCGTGATATACTTCTAGCGTTACAAATCATAAACAAAGCATCTGCAATGAATAATGAGAGTAGCGGAAAGGTTGAAGATACCGAACCACAGAAGATCAAAGAGATCAAAGCTACTACTGCAGCTTCTACTAAACGTAAATCCATAGCGGGGAAGCCGGCCACTACGGTCGCGAGACAGTCGACCAAGTCTGCGGGTGCTAAGAAAACCGAGAAAGGTGGCAAAGCAGCTACTCAGAGCTCCATAGTCATGAGGAGAGAGGAGATGACTGCCACTATCGAGGGGATCAGAGTGATACTGATCGGAGACCTTCATGAACTGCCCTTACTTGACTGGAGTGTCAAGAAATTCAATGTTGACGTTCGCGATTGGTCGAGTGCCATGACAGGCGATACAAGCTTTGACACGTACATTAACGTCTACAATTTCTCGAAATCCGCTTGGGAGCCTTTGATCGAGCCTTGGCAGATGGGCTTCCATGTGTCAAAGAACCAGAACCCCGATATGTTATCCATCGAGCTCTACTCTCATAAAGTAATGGAGCTTACAGTCACCTCAGCAACAATTGCGTTGGCCTCCAAATCCGCCGACTTTTTATCTACAGATGAAGATGTTCTATCTAAGCCACGAATAGCGGACGCACCATATAGGATACGAAACTATACAGGCTTCGATCTCAATGTATGGGCTGCTACACGTGAAGAAGATCAAGGACCAGCTGCGAAGCTCGGCGATGGAGAAGAATACCCTTGGCGCTTCGAAGACCCTTCAACCATGCGTGAAAATCTTTCTCCAGAGGGTAGCACTGGTGTTGTAGGAATCAAGCTTGAAGGTAGCGGCTTCGATAGTATCGAGAGAATACCAGTAAACCGTGAAGGGGAAACGCTCTACAATCTCAAGCCAAAGAAGGATAAGGTTCTGCATCGGCTCCTAGTCGAAGTCAAGCTTGGTACCGACAATGTTAAATACATCACCTTCCGCTCACCTCTTGTGGTTGAAAATAATACCCAGATACCAGTAGAGATTGGAGTGTATAGCCCGGAGGAGGGTCATTTGCTCAAGATAGAAAAGATTCCCCCTGGCGAAGCCAGACCAGCTCCTATTGGTGCTGCTTTTATGCATTCCCTAGTCGTTCGACCTGATCAAGGTTTCGGCTACTCTTGGTCTAATGAGCGACTCTTCTGGAAAGACCTTCTCAAACGATCAACACGAACTATCACTTGCAAAAGCGAAAGCAACGAGCAATCTCCTCCTTTTTATTTCCAGATGAATGCTTCTTATGATAAGAATGATCCCATGACTAGGTATTTCTTTGCCCGTACTATGACTGATGTTGGTTGCTAACTGATTAAAAGCGTATACCCCTACATGCGGATACGACTCGCCGCACCTATTGAGTTGCAGAACCTGTTGCCTTATGATTTCAAATATCGAATCTACGACAAAGATACGAAGAAAGACTGGACAAATTTTCTGAGAAAGGGAGGCGTTAGCCCTGTGCATGTCATAGAATTGTCACATCTGTTATTACTGAGCATCGACATGCAAGATACCGTTTTTAAGCAAAGCGAGTTTGCGGTCATCAACACCAATACTCGAGAAGAGTTCCGCCGCGAGTCCACACTTTCTGTCAAGGATAATCAGGGCGCCGCACTGAACCTCAAGCTTCACTATTTGTAAGCCTCTAATCAAAGGCAGAACGACAGTGCTGACATCTACGCAGCAACATTCCTGATAGTGGTGGAGCCTTCAAGATTGCTGTTTATAGTCCGTATCTCGTGTTGAATAAGACTGGCTTAGACATCAACATCCAGAGCAAGACGATGTTCTCGGCAGCTAAATCAGGTGCTGGCCAAGGCAGACGCATGGGCTCAAACAGTGGAAACAATAAAGCTCTACCATACATGTTCTCGTACCTTAGCGACGACCGGAAGAATCGCGCAATGGTCAAGGTTGGTGACTCGGTATGGAGCAAGCCGCAAAGTTTCGACGCGATCGGTAGTTCTTTCGATGTTGTTATACCCTCAGAACGAGGGCAATCGGAGATCGATGTTGGAATCTCTGTAACTGAAGGTGAGGGTAAGTATAAGCTAACTAAAGTTATCACAATGGCCCCTCGTTTCGTACTCAAGAACAAGATCAACGAGGAAATAAATATACGAGAGCCTAGCTCCTCAAATGTCATGTCCCTGAAGAACGGTGATCTCTTGCCTCTTCAATTAATGAGACAGTCTTCAGAGAAGCAATTATGCTTGTGTTTCCCCGGCGTCAATAACAAATGGTCATCTCCTTTCAACATAGGCAATGTTGGAACAGTCCACGTTAAGCTTGCAAAAGAAGGTCAACGCCAGAAGCTTGTCCGTGTGGAGATCATACTGGAAGACGCAACGATATTCTTACACCTAAGCATCGAGAACAAGCACTGGCCTTTCTCGATGCGGAATGAGAGCGACATGGAGTTCATGTTCTACCAGACAAATCCGAATGTGTTAGAGGGTGAAGAGGATAGAGGCTCCCGATGGAAACCTATTCGCTACCGTCTGCCGCCTCGAAGTGTCATGCCCTACGCATGGGACTATCCAGCTGCCAAGAACAATGAGCTTGTTATTACCGCGAACGGCAAAGAGAGGCATATAAAGCTTGCAGAGATTGGGAATCTAATTCCTATGAAAGTACCACCAGCCCCAGGCTCTAAGCAGCAAAAGATCATAGACATCAACATCGCTGCGGAGGGTCCAACCCAAACCCTAGTGCTCTCAAATTACAAAACATCGAAATCTCTTTACAAACAGAAAGCAGCCCAAGCATCGCAAGGGAGTGTGGCTACTGGTTTCGAAGTCAAAGAAATGGACACTGACGTCACATTTAAAGCTCAAGTACGCTTTGCTGGCATTGGAATATCTCTGGTAAACAGGAAGCTCAGGGAGCTGTTGTATCTGACTTTCCGCGAGATTGAATTGAAATACAGCGACTCGAAGCTGTATCAGACACTGCAATCGACTATCAAGTGGATCCAAATAGACAATCAACTCTATGGTGGAATATTTCCTATCCTTTTCTACCCTAGCGTTGTCCCAAAAACTGGCAAGGAAATGGAGGCGCACCCGATTTTCCACGCCATGGTCACACGTGTCAAGGACGATTCTTATGGTGTTCTGTATATCAAGTACGCTACGCTACTAATACAACAGATGACCTTAGAAATTGACGAAGATTTCATCTTCGCACTGCTTGACTTTACCAAGGTACCAGGCGCCTCGTGGTCTGAAGAGCATGAAGGGAAGCTATGCGACGAGAGTTTAGATATCCCAGAACCTCAGAAAGAACAACAAGGCCAGGATGTCTATTTCGAGCTCTTGCACCTGCAACCAATGCAACTCGACTTGTCCTTCGTCCGGACAGAGCGAGTTAACGCAGAAGATACTATGACCTCGTCTAATCCACTGATGTTCTTCGTCAACATCATGACAATGTCTATTGGCAACGTTAATGACGCGCCATTGAAACTGAATGCTCTGATGCTGGAGAACGCTCGGGTGTCAGTTCCTGCATTAATTGCTAATATCCAGCATCACTACACTCAAGAGTGCATCCGGCAAGTCCATATCATCCTTGGCTCTGCCGACTTCCTTGGAAACCCTGTTGGCCTTTTCAACAACGTCAGCTCTGGTGTTGCCGATATATTCTACGAGCCGTATCAAGGTCTTGTGATGACTGACAGGCCACAAGAGCTTGGAATAGGTATCGCGAAGGGTGCCTCAAGCTTCGTCAAGAAGTCTGTCTTTGGCTTTTCGGACAGTATGGCCAAGTTCACCGGCAGTATGTCAAAAGGTCTAGCAGCTGCGACGCTCGACAAGGAGTACCAAGATCAGCGACGAATGTCGAAATCGAGGAACAGGCCGAAGCATGCACTGTATGGTGTTACAGCTGGGGGCAATGCTTTTGCGACTAGCATGGCTAGTGGCATAGGCGGTCTAGCCAGGCATCCAATGGAAGGTGCTGAGAAAGAGGGAGCAGTCGGTTTCATGAAAGGTGTTGGTAAAGGGTTCCTTGGCTTGGCCACGAAGCCCGCGATCGGTGCCTTTGACCTTGCATCAAGTAAGTACATTCGAGTTCCTTATATTGAAGGTCTGGCTGACCAGGACTCCAGACATGGCCGAAGGTGTGCGCAATACCACCACCGTCTTCGACGCCGAAGGTCTCGACCGTGTCCGCTTCACCCGCTTCATCGGCCTGGACGGTATCGTCCGCCCCTACTCCCAACGCGAAGCCCTCGGTCAATTCTGGCTCAAAACCATGGACGACGGCAAATTCTTCAACGAAGACTATATTGCCCACCTCGAGCTGCCAGGAAAGGACTTGCTGGTCATGCTCACATACAACCGCATCATGCTCGTACGGACGAACAAGCTCAAGTCGGAGTGGGATATCAAGCTGAACGATATCCAGACGATTAGTAAGGAGAGGACGGGCATGAGTGTTACGTTGAAAGGGGGCACGAATGGGCCGTTTATCCCCGTGCAGGAGGAGAGCTCGCGGAATTGGCTGTATAGGCAGATTGCGGTGGCGGTGAATGCGTTTAATGACAAATATAATGCCAAGGGGTAGAGCGTGGTTTGCTTCTTGTATGTAGCTAATGGCTCTATGACTGATACATGAGGGGTGGGTTGCATTGCTTGAGTTCTCAACAGTAAATAGTATGGTTATCAGCTACTGCTAATTAACGTCCGAGTCCACACGTATCGTCTTTCGATATTCTTTGCTGTCTGACATCGTAAGTGGAAAAGGGTCGGATAATGCCTACCATCAAACCGAGCCTACTGGAAAAGCTTACACAATGTATCAAGTACCTTCCTTCAATCACCCACTCATTCGTCCTACCTCCCCCAACCAACACGACACACATCCACCCTCTCACCCACAAGCAAACAGACTCTCATTCCTAAGGTGAACCATCCATCACGAAAAAGCCCATCTCGCTAGCACAATTTTTATTAGCAAATTCCACCACGGGAGATACTTTGTCATCCCTACCGAGGTATGAGAGAGAGAGAGAGGAGGAAAACGATGGTGGTTAAGAAGGTATTTTGGAAGGAGATGGGTCGGATAGAGGGTGGAGAGAGGGGTTGCGGGAGGGCTTCGTGGGTGGATCTTGGGTTTGGATGTAGGGAAATGGGAAGGGAAGGGAAGGGACGTTTGATGCTGGATGGATGGATGGGGCTTTTAGCGGTGTCCAGGTTCCGGGAGGGAGACTGAGTGGATTTTTGTGTTTGGTGGTTAGGGAATGCAGACGTAAGGGCTTGTGTTCCTGGATAGACTTTTTTTTTTTGGCTAGAAAAGGCGGGATTTTGGGAATGGTGGGGGATTGGAGTGGAGGTTTGTTGTAGAATCTGGTGAGATGTGCGTGCTTGGTCGCTGGCGGGTTTGTGTGTATGGAGGTTGTGTGGCAAGACTGTTGGGGTTTTTAGGGAAGTTGGTATTGATGTATCTCATGTGGTGTGAGTTTCTTATGGATAGTTGGTATCGCTACTTATGCTTGTTCCCTAATTCTTCATTTCTTGACAGTAAGTAGTGAAGGTTGAAGGTCCAGGACGCTTTCAGGCTTCTCCTGGCTTCGTTCTTCAAGGTTATGTGCTCGGTGGCCTGAGACCTTGACTATTAGTAATGATAAGTTTGAGAGGGTTTCTCAAGCATTGTGTAAGGATTTGGAGTCTGGCTTTCACAGCAAGTGAGTGTTTGATGAGGTATAACCTGATGGCGAGGATTGAGTCGTCTAGCTTTCGTGTTATGTATGCCTTGGGTATAGGCGGCGTCTATTGCAAGGCCGGAGATGGCTCCAAACAGTGATTGTTGATCGCCCAGCTGTGGGAACTCGCAGGTTCCAAGTGCCTGCATCGCTTGTAACGATGTAGTGATCGTTCCGGATGTGGTTTTCCGGTCTTCAGCTCTTCTTCTTCAACTCGCCCATCCATATCCTCATAGCCTTGGAGCTATCATGTGCCGCCCTAAACACTATTCCATCGTCAGTCCGCTTTCTAGACCACGCCAACGCAGTCTCTGGCATCACCTACACTGCCTCTCCATCTCGTCCAACCCCCTCAGGAAATCCGCTCCCTCCCCCAATGCCCCCCGCGGGTTGTGCGCATGATCGGCAATCTCCGCCGCCCTTTTCTTGAAGGTCTCGCTCAGCACATCTACGACCTCCTCCTCTTCAAACAGCTCCAGCACCCTAGCCGCCAGCTCATAAAAATGGCTCGCTAGCGCCCTCAACTCCACGGTCCTGGGATCCGCTTTCAGTGCGTTGAGGACGCGAGGAGCAATGGAGGGCGGTAGATCGAGGTTCAGGATGGGAGAGGCGCGGAGGCGCTGGACAGCGAGGAGCTCACCGAGCCAGAGGGGCAGGGAGAGGTGCGTGCCGGGTTTGATCTGTGGGGGGTATTAACGGAATTGTCGGGTGTGGAGTCGCGGGAAGAGATGTTGGGTAGTGGGGGCGCATAAGCCGACGTCTCGTTGTAGAGGCTATACTCACATCAGCGCCAGCATTGTCGTCAATGTAGCCTAGGCCAGGGACTTCAAGTTCAAAGGTGCAGGGGACTTTTTGGGCGTCGGTCAGGATGGCATCGATGTCGTAGTAAGAGCCCATTGTGGGGTTGGGGTCCGCTTGAGCGAGTGAGCGGCGGGTGATTGATGGTGCTCATCGCAGTTGAGTCAAGATGTGCATGCTGGCGTTTGCGGACGTATTAGATTGTTGGCTAGATGGACACTTGTTCTGCATGAGCAGGTGCAAAGTTCTCCACGCGGCGTTCGTGCATTTAGCCACAATATTATAAGGGAACCGATATTTGCACACCCAGTTTCCATACATGCACACCATATTTTCATACATGCACACCCAATTTCACTACATAAACACCCATCCAAATTAGGATTAGTTACTGATACCTCGGTCGATTAGAAATACCTTTATTTGTATGAGTGCCCCACCAAGAATTAAGTACCTGCAGGCAACGACGTCATCCTCCGTCAAATTTATCGCGTTACAACATCTTACATATTACCAGATATTTAATCTACCTATCTACCTTCCTCCTAACTATCTACCTCCCTCCTACCAATGGATCTCACGCCGCCGCCGGTAGGGGAGCTCTACACTAGTCATGAAAAGCTCGTTCTCGCTGTCAACAACCACGCCGGCCCCCAAGGTTACGCCGTCGTAACTAGAGCGAGGTAGAGGGAGGGGCGGAGCTAGGGGGAGGGGCGGAGGACGAGGTAGAGGGAGTGACGAAGGTTCAGCTGTTGTATAGCAGATTCCGGAGTTTCAGGTGCAAGCGTCAGGTGGTGAAGGCTTTTATGGTCAATTTCAGGTGTAAATTAGCTTGGAAATAACAGTTGATCCAGAGGTTATTAATTCTTGGTGGGGCACTCATACAAATAAAGGTATTTCTAATCGACCGAGGTATCAGTAACTAATCCTAATTTGGATGGGTGTTTATGTAGTGAAATTGGGTGTGCATGTATGGAAACTGGGTGTGCAAATATCGGTTCCCTATTATAAAGCACGTTATGTTTTTATTAGGAAGGAAGCGGACTCTCGGAGCTATTCATCCCAAGCTCCGCTCAAACCATCAACAAGCATTGTCAACTATCGACCACCGATCAACCAATTGAAGCTTACCTCAAAGCGCTGAATTGACCACTCCACCATGTCGAGCACACTCCTCCGCCCCTCCACCGCCCGCTCGGCCTTCCGCGCTCTCTCCCACGCCAAACCTGCCAGCACAACCTTCACCCGCGGCAAAGCTACACTTCCTGACCTTCCATGTAACTCCGCCTTTCAACCCCCCCCCCCCCCCCCCCTCCCCTCCCAATTCAAAACCAGGGCAAGCTAAACGATCTGCAACTCAGACGACTACTCCGCCCTCGAGCCCTCCATCTCCGGCCGCATCATGGAGCTCCACCACAAAAACCACCACTCCACCTACGTCAACTCCTTCAACAACTTCTCCGCCCAGCTCGGCGAGCTGCAATCCTCCTCCTCCTCCTCCTCCAGTAGCCCGGACTCCATCGCCCAGCAAATCGCCCTGCAGCCCCTCATCAATTTCCACGGCGGCGGGCACATCAACCACAGCCTGTTTTGGGAGAATCTGGCGCCCAAGGGCAGTGGTGGGGGGGAGCCACCGAGCGGGAAGTTGGGGAAGGAGATCGAGGCGACGTTTGGGGGCGTGGAAAATCTGAAGAAGGTGATGAATACGAAACTGGCGGGGATTCAGGGGAGTGGGTGGGCCTGGTTGGTGAAGGATAAGGAGACGGGGGGCGTTGGGGTGAGGACTTATGCTGTGAGTTCTGCTGTTTGGGATCTTGGAGGGCGGAGAGAACTTTGCTGATGATAGATGCAGAATCAAGATCCGGTCGTCGGACAGTTTGTGCCGCTGCTGGGGATTGACGCTTGGGAGCATGCCTACTAGTGAGCGTGAAGATTGAAGATGAGCATGAGTGGTTGCTAACTCCTACAGTCTACAATATCAAAATCGGAAAGCGGAATACTTCGGCGCGATTTGGGATGTCATTAACTGGAAAGCGGCGGAGAAGAGGTTTGAGTGAAAGTTTTCTGGTACAGTAGCGCATGAAATTGTAAGCAGCAGGGTTTGATATAATTTAGCATGTTGTATGGTAAACCCAGACATATGAACTTGTGTTCTTCCCCCGCCAGCTTCTGCACGGACTTGCTCTGCCAGATGTCCCACCACTGCGGCTCTTTACCTTTTCACATATAAGTAATGTGTCGGTAGACCAATTGCGTCAAGATCTCCCAGTCTTCCACATGGAACTCTTCGCCTTTTGTCCACATGCAAAATATCTCCAATAGCCCTCTTGCTTCCCAGATTCTTGAAGACCTTCCACGTTGATCTTCCCCTCAGCCGGACTTTTTCATTCCAGAGCATTTCCGAATGCCATTCTTCCCTCCAAGGAATTCTTTTGCATGGACTTGGCTATTTCCAGATACATGTTCTTTGATGCAAAGCCATGACCGTGTTTTTTTTGTAGATCCCATGTTTCCATCATTGAGCATCGGCGGCCACGTGGTTCCTCTTGTTGTGCTTGATGGTAGACTCTCTGATTACTGTGGCGTGGAGATCGAAGCTCATCATACTCGTCATATCATGTTCGTCCTAGAATAACATTTTTTTGGTCCAGTAATGCATCGTATTCTCGTTCCGCATCATGCACCATACCTCATCTTCTTCGTAATATCTCCATATCCCAAGCGTCAGAGGTATGGGATTTGCTCGCTAGCTGATATGGGTAACTCCCATGCGATCTTTGACTCTCCATACTCTCGTCGTCTTCCCAAAGCGGACTACTCAGAAATCCGGTATGGTAGTCCCTACCCCTTTCTCTCTCGCCAAATTCACCAGATCTTCTCCAACACAAATATCCATAAGTCCCAAACCCACGCTCTTGTAAATCACATTTCCTCCCTCCAACCACCTCTTCAGGCCCACTTCCCCTTCTCCGGTCCCCATCTCCAACTCCCGCATACTCGCCTTCTTTACCATCAACAGCTCCCCCACCTCGACCAACTGCTCCGCTCCCAGTCCGGCCTGCATAATTTCCCCGGCTTCTTTCAAACAAGCTTCAAGACCATCGACAACGATGACACCACCCTTGGAAGCGTGCTTGTGGTGATGGTTCTTGTGCTCGGGAGCAACAGCTTGGAGAAGGATGTCGGGGTGGAGCTCCAGCATGTGTTCGCGGTAGCTGCCGATAGCGCTGATGTAACGACCTTTGCGGCGGCCTTCGGAGTGAGTCAAGTGCTCGGCCGGGAATAAGGGGACTGTGCTGGGGGTGCAGAGGAATATGATGTCTGCTTTGCGGACATGTTCTTTGAGAAGGCGATTGTACTCGCCATAGTCGGCGCTTACGATGCTGAATTTCAATTTCTCATTCGCATTGCGTAGGTCCGCCCACTCTTCTGACGTGTAGATCTCCTGCATGAGCGTTTGCGCCCGAGCAAAAGAGCGGTTGACGATGTCAATATGGTGAATCTCGGAGCCTCTGAGCAATAATGCAAGGCGGATGTGCCAGTATGCTTGTTTCCCTGCGCCAAACACCGTGATGGAATGAACGTTAGAGCGGCGTTTGAAGATGAGAGTGGAGGCAAGGGCGGTACGGAAAGCGGTGAGCTCAGACGCAGAAAGGAATGCGTAGGGTGTTCCGGAGGGATGAAGGAGTGTAAGAGAGCCGTGCGGGGTGGTAGTCTGCGAAGAGGCAATAGAAGCTTGGGGGGATTGAGGTTTGGTGAGAGAGGGTTGGGACGAATGAGAGCTGGCTGTGGAGCTTGGAGTGAGTGTGGTAGTACTAGCAGAGGGGGATGAGTGCGGTGCAGAAGAGACAGATATAATTTTGATGCCTCTGCTGGTGCTGGTACTGGCGGGCATAAAGAGAGTATTCTGGCTGTTCGGAGCAGGGATGGAAATCCGCTGAGGTTGGTTGGCACTGCAGCAAGCTGTTGTCTCTTGAGTACCTGTCGAGTAGTCATGAAGGGCTTCTGCAAGATTCGTCTGGAACTTTTGCACATCGTTGAGCGTCAAGCAGAGTAGCAGCGAGCGGATATCCGAATCGGACAGTACAGTGAGCGGCATTTTGGTTGCGATATGGGGGGTTCAATAATCGAGGCTGAACTCTAGACTCTAGCCCTCGAGACTATGAGATGACCAAGAATGAAGAGACACAAAGATTTAGATTCACAATACCGAACTTGCATTGAATAGTACGTCGGTAGTATCAGTCGAAAAGTCCTCTGCTGCGTGCTCCTTTAGCAAGGTTTACAAATTCAAGAGCAATTCAGAATGCTTGGGTTTGAGCATACTTCTCCCAAACAAAGTGCGCGGCCACATGGCCCTTGTCCTAGATGCTGTGCCGGGAAAGCTGAATTATGCAAAAGTCATGACAGTGAGTGCTTGAACGTCTATCGTTGTATCCGAAAGTCTAGTTCAGTTTTCGGGTTTTAGCGAATTTGGCGGGGAAAACCCACAAATCAGCCTCAAATTTGGTGCAAATAGAGCAAATATCTAGATATCATCCCCACACCCTCAAAACACCCCCAAGCTTCATTTTTGAAGCTATACAAACCTCAGCCTCACACGGGGACAATCCTATCCTATCTACCATGCCTCAAGCTCTTATTCAGAACCTTAGAGACGAGATTCAGTTTCACCTAGCCCGTGACGATAGCACAACGTTCATACACAAAGTCACTCATGTTATCAGACAGCAGATCAATCATATGCGTAAAAAACATCTTCATTTCAGCGATGTGACGTCTGCGTTTGATACGATTGATAAATTGAGACTTTTGAGTGAGTATCATGCTCAGAAGCTTCTTGACTTTCTCAGTCAACGATTCATCATTTATCAGAATGACATGATCTGATTTCTGTACGACGAGTTTGACATTGTTATCAGTCAAAGCATGATCAGCAGACTGCTCAAAGAAGCTAAATACAGCAGAAAGATTGCTCAAAGAATCATTGCTGAGCGCGATGAGAAGCTTCGCAACGAATAAAAACAACGACTTATGAGCTGAACATCTGATCAGCTAGTCTTTCTCGATGAAAGCGTTGCTTGTAAGCGAACAGATAAACTTAACTTTCTTCTTTACTCTTTCTAGTCATGTTAATGCTTGCTCATTAACTGATCAAAAGTATGACTGAGCTTCAATTAATTTATCTTTGCACATCACTTAAAGTTTAAAATGATCAAAGAGATGAAGCATTTTATCAGCATTTTTCATTGATGAATACATTGCATGAAAAATGCATCACGACTTCATAACAAAAAAGATCTTTCTGAATTTCATGTAATAACAGATGCATTTTATATGCAATTCTGAAAAGATAAAATCACGTTCAATGATGATCATGAATAATGTTAAAATTCATCAATCAGCAAAACTCAATGAGTTATGTAAAAGCTTTGAGATGAATCTTGTCAAATTGTCATTGTACTCATCTGATTATAATTTCATAAAAAGCTCATTTTCAATGTTGAAAGCTTAAATTAAAAGAAACAATCAACTTGTTCTGTTAGGGGCCAGCATAGAGCGAGTCATATGGGTGTAATGTAACGAGTATATAAATGCTAAGGAAGGAAAGTATCTAGAAGGGAAGAGCCGGCTATCTATATGACTCAGGAGAACATAAGCTAACCCTGAATAGGGTTGGCCTCGGAACAACCCTATAGCCTAGCGGCGAGCGGCCGGCGATAGTCATCAACATAGCCACCAACATAGCTACCAACATAGGTGCGTAGCTAGGATCGTAACATGTTCAATGATATGATGAATCTAACGAGAAATTTGATGAATTTCTAAGAATAGCAGTCAAGTCATAAAGAAAGTGAGTTAATGATTCTGAAGCACTTTTTTGTCTGATTGACATAGTTCATATATTCAGATAATATCTAGATATAAATAGACTCATTGTAGTCAAGCTCATCATGCTTCTTCATTATCTTTGAATAATCATTTAAAGTCTTCTTCATCTTCTTCATTTTCTTCATCTTTTTCATCTTCTCATCGACAGTTTGTAAAGTGAACTAAATTTTAAAGTTTAGCTAAAGTGACATTTGTTGCTTAAAGCTGAATAAAATCGAGATTTTAGCTGATCTCGCTGAATTGAGTTCTGCTTTTGTCAATAAAATCTGCATTTGTTCATATGCATTGAACTAAATTCGACTAACTCAGTTAATTCAGTTAATTCAGCTAAAATATTTATTTACATGCTCATCATTTTACTCGCTCATCTACTCGCTCATTTACTCGCTCACTCTACTCGCTCATCTACATGCTCATTTACTCGCTCACTCTACTCGCTCATCTACATGCTCATCACTTTACATGCTCATCTACTCACTCATTTACTCGCTTATCTACTCGCTTATCTACTCGCTTCATCTACTCGCTTCATTTACTCGCTCATTTACTCGCTCATCTACTCACTCATTTACTCACTCATTTACTCGCTTATTTACTCGCTTATTTACTCGCTTATTTACTCGCTCATTTACTCACCCATCTACATGCTCATCATTCTACTCGCTCATTTACTCGCTCATTTACTCGCTCATCTACTCACTCATCTACTTGCTTCATTTACTCGCTCATTTACTCACTTCATTTACTCGCTCTATCAATCTTTCTATCAAACGCTTTATCAAATTTTCTATCAAACACTCTATAAAACGCGTTGATCGAGTGCATAACATGAGTTAAACAATGCTTTAAACAATGCTTTAAACAATGCTTTCTACTGAGCTTTTCACTGAGCTATCTACTGAGCTATTGACTGAGCTTTCTACTGAGCTTTCAACTGAGCTTTTCATTGAACTTTTCATCAAACTTTCAATCAAGCTTTCTTGTCACAATTTTAGCATGTGTTACTTGAAAGATGTTGGGAAAAGAGATGTTAGATCACTTAGATGATGTTGAACAATATTATAGATGATGATAGATGTGAGATTATCAGTGATGTTATGAGAATCTCTCGATATGAATGATACTCAGCGTTCATGAGATATAAGAATCTCTGAATGATCTCTTTCTTTTCTTTCTTCTTCGTGCAACGTCTTGTATTTAAAATCTAGTTATTAGAATTTCATTCTGATTTCATTCAGCTCTCAGTTCGTGACATTACGTTGCATCACACTACATCATGAGTCAATTCGAGAATATCAGCAACACTCTGTCGTCGACATCTCTAGCTTCGATCAACGAATTCATCACTGTCGCTCAGTTTCGAATTCACGTCAACAATGCTTTCGAAGCGTGATACACTTTTCTGATTGAACTTCAAACTTGATTCAACGACATCATCACTCAGTATATCAACTGAGTCTCAGTCTGTCAACAAGAACATGAGCAAACTCAGATCGAACTTAAGCAGTCTCAGATCAATAATGAAACCTTGTCAGAAATGATTCAAGAACTCAAGAGCATGAGCAGAATCGATATCAAATCAGAGAAATATTCGAATTCAGAACTCTATATCGAAGAGCGAGAAAACAAGCTAAATCAGTTCATCTTCGAGCTGATCAGCAAGCTGAAGTTGAACGCGAATCGTTATTCAACTCACGAGTTTCGTCTTCTGTATGAGTACAGTCGCTTATCGAAAAACGCTGTCGCTCAAGCGTTGTCGCGTATGACTGCTCAGCATGACAAGCTAGTCACGATTGAGCAATTAGTTGTCTTGTTAAGACAAGTCTTCGATGATTCAGACAAGCAAGAAATCGCTCAGCGATTCATTTCAGCTCTAAGAATGCGAAATCGCATCTTCATTGAATATCTGTTCGATTTTCAGCAGCACATTGATGCAATCGAATATGACATCGTAATTCGAAAATTCAATCTGAAGAATGAACTATTCAGCGAGCTCAAAGCTCTATTGATTCAGATGAATGTCAGCAGTCTGAACTATGAGCAGTTGATTATCAAATGTCAGCAATTGAATAGTCGATATCGCGTCACAGTACAGAATCTTTTCAAGTCAAAAGCAGTGATTCATTCTGTCTCTGTGATCTCTACAGTTCTCGCGTACTTCGTCAAATATGCAACATTTTCGACAGACTCGAAAGCTACGATCTCGAACTTGAGAAATCTCATGAACTTATCGATCATCAACATGAAGAAACGAGACTCACTGATCTTCGAGAAGCATCAGCATCGCATGATCAATCATCTGTGTTTATACTGCAATAAGTCTGAGCATCAGACTGCAATCTGCAATTCAAAGCTCAAGATTCAGCTACGAATCATCTCATTATTCATTCTTGCAATCTCTATCGACAATCTCGCTTTCGATACTTCTTTCGCCTTGAGAAAAGCCTAGTCTCTGCGTACAGTCGCTCGCAGAGACAATCGAACAGTCTGAAAATCTCTGCACTCTCAGTTAGCTCGATTCATCGATTAGAAAAGAAGATGAACAATGATCATCTCGTGCTCTCAGATAATCTAGAAAGCAATAAAATCAATGTCAATCTTTCTGTTTTGATTGATATCGACGTCATTGATTATGCATTTATTGATGATTCTTTCGCGCAAAGACACTCTCTGCTCTGTTTTTCTTTGTCTAAAATCTGTATGCTTCAGAGATTTGATGATCAATCAGTTGTATTCAATTCAATTATTCATTACGCTCTTGTCAAACTTCGAGTCTCAAGCGAGAAGCTCGAAGAAACTTTCTTCTATGTCACTCAACTTTCGCAATTTTCAGTTGTTCTAGATCTGCCTTGATTAAAAAGTCATAAAGCAATTATAGATCTGCGTCATAATCAGCTCATCTTTGAATCTCAAGTCAATTCAGAACTCGTACTCGAAACTCTCTTGAGCATTTCGATTTCGACTGTGTCAGTATCAGTCTTCTCGACGTCTTCGTTCTCGAAACATCTGAAGATCTACGCTATAAATAGTGCTTCGTTTCTGCGACTCGCTAGAAAAAAGAATCATGATCTGTTCGTCATATTCATGAGAAATATCAACAAAGCTCTGAAAATCATGTCTTTCGTTGACTCTGCCACGTTATTGTCTCTTGAATATCACAACTTTCTAGATGTTTTCTCTCGCGAATTGATGAACACTCTATCTGAACGACGTTTCTATGATCATAAAATTCAGCTGCAAAAGAGCAAAACTTCTATCTTCAAATCTTTATATGACATGTCTCAAGATGAGCTTCGAGTACTAAAGAAATATCTGAAGAATAATTTGATCAAAGACTTTATTCAAGTCAGCTCTTTTCTTGCGATCTCTTTGATACTCTTTGTTAAAAAATCAAGCGAAGAACTCAGATTTTGCGTGAATTATCGAGATCTGAACGTCATGACAGTTAAGAATCGATACTCGTTACTTCTCATTCGAGAAATTCTAGATCGACTGACTAAGATCAAGTACTACATCAAGTTAGATATCATTGCAGTCTTTAATAAACTGCGAATGACTTATGAAGATGAGTGAAAGATCGCTTTTCGAACACGTTATGACTTATACGAGTACAACGTTTTGCTCTTCGAACTCACAAATGAATCGTCATCATTTCAGAACTTCATTAATGACACTCTGCATGACTTCTTGAACGTTTTCTGCATCGCATACATGAATAATATCTTGATCTATAGCAACAGCAAAAAGAAGCATACTCAGCATGTTCATCAGATACTGAAGCGACTTAGAGTCGTTGAACTACAGATAGATATCAAGAAATGCGAATTTTCAATTATCGAGATCAAGTATTTGAGCCTAATAATCATCATTCACGAAATCAAAATGAATTCTGAGAAGATCAATGTCATCATGAATTGAGCTGCATCTCAAGACGTCAAAGATGTTCAGAACTTTCTGAGCTTTGTCAACTTCTATAAATGATTTATTAAGAAGTTTTTCAAGCTGATCGATTCATTGACTGTCTTAATCAGAAAAGATCAGTCATTTAATTGAACTCAGAAGTGTCAATTCGCCTTCGATCGACTCAAGCAGACGTTCATCACTGTTTCTATCTTAATGCACTATAATTCGAATCTACTCGTGACTGTGAAAATCTATGTCTTCGACTATGTTGTGATCGAAGTCATGTCTCAGCGAGATGATAACGAGCAGTTAAGATCTGTGATTTATTTCTCTTTCAAAATGCTATTCGCAGAATGCAACTACGAGATTTATGACAAGAAACTTCTAGTTATAATCAGAGCTTTTGAGAAATGAAGACTCGAACTGAAAGGCACGTTAGATCTCGTTGAGATCATTTTTGATCACAAGAATCTAGAATATTTCATGTCAATCAAGCTGCTTAGTCGAAGACAAGTCAGATGATCAGAATTTCTCTCTCGATTTAACTTCAAAATCGTGTATCGTTCGAATGAATTGAACACTTGAGTCGATGCACTCACGCGTCGATCAGAAGATCTTCTCTTGAACGAGAGAAATAATCGTCGAGAACATCAGTGACAGATCGTGCTAAAATCAAAAAATCTGAAAATTCAAGTCTTAATCAATGTTCTCGACGATAGTGACTCTGAAGCATTCGAATCAAGTGACTCGAAGAGCGAATCAGTGATCTCTGAGCAGTCTGAATCATCAGAGAAAATGTCTATGAATGAGCTAGAAGAACAACTCTTCGCAGTCTATTTCAATGATGAATGAATACAGATCATGATAACTGCGTTAAGAGATGATCAACGAAAGCTTAAAGAATTTTTGTTAGCGAAATGTACGCTGCGAAGTGATCGAGTCTACTATAGAGATAGACTATTGATATTCGAAGATGAGAAACTGCGACTACGTCTGCTTCAGTTAAGTCATGACACGTCTATTGCGAATCATTCAAAAAGAGTCAAGATCTATGAAATACTCAGTCGTCATTATTACTGATTCAAAATGATCAAGACAGTAGCTCGCTTCGTACGCAATTGTCTGTTAGGGGCCTGCCTAGAGCGGGTCAGATAGGGGTGTCATTTAACTAGAAGATAAATGCTAAGGAAGAAAGGTAGCTACGGGAAAGAAGCTGGCTACATATGTGTGTTCCTCAGCCGACGCTA
>JAABUI010000069.1_pt1 | contig 162537 bp, 169 predicted proteins | sample 5559111 | NCBI WGS metagenome assembly JAABUI01 (sample SAMN10711870, study PRJNA513365) | rock metagenome | isolation source: Antarctica rocks | place: Antarctica: Victoria Land, Buttleship Promontory | reverse complement strand
ATACTACTAAATAACCAGCCCAAATATTGAAGTTCCCCAGCTGAATTTGATGGTTCAATGGTTGATGCAGGTGGGGTGGTGATTTGGTTGGGGAGCGCACGCGAAGACTTAGTGCGGGGTACTGTATTCCGTAAGAAACCCTGGAATACCTAGTTGTATTAAGATTGCGCATGCTGGTAAATACTTTGGGTAGTAGAACAGAGCACACCAGTCTTCAAGACCGGAAGCACGTCTTCCAACATCATACCACCTTTCGGACAGATGATCCTAGGGATGTAAAAATCTAGCACAGGCGGTCGCTCACTGTTATGGCTGTAAAAAGGTGGAGATCTGGTCCATCAGTCATCTCAAAGAGAGCATTTCCGAGCACCAGCTTTCTTATATCTCAAGAACGGTCAATGCAAGGATAGAAGAAGGCAGTGGCATGATTTCTGTTGAACACGGGGGAGATTTATTCCAATAACACCACATAATGATATCTTCGTCTTAGAGACCTTACTGGTATGCAGAGTCAGTATTCGGGCGCGGCGCACTTGTGCAACCACATACTGATACACCTTATAGCTAAGAACCAACCACTTCCATTGGCACCTTGCATCATTGTGCGCCACTCGAAACAAAGCTCGTTACATGAAAAGCCCGTCTGCCACGAGCCGCACAGCCTCTTCCCGTGGGGGTGGGACGCTCAGCAGCCTATGCGGACCTCACGCAGTGCCTAAAACGAAGCCCGATATTAGGGAGGCCAGGGACGTTGTGTCGGCTCCGTCCAGTCCATGCTCCAACGAAGGCTGGGAGAATCTGATGAATTGGGATCACACAGAGAAAGCAAGTGCATTCGCGAAGACTTCTGTCATTTCATCCACCTCAACCACGCCTTTGATACCGACGTCAAGCTCCAACAGCATACCCCGCCCTCACGCGGAGGCCAATCAGACATCAGGTCTTTTGACGGAATCTAGAAAGCGTAAATCTTTCTCGGTGATTGACAGACATACCAATGCTGCAACGAGCGTTAGCCAAAGCGAAACTCCAGTATTTAAAAGAAGTCATAACGCGATAGAAAAGCGATATCGCACGAACCTCAATTACAAAATTGCGGCACTAAGAGATGCTGTTCCAAGCATTCGAAAATTAGATGCTCCAGCTGCCGACGACGTTGACGGCCTTAGTTCGGCTCCGAAGCTCAACAAAGCCACTGTATTGTCGAAGGCAATCGAGTATATCCAGTTTCTAGAAGGGCGCAATCAGTGCCTTGAAGAAGAGAACACTACTCTCAAGGGGGGCGTGGCTGCAATGGAGCAGGAGGAAACCAAAATTTTAAGGACTCCTGGTGAAGCTGCACTGGAAGTAGGCAGCGACGCTCTGTACCAGGGCTCGGCCTCTGTGTGCACTGCTCCTCTGAACCATTCGCCTGCATTCAATGATCCTCAAGGCATGATCCGTGTGCCAGAAGATATCAAAAGGCTTCGGCAAGGTACACCTCAAGCCCATTACCATGAGCGTAGCACACGTCCCCTCCCCTCATCTGGTGGTATAGAGGTTTACCTAGGAGCTATGCTTCGCATGCCGTGAGATGCTCGCAAAAGGTTAGTCGCCCATATCACTTACTTCCTAGCCTTCGGTGGGACCTCAAACTTTGTGGATTTGCTTGCAGGGACGGCATGTAAATACAACCGATCCTGGACGGGAACGGGGAGATGTGAGTTGCGTGTAGGAAAACATCTGCTTTCTGGGAAACTCACGGATATAGTTCCATCAAGCCACCCTATAGATGAACTACGTCGGCGATCAACAAGATCTAATGAAGTGATACATAGTATTGCTAAGAAATTAGACAACGCTACAATGTACATAAAACCCCACAAAGCTGCCCTTAGATATCGTTCAGGTAATGCTTTGATGGTTTCGCATCTGCTGATGGCTTCTTCGAAAAAACCGCACCTATCAGGCTGTCCTTCAAAATAAAGGGTAGACTTTTGGTCTTGTTGCGGGGAACCACATATCTCGCTTCGACATTTTAAATGAACAGTTAGTCGTATTGGTTTCTTAAGGAGGGAGAATCATTACAAAACTGGCGCCGCAAGAGTAATTGGTGAACATAAGATGCGAAATAGGTCGCTTGTATCTCAATGTCTCACTTGGACTATACAGATGAACATCGGCCTCTTTAATTTCCTCGAAAGAGGAAAATACTCAACTTGATTTCTGTCACGAGATTTCTAAGCTCTTAATGCCCGATGGCAGTGGTGGTGAGTAGCCGAGCAACGAGAGCTGGTATCAACATAAGGAAAAGAAAGCGCATAAAGAACCCGGCAATACCCCTGGAAATCACCACTCCGCCATCCTCTCATTGCCCGGAGTTGGCCCCCAGAGCCAAATCGTTGGCTCTACCTTCGTGGCCTTCAGGACCTTCTCGTCCTCCTTGATCTGTCAAGGCTTAGCATAGGCTCATTTGAAGCAAGGGTATAATTAGACAACATACCTTCTCCACGAGCATCCTCTCCTCCAAGCGGAACTTCAACAACCCCCTTGATACACGCTTTAATTTCCCCTTCACATTCTGCTTGGGGAGCTTCTGCCTCAGTACCACCAAATTCTTCTCGTCCTGGACCTTGGTCGGCGTGTCCAGGACGGTCCATTGGCCGAGCGCCTGCCCAGCGAGGATTCGTCGGATCGAGTATTGCTTGGATTGGGTTACCCGCAGCTTGTTGCGCTTTCGCGCCAGGATATCAACCATGTCCTTCACCTTGTCGAGCCTATTGATGTGCTTTACATATTTATGATTGGCGCTGCAGGACTTCTTCCCTAACTTTGTCGTGTGGATGCTGGTGCTGCCGGTGCTTTTGGCGTTGCCTGTTGTGTCGGTGGTGGTGTCGGTGGTGATGTCGGCTGCTGTTCCTGTTGCTGTCGCGGCTGCGATTGCGGTGGCGGCGGCACTAGTGGTGGTGGTTTGGAGACCAGCTCCAGTTGTCGGGAGACCAGCTCCAGTGGTTGGGAGACCAGCTCCAGTGGTTGGGAGACCAGCTCCAGTGGTTGGGAGACCAGCTCCAGTGGTTGGGAGACCAGCTCCAGTGGTTGGGAGACCAGCTCCAGTGGTTGGTAGACCGATTCCGTTATGCATGGTTTGAGGAATGGGACTAATGAAGCGACGGTTAAGATGCGGTATGAATAAAGCAAGTAGAAGAAAGTGTTTGCAGAGGAGCTGGTTTGAAGATGCAATGCGAAGAAGAAGGTAGTATGATGTGCTGTCGATATTAGTAGAGCTTCTTGAGACGAAAGATGACGGACGAGACGAGAAGGAAGATTGGTAGGTCTCAATTCCCTTTATATCCTACACTCTGGCGGAGCTAGTGGTGAGAAATTTTCAAATATACTTACTGACAATAGCAGGCAATCAGGGGTCAATTTGAAACGTAACTCTACAATGGCTATAATAGGGGTGTTGGCCGCTAACCCCCTGAAAAGTGGTCAGTAGCACTGCTTGTTCGATAGTGTTACTCATAGCACTCACACAACACAATCACTTGAACTCGAAACGACAAAGAAAAAGACGGGACTAGAGGAATTAGGAGACGCTCTAACAGAGTTTTCACTGTACTTAATTGAAGGGTTGGTCATACTCATGTGGGAGAAGCTCGTTCGCTTCTTCAACGGCAGCTGTATTTGGCACAGAAAACCTCAGCAACAAAACACAAAACACATTCAACGAAGCTTTAATTGGATAATATGGGCCTGTTGGACAATTTCCGGTGGGAAAAGCCCATGTACTTTTCCTTCCAACGTGGGCTTTTCCTTCCACACCTTCGATCCACTACTACTAAGCTCAATATCACAAAACAAATCTTTGCAACCAAAGGATTCTCTGAACGAACAAAGATTCCATCGAATGAAGGGCGAGCTCGGCCACCTAACACATCATCTTAATTCCAACCTTAACATCCTCAGCCTCAACCTCCTTTGGTATGCGCAACCACCACTTAAGCTGGGGAAATCTCTATGAACATCTCCAAGCATCCGATATGAATACTATCTGAGACGGAAATTGGAGTGTGGTTATGCCTTACTTACTTTACCTGGGTGTTGAACAGGTAATTTTACAGACCCATCTGGGGCAGAGCTAGTGCTAGTTATTGTCTCTGCTCTAGTGTCCTTTAATGACTGGAGTAAGCACGACGGTTGTTTGTTCTGGTAGCTCCAACACCGAGGTAAAATGAAATGCAGCAATAGGAGGAGAATATATTGCCAAAGTGAGCGCACATGATCAAGTTTGGTAAACGGAGGAATGGATGTAACAATGAAACCTTCATTGGGCCAGTTTGCTGTGTCCACGAATTCTCCAGGTAACGGAAAAGCCAGAACTCGCTTTGATGGATATGGACACTTCGCCCCATGTAAATAGTGTTAAGACAAGGCGGTCAACGATGAGGTGTACCCTAGCGAGAAGCTGTTGTGTTGGGGTTCTGGAGTCGACGTTTAGATGGGTTAACATGAGTCAACGAAACAGGTCAGATACGTTGGTCATTTTATTCAGTCTTCCCTTTCTTGTTCCCTTCTACGCGTCAAAAACCACGCGCCCCTATTCTACCTCTTGCTGGCTGCTCTCGCTGTGCACCCTTCCATCATCTCAACCCCTCCGTCTACGGCATCAGCTATGCATCGCTTCATTGCAAAGATGCTGCATATGACCTGGCAACCACCGCCGTCCAAGAGCGAAACGCCTCCGAACACGCCAGTCGCGAGAGAAGGTGTGGGGGAAGTGCCTAATGATGCCCCTGTCGCAGCGACGAAAGCGAATGTGGGACTGGCCCAGGTATCGGCTGCCTCGAGGACAGTGGATGCCTCTGTCAAAAGTCCATCATCGACCTTCATCCCTAGAAAGCCAGTACCCAAATCTACATCCGTAATCAACGCACCGCCGCCGCCTCCTCCCCCTCAGTTCCAGCAGCGACCAATATGCACATGTCCCAAACCACTACCGCAAGATATTGAGTGTGAGAAAGCCCACTCCCTCCGCCACCCACAGCCCTCATCATCCTCGCATCGAACACAGCCATTCAGACCACAACTTCCCCCCGACCAAGCGCACCGCAATCCTCCCAGCGGGGCACCTTGTCCACTCCACCCCTCAAAAACCCTCTCCTCGAATCCACAACCCGCTAATCCCACCGCCCGCACCCGCTTCCACTCCCAGCAACCCCCCATCCGCAAAACGCACCCCACGCTCGAAAAGACAAGAGCCTGCCATTGGAGAACGTTCGCTGCCCACGAGCTCATTAGAAAGCAGCTCTTGGCGCAGCTCAAAACCGGCAAAGCCAACAACAACGACTGGGGTATCGCAACCGCCTATGTGCGAGCCGCGGCATGCGGCATCCCCTTCCATGTCGCAAATGAACCCCCCCGAAAAAGCCTCAAGGTCTCAGCTGCTGGGTTCGCCGCGCGCGTTGTTGCTGGGATCGCGAAAGTACGTGAGGATGCGGCGACGAGGCGCTACCGCCAGCGTGTGCGCCACCTCCAAGACCTCCGCAAAACCCTCGCTCAGTACGCCCGCGAGTACAGCAAGCTTCGCGGCGAGCAGCATAGAATTGCTGCTACGATACGCGTGCTCAGAGCCCGTGTTAGCAATCCTGACACCGAACCCAGTTTCAATACCGAACCCAACTCCACAATCAGTATCACGCACAACGCCGCTAATAATAGAAGCGAACACGCCCTTAGCGTACTAGCGAGATCGATTCGGAAGGCGAGAGTGGAGGAGACGAAAGTTAGGGAGTTGGTACGTTCGATGCCTCTCTCTTCCAATTCCGTGGGGCGTTGTTGCTAACGGTGAAGGTCGTACATAGATTGAGCAGGATGAGCGCCTTATCGCGGCGAGAGGCCAAAGAGTGAGCCTGAATAACTGGAAGGGTAAGCAGGGGAGGGAGAGGTGGGGCGACGGGTGAGACCATTCATCTACAACACCGCAACAAAAGGGAATCCAGCAAAAGTCTGTGCAAGCTGGCCAGATCGATTGAAAAGGGGTGAGGGTGGGGAGGCAAGTGATTATCGCGGGGAGGAGTAGGTGAGAGGTGGTTGGTGGAGTGACAGTATTCCGCAAGAGCTTTGCGTGTGATCGAACTTGGACGCGCGAGGATGTGGGGAATGAGAGTCTAAGTATGGTAGACACGAGCGCAGCGATCTGGCGCGGATTTTGCCGCCTGGTACGGGAAACTTTTTCTGATGATGAGGTGGAAGTTGACAATTAGCGATTTAAGGACCTGGACGGGGACCGATTCCAGATGTTATAATGGAGGTGGGTGGGTTTGGGTGATGGTGTTGAAAAGGCGTTGAAGGAATTTTTGATCTGGGTGTGTTCTGGTCGGGGTGAACATCCAGGTCCCGCTCGGGGAAAAACTTAGATACAAGAAAATCAACGTGTGCGAGCGGACTGTCTTGTAGCTTTCGTTGAGGCATCCCACTATCATGTTCTGATGGGCAACTATGCCAAGGACCTCCGCTGTCGCTCCCACCTTCCCGGCCATCCCCAGAACATCACAACCACCCCCATCGCTCCCTGCCCCCTTTCCTCCGCCACCCCCCAACCGCCTCCTCGTCGTCCCCCTCAATCAACCCACACAACTCCCTCTCCAGCACCCTGGCCTTCTTCATCCTCCTCCCCACCGTCGAAAGCTTCTGCCGGACCGTGTCCATCGAAAGGTGGAGTTTCGCGCTATGGAAGCGGACGGGGAGATTCCGGGCCACGAGCACTCGTCTGGTGGCGGCGAGTTTGTGCTCTTTGGTTCGGAGGAGGGCTAGGTCGTGCGCGTGGAGGTTTAGGCGGGTTCGTAGGGCTTGGAGTTGGTGGGTGTGGGTGTGGTGGAGTGGGAGGGGGGAGGTGGGGAGGGTTGACGGGTGGTCTGGTAAGATGGGGGGCTTTTTGATGGGGGTGGTGGTAGGCGAGGGGGTGAGTGGGGGTTTTTTCATCGACAGAGTGGCAGATTTCGTTTCCGCCAGGTTTAGGCATGACCTTGCTAAGGTCCCGCCCATCTTTCTATCCTCTTCCGTATCTTCGTTCTTGAGCTTTTCGAGATTCGCATTTGCCTGGGCACGCTTCTGCCGAGCACGGACCAGCCTGTGTATCCGTGGCTTGCTCGGTTGGGGGTTGGTATCTTTTTCACGCGCGTCCCGTTCATCCTGGAGTCGAGATGCTAAACAATGTAGGGCGCAAGATGCTACAAGGGCGGGCATTTCATGCCAATGGCCTTGTAGGGGGTCTTGAACCCGGACACGATTATGCATCTGCCGATCGTACTGTTCTCTTACCCGCCTCCAGTGGAGTTCCCACTCCTTTTCCCTTTCATAATTCATTTTTCTCTCCATAAACACTGCGGACGACTCGTGGGCGTGTTGGGTAGGGCGCCGGTTGTGAGTTCTTAGTGCTCTGGAGTGGGGTTGCCATTTGGGGCAAGTACATTGGGTTGCTGCCGCTTTTGATTTGCAAGATTCAGCTGCTGCATCTCTTGCTGCCACCGTCGCTTTACTGAGTGCAGCAGCGGTTGTAGTCACAAGTTTGGGCGAAATTTTTGGCGAGACAGCGGTTGATTCTTGATTTTCTGGCCTAGATTCCGCTTCACTAGGATCAATTGGTGCTTGTGTAGCGGTGCTGTCCGTTGTACATGATGTAGTGATATGTTTAGCCACCTCTTCGATCAGGCCTTTTATCGACATAACCGTTGAGACTAGTTTGTCTGTAGTGGCATTCGCTACACTCAAACTAGCGAGGGCTGGTATTGTAGCATGGGTCGCTTTTCTTGTTTCGTTCGTGAGTTCAGTCTCCCCTTTCGTGGCCTCCGGGTTTGACTTGCTTCTGAATGGCGGTGGCTCCGAAGTGTGCAAGCGCTTTGCAATAACAAGTAGCGTCACTGATGCCTTGGAAAAGACGACAGATATAGTGGTACGAACCCAGATTGCCATTGGAACGAGGGTGTGTGTTTGAAATAGCTAGAACTAAAGAGCAGGAAAGAAAGGGTGGAGTATAGTGTTTGGTAAATTTGCCCTTCGGAAACAGTGATTCCAAGTGAATGGCTGACACACAATCTAGTTCGAGTGTATGAAGGATGGGCTATGGTTCACTTCGTCGGTTTCCAACACTCAAAACTTGAGCTTTCGATCAGCAAGTGTTGTGTGCATCAAGTCGGCACTGAAAACTCTCCTGTATATCAAGATCGAGAACTATTTGCCGAGAAGTCTCTTTTTCGGAAGGCCAACAGGACCGTTTGCCATCGACATTAGGGGCCTTTTTAAAGCGCAACCGCCCTTCGTCCTAAAAACATTGTTGTGGCGAGGGGTCGAATTCATCGAATCGAGTTATCAAAGATAACCTTCAATGAAACTGTAGATATAAATCCCCACTTGAATACCTCAATATGGTGATTTTGTTGGCCTTACACTTGATGAATCCACCCACTCCAATGGAAATCATCCTTCAGATTCAGCGATGGTTCCCTCCACCTTGAGTGTCAAACTCTCCTTGGCTCCTTCGATTTCCCCACCTTTAGTAATAGCCGCTCCTCTTTGGTTTCAGAGACTTCTTCCACAACCTTTTCTTCTGTTCCATCACAAACCTCCTCCGTTTTTACCTGCTTAACAACCGTCTTCTTCCTTTCCACCACAGCACTAGGGCAAAAACCACTCTTGCTAAGCGTACATTCTCCACACTTCCTTCCCACCGGCAAACAGATCGTCTGCCCAAACCCCACCAAGAGGTGATTAATCTCATGCCACCTGTCTCTCGGCAACCACCCTTGAAGCGAAATCCTGGTTTCCTCCGGGCCCTTGGTCTTATGCCATTCCCATAGATTTGTGATCCGATGCACATGCACGTCGACCCCAATGCCCTCTGTTCTTCCCCAAGCCGCGCTGAGGCACAGATACGCCATCTTGGGGCCCACACCAGGAAGGCCCATGAGACCTTCGATAGTATCGGGGATGTCGCCAGCATATTGGTCGCGGAGGATAAGGGCGGTAGCTTTTATGTAGCGGGTCTTGTTGTTGTGGAAGCCGACGACATAGAGAAGTTCGTTTAGCGTGACATGATCGACAGCGAGGATGTTTTCGAGGGTGAGACCTGGCGCGGGGAGCTCGGTTTGGAGCTGGCGCATAGCGATGGCGTTAGTGGTGTCTTTTGTTTGGGAGCCTATGAAGATTTCGAAGTTAGCACTGCTATTTTGCAATTGAATCGTGGGTTTTGAAACACGATTTCAGAGTTTGTCCTCCTACGGAATGTTGTTGCCACTGTTTCGCGTCTGACTCGGAAATGATTGACTCAGAAGATGAACTTACTGAGCATTAGGGCGATGAGAGTTTGAAAGCGTTTGTCCTTTATCTTATTAGTGGGTTTAGTCGGATTTGGAGGTTGTAGACGTACACGAGGAGTGAGATTCTCTTCTGCGAGCGTTTCACAGCCCATCGTGTCAACAGGCGCCAAGTGGAGCTTGCGCATCTCTCTCACAGCATCATAGATTTCTTCCCAATTTGCTGGCGGATGGATCTCTACTTCTCCTGCCGTATTGATCGTAGACTTTGCGTGCTGCCGCCGAGCTTTCTTGCCGCTCTTGGTGCTGCCATCTTCGACCTTAAGACCTGGCTTGTGAGGGGAGCTTCGCGTCGTTGTGACGGTAGAGACACTGGTAGCAGCAGTATCGAGTCCTCGCTTGCGCTTTCGGGAAGGGGAAGTCTTGAAAGGGACATCTTCAATGTCGAAGGCTTCTGCTGATGCTATAGACGAGAGAGAAGAGCCGTCATCGCTCGAGTCTTCCTGCTTTACATCCTCTTTTTTCTGCTTTAGCGGAAGATCTTTAGTAGTGAGTGCATGTAGTGATGCTGCAAATGACCTTGTCTGTCGTCGAGGGGTAAAGTCAGAACGAGGTATTTGATTGACAATCTTTGCCGTCTCTTTTGCAATGCGGGACGTCTTCATGGGGGGTAAGTTGAACCACGGAGAACCTTACAATGTTGGACATCTTGATTCTATATCCCTGCAAAAAAGCCCCTAGATTTCAGCCCTACGGATTTGTCCGCTCGTCAACCCCCCGTTCACCGCAACACTCCACTGCCTCACAGCACATCATGCCTGCCGAAGACTACACGCCCGCCACCTCTGGTACATTGAAATTGAAAGGCGTTCAAAATTCGAGAATCTCCAAAAGAAAGAAACGCCCAAAACCTCCGCAGCCGTCATCCGGCAATCAAGACTCCACAACGTCACCCCCAACAGCAGGAGAACTTACGGCAGACAAAAATGGATCTGATGTTGGCTCCGAGCTGGAGAAACTAGATAAGAAAGGGCACGATGATGGTGTGGAGAAGGAGGAAATATCACTCCACGGCAGAGGAAAGACCGAAGCGCAGATTAGGCATGAGGAAAGGCGGCGGAAGAGGGTATGATCGATTGCTTCATCGGTTTGTTCTAGGCGTGCTGAATCATGGGATAGCTCGATGAACGCCTCAAGCGCGAAGGTACAAAGACTCATAAAGAGCGTGTGGAAGAGCTGAATCGATATTTGAGTAATCTGAGTGAGCATCATGACATGTACGTCCTCCCATTTCTTCATACGTTGAGGGTGGTGGTGGTGGCTCAAGAAAGGCATACTGATCAATGTGGTTGCAATAGGCCAAGAATCGGACCTGGATAACTTGGAGAAACATGCTGTTTACTGGGTATGGAAGGTTTCGCTTTTCAAAGTTTCCGAGCATGGCGTCTGGATGTACTTGTTTATGGATGGAAGCAGTGGACGAATGAACTCGTTGCCAACAGTAAAGGAAACACTATATTATTTTCAAGTTTGCAAGCCCACCCAGGCGTCGTGTATTCGTACATATAGATACATCAGCCCATATATTCGTTCCACATCCCCAGCCAATAGGCTCACCTGTCAACACTAAGGTATATGTACGCTCGCACAGGAATACCAGCCGACGTAAACCACCCACTCTCGTACACGGGACCAGCCTCAAAGATCATAAGGTGCCCAGCACCAGTCCGTGTCCGCGTCAAAATTATACTCAAAAGGCCACCCCCTCTGCAATTTCCAGCTGCTGGCGCTCATACTCACCTCTTTCCACTGGAGTCACGTAAACATCATGAAAGTTATCATCATCCGTATTTTCGTCGTCCTCGGAATAGTTGCTGGATCGACCGCGCTGTTGCCGAAGACCTGGAGATAAGCCTCGAGGTCCTGTTCTTGGGGAGCTTGGCGATGGCGGTTTCAGAAGCTGAATCTGCTGCTGCAACATTGCGACTTGATCTTCCAATTGGTGACGAGCAGTTTGCTCATGTCTAATTAAAGTGATAAGGGTTGAATAATGCTCAAACGTTAAACCACTAGAACTCGCTCGCTGGCCTGCAGGACCGGGCTTGAGAGTGGTAGCGATGCTGGTAGGTCTCGCGTTGGGTTCAACGCTCCTGCTTTCGTGTGCGATCCTGAAAGCCCCTTGTTGAGTAACAGGGGTATTGTCCAAGCTTGAGCCGTAAATAGTCGCTGGAGAATACTCCATATACGGAGCTGCAATACGTTCGGTGGGGTGTTGCGGAGCGGAAGATGCTGGAGAATGTTCGTATTCCGAAGTCCTAACAAGGGGAAACTGGCGGGAGCCGTGAGCTACCGGCGACGTCGAACCGGCCTGAAGCTTTGAGATCGCATATTCGAAATCCATAAGCTTAATCTCCAACGTGATCATCCGCTCTTCCAGACCGATATGCTCCTGGGTCTGTATGTCGCCTGCTGGAAGTCCGAAGTTGAAGTTGTTGCTAGCCTCGCCGACTTCCTCTACGTCCTCTTTGGGATTATCGTCAACGGGTTCCACAAAGCCTTCAACGATCGAAAGGCCAGGATCAGCCGTCACCCGCGGAGCCTCACTGCCGGAAAATTCTGCTGTATCCAGTTTAGGGGAAGTTGCATCCGTGCTGTCCCTCCAATACCTGATCTCGTCGCTTCTTCTTCTCCACCGGCGCCATTGAATAGGTGACATTCGGTGCTCTTTCGTAACGTTTCGGGTAGCACCAGCGCTTCGGGAACGCCGCCGTGGATTACTACCGCTGGTAACGGCAAATCCGATGTTTGCCCCATCCACGGCATGGTCATCGACATCATGTAGACCAAGGCCTGCCAGTGCCCGATTGACCGTTTCGGCTTCCTGGGCGCTGAATATAATGCTTGGTAATGATGCACGACGTGGCCGTGTAGGGGATTCTGGTGGAGTTCGTGCAGGTCTTGGGGGCTTTCCTTTCTCTACCACGCTAACGAAGGGAGGTGTCTGTATGGCGAATGGAGAGTGCGAGCCTAGTGCGCTCGAGCGCAGAACTTCTTGAGTCGGCGCTGAAATTGAGCGCTGAGGTGTTGCAGGTACTGGAGGTCGTGACACGCCAGATCCCTAAAAGGCAATGTTAGCGATGTGCAATGCCACTGGCGTGTAGTGACTCCTTGCGGACTTAGATGTGAGGCTTGTGTAGAAAGAATTCGACCTGCTAGCCAGAGGAGCGGAATTGCTGATTTAAACTCACTATATGATGAACTTCCGCCGGGGCAGGTAAGCTAATCCTATCCTTGGCTGATTTCCGGCCAAAGATCCGGCGAATGGCGGTTCTCAATCCACCACTCTTACGCTTCCGAGGGGTTGGCTTCGATAGGTCGTCCGCCATTGAATCACGGTAGGTCCCATTTCGTATTGGTGTCGGTATCCCGTCCGATTCTTTGGGCCATGCAGTCTGTTCTCGGTCGTTTAATGTGGACTGTCTATACAGAAGTCGGTGCGGAGACTTCTCCGGAATATTCTCGCTGTACACGTGCCCTATGAAGCTGCCGGGGCTAGCATCTCGAGACCAGCTCGTGCGAGGAATATATGTGCTCAATGGTTGTCCACTGATCGTTGAACCGTTGGAGGAGAAAGGATCATCAGAGACATGATTATACTCCAATGCCGTAGGAAGCTGCACGGCGTTGACAGTGCCTGTGTCATTGGACGTGACAGCTGATAAAGATAGGATCTGATTAGTATGACTTATTACATCGGCCATCTTATCAGCACAACCCCGCGGATTTCAATGTGAAAAGGCCCGTTCATCAAGCAAGCGACGCAAAATCCCCGACTGGCAAGCGCATCGCCGAGTAAGGGATTCGAGTAAATCCACTCTAATCCTGTGTTTCCAGGGCTCCTATGCCTGACTGTTCTTAATGTTCGAGCTGTATGCATGCAATAGAGAGGCGCGAGAAGGGTGTTTCAGAGAAGATATATATTATTGCCGGGCGTATCATCATATGCGGACCTGCATTGCCGAGAAATGGACGAGGTGGTCAGACAAGAAGGCGATGTCTGTCCGCTAAGTTCATCGACCAGCGAGTGGGAAGCACAGAACGAGATTCAAATGGAAAGGATGGTGTCAAGGCGCAACTAACATCAGTCGTATTGAGGTCTGATATTGAAATATTAGTTGGTTGACGATCATCCGTGTAAGTGACTTGCATTGGGGGAAGGGCCGGAGGGGCTCAGTTTTGAGATCGCCCCGCATCCTGGTACGGAATTCCTCAAAGACTACCACGACTACCCAATCAACATCATCCGTCTTCCCAACCACTGCGGCACTGCCACCCCACCTGCTCGTCGATCAAGCGCTCCGTCAGCGCTCGTAGCCAAGAGTTCGAAGAGGCAGTGCAGCGACGCCGACCTCCAACCTTGACTACGAAAGCAGCCTCGCAGCTTCCGGTGTCTGTGACTGGTGGCCGCGAGTGATGATCTTTAAGGCTATCAGCCACAGTACCGACGGAGCGGACCTTCAGAGCAAAGTCCAGGCGGATGATATCTAAAAGCACATTCGATAATCCTCCGCCAGTGGCGGATATTCTACGATGATAGGGAGCGTTACTGCCGTACTGGATGATTGGCCTGTCCTGGTTCGATTGGTGGATAGTTCGATTGATTATATTGCTATACATTCTTAGATTGCAGGGATACAGGCTAAGATGTGGAACGTCCATCACTTGCTTTTGGATATACGAGCCTTGGATATGAGTGTTGTTGAACCCCTACAATACTCCCAGCGAGTGCTGCAGTGGTCTCCGATACGTACTACAACCGACGTTCCTGTAGTTTGGGTATCCTTCTAAGTAGTGATGCCAAGCTGGAACTGAACGCTCGCTAAAGTTGTAGAAGCTACAGCGATGAGTATGTTACTCCTGTCTTGACACCCTAGGATTTGGAACCAAATAGCATATCAAGCATCTCTTGACTGGCTTCGAGGAATTCTTCAGCCACACCTAACTGCACGGTCAAGATGGGGGGCGACACACGTCTTATAAGCCCCATCTTAGCCTCCCGTGGGATATCGCGCTCAACGCTATTGACTTCTTAGTTCCCCAGAAGTTCCTCCGCCTAGCAATTAGAGTGCTATGTACAGATATTTCGACTTTAGTATCTGATTGCGAGGACGCTTAGCCCCCTGGTATTCGCACCCATGGAGTGACGGAGAGACGTCAAGGCCAAAGAAAGGAATCGGTACCGAGGCACATGTTCATGAGGCCTGCAATAACGAGTGATTTCCGGGTAACTGTTGGTAGAACGACAGTGAAGATACGTGTGGGTTCTCTTGACAATGAGCAGAGCTATCAAGGCGCGGAAATACTCGGTGGCCTTTCATCTAACCAAGTCTATCCAAGATCGAGTGCCTCGCAGAATGCTACATCACTTGTCCATTTCTCTCGAAGCTAGCAGCGAAGTTATTATGCGCATGGGCAAAAGGTGCGCGGGCACTGTTTGTAAGCCTACAGGAGAAAGACATCGTGCAGCTGCACCATTGGAGTGTTTCATTCCCTCGCCAGTGGCTGCCCTTCAATATTCGTCCATTATGCATGAGCTATGCACGCGGCATCAGGGTGTAGTACGGTAGGTGAAAATCATTCTAATTGTACATCGATAAAGCCACTCTGCAGCACAATGCTTGTGCTGAAATTCGGAGCTCCTTAAACAGCAGTAGTACCGCCATATCCTATCGTCTTATTTTCGTCCCCTTGCTCCTACTCACACACTCCATCTCCCCTCCCAACAGAATCAAATAATTGTTCGCGCACATGCAAAACTCCTCCTTACTATCCACAAATCGCAAGACACGCATCCGCTAGTCTTCCTAGATTGGCGAGACCTCTTCGGCTTGCATGCCTTTTGAACCCTGCGTAGCGACGAATGAAACTTTTTGTCCTTCTTTCAAGCTTTTGAAGCCGTCAGATTTGATTGCTTTGAAGTGGACGAAGAGATCATCTCCGGATTCTGGAGTAATGAAGCCAAAGCCTTTTTCGTCGTTGAACCATTTCACGGTTCCCGTCTGACGGTTAGACATTGGGGCCCTTGAAGATGTTGTCAGCCCATATTCCAACAAATGATGGTTCCCGCAGAAGAACGTCAGCCTACCGATTAAATCCGAAGGCAATTAATGTATTTTCAGGACCGCCGGTAGCTTGGTTCGGATCCGGACGAAGTTCGAATGCAATGGTTGCGTTGGAAGATATTACTCTGGCACCTGTTTTATGGAATGAAATTGGAGGACCTGTTGGCATTTATAGCAGAAATCAAGTAAAGCGGGTCTCCTTCTCCTGTGAGCGCTCAATGCACGATGGTACGCATAAGGTAAAGGTCATAGTGACGATATATACTATATATCGTTCGCGATCCGGACCTGCGAAGAGAAGGGCTTTACTCTAGCTGCAACGAAAACATGCGGCGTCGCTTGTACGCAGTTCGCGTAGGGTTGGAGGGTTTCAGCGATAGCATGCTGCTACAATATTCTAGCTGCACGGGCCTACAAGTGTCATTGCCCTGCTGGTACAGCACCTCCTCTGCTGCAATACCGAATCAGACCAACAATGGAGCAAAAGATCAATCATCGGTCCATTGGAGGCTGTAAGAGGATTATTCCTGAGATCGCTCTGGCATTCCAACCTCTTAACTAAACCTCTTAAATGGCGCGAAGGTACATAGAATTGATATCGTACTTTGATTCCGCATAAAGCTCGCCTATACTGCCTTTGCAGCCGCCCTCGCAGGAGCATCTTGGTACCCCTGCTATACCAAGAGCATGTTGTAAAGTGCTTTTCGCCCTCTCTTATTACCTTTGCTGGGATCTCCTCCGGATTTTCATTGGGCCTTCTGAATGCTGGTCGACTATTCTCGTGCGTTTTCATTGAGGATTTCCCCTCGTCCATGATTCTGGCATGTACTGCAGCAACCCAATATTGGAACGCGCTAGAACTGTCATACATCCTGTTACTGCAAAGCAGCACTTTTCACTACCAGCTTTCCGTCTTCCTAGGATATATCATAAGACCTTCGATCTGACAGAACGTTCTTGCGGACCTCGTCAATCAAATCTGCTGGTAGCCGATGCATGCTTCTACAGTGAATATCAAGCAGGGCGAAAAATATGAAACAGCACTACAAGAACACCATACTAGGTCGTCACCGGCTGTCTACAGATCGCGTTGAGCTTGGCAACACCCCGGTTTGTTCGTGTTCCCAACTCAGACTATGAGGTTAAACTTGAAAACGTAGACACAGGCTAACGGGAAGGTCGAAGAAAGCCTTGATCTCGACTAAATCTCCCACCTTTACTTCTTACAAGCGACTCTATATTGCTAATTGAATTAAGTCTGGAAACCATTTCTGCCATGTCGATTGATTGCAATCGGAGATGAGGCTAGATGTTCCCTCGTTTTGACAATTCCTTTTCTACAAGACGTTAATCTGCTCGTCACACATTGTTGCAACATATGCTAGCTTCTTCCTGGTCATGCTTTTGTTCTGCTTCACTTTGGATAAGTTAAACCCCATTTCTTATAACCTTTCCTGCGACCAGAGATTCGTTGACCTCTGGTCAACCTCATCTAAGGCTAACCGGCCACCGAAGAGTTGTGAAAGCGATCCATATTAGGAAAGTTTACTCCGAAGAGAAATTCAAGTCAACTGCCGACTACAACAGCAACAACGTGGGTTGTGACGCCATTAGCACATGACTCTAATCAACCCCAGAGCAGTTGCGCTTTTTCCACGGTGAGCTTCGACATGTGCTTGGTGGAGAATATAGTAATGTCATTTACGAGATGGAAAGCCACCGACGAGCCATAAATGTGCTGGGCCGACTTCAAACCATGCCGAGTCTCCTATGTCTTGAGGCCATACGCATCTCCTGCACAGTGGTCTTGATTCGAATTGATAGGCAATCAGGCACACCTACAGGCGCCCAAGGATGAGTTGCTTATTTGGCTGCATTAAAAAATAGTAGCCCAATGGGAAGGACTTTGAACTTACTGTAATGTAGGGTGTTTTGACAGGCGCCCGCCCTGGTAGTGAGGCGTCAAACCAGCTGCACGGTCACGGCCACGGCTCACTACGGCTCACTGCAGGATTTTAGCGCTCGTTTGTATTGTTAATCTTCCTCCTCAAGAGTATCCGCCTTGGGCTTCAGATCTCTGAGCAGATTCTACGCCATATCAATTGCAACACCTGGTGATGCTCGATCCTTGGGCATGCTTCTGGCGAACTTGTGCACGAGTCGAACATGGCCTTCGGAGCTACCAAAGGCCCAGCCTTCGTATATAGGGCACCTTCCTAGTCGCTTTTTGACTTTAAATCTCTCGTTGCAGCATCTTTTCGATTCGGCCGTGTCTTGGGGAGAGCGAGTCGGCTATTCCTGCGTCTTTCAACTGTTACTGGCTAAGGTAGCCCCACGACTCCTTCAGGCCACTCAGCAGAAGGATTATTCATTCAAAAATGCTAGGTTACTAATCTAACACCCCCGCCGCCATGCAGCCGTTGAAAATATCCTATGTCGATCTTAATAAAGTATCTGTAATCAAGGTGGTATTCAGCGTCTATATGTCTATATAATCCGCCAAAATTATCGTTGCCTTGTGTATCATCTCAAAGGTCCTGCTTAGATTGATATTGTCATTTGTTAACATATTTACAATTCTCTCCAGCTTCCCTATAGTTGCATCTACAGACATGGCAGATAAGAAGATTGAAGAACTCTTAGCCCGCAACAAGTATCATCCGCCCATTGTCAACTAATGCCATCACTGACCATAGACTAGGGAATACTCGAAAACATACAAGGCTCCCTTTTTACTGGCGCAGCTACAAGCTTCAGGACCTCCTCCTTATCCTGGAATTGCCATCCGTACGAGCCTTTCATCCACAAGAACAGAGGCAGCGTTACTGACAAACCCGCAGTTTGCTGTGTCGACGCGCGCCTACGGCCCGAAGACTTCTTCCAATTGACCAAAGGCGGTTCGTAATCATCTCATCACACATCCCTCCTGCGACTACTTTGATGAGTCCATGACGGTTTGAAGAGGTCCCTGTTGTCCGTAACGCTGGCGGTAGAGCTATGGACGCTATGCGTTCTCTACTTGTATTGGATGCTGTTATTGGCCTGGGGACCGTTATCGTCATTCACCACACAGGTAAAGCTCTCTATCTCTATTGTGCACACCTCCTCTGCTATTCCGGGATGGTAGAGCCGCATTAAGAACGATGCAGTTAACAACAACAACAACCCGTAGACTGTGGCCTGACCCGCGCAACCGACGAGGGTATCCGTAAAGGCCTGAAAGACATTGCTCCAGAGCACGCGCACGAGATTGACGGCATGAAGTTTGGGGAGATCAAAAAGTCCGTCTTTTACATATCGTCCCCCCTTTGATCGACTTTTTCTCCGGAATTGCTCCAGCAAAAGCCTGCTAACGCTTCGCTTACTACCCAGCCTCACCGATACCGTCCAGGAGGACATGGCCATCCTCAAAGCATCGCCGTATTTCAAGAACGATGTCACAGTGCTCGGGTACGTTTTTGATCTCGAAAAGGGGACGTTGGCCGAGGTGGTGCAGAAGTGATGTGCTTGAGGAAACTGGTCTACTATGGGAGGGGAGGGGGGGGGGGGGGTGATCACTATCAAAGCTGAGCACAGATCAGAAGTACCATTATAGCTATGAATATTTATACCTCTTATGACCGTTAGGCATGTACATCTCACATCCCCTCCAACCCCCCTCAAACCCACGCAAACCGACCTAAAGCTCCCAGCCCTATTTCCACTCCAACATTAATCCGCCCCACGGCACTGACGATGTGCCCTCCTATCGTTCCAAACAAACGTCCCAAGACTTCCTTCCTCCAAACCCCTCCTCGCACAACCGTTCGAAATTCACGAACCAATCCAATTTGCATCCGAGGTGGATATATGCGCGATTTTCAACGGACTAGGATCCTGGCTTGTGCAACTCCCTGCGTATCATATCCACCTTTCCCTTGTTCTGAGATTGTTATACCAGCAGTGATCTTTTCGAACGGGGTCCTCCGTTTCGGCTATTTGCCCTTTCGAGGCCCTAGAGGTGGTGGTGGTGGTGGTGGTTTCCAACAATGGCGTAATGCTGTGGGAGTGTGCGAAGACGACTCTTTCGTTGATGGTTGAACTCTCTCGCGCTCCGCCTCTCCGCGGAAATTTACCCCTGTTGTTGTTGTTGTTGATGAAGGCGCTATTGTATGTTATTCTTTGGCTGTTTGCAAACATCCAGGAAGAGGATTTGGCGCGATAGCAACCCGTCTACTATGTAGGTGGACAGATCGTAGCTTTGGAGTATTATGTGGCTTTGTGGAAAATTCTTTGCTCCGTTTGTTGCTGTGCGTTTTGAGATTTCGGTGGAATGAGGATGGGGTTTGTTGATAAGTTGAGGCGATATGATGAAGTTTCAAAAGACCTCTTTGGTGTTGCTGTTTGCAGAAGGGGGTGTGTGTTTCATTCGGAACGAGCATTTGCCAACGCTCCCGTAGCTATAGTCAGTTCGTTCTTACATGAGTTATTGTGGAAGTCCATAGGCCGCAATGTACGTTATCAAGCATCCGACTTCTTTTTCGCGCAGGATAGCTGGCTGGATCTAAATAGTTGCTGTATTCCTATCTTCCTCGAAACGAACTTGCTTTTCGGTCAATCGTTCCTCTGGAGTTGTGAGATAATCTCCACAATAGCTTTTGCCCTGACCAAGTCGTTCCTTGCATTCCATTCCGGACATTTGGTTAACGCCAGCAATAATTATCAAAGAAATGCCTCCCAACCCACAGGAGGATCACTTTCTTCGGTCTGGCACCTCGTCCGATAAGTGCACCTGAGCTTTTTTCATCTAGCTAAGATGGAAAGGAAGGATCATTGTTAAATCGCTTCCCAGCCCGTCGTCTTGTTGTTGAGTGCTGCTGCTGGTACAGCTCGACAGCTCTACGAAGCTCGTCGTCTTCTTCCTCTGTGCAACGAGTCCCGGACATGATGAACGGAAATTTGGCATTTTGTGGAATGATTGCTGGAAACTGAGTGAGGTTAAGAGGGATGAAATTCTGGCTGGCTTTCTAGCGCTCATCGTGGCCGACCCCTCTCGCTGTATGATGGCTTGACTTACACCAATCGTGGACCAAGACCTTGAGTACCCCAAAGTCTCTGCCTGCCTTTGTGAAAAGGCAGGTCCACTGTTTATGCAATGTTGAAGTGCTGGGGGGATTCCGGTTGCTGCTTTGAACTATTTTATATTCAGGGTAGACTTGCGGCCATGAGGTCGCCAATACATGGTACTGTTTGGTTGTCAAATGGATCCGCCATGGTAGCTGGCCAAGATGACAGGCTGTTACCGCTCTGGCCTGTTGTTTCCTGGAGGCATTCTTTTCGTGTTAATGTGTTTTTTTACGTAGGATTGGTTTCTTGCCATTGCATATCTGATCGCTGATACTGTCTTTTCTCGACAGAGAAGAGTTTTATGTCAAATTCGACTTTTCCAAATTGAAATTCTTGATCAGCATGAAAGGCTCAATAGTGAAGCTACTACGAGTACAAAAACATAAAAACAGACCTATAAGATAAGATAGTAATTAGTAGTAAGCATCAGCAATCAGACCATATATCATTATATATTCTTTATCACACTCACAGTCCTTTTCATTCTCGTCCTCACCCTTCGCATCGTCTCTCTCGTCACGCTGCACTGCCATTATATGGCTCAATACAAGGTGTCCAGTGCGAGACAATGAGACTTTCGCTTACAATAGTAATTTATTCGCTTTCGTTTACAACAGCAATAAAACAGAGCTGAACTATTTCATGAAAGTTCAATAACGATAGTTCTGATTCCGCCGAGTATTGGTTGATGCGACAGTTGTTAAGTAAATGGGCGAATGAAAGGATTAATAAAACGAGTAGATTGCTGAAGAAGCACATTGACTCGTAGATGCATAACCATGGAGTATAGCTGAGCAAGTACTACAAACGAAAAGACGTCGATGACCTAACCGACATTCCAATAGGAAGAAGGAGAGGAAGAGTTAGTAAGAAGCTCAGAAACGGGTGCTAACGATCAACTTCGGTACTGGTACGAAGTTTCTTGATTTCTCTTAAATGACGACGACTCCCCTCATGGCCACCAAAAGCCTTGAAAAATACGTTTAGAGACAAGCCTAAAGTACGGACAGATTGAGTGTCACCGCGTCCACCCCCTCTTGGGTCGCATCTATCATCCCCTGCCACGCGACGTGAGCGATCATCTTGTCCGCCGTCCTCGCTTTGCTGACCCATCATAGGTGTCAAGCACGGTGGGGAGGGAAATTTGTTACTCCTCCCACTACCTCAGCCGAAACACGCACCCAATGGCCTGAAGGCAGATGCTCGCATTACCGAATACACTCATGAAGATGACGTGGTTACAGTCTTTCAACGTCGCTGCCCTTATCATTGAACTTGTCAACCGCCGCCTCGCGCTCCCCCAGCTTATGGACGAAGCGGATATCAATCACTCAAGATTCTAAGTTTTTCAGAAAGAACCCCACATTCCACAGGATGAGAGGTCGGTCACAGAACATCAGGAGCTACTTGCCCTTTTCCGTACAGATCTGGTGGGTCAAGCCTGCCAGTCACTTCAGCTTGGCAGATGGCCCAACAATATACACCCCCATGCAGACTTCTTCTCAGTATGGGGCGTCTCAGGGCAAACCGTGGTTATCTCGTGGTATCGGCTCGCTCCAGAATCCGAGTGTTTCTATTCTTCGTGCACTTTCCATCGCTGCTAGTGCCAGACCTTTCTTGGTGCTAGACTTGTGCAGCTCGGGGTTCAGGTCCGCCTGGTAGAGCTGCCAATGGATGCGCATTTTCGTGCACGATCGGACGTGAAACGACTTTCTACAGAGTGACTTGTAATCGCTAACGTCCTATGAGATTAAAACCCAAAATGTGTAAACAGAGATGAATTCTTTCTTGCTACTACTACACTCTTTCTAGCATAGCGAAGCGAACATAAGTTTCGGTTGATTGTGAGCAATCAAGTCTTGATCGAATATTACTCACGAACGTAAGTATCAAAGTTCGATTGCTTGATTTCATCTATCATCATTGCGACGACTACATTTTCTTCATGATCATTTACTATTATCGCAGATTGTTTGCAGATGTATGCTTTCGCTGTGAATTTATGAATTACCAATAATCTATTAATTCAAGATTGATAGATTACTTATCTTATTATCACATATGCTTTCTTCTTCATCTTCATATCTACAAAATACCTCCCCAGGCATGATGACAATTTTCCCCTCCTATTAATCCGATATCAATCAGCAATCAGTATTCTATTAATCATTGACTAATCCTCTGTATTTTTACCAACTCTTTCTTAAACCACCATGATTAATCAATGATCAATGAAATATCAGTGAATGACCAATCGATTTTTCTTTCAGAAATACAATGACAGTCCGGATTAATCGAGGATTAATCAAGGATTGCTCCTTGTCACAAATGAGATTTTTACTCACTTGATTTTTCACCCACGCCGGGTGCCACTCCGGCCTTGTGGTCAAGGCTTCGTATACCTTGTAAGCCTCTGTATCTTTTATTGAAGGCATTTCGTCAACGACTAGTCTTCTATTCAACTTATTAGGTTGAATGATTGATTATCTATTGATGAGTTGTTGGTTGTAAGAGTAAAGGTTTGTGCGACCCTGAAATCTATGTATGAGCTCGGGCGTTAGCGTGGGTCTTAGCTTCGGATGATCGGCAGGGTCGCGCGACCTCCGAGCGGGGTCGCGCGACCTACATCCTCAGTCTTCATTGCTTGGGAATATCTTGTTCCATTGTGTGAGAGGCCTTTTTCTTATCATGGCTCAGTCACGTAAGAAGCCAAGGCATAATAACTGCGATATTCTTACCCATGATAGAATTGATTCCAAGGGGTCAAATCCGTCAGGTGTGTCAGGATTCATCTATTGGTCTTATTGCTTGCTGACTGCAAGAGATAGATTCGGATGTAATGGGATTGGCTTCGTCGTCGCATTTCAGATCATGAAGGATTATAGAGGAGGTTTTGGAAATAGAAGATCAAAGTCTCTCCAAGCATTTACCTTTGTAAATTTGAAAGTGCTCTAACCTGATGGTGGTCGAATTAAGGCGTTGCGTACCAGACATTCCTTACTTCGTATCTCAAGGTTGCTCATTTTTTTGCAAGTCGACATATAGTAAGTGACTTGCCGCTTCGGGGGTTCGAGCGGAAAGATGATAAGATATATCCCAGCGATGAGGTACCCTGCGGGAATGCACGTGAACAACGATGTTACCGTTCTACCACAGGTTTTGCATTCGTGCAGATGTTGCTGACAACCGTTAAAATTGCTCTGGAGTTAGGAATGCTGATCGGATTTTGTGCTCACTCCACTGAAGGTACAGCGTTCTGAACGGATGATTCTTGATTTCTCCCACCGTAAGGTGCATATATAATGTCTATTTGAGCGCACAAATCGCACTCGTTGGCAGGCGACCCTTCTTCTTCATCCTGCCCTGGTGGCAGGTCCCACAAAGAGAAACCCTTTGCTTGTAGGTGCACCAACGGATCTTGACTGTGAGACATTCATACCGAACAATATGGCTCATTACGCAGTAGCAGTGGTCTGCACATATAAGAGGAATATCGAGAAACAATAGACATCGACAGAGCAGTATAGGATTGGGGCGCCTTTGGTGATCAGATCAAGGGATACGATGGTTATATTAACATTATATCACAGCAGCGTACGCACCGATAACAGAGATGAGAAAGGGGGAGATATGAGTCTCAAGCGCTTTTTTGCCGTCTCGTTGACTTGAGTTTGCGTTCAGTATGTTCAGACTTATCATCTCCGTTATGGTCGGTGATCTGAGATTGTTGAAGTCGGTTTTGGCAAGACATAGAACGATATGACAGCCATCAAGGGGCAAGTTTCGTTGGCTTTGATTAACTGCAGTCATACACTATGATCAAATTGTACGCTGATATGAGTGACAGATGACGTGGCAATTTGCCCACGACAATGGCGCCGGCATAGGTGTAGCAGCCGTCATGATAGGCTGGACTCTCGATTGGTCTGATCCATTACGTCGGTTTTGAACGCTCCTAACGTCTTGGACTTTGCTTTGGTTTTCGAGCCAATGTAACGTGATACGTTCGACGCTGAGATTTCCGACCCTGTGGTTGTCCCGTCGACTCCTTCTCCCGGAAACTGTTCATCTTCTTCGATATAATGCTATACATCTTATCAGAACCAGGTGGCTAGGGTACTCGCCACAGTCAATGCGACTGGTATGGGCAGGATTTGAGGTCTTGATGATTATGAGGTAGCAATTTTCAAGACGGGTTTGGCAAATCGTCTGTTGATGCCCTTGAGAGCCGGGACAATGAGTTTTCTGCTATTTTGCTAGAACAGTCGTAAGCCTATCTGCACTGTATATCCTCTGTATCTATTTTTCTCCTCGAGGCCTTTGTCATTGGTTCCACTAGTTCCGTGATAGCCATGAAGTATATGGAATAGGTAAAGGTTAAATAACCGAAGGATCACGATTCCCCCTTAGGATATATTTCATTTTCCAGCGCATCAACCATGCTTTAATCATAAGGAAACAACTAGAAACTCATCACACGGTCCGATCGGGAGTTGAGCTGTGCTTTGTACACGGCCATTAGGTGATTCGCGGAAGATTACAGACGTTACAATATATTGCAGTGAGATTGGACCTCTCTGTTCGCTGGGCGATTTACTCCAGGTCTGGTGTGGAGTAACGTTCTGTAGCATTTGCTCGTTGACAAGGATCTAGTGACTAGCTATTCGGATGTGAGAGGCAGTAAAAGTATCTATCGCCATCCACGTAGGTCCTTCCACACGAGAGAAATGCCGAATTCATTGCTGTAATTCTTGGACTAATTCCAGCGAGTGAGGGGAGCAGTTTTAAGAGTTTCTATTATGAGCTGTAGTTAATGGCTTGACTTGAGCACGAATTAGCTCAAGAGCTTTGCTGTTTGGCCCCTCCATGTGGTTTTTCTATGTCTCGATTATCCAGGTTATTCATGGGAAGAAGCAGTATTTGAGTGTCCGTTCATTGGCCAATGCACTGCGTTTCTATTGAAACTAAGAGTACCAGGTAAGATTCGGTTTTCCGATTTTAGGGTGCGTCATCTCTGAAGTCGGGTCCGTATAGGAAAGCTCTAAATCAGCCAAACATTCCGGGTAAGTTCTGAATTGTGAAGCTTCAGCTTTTGAAGTCACTAAAAAGCTATTCCTTCAATCGTCTTTTCTTGTCTGCTCATGTTATTTTCAAACCATCTATTCTTCAAGTCCTACCCTGTCGGTCAGGTTCTTCTTCGATACTCGTACATGATGTTGACAGGCTCGTTCAAAAATACCTCATCTGCTAGCTGTTTCATCATCAATCTCAATCTTTGCTCGAGTTTTTGAAGATGAAAGTGAGTAAGTGACACACATGCGTTCAGCGTTCTTGCATTCTTTGTCTCATAATGAAAGTCTTGCAGCAGCTTTATTGTAGCTGCTAATGATAGAGAATCGAGATAGTCAAGAGTTTGTTTTCATGAACTGAAAACTTGTACACAAGAACATTCTCTGCTCCGTCACTATCTTCGTTCATGAGTTTTCAACTGTTTGATAATGTGACTTCTGAATCTCTGATCTGATGTTTTCAGTTGCAGTGACAATGGTGACTTCTTCAACGTCAGCAACAGTCTCGCTCATTTCTGTCTTTAAATTGTATTGTAGAAGTATTTTCTCATTGTTCACGTTTAAGTTCAGTGTGAAAGCGAGTTTCTGAGCATCGTACTACTCTGTCAATTCAGACGATGCTGAAGTTATTGAGATTGAAGAATGTAAGAGCAATAGAAGTTGTATGCGTGATGATTTCGAAGAAATTGATGTAGAAAGTTTCAATGATAGGCTTGATGCATTCAATATCGGCAGACTTTGTAATGCAGACTCTGATGAATTGAGACGAGAAATCATACTGACATCACTTGCAGCTATTACAAAAGAATAGTCTTCGTGCTTCGATGATCTAAATCTTTTCTCGAACGAGAACTCAGTTGTGAATGTTTAAAGTGAGAATATTGCAGCATAATCTTCTGAGCAGGCTGAAGTTCTTCAAATACTGATTTGTTGATGCGATTGCGAAATAGAGAGAATTCATGCTTTCTAATCAATCTTTCTTGAACTTGATGCTAGCACTTGTGTCTGTTGTAGTGAAAGAAGATGTTAAAGATTCGATATTAATAGCAAATCTCTCAGTCGATTGATTATCAACAATTCGCTCAGTCGATTGATTAAATATTTTTCTACGCTATCTGCTGCGTGACACATGAGTTATGTCCTCCTGATGATCATAGCCGAGCATAAATATAGTGTAAGGTCTGTTGCTTCCTAATCACAGGTTCAAGGGGTATCGAGCTTGAGATGTGTGTCCTCGATTCTGAGGTTGGTTTAGTTGTGCGTGGTGGATCTCCTGCTTTGATAGCTGTGGTTCTTCGGCTTCGCCAAAGCGCTCTCCGTCGTCATCATCGGCCTCAGAATCTTTGGCTGATTTTGCTAATGCCATGATTACATCCATTGCTTGGGCTGCCGACCTCAATCGTGTAGAAGCCTGTGATTCGGATCGGAACTCTTTGCGTCTCTGGGTGACACATATCTGATCATCCAATGGCTTTTAGTCGGCTTGTCCAGTCCTCCGGCGCTTTGAAAAGCCATGGAACACCCAATCTCACCCCTTTCGTCCCCAATCAGGAGGTTGGTTTCATGCGCTAGAGCATAGTAAAATATCTCCCCTTACTTGAGGTTTGCCGAATCTTGAGGCATGAACACTTCCATAGCTTTTTCGTGTAGTGACCTATTGATTCCTTGAATGAGGGAGAGAATTACACGACACCTGTTATAATGGTGAATTTCACGTCCAAAGGCCCTCATCAAACATACCTATCCAGCTAACCATTTTGGCCTTTGACCTCCATGTTTTGATCTTTTAGGCATGGTGATTTCCAAACTCCTTTCAGGGTTGAAGAATGGCCTAATGATAGGTTGTGCTGCACACCGAGCGTCATCTGTGTTGGTTCTGCTTCCCCAGAACGTGTACTTACTGTTCGCTACATCGTCCAAATATCATAATGCTCCGGAATCAGCCAACAACTATCGATGGAAGAAGTTACTTTATTCGGGTTTTTCAAAAATTATTAAATTTTTTAATGAACAGGTCCTCTGTCTTCGACGAGACGTAATTCTCTCATGTCTTCATCCTCCTTCGCTTGATTCTTGAACGTCATATGACATGCATTGCCAAGGTGAACAAGAACAGAAGCAATAGACATAAATGACCTTCTAATTAACCCAGGATGTGGGGTAATAATTGAAAGATGAAATAATTGTTGTGTGATTGAGAATCTAGCATTAATTGATCAATTATCGGTACGCTGCAGGTTTTCATGCGCAGAGAAGAGAAATAAGTGTCTTTCATTTACCACACAGATATATATCATCAGGTCTCCTGTGTAAAGATGTACCTTGGCTGGTTCAAATTATGCATTCAGTATCGATGTTCAAGCTTCATGGTGTCCATTTATAGTATATTGGTATAACTTGTTCGCCCTTCTTCTGTGTTTTAAAATGTTTGTGACCAAACCCTAGATCCTCCACTCCTGAATTGCAGTCAACAGTCCCGGAAGCGTCAGCCAAGTCGACCAATGGCTTTCCGCTTGCAACTGCCGAATCCTGGCCATGCGCACCTCTTTCTCTTCACACATGTAGTTCTCTAAATAGCCTTTGAGTCTTGACCCTTGATGCCGCGGTGAAGTAGTAAGGCGGAATTCCGTAAGACTTCCGACCTCCACGTTTCCATCAATAGTGAGCAGGTCCTGTACCCAGCTCGCTCTTCTGGAGTTTTTCCACGCGTATCCCCTGAGGACTTTGTTTTCATGTGTTACGCGTCTCATGAAGTTATCTTTATGCCATATTAATCTGTTAATCAGACCTGGCGCTGGGTCGACCGCATAGAGAAGGGCCGGATTTATTGGAATCGAAAGGTGTAGGACATCCAGAGACTTCATGCTCCTGATTATTCGACACAGTCGACCAAATGCTTCGTAATCAACGGGCTGCTCCCGCTGGTATTCGATATGAAGGCCCTTGATCCCGTTACGACTTGCGGGATAAAGTGCCGCCAGGAAAGCTACCGTCTTCTTCACGTCGTCATGCAAGAGGCTTATCGTTGCATTCTTGTACATCTGGCGTTGCACAGCGTACCTCAACCGACGGCTGACCAGTCCAGAGGCAGGCATGATTGGGCTTGAGCGACGTGGTCTCCCACCACGACCGACTCCATCCTTGAAGGTGAACTTGACACCTGGTTCCGTTCCATTCGGGACAGGTGTTAGATCATGGGCCAGGACCATGTCGAGAACCTCCATTGGAACGCCCAGAAGTGTTGGGTTTCCGTTGGGCCGTGTTCCAATGGCTCGTGGAGGGTCTGCCATGTTCACACCTAAAGCAGTCAACTCCTTTTCTTGAGTTTCCTCCTCCGCTGGAGATGAACTATGAGCAAGGTATTCAGAATCTTGAGTATTGATAGCACTTACCACATTTCACATCATTGGTATTAACCCTCGTACTATTCGCTGTTGCACCTCGGTTGACATTCTCCAAGCCCGAGGGCGATCCAAAAACACTCTCAGCAGCCTGAGCTTGCATATCTGAGGATGACTGTGTTCTAGGTTAGTCTCTAAGTTTGGTAGAGATGGCTCTCGCACTTACTTGACTGGCAGTATGCTTGATGTACGATTGAGTTATCTTCCGGCTTTCGTATGCTTGATCGGCGATTGAGTGCGGCGTATTGTGTAAAAAGACTTGAAGGATTTACTTGATAAAAGTAAGAGTAAACCATCTTCTTATACTTCAAGTCCTGGAACCTGGACCAACACCACTTCTGGTGATGGGAGGTCTTCACCTCGCTGACTCCGGATGTGTTCCAACACGTTCTTCAAGGCAGCAACAGTGGTTCCCACATCACAACCTCTTGTGTTCTAACACGTTCTCGTAAGTCAAAGACACCATTTCCACACTGCGACCGGCTAGGCGTAGCATCATAGGGATTATAGCCCATTCTCAATGCGTAATCTTAGAGTATATCATATTCGATAGCTTCGTCGATCTTGAAGATAAGAGATATATTTAGTCGGTCCGAGTCTCAGAAGATGTACTTGGCTTGAACTGTTTCTGAGCGAATGGGTATTTGTAATGGATATAGTGATACGCGATATCTATGTCGTTTCCTCCGTTATATAGTCGGCTACAGCTGTTATTATAGTCGGTAGTCGGTTCCCCTCATTTCGAGAACCAATTAATCCAACCTCTCTGTCGGTTGATTCTCTCGACCTCGGCGACCTTATACGCCCATTCTAAAGTCATCTTGCTCTCAAGCCACATATTCAGGCCGAATCCCGCAGCTGGAGGATAAGTGTCGAGCTTGAAATCCTGGATGCCATCCTCTTCTGGGTTTCTGCTACCCCGTACAGTGAGTAGATCCCGGACCCAGCCTGCTCGCTTATTGGTGCTCCAGCCAAAACCCCTGAGAACCTCGGAAGCCTTTTTGGTATCCCACGCAATCTTTTCTGCATGCCAGACAAGTGCGTTCCAGAGACCAGGATCGAGTATAGCTCTGAAGGAGTTGTCTCCATTGACAGGTATGGTGAGATGGAGGATTGACAACCTTGGCATGCTGTTGAAGATTCCACACAGTCGTCGGAACGATTTGTAATCCACAGCTTTCGTTCTTTGCCATTCGATCTGAAGACCCCGAATTCCGTTGCGAGCTGAAGGGTACATTCCAGCGAGGAGATCCACAGTTTTCTTAATATCTTCATGGCGCACAACGAGAGTTCTATTCTTCAACATGTGCATCATCCAGAAATACCGGAGTTGGCGGTTCGTCTGCGCCAACCCCAGCATCCTGGGTCCATCGACGATTCTGCGGGTACTATCCCGATGAAGACGATCGTCGATTAAGTAATCCACGGCAAACTCTCGCATACCATTTAGAGGTACTGGTTCGCAGGAGGCCACAATGATGTCCATAACTTCCGCAGGAAGCCCGACTAGGGTTGGACGGTACTGAGCTTGAACTGGCTCCTGAATTATGACGCCCCATTCGCCTCGATCGTGGTTGATGCTCTTAGCCAATGCATCACAGAGCTGGCAATTATAGTCAAGGAACCTTCCAAGCGGTGGCTCTATCCATATGGAAAACAATTGTGCAAACCATTTCCATAGAATATAGACGAAGATCAAGCCAGTGATCTCCCAAAAGCTAATGTTCCCAAACCAGAATTCTGTATTTCAGATCATAAGCCTCGTAGTGCAATACCGTAAGAAGAAATGCTCACTTGAATAGCTTCTTTCGACAATCTTAGTTATACTTGACAGGAACTCTCCATCTCCACTGAACACGCTATGGTATTCCACTGTCGACGGTATACCATTAATGATATTATCATCTCCAGTGAAATCTTTTAGGACAACTTGTTCATCGGTCGTCAACGAACCAGACGTGTTCTGTGGATGGTCTGTTGCACTTGTACTTGAGGACTACAGAGTAATCTATTAGTAAACTGCGAAACCAGAGACCAGAAACCAGAAACCAGAAAATAAACATATCTCATCTTGACTCACCGCCTCTTGTTCGTCATAGATATCGGCCATTGGCCAAATGCTCGAAGCAGGGTTTTGGAATATCTGAAATTGCTTTTGATCGAACGCTCAAGGATGACGTGCAAAAGAACTGGTATTCCTAGTTGGATTCTGTTCTGCAATACCCTGGATTAAGCAAATCAAATGGAAGATGAGTCAAGGCTTTTCAGCGGATAAAATACCTCTCCCAGACAAGGCGTTGGTATTAATTCATGTCCCACAGAGATCCAACACTTCCAGAAAGTGCTGAGAACCGCGGTGTTACCAATAGTGATCATCGTGTCAAGGGTATAGATTTTGCGAACCTTTTCGTATATAATGGCATCACGGTGGAGGCCCATTATCATGGCCATTCCAAGCCCGACGCTCGAAGTACGAGTTCCAATAGGACCCATGAAGGGTATAGAAAGTGGCCCGTCGTCCGTCATAGAAACCTGTGACTCGCCGATAAAGAAGGCTTCCTGAAACCCCCGATTTGGGCCTCCGGGAGCACTCGCTCTTCCTGCCATATTATCATATATCAATACAAATATCGGACCGAAAGCTTGTTCCAGGCCATGTGCTATACAAAAGGAGTAGTATGTAGTAATGGGATCAGAAAGATAGAGGGTAGTGTTGGGTATTTGTAGGCTAGGATGAGGCAACGAAAATGGAAAATAGTAGTCACACAAAGGAATAAGATGAAGCATGGCAACATGCGTCATTCAAGACTGACGGGAAAGCGAAATGGAAGTATATAGTGATATAAGCTTCACTCAAATAGCGATGTATGAATGACTACAAAGCTAACAAGTGCGATCCTTTCTCAGAAACTAGCATGGGCAACAAGCCCCTTGGGGTATCGACCAATAGCAAACGCCAGCCTGCAATGCACATCTCTTTGATCATAGGCACCGCTTTATACCTGCTCATTGCCTTTTCCGCTTCCTGCCTTTGCCATTTTGATTTACCGCTTTAATGCTTACTAGAAATTCCGCACTTTCAAGATCAAGGCAACCTCTTAGGACACTAAGAGTGATAATTTCTTTGCTGTAGGCCTTCCAGAACCTCTCCTCCAGAATTGGTAGCTCGTTATCATCGTTAGCGGCGATTACCATTGACATGGGCGACTCAGAGCTTTTTCGGGGTACATTGGCCTTGATACAGTCTGCACCGGCATGCACAGCAATCTCTTTCATGTCCGAAAAACCTTTCTTCCCCAGCTGTTGCTTGGCTGAGGGGGTGAAGTAAACTGTGTAACCGAGGAGAGGTTTGACTCCCTGTCTCCCGCGTGCAATAGCCTCGCTTAGCGTTGTCCCCCATTCTGCCTCCCTTTTTGGATCCTTTGCAAAAAAGGCATGAAAGTCCAAGAGCTCACCCTTGGCGGCGCTTCGGCTAATCCACTCATCCGTTATGATAGATTTTCCCGAAGCAGCCGCTAGAATAAGATTACTCGTCTTTTTTAGTCCTGCCCCTTTGCCGACACAGAGGATTGTGCACTCTGCCATGGATTTCACAGTCTTGACCCCTTGCTTCTGCAAAAACTTCATGAACTGAGGTGATTTATCAATGGAGGTAGAGCTTGCGAACATGACTCTAATGTCCGACCGAGTGGAACTTAATGAGCTGGACCCTTCTCGAGGATTTGATCTCGTGCTCCTGCTCGATGAAGTTGGTTCGACGGAGTCTCGTGTTGATTTGAACTTACCCTTCTTATTGGACGATTTCGCTTCTATTGGAGTCTCTCTCCTTGTCGGTATCTCTACCCGGATCGTACTCTTCATGCTATCTTGATTGGTGTCTTGGATGGTTTCCGAGCCTTCTGGTTTTGGGGTTGGTGAAGAATGAGAAGAGTCTTCATCAGCCGTGCTAGAAGGCTGTGGATCAGTAGCTTCTGAGAAACTGGTGACCTGTGGCTGCATATTGGCCCAAGTGCCATGTTCTACAGTTTCGGCCTGTATTGTAACTTGCTCTATCGCCAAGGCATCAGTTGCGTCAGGTTGGACTGGCGGATCTTTCTTGGAATATCCATCTACACTGCTCATGATTGTAACAGGTTCCAAGTCTAGTTGGCGGACCCGAACCGCTGTTGGGGTCTCCATCACAGCCAGAGGTCGGCTAGATGCGACCGTAGGGGTTGACGATCGACAATTTGACATTGAGGCTATATCGCGTCCGCTCGCCTGGCCAGCATCACGACACCCCTCAAGAGGCTCATCTTTGACGTTTAGTACTTCCTTCATAATGCCATTGTTACGACCAGATGATGTAACCTGAACCTCTGCTGGTTTTCTCAAATCCTTCGTCTGCTCGATGTGGACGCTGAGTGTCATTCTTCCAACGAAAAACACGTCGCCCGGACGAAGAGCCGTGGTGGATTTAAGCGTGGAAGTGGAAGGCCTGACTCTCAATCTTCCATGCTCGGTATTATGGGCTTTCCACCCCAGCGATTTTATCTCAACACAATCCATGATTGCCTCGAGAGCAACATTGTCATCAGAAATGTCTGGAACAAGCGTCAATTACAGACAACATGGGCGATATCAGAACTGCAGAGCATGACAAGGTGAATGTGTAGGGAGAAACATATGGATTTCTTACGTAGTACGGCCACCACACAAGCGCCATTGTCGGTTACCACGGTCGGTACGAATATCTCTCCCTCCGGATCACCCAACGTGTTGACCGATGCCGTGCAGATGTGGTACTTGCTGAGATTTGTATCCGGGCTTATACTAAGAAAGTAGTCTGCCGATTCCCGCGATTGGAGATGGTGGATGAGCGTTATGCCTAAGGGTTCCATTGAGGTGATCTTGGCGTTCAATGCGTGGACGGGTATGACCGATATTGGTGGGAGTCATGTTGAACAAGGCGCGGCGGACGCGCTGCGGGGATTGCTACTTTAAGTACAGTATCAACTTTTCACCACTTGGTATGACTTTTAGGCATAAAGTTAAGGTTTCTGCGCGTCATCAGGTCAAGATGCGGCTAGTCCCAGGTTAGTAAGGCCGTCAACCGCCCACTCCGCGTCATTCACATCTCCCCCCCCCACTTGGTTCCCACTTGAACTTCACGATCAGTTACATCTGCGCTACATGATTCACCATCACTGCAGACATGATATTGTCATCCAGCTTCTAATACTCCCGTCGGATACGGTAAGGTACCTTATCGTCTTCACCACCCGATGGCATTAGGTGCGCCATACCATTCTTGCCAAAATTGTCTTGATCTGGAACAACGACAGTGGGGGCACGTGCGGAGAACAATACTAAGGATGGGTTATGACTGCTACCATTTCCATATTGTTATGTCTTGCTGCGGTACTTCCATCCATGTAGAGTTTCTCCTTGTCTCTCTGTTGCCACTGTAGCTCCCTTTAACTCTATCGCTATGTCCTGTCCTACTTCACTGGCAAGTAAGGTAGCTTGGAAAGGTAAGAAGGTAAGGTACGGTACTCTAGCTATTCTCTTAAATCTCATCCTCCGCTTCCAGTGGCCTACATAATAGTTAGATCAATGCCTTCCTCAATCATTCACCTCAAGATGCTATGCTGAGATTCGTATTGTTCCTAGATCTTCAAGAAGTCCAGTTCTACTGAAAACATGCAGAGTTACTATTGTGTTTCGGAGAAACCCTCCCATTCATCCATTGGGACAAGACAATACTAAAGCACCAACGCCTACCTGCCTAGTGTATCCTTCTCAACTACATCTATACAGCTTCTTCCTTCTTCCACTCACAACATACCTCCATCTTAACTCATCTCAACTCCCTCATCACAAGTCATCGGATCATATCCGCTTCCCGGTAGCTACTCTCGTGCCAAGCTGTCAATCTACTCGGCCAAACCTCATCTTAGCATCATCTCAGGCTTGCCGTAGGTCCACGACAAATACATACAATGGCTGATGCTACCTCATTTGATCCTTTTGCCCAATCGTTCACACTTCTTATGGGCGATGGCACTCCGTTCAATATCTCCCTACCGGAACTGGATGACTTTATCCTCTACAACGTCCAGATCAGCATCAACTACGCAGCACAGCTTGGAGGGTCAATGGTACTTTTCATTCTACTCTTGTTACTCACCAAAGCTGAGAAGCGTCAAACTGCAATCTTCATCTTCAATGCTTTGGCATTGCTCCTGAACTTCATCCGCAATGTCATCCAGTGTGTCTACTTCACAGGGCCGTTCGCCGAGGTATACGCGTACTTTGCCCAAGACTACTCCAGAGTTACGACGTCGGATTACGCTACATCGGTGGCCGGGACCGTCCTTACAACCATCCTCCTCGCATGTGTCGAGATATCCCTGGTACTTCAAACGCGTGTGGTCTGTGTCACTCTCCGAAGCACTCACCGTGAGGCGATAACTATCTTCACCATTTTGATTGCATTGTTAGCAATCGGCTTTCGCCTAGCTCTCTGTATCCAGAACGCCAAAGCCATTGTCTTTACGGAAAGTGATGTCTCCCTCCACTGGCTTAGCAGCGCCTCGAACATCACCTTCACCGTCAGCATCTGCTGTGTCTGTGCAATCTTTGTCGCCAAACTCGGCTATACCTTGGATCAGAGAAAGAAGATGGGCGTTGATCAATTCGGTCCAATGAAGATCATCTTCATTATGGGTTGCCAGACTCTGGTCATTCCAGGTATGCATAGCTGTTCTCTATAGAATGTATGTAATTCTAACGTATGCGTCTAGCAATTTTCTCGATCCTGCAGTACTTCGTACACCTCCCAGCTATGGCCTCCAACGTCCTGACTCTGGTTGTGATCTTCCTGCCCCTGTCCTCACTATGGGCTTCAGCGTCTACAACCTCTCAGGGATCTCAGCCAGTGAAGCACCGCTCCAGATTCATGGGAAGCCTCACATCGAGGTTGGGATCTATGGGCCCCATTGTGGCGGGGAAAGACTTGAATGGACCGTTGAGCCCGTCGGATACCGCGACCACTAAGATCAGCAGCTTCTCTCCTCCCAACTCTGCCCGCACCAGCAAGATGTATCGGGACCTTGAAGCTCAAGGGATGCATGGTATGGACCATTTCTTTGGTGTTTCCAAGGCTTGACAGATGGGACATTTAACGGGAACTTAGGAAGAGTGGATATATGATTAGAGAACACTTTCAGAGAGAGAAGATTTCTTAGGACTTGGAGCATTTCGGTATCTTCAGTCCTGTAGCGCTGGATAAACTCTGTATTTTAGCACATATTTCTTCTGCTATTAAACCGTTATTTGTTGGCTAGGCTGGCTTTCCTTACAATAGATTTCACTACATTATCACTCGCAAGTAATTCAAGTCTTTGCTACACCTGGAAAAGATCATGACTACCAACCAAATATGTAACTTCTTCAATGCGTGAATGCCTACGTCCTCGATTCCTCGACTTCGAATAGTCAACTTTGTTACCTTGTCTGTCTTTGAGGCTTGACAGCTCGAATTTGTAGGCTCGAGGCGTCCGTACGATGTGGACAGTAGTCGTAGGCCCTTAAACTCGAGTAGAATTTGGGGAAAGGTGTGAGTAGGGGCTCACACATTTTCCAGGAGCTGTTATGTCCATGTATGGAAGTGGAGAACTCGCTATCGGACTTGGCGCCTGAGACAAGTGTTTTAGCCTTGTCGACGATGAGCTCACTGTTTGAGTTTATTTCTCGCTTCTGTGATGCAACTTCGGAGCTCCACCATGACGTTCACCAACGTATGATGTGTTGACTGTTTGGCATGTGAATATCAAAAAGGATTTTATCCGCCAGCCTCCGACTTCTTTAGAACCTTTACCATCCAGCGTCCTCAGAGAAAATCTACTACATCGTAGCAACAATGAGCACGAACAAAACTTACACCAGTATGGAAGGAAATCGTGAAACATCTAGCAACGACTCTGATCTCAAGGTCAACAACATCGTTGAACACTCAATGGACGGTATTTCGGCCCAGGAGCCTTTCAAGACAAACATAAAGGAGCAACCTGTCACACTGGAGCGAAAGCCATTTGCACCTCAAAAGGGCGATCGCCTGACCAATGCCGGTACACCCAGAGCAACCATAGCCGCGTCAGAAGAACGCCCGAATGGGACCACAGACGGCAACTATGCCAAAGATCATCAGCACCAAACTGTATTGGATTTTTTACTCACACAAAGAGAGACAAGATGCTGATAGATTATAGGTCGTAGTTCAGCATGTGGACTATTGGGATCAAGACCACGATGGCATCATCTGGCCTCAAGATACCTACATGGGCTGCCGCGCATGGGGCTGGAGCATTCCACTGGCTCTTCTTGCTACCTTCATTATCAATGTCAATCTCTCGTATCCCACCGTTTCTGGCCTACTCCCTGACCCCTTCTTCCGCATCTACACCACTCGCCTCTACAAAGATAAGCATGGAAGCGATAGTATGACCTACGACAATGAGGGTCGGTTCAAGCCGCAGAACTTTGAAGACATATTCGCCAAATACGACAAGGGCAACAAAGGGGGCTTGGATTTCTCGGACCTTTTGGACTTTTGGAAGGGTCAGCGCATGGTGTTTGACTTTTTCGGCTGGAGTGCTTCGTTCTTCGAATGTGAGCGCCTACAAATCCCCTGGGAGCTTCAGCTGACTTTAAGCAGGGGTAGCAACCTACCTGTTAATCTGGCCAGAGGACGGAGTGATGCGCAAGGAGGACATCCGGGGTATTTACGATGGCAGCATCTTTTACAAGAAGGCCGATGCCTACAAGCTGAAGCAGATGAGAGTCCACCAACAAAGCCGCACTTCCCATTCCCTTGCCACCAAGGCCGCGACGGTACTCGGGGTATCAGCTGTCAGTACATGACCTATTCGGCAGAAGATTCCAGATAGTCTCTAACGTATGTAGTTATTAGCCGGACTATACAAGTCAATCCTCTAGCTATGAACTGTATGGGGATCTCCTGCTTTCATGTTAGGGGTGCTGGCACTAACCATCATTACCCAGATAGTAAGAAACTACTGTGATCGCAGCCAGGGTACTGGATCGAGCCACCATCAGTCTCGAAACCTGCCCCGGTCACCTTATGATCAAATTGGCAGCTTAATGCACGTAATCGTCGATTACAGAATTACGTGAAGTCGAGGAGGTAGGCGGTCTTAGCAATAGCTTGGCATATTTATGGGGTGGCTTGTACACTACACTAGGTAGCCTCAGCTAAACAAAAAGCCCCGTTGCTCACATCTGTCGCCTTTCTCCGACAGGTTCAATTCCTTGATACTTCCAGCTTGTCTCTCAGTGTTTGCTATCGCCAATGAATTCGATGGAGAAGAACGGGTCTCCGCTTGACTCGTACCCTTGCAGAGTCAACGCCAGCTGTCTGTCAGTCAACGTTTCGGCCGCAACCGTGCCTCACGCTGACAGGAAGACTACATAACTTCGAGGAAATTCTAGCCGTTCGTGGGGGTATTTCATTTCTGCATACAATCTGTTAGTCTGATACTCACTCCCTCTTGCGCTTGTTGCGCATCATTCCTGGTTTGTTTCGTGTGACCCCGCCTTTCAAGTGGCATCAGGTACGGGCTACAGTATTACTAAGGTAGAGGTAGTTTCCGACTTTAGAACCGTCTCGGGGCACTTGAGCGTGGTGGCCGACACATAGTCATAAGAGCATGAACGCCGTCAGTCACCGCAATTTCACAAACACCTGGTTAGGCTGACGTACAAGCCAAAGGCTGGTGAAGCATGGTCATTGCTTCCCCGTTTGGGTCGAAGCTATCCTGGCCAACAAAGCAATAATGATAATAATAATCCCCGTACGGAGTACTATGGACCATAACTCGGCATGTCGCGGATGCCTCCGACTAAGGTACATACTTGTCCCTGAAAGCAGGTCCAGCCCTCACCACGTGCTTTTGGCGCGTCTGGCAGATCCGCACGGACCAAGTGTAACCTTAACTGGTCCAGACTTTCTTTTCCCTTCAGGATCCCCAAAACTCGCTTGTCTCGCAATGCTATTCGTTGATCTGATCCCGCAATCTTGACACCCCTGTCACCTGTGTTGCTGCCATGTTCGCCGTCCTCTCGTCGGGTCCCGATTGTTTTACCAGTTGGATTTACCGTACATGATTCACCATGCCTAAGGTACATGCCGCATAGAACTACTGCATACTGCATACTGCATACTGCATACATATCAGCCCTAGAGACATCCCATTCTTGCCATGCCCCTGGCCTACCAAGGCGACCGCCGCAGATCTCTATTGGTTCCACCCTGTCGTTATTGGATACGCCTGTCAGGGTTTGACCGCAGGTTGTCTTTTACTATCACGCAATTCGCTGAGTTGTCAATGATGATAATCTCTTCCTCACCGTGCCGTATTGCCCCGTACAATAGCGTTCCCCCCTTATCGCTCTAAGCAGCGGGATGCCCAGGTATACCGGACACACTCCTGGTCGACCACTGGGCTTGCCGGTGTCTTGGACGGGCTGACGGAGTGGGAACAGAAACCCACGCTACACGATGATTTGCCCGTTTGAAGCCACCACGTTGTCTGCCATTCCGCCTTTCCCCTGGACTCGTCTGCTTCTGGCGTTCTGTCCGGGCCTTTAGTGATCTAGTCAATGTGTCAGCCGTCCGAAACATGCCGCCAGCTGAATCGCAAAGTCGCTCGTGCGGAGGTCGGGTGGGGATATTTGCGTCGGTGACTGATCAGTGATGTCGCCCGATTACTCTGTACTTGAGATCTTATTCGTGCCTCTGTGCTGCATTCATCTCGGTCACTTACGACTCACGAGATGTTCCATTAGGGGTGTTTGGTTTTTCAATTAGACGTTTTAACCAGCCCACAGGCCTCACCTCTCTGCGACCAAGCTGCCATTCTCTCAGTCATGACGACCTCGTTGACTGCTTCTCAGCTGAAGTCCTTGGAGCTGACAGAGCGCATTGCATCTGCCTTCTCGCTAGTCGGGACGTCGTTCATTCTGTTCACCTTTGTCTACTCTCCTGCGTTCCGCAAACCGATCAACAGGATCATATTTTATGCATCGTGGGGAAACACTCTTTGCAATGTTGCAACGTTGATGTCGCAGTCTGGTATCAGAGCCGGGCCGAATTCGCATTTGTGCCAATTCCAGGCTTTCTTGATCCAATTGTAGGCCACTGCTGATTTCCTTTCTTAGCGATGAAGATATATTTGCTGATGTTGATAGGTTCTTGCCTGCTGATGCTCTATGGAATCTGGCCATGGCAATCAATGTCTACTTGACACTGTTTAAAAAGTACAACGCCCAGCAGCTCAAAGCACTGGAATGGAGATATCACGTAATGTGCTACGGCGGACCGCTCTTTGTAGCATTGGTCTATGTATTCATCAACACTCCGGAGAGGGGTAGGATATATGGCCCAGCTACGGTAATTACAGCTCTTCAAGCAAATCAACATTTGGCAGCAGACATCTAATTCCATACACTAGTTATGGTGTTGGATATCCATCAAGTGGGTCGCCCTCCGTGTAGCCTTGGTGTATGCACCCGCATGGTAAGTCAACCCCACTCATCCATTATCACCCTTCTGATCCACATCCAGGGTCTGTATCATCGTCTCCTTCATCATCTACGCCATGGCCGGCAAGGAAATCTTCTCCAAACGCAAACAACTCCGCGCCTTCAGCAATCCTACGAAATACCCTGTCGAGGTCCAAAACCCCTTTACAAGCTTCAAGACCACCGAGATCTCCATCTCCAGCGAACTCGCACCAGTCAAGCGCCCAGGCGGTTCTGACATTATGCCTGCAATGGATGCCAAGGGGAGACCCGCGACGAGCCATGGCTATGATCAATACACCGTGACCATTGCATCTGCTCCACTGAGCCCCAGGTTTGATGGACCTCCTACTCCGTCATTGCAGAACCGGAATAAGAACGCAGCTCTGGATGCGAATGCTGCGGCTTGGGGCTATACTAAGGTCGCGCTACTCTTCTTCGTTTCGCTGCTCATCACCTGGGTTCCTTCTTCAATCAATCGGGTCTACTCCTTGATTCACCCCTCGCTGATCTCGGTCCCGTTCACGTACGCCTCGAGCGTCGTGCTCCCACTCATGGGGTTCTGGAATGCTGTCATCTATACGACTACTTCGTGGGCAGCTGTGAAGATGCTGTTTAGTGGTACGGCGAGGCTGCCCTCGAGGGGGAGGTCGATGCCCAGGATTGAGATTGGAGGGAATATCAGTAAGCGGAGGTCGAGGGGGAGTTTGAGTGATAGTACCAGGGAGTTTGCGAGGGACGAACAGGTGTGAGGTGGTTTTGGGAAGGCATACACCAAATCGGCGCGACGAATTGATTCGTGTTGACCAACCGTCCCTTCGGCCATGAAACCTCTTGGCTTTTACCGTTCCAGATGTGGACGCTCGGTCGCCAGAAGAAGACCCAAATTCAGCTACAGCCATCACCTAGACGCTCAACGCCACCAACTTCACATTGTCGTTAGTGTCAAGTATTCGAATCCCAAGGGGAATCAGAGGGCACTACAGCTGCTTGTCGTGCACTGAACACAATCGAATCGACAAGGACACCGCCCTTATAAAGCTCCAGATCACACGGCTACAGGATCCACCATACTACGCATCTCAAGAAGACACCTAAAGTAACAACCGAGCTCCACTCCCCTTCAAGCCATCCCCTCTCGAGCGCACCACCAAGCTCCAGCACCCTTTGGCCTCGCTCAAGATACCTATTGGTGCTCACTATTTGTCGCTGTGGGACAGCTGAAAACGACTCAATGGCCGGCCCTCGATCAAGGAAATACGCATTGCCTTGCGCCAAGCGACACAGACTCAACCGACCCTCCGACCCCTCCCCACGACATGATTCCCACGAAGGCTTTGTGAAACTTAGCAGACGTCAGGAAGACTTTTACTTACTGTATACTATGTCTACATCATTTTGCATAGTATATACATATATATATATATATTATATATACACTCGCAGCTCCTTACGTACAAATGCAGAGCTAGGTCACCTTGGCAGTTTCTCTTTCGGGCGGGGCTGCTCTAGAATCATGCCAGCGATATTGGCGGCGTGATTGAGCCTCAGTCACCGAATATCGTGAATCTTGTTCTTCGAGCAATTTATGTAAGCGTACCATGCTTTCGTACATGTAGGTCTCAAATTCCTCTTTGCCATGGCATTACAGTATCCACGCACCGTGGGCTACCCTACAGCTCCTGCAGAGCACGAAACACAAGAAAACGTCGGGCCGGCAGTGTCTGCGGTTGCTCCTAACCTGGACCGAGCTGCCAGTGTGCCATCGTACCAGCCGCTGCCCTTGTTCCAAACCCGATATCCATCGCTACTCTCGCAACGGCTACCCCACTCTTTTCCTCCACCGCCGTTGCCGCAACCATACAGGTACAATGTGCCCGCGTCTCTGCAGTTATATTCTCTTCCATCGCTTCCATAACAGCCACGTCCTCTTAACACAGCAATCATACCCGTACTCGGCTCCGCAACCTCCGACCTCAGCTTATGAAACATCCCAGCCGTATCCATTGCTAGACGAGAAGCAACCGCTGCCGTATCCGGATTCAACTGAGCGAGTCCAGTGGTACGGATCCTCTAACCTAGGCGCAGTCCCGACTTTGGCCGCGAACTCGTATCACACTGTCGCACCGTCTTAGGCCCTAGATCCACATACTATTTATGCGCCACCTCCAGAGCAACAGCCGACCTCCGGAGCGACGAGGGTATTAGCAGCTTCTGCGCTGGGGGCAATCTTGCCAGAGTGCTCGTCCAAGACGGCGAAGATCCCCAAACTTTCGCCAATGGTACGGCCCTTGCCAGCTACTTTAAAATTTCCACAGAAGCAGACAACGATCAAGGCTGTCGTATATTCAAGTATGGCATCTCTACTGATTTACTCATGCCGTTATTTGAGCATTTCGATTTCCCACGATACTCTATGTTTCCCTACGGCTTTGCAAGCAATTTCTGTGTAACAGACGATTGGAGTGCGGGTTCATGTAAGCGCGCGGGTTGTCTGAAGGATCAGCTTTGTGGTCATTATGTGCTTCAGAAGACTTTCCACTTCTACGCCTACCAAGATGTCACGAATGCGACTGCAATCTCACCTACGATCACTTCGAAAACGGCGGAAACCATCATCTGTGTGGGCAATAGGTACATTGAATACCTCTATGTTGGGACCCACTTTGTATGCTAACATCTTAGCAGTTAAGTCCGTTTTATCAAAGCTGATTGGAACCTCCAATTCTTTCGTTTCAGGTCGCGGCGACTGCAGACTACAGAATTTGCCTTCGATGCTTTGGTCTATCAGAATTATGAAGGCGAGACCAAGCTAAAATCATCACTACTGGATTGTGTCTTAGCGCAACTAGAAGTCGTTTTGAACAACTGGGACTCGTTACTCGATGCTTCGTCGCAATTCTTGGTCCTTCTTTGTAAGGCTTTTATTGTTGATAGGCACCAACTCTTTGAAACTGACACATCATTCCAGAGGGTTGAAGTTCTGGAAGAGCGCCTCGAGACCGATCGATCGCAGTATCATTCGAAATCTTCTGATGGCCGGCTCAGCATTGGAAAAAATTCCGTAAAGTCCTGCAGACTCAAGCGAGTCGCCTTAAAATTCCTAGAGAATGTCCGTGGAGACCCTCGATGGACGGAAGGGTCGTGCCAATTACTACTAGTCAACGGCTTTGAACTACATCGTTGATGCGTATGGCACGAAGACTGCGAAAAGCGCGATTGCGGCGAACACGGTTGTGCGGAGTTTTGTTCGGAGCGCTGTTTCCGCTGTTTGCGGCGAAGACTGTATGCGAGGCTGGGTGTCGCGTGGGCCACGAGCTTGCCTGGCTTTTTAAAGCGGCGGGGATGGTTCATGTTTTGGAAGGAGGGGGGGCGAAGATTAGGGGAATGAAGTCGGTTTTGTGGCTGAGGGATAAGGCGGCCTTGTGGAGAATTATCTTACTCGTGTTTCTCTCTCGCACGTTTACTCCCTTTCTATGCCAAGGCGCACTTCCCAGAACTTCATTTTCCAATCAAAAAGCCCTCATCCACATCTCCCTGTGCAATGCCCGCTCAACCCGTCCTGCGACGATGTAGATAAAGAAATTCCCACCCGCTAACCTAGGAATGAAGGATGCCATCAGATGGAAAAAACTGTCTAGGAATTCTCCGAGTGGATGACGCACATGTGTGGGTTATTAGAGGTAAGGGTGTAAACGTTCATCCAATGGACGAAATCTTCGAGTATTTTCAACTAGAAACCGCCAAGCCAAACACTATAGCCAAATATGTCTTCTACATATATGAAAATATGCTCGCTCGAAGAAGTTCAAGTAGAAAAGATTTTTTATGGGAGTAATCATAGAAGAAGTAGATATATTCTTCCGACTGAAAAAAAAACCCTTGGGGTTTATGGGGGTGTTTCATGGGGGGACAGACACACTTCCGTTGTCAAGTCATTATCACAGGACGAAGTTTTAGTACAGGCGGAGTAAGAAGGACGCTGAGTGGAAATAGCACAATTGAAAGCCAAAAAAAAAGTTAGGAGCAGACCTTCTTTCCAATTGGACGAACCGTTGACCCTTTTCCGAACTTTCCCGCCTCGAAAAACCCACAAGTCCTGCATATCACCAACCAAAACATCCCGTCATCGACTAAACGGCTCAAAACCTTCTCAAGCAGAACATTCCACAAGTTGAAACCAATAAACTAGAGGTAAAACCCCCTCGAAGTTGAAAAACCCGTCAGCATTTCCCCGACCAAATCAGCAGAAGCAGGAGTTGTTTCTTAAGATGTGATATTTAGCGTAAACGAAGGACTATCTAGGAGGGAAGATGGGGTTGTTTGTGCGGAGGGACAGGGAATTGGGGATAGGTGAAGCGCGTGAGGTTAGGAAGGAGACAGAGGAAAACGGGAGTAATGAAGTTGGAAAGGGCAAGGAAGAAGGGAGAGAGGAACGAACTTTGATGGATTTAGGCAAGTGGCACGAATGGGAAAGGTTCGAAAAGAAGGAGAAACACTACGTTATAACTCTGCCAACCTAACAAAACGAACCACTAAAATAAAGGTAAAAGAGACTGCAGCTGAGCAAGCGGCTTAGACAATCAGATAGCAGTCGGTCGATGCATTTCAATAAACACAAGAGAACTTGGAAAAACTTGCGAAAAGACGCATCAGCGACGGTGATTGCGTAAGCTCGTACCTTACGGATCATTCTAATTATTAAAAGGAAGAGAGTGTAGGGATGGTTCAAGACAGGCTTTCTCGCTAGTGTAGCCTCAAATGACAGTGAGAAAGCCACGGTATGGCAGGGACTCTCTAATATTGAGAGGAATTTTCGAAGCGGCGAAGACGGGCCATTAACCTCCGGCTCCGGAGTTTGAATTTTTGCATCTACCTGTGCATGGATATGCTCCGGAGCCGATAGGGTCTCGCAGCTGAGACAGGATGTGGATTTTGAGCCTAGCCGTAGCTGGTGAGCAATGTTGTAGGATCCTGGAAGAGGGGAAAGCGTGTTGGACGTATGATATGGGTGTTGAGAGAGGTAGATCGAGCTGTGCGATTGGCGTAAAAAGATTGAAGTGAGGGGATGGGAGCGAAGACAACGAAGTAAAAGAATCGGAGAAACATGATCAGAGTAAGACAGTTCGACGAAGAAGTTCAAAGTAACCAGGTTGAACAAGGAGACTGAAGCCAAATACCCATTGAAGATGCCTATACGTCTATCAGTTCAGAATAAACAGGTTTCATCGTGGATTTGCTGACTGGCTAAGTCAAAGTAAGCATCTGACTCCGATACTGCTTGTTGCGATACGAGACCATCTGCTGCCAAAGCGTCCAGTACCTATCCTTACCATAAGCCCATTCCATACACCAAGCCTACAATCCTCTTCTATCACACCGAATCACACTTGAACGCTCTTGAGTCTCCCAGCCTTTGCATCAACAGGCGGCAGCGGCGGGTTAAACTCCCCATCCTTCACCGTCCACCCGTCCCTCTTCATCATTTTCCAACTCTCCGCAACCTTCAGCCTCACTAGGTCTCCCGCAGCCCGAGCATCTTCCTTGGAGTCGTGACCTTGAGAGCCAGCCATCTGGATATCTCGGTCCAGGTGCTTCTTCATAAGCGATTTTAATCCGAAACGGATTGGTAAGCCGCGGGGATGGGGGTAGAGGAGACAGGTATCAATGATGGAGGGGTGGATGATACGGGTTGCGTTCAGGTCGTTTTCTAGGGCCTGGCCGATCAGAGGTGTTTCTGGCTTGAGGAGGTTGAAGAGGAGGTCGCGGGCTATGGAAGGGGATTCGACTTGTAGGAGGTGATGTTGATCTGTATCGCCTTGTCTAGGTTGCATTATATCTTCGTCTCTGGAGACTGCTTTGTATGGCGCGGCTTTTGCAAAGTCCTCCGGCCATACTCCAGAGAACTGAGAATTGAGATCTAAGATCTCTCCAAGAGGCCGGACAAGCACGTCCAAACCTTCCTTGCCATCAGGCCAAGAGGTCGCCGTTAGACGGATCAACTCAAGTCCCAACGTGGTGTATCCCATCTCACAGTCAAAGCACACTGCGTTCTTTGCCTCGATTCCGTCATTCCCTGGAGTCTCCTTGAAAGGCATCACCAATGCAAGCCTCTTGGTCTCGGAGATCTTGAACACATGGGTATCTGCGGACCTACAACCTATCGATGTTCCAATGGATTCGTTGCAACAAGTGTACAGAGTCTCCTTAGTTCCTTTACCCAGTTGACGTCGCGACTTTCCAGGGTGATACGAGCACATCCCTCCGCTGGTCAAGGCCCCATCCTCTTCCCTTCTACCAGGAAAGACTTGAAAGCGGCTCTGGCAGCGGTCGCACTGCTCCCAGCCCTGGGCCGCTTCAACCCCTTTTCGAGCTTGTTCAACCTCGTCTTGGCCTGGCGCAGTGAAGACATACCCATGTTTTACCAGATGAGCCTCTCGCTGTGCTACAAGCCTTGGCAGGAAGGCGATTTCTTCGCTAGTAGAAAGACCAGTTTCGATGATCTTTGGCGGCTTTGGAGCGTCTACCTGAACATGAACAGAAACTTCTTTCACAGTTTTGTCGAGGCGCTCTTTGTGCCAATCAGCTAATTTCATTCTCTTCAAAGCGACTATTCGCATCTTCACAATATTGGTGTAAATCGCCGGATTCTGCTTGGCAATTTTCTCCTCTTCGTTGAGAATTTCTTGAATCAACCCTTGCCTAGAAAGCATCAATGCTGTTATGGAAGGATCCTGGGAGTTTCTAACTTCGTCGTTCAATCGAACCATATGCTCATGTAACATGGTAATTAACTTTAGCCGTATTGCATGCGATGCTGGCGGATTAGGTAGCATCCTTGGATTCAAAGACTCTTCTACAACTTGCTCGACAGGGCACACCCTGATGTTGGGTTTTGCGTAGGCGGCAAGCTCTTTCTTCATGACACTCTCATATTGAGTGGGTGTAGAGTTGGCAGCTCTTTCTTTGGGGTTACGCAAAGGTGGAGGGGATATTGCTCTGAACGCCGTTGAAGACAATCTGCCCGTGAAAGGTTCGCGCCTACTGCTACCTTCGTTGGCGGTGGCACCTAACTTGACAGTTGCTGGTGCTAGAATCTTCGCATTATCAAGTTTTGGTTCTACTGTCGAGATTGCATCCTCAGAGTCAGGACCACTAATCCGCCTTTTTTTCCGAGGTTCATCTGAACGGTCCAATTCGATGTTCTCTCTAGCACTTGCTTTTCGCGAGGTTGGCTGTTCTTGCAGACTCTCCGCCTTCACATTTTTCAGTATGCTATGGTGGGTGAAAATGCAATTCGTAAGCGAACATCGAGCCTGCTCAGGACATTCCACTTGTTTAAAGAGTCCCAGAGAAGAAAACATTGCGCTAACGAAAGGCTTGAGTGAAGTGAGTAGGTGAGTAAACAAAAAGTGATGACACACAGACCCACATGATATGAAGTACGGTTCGAAGGCAAGTCGAACGAACCGTCTTAGCTCTTCAAATAAGAAAGAGAGGGTTACGATAGAACTGAGGTCTGACCAGGACCACCAGGCTATCGGCCCCTGTTTGAAAGTGTAAGTGCGCGTGGCAAGATGTAAGCACTCAGCAAAGGTGACTTTGGTGTCTCATTACCCTGCTACCAAAACAACACACACAAAATAGCAACACGATGCCATGGCGCTACACTGTTGAGCTCTGTCATCCAGTTGTGTTGGTGGACCTTGATTTTATAGGCCTCGAGCTCTTGGTAGCCTGGGTCATGGCTAGGGCTGACGGCCTGTCGGTTAGGCAGGGGTATGCTAGGCACCGCTGTCATGCGTCATCATCACCAGGAATACCTTGGGTCATCACCGCACTCTGTGTCTCCATAAATAGTTCTGGATTCCTTCTCTGCTTCGAATGGCGAGCCCTTCTGCAAAGCAATTGATACTGCAGGGTTTCTACAACATCAGCAGCACCTCGACTTCTATGGAAGCCGAGCGAGTTACGTCCGATGAGCACCGCAAAGCTGACCATCTTTGCGTCCTAATACATGGGTACGCACTTACTTCAACCCCAATCAAACACTGAGCTAAAATCGATAGCCTTTGGGGTAATCCCGCGCATCTCTCGTACACTGCCGCTGCTCTCCGCGACAAGTACCCTGAAGACAAGCTTCACATACTGGTCGCTAAAACCAATTCGGGCAGCTTCACTTACGATGGTATTGAAGTTGGGGGCGAGCGGGTGACTAAAGAGATCGAGGATACCATTGAGAGGCTGGCGAACGACGAACAACACATAGAGAAGCTGAGCATTGTAGGGTACTCTTTGGGAGGTCTAGTCGCCAGATACGCCGTCGGATTACTTTACTCCAATGGCTGGTTCGAGCGTATTCAGCCCGTCAATTTCACCACCTTTGCATCGCCCCACCTAGGAGTACGGACACCGCTGGTCGGCTACCACAGTCATGTCTGGAATGCTTTCGGAGCCAGGATGCTGTCTACATCAGGTCGCCAACTCTTTACGATTGACACCTTTCGCGATACCGGTCGCCCTCTTCTAGCAGTCCTAGCAGATCCGAACAGCATCTTCATCAAGGCCCTCACCCAGTTCAAGAATAGAGTACTTTACGCCAACACAATCAACGATAGATCCGCACCTTACTACACTACCTATATCACCCGTCTGGATCCGTATGTTGACATGGAAGCCATCAACATCTCGTACCTGAAGGACTACGAGCCCGTTATTCTCGACCCCTCCAGCTCCGTCTCCCGCAAAACACCCCTTGAGAACCCCTCCGTCTACACCCGCCTAACCAGCACCAGTCAGACTCTCCTCAACCGTGTTCCCATGTTCGCTATGCTCGCCGTCCTTATTCCCGTCGGCACTGTGGTCTTCCTCATAAATACTGGCATCCAATCCATCCGCAGCCAACAGCGCATTCGCCTACATGAGCAAGGGAAAGCTGGTGTTGGACTTGGTAGCTACCGTATACCTCTCATGATCGAAAATGCCCAGAGCGCCGTTGAAGGTGCTTTTGAGAATATGAACGCTGGGCAGAGTCAGGAGTATCTACCTGAGAGTGGCGATGAAATTTTCACAGAGGATGAGCAAGACGACGCTACTTCGGAAAAAGCGCAGCAGCCTGTCGATGCACTGTCGCGCACTTCTACTCGATCGAAATCAGAATTTCCAACTCTAGCTCTAAGTCCAGCGCAGTTCGCGATGATCGAAGCGCTAGACGATGTTGGATTTCGGAAGTACCCGGTTCACATTCATCAGGTGGCGCATAGTCATGCCGCGATCATTGTGAGGACGTCTAGGAAAGGGTTTGAGGAAGGGAAAGTGGTAATGAAACATTGGCTCAGCGAGGAGTTTGAGATCTGAGGTTCTTTCTACGCTGAACTGTTCTTGATATTGACTGAGCGTTCACGTTGGGCGATGCAAGGCGTTGCATTTGTGTTTCAGCATAGCGGAATGTAATGTTTTTTTGGGGTGTGGCTACCAGCATTTTCTTTACTTGTACCATATCAAGCCTAGACGTCTTCTCCTCGGGCTCTGTTTGCTCGACCGCAGTATGTATTTCTTCAATAGACATAAAATGATACCTTGCAATCCTGCAAACCCAGTACTTGCTATAATTCTAGGGTTCTCCTCAAGGACCCCAGAACTTTGTCCAGATAAAATAGAATTGATATCTTGCCCCAACTTCCATTTTTGGGTGTTAAATATCTTGTACGTTGCCAGACACATAGATTGAAAGACTGGGGCATTTCTTTTCTAGCAGAAGTAAACATCCGGTGCAGGCTCCGTGGCTGTCGGCAACCGAATCATGATTATTATATCAATTCGGAGTCAATTAATGCCGTGAATTTAACTGGTCGAGGAGGCGAAGTGATATCTTCGATTTGCCAGCACGCTAAGATATCACAATATTGACTACATTAGAAGCTCCTCATTTGGGCTTCAGATCGCGATTGACGCGACTTTACGTGTTTACGAAGCCATGAGAGATGCCTAGGTATGGTGCAAACATCAGTGTAGTTCTAGGGATTCAACTGACCAAATTTATTAGAGAAATAATCACTATACAGGCTGGCCAGTGCGGCAACAGCGGTACGTTGCGCCATTCCCATCATGAGTAATTCATGACGCTGCAATCCAACGACCAGCATTCGAAGATTCTACGCTGATGTGCGTGTAGTTGGAAGCCAGTTCTGGCAACAGCTATGTCGAGAGCATGGAATAAACCAAGACGGAAACCTTGAGGACTTTGCAACAGAGGGTGGGGATAGGAAGGACGTGTTCTTCTATCAGGTATATCTCGAGCGTCTCTTGTTCTGGCAACCAGCTGATAAAGGCGGACAGAGTGACGATACGCGGTACATTCCTCGCACCATATTGTTAGATCTAGAGCCACGAGTACGTTTCACTCGTCACGGATATAGTTGTGGTTATCAAAGTCTAAAATGGGGTATAGGTCCTCCAAAGCATTCAAAATGGACCTTATAAGAACATCTACAATCCTGAGAACTTCTTCATCGGCTCACAGGGTAGCGGTGCTGCAAACAACTGGGCTGCAGGATATGCGGCAGGAGACACAGTGCAGGAGGAAGTTTTTGATATGATTGATCGAGAAGCAGATGGAAGCGACTCTTTGGAGGTACATCTGCGACTGAGGTATGAAAGTGAAGTGCCTGGGGCTAAAAGCTTTGTGTAGGGTTTCATGCTCCTTCACTCAATTGCAGGAGGTACTGGTTCCGGTCTGGGCAGCTATATTCTCGAGCGAATGAACGACCGTTTCCCGAAAAAGCTTATACAAACTTACTCGGTCTTCCCGGATACTCAATCAGGGGGAGGCGTGGTGGTGAATCCGTACAATAGTCTTCTGACCATGAGGCGGCTGACGCAAAACGCGGACTCTGTGGTAGGCAAAACAACAAGGAATGGTAGGAGGGTCAAGAATGCTAAGATAGACGCAGGTAGTGCTGGATAACGGAGCACTTTCGAGAATAGCCGCAGATCGACTCCACGTGCAGGAGCCATCTTTCCAGCAAACCAATCAGCTGGTACGTTCGTCTATCGAACACCAACCCCCTGGACTAGCTAACCTCTTCAGGTCTCTACCGTTATGTCCGCCAGTACAAACACCCTTCGTTACCCGAGCTATATGCACAACGATCTTGTTGGAATAGTAGCCTCCCTCATCCCTACCCCTCGATGCCATTTCCTTATGACCTCATACACACCCTTCACAAGCGACAACATAGAGCAAGCGAAGACGGTACGAAAGACTACGGTACTTGATGTAATGCGGAGATTACTGCAACCCAAGAACCGTATGGTTTCGACCACACCAAGCAAGACAAGCTGCTATATCAGTATACTTAACATTATCCAAGGAGAAGCAGATCGCACTGAAGTAGATACTTCCCGCGAGATTCTTCACGTCTAATCTCAACTGATATTAATAACTAGGTCCACAAATCATTACTCCGTATCCGCGAACGCAACCTGGCAAAATTTATTCCTTGGGGTCCTGCCTCAATACAGGTTGCGCTTACAAAGAAGTCGCCGTACCTTGCTAATACCCATCGAGTGTCGGCATTAATGCTGGCAAACCACACTTCTGTTGCCACGCTCTTCAAACGTATCGTGGTACAATATGGCGCAATGAGGAAGCGGAATGCATACTTGGATGGCTACAAGAAGGAGGCGCCTTTCGCAGATGGGCTTGGAGAATTTGACGAAGCCAAGGCAGTTGTCATGGATCTCATAAGTGAATACGAAGAAGCGGAAACCGAGAGCTATCTTGATCCGGACAAAGGCAAAGAGAAAGCCGAAGCTTCTTGAATATGGGATGTACAAAGATTATGAAAGGCGTTAGGTATGGTAGGTCTACGGAAGCATTTCCGCATTTTCGGCTGAGTTGCGGAGCAACGCCACAATTATTTGAAGCAGGTAATCCAAAATTAGGTGTGGCTTGTCAGAGGGGATGATCTGCTTCGTACATACCATAGGCTCCAAAGTTTCGAAATAGAGTGTCTGGGAGCTTTTGATAGGTCCAGGTACTCTTGATCGACTTTACAGATACAGTAATGATACGCTCGAGTAGGCGGACAAACAAACATTTCGCCGTCATAAGAATGTTTTGATTCTATTCCGTAAGGTAGTCGCTTTTCTTGTTTCATACAAACGATGAATGACGCAGTTCTGTGGCGGTGCATTTCACGCTAAGCCTGCCATATAAACACGCATGACTTTGTCCCAAACACCTCTCTCACTCCCCATCAACAAATTCTGGCAAACCACTCCACAATTGCAACAAGTTCTACCAACGTTCACCTAGCACAATGCCTTTCACTGCGAGGTATGTAACCCCTCATATTCAATTCTAATGAGGTACCTCATTGCCAACCTTGGAACACCCGATGTATTCCGGAGGCAGGATTGCGATGCGCGCGACGCTTAAGCATACAATAATCATCTTGATTTAGAGAATGAGCTCTTGCTGACATAGATGTGATAACAGCGATATCTGCAAGATCATTCTTGCCATCCTCCTTCCGCCTCTCGGTGTCTTTCTTGAGCGCGGCTGCAACGCGGATTTCTTGATCAACATCCTCCTCACGATTTTGGGTTACATTCCGGGTATCATCCACGCCTTGTAAGTCTTACTCCCTGCGTACTGCCTTTGACAACGTCAAGGTTCCTGCCATTCAGCTATCGTAGACTGACACCAATGGCATTATAGGTACATAATTCTCAAGTACTAGTCGCGATCAGGTTTCATCTGTTAAGCAATGATACCGGTCTACGCAGTTCATCACACCCTCATACATCTTCGTCGAGTGCCCCTCGTCCAACCCCTGCAATCGTCATCTGGCTACAATTCGGTTGCTGCCTGTGGTGGATAGTCGATTGAAATGCTGTGCTTCTGGAAGGAGAGGAGCAAGGATCTCTGGGAGTTTAGCAATGGTTTCCGCATCCTTAAGGGTATGCGTAGCGTTTCTTGGTTTTCACTAGCCTATTAATGTGCATATTGGTACTCTTGTATCAGCAACAGGAATGCAACTTTCTTGACTTGAGTTACATTCTAGCTGCCTGTTTGTGATATAATGACCTATAGTCATCCACGATAACTGAGGGGTAGAAGCTAAAGTAAAGTTCCATTAAAAGAAGGCGGGGAAGTGGGTAAGAAAGGCACGGTAAGGGAGGCGGTTACGGAGTACATCGACCATGCTCGTGCTGCTGCTGCTCAACACCACTTGCATACGTCTGTGGTTTCAATTCTAAGCAAAAAGAAACTCAGTAGCAGTCTTACTACGCGTGTCCTGGCAAGGCTTAACACTGTGCGGCGAAGAAAACATGGTGCATCACACGGAGCATCCACGGCATCAATCCCTCGGCCATTTTGGCAGTCGTACTGACTAACTCTTCTCTATGATTCTCACAATGCTGAAAATAAATGAGCGCGTTGTGACTTGTGACCTTGGCTTGCATCTGGAAAGACTTAGACGGGCAGTGCAATGATTTCCTAACGCAGGTTAGGCGGCACTATAGCTTAATCTAGTGGGCTTAGCTCCCACGAATCTATCTTTAACCGCTGGGAACTGGGCGCTTCAACCACGACTACATATCAGCACAACGAAATAGACATGTCAACGCGAATCCGTTGGATAAAGATACCTCTATCTAAGCAGGCGTCTACATCTGCGTTCTATGAATGGCTACTTAGCCTCATGCCCATGTCATCAATATATCGTAGCACTGTTTAGCTAACCTCCTCGTCCAGAGGAACAAAAGGACCATGGCGGCCTACTCATCCAGAGATGTTTCATCTCAGTATACTCTGCATTTCCTCATGTCATAACCTTTTGCTCGGATAGAAATTTCCTTTGTCTCTTTCCTTACTGTACCATCACTAGGTCTCTTCATGTCGGGGTGGGGCTTTAAAGTTATTTCAGGTCAGTAAGACTCCGCGTTCTGCACAGGAGGCACAGCCATGTGTTCCTGCGCTCAGCTTTACACCTCCTGCATACTCTGAGGCTCATACTATTCGGTTTTTTACATCAATCCAGCAATGTCCACGACGATCCTTGTGTTGATAGTATACAGACGCGAATGCTAACGATGAATGCAGTTCTTTCACAGCATGTCGATAGTTCTTTTCCTAATCCCATACTTCCTGTTCCCTCTTCCAATACGGGCTGGCCCACTTTCTACGGTTTCTTTATCACCTTATCTCGACGGCATTGTTCCACCCTGCGCTCAGAGCTGCTTCGAGTCGTCCATCGCCCAGAACTTTCCTACCTGCGACCATCAGCAAGACGTCTACTGCTTATGTACCAATAACAGTGAATCGGGCCTGACACTCGGTGAAGAGGCCTTGGTTTGCCTCGCTTCCGCCTGTGCCTTTGACGTTTTCGATGCTAAGGCCATCTCTGTGTATGAGGTATGCCAAAGAGTACCAAACTCCAAGCCCATGACACATTCGACTCTTACAGGAACACAAACATCTGTTGCGACTGCCTCGCATATTCTATCAAGTTCACTGAACAACACAAGCCCGGCGTCGTCCACAGTATCCGACACTAGTAGCCATTCTTCGACATTTTCTTCCACCAGCACAAAATCTACAATAGCCACTACAACTAGTACAACCGCTGTTACTTCGCCGTCGTCTTCTTCTTCTTCAGTTTCCTCTGTTAGTGTCTCACCCTTAATAACACAACCTACAACCTTCACATCGACCTCAGCTACTACAAAGTCGCCTGCATCATCCACATATTTATCTACATCCCCTGCGTCATCTTCTGCTGCTCCAGCGTCAAGCCCTGTTCTCACAAAACCTCAAATTGCAGGCGTCACGGTCGCAGGTGCAGGTGCCGCAGCAATCTCTTTCGGTCTCCTATTCTTTATATTTTGCCGCCGCCGCCGACGAAATTCAAAGAGACGCAACAGTGGTTCTTCATTTGGTGGAGACAAGATCATTGAGAGCCAGCAGGGCTCACCACGTGGTTCTGCTATCATGGCCAGCAGTCCGGGAAATGGTGATAGGTCAAGAAATTTGCCCGTGAATCCTGCGCCGCAAACATTTGCTGCTCCTACCGCAAACGACGGGAGCAGGTGGACTCTCTGGCCAAGAAATGTGGAATCGGAGGAGCTAGGAGTAGCTGCTGATCCTGTAACGAGGTCTGAAGCATCACAAGACAGCCCCCATACGAGTACCAGAAGCCGCAGGACAAATTCTCAGTTACTACCTGATAAACCGTCATATTCTTTATACCCATCACCCCTCCGCATCAAGGCCCAGATGAGTCCGGTTAGCCCGATTGCTGGAAACGCTGGTGCTGGGCAAAGAGCCATAATACCTTTGGCAAGACCCTCTCCTCGAGGCCGCAATTCTTCGGACACGAGTCAAGTCCATCTCCAACATGGGCGTTTTGATGAACAATTGTCGCCTTCAGATCCCTTCGTAGACCCTCGCAGCGTTCCTTCCCCTTCTACGTCCGCAAGGCAACAAGGGCAAGTCTCTCCATCTCGGCTTCCATACCCAAATGCATTGAACCACGGGCCATGGTCTCGATCGGTAGAAATAATCCGCAAGCCATTACCTGCACGGCAGTCGCTAAGCGCACCGAGGTCGCACTCAATATTGAATCGATCTGAACCAGGCCTTGGAATTGGAATGTCGACCAGTTCCCCCCGTAGCCAAGGCTTGGCATCATCTGATCTGTTGCCAAACTCAACTGCTCGGTCTTCAAGGTCCCTTCCAAGAAGAAAGAGTAACCGCCGAAGACCACCAACGCATTTCTCGATGGACTCTGACACTAGCTTCGAAGACGCAGGTGAAGATGATGAGATGCCCGAACACCGTCATGTACTCTCTCCTGTGTCAGAGCGTTCTCCTCCCGGGCAAGTCAGATATCCCAAAATACCTGGCTCGGTTGTACCTCTTACACAGCATCAGCCCTCCCTAGGAAGTCCGACCCGCCCTCGACGTCCCAGAGTGCAAGTCGAGCTGGACCCATCGCGAGATAAGAGTCTCCCCAGGACTCCTGCGCCTCTCGGCAATCCTGCATCTCTCCTCGCCAAACGCCGTGGCGACCACAAAGCCAGCGAGCTAGCCCATGAGCTCAGAAATCGTGAGATTGGTGAGGACGAGCTCCGACAGACAGCAAAATTGAAAATACTCGTTAGTCCGGGCGTTGAGGGGATCAAGGACGCAGGCACACCTACGGCTTTTGGATCGCCAAGAACAGCTAAGAGTACAGAGTGGGTCTCGCCGACATCAAGAAGCAGTGGGAGGTGAGTTGACATGTAATATATATTCGTACAATATTTTCTGTATAAGCGGCATTAGGGGTGCATATGTGGAGTCTAAAGAATACTTGGATATACGATGGGATGGGAAAAACCACTTGCATTAGGATAGGCATGGGGTTTATGTCTTCGATTCGTGGGAATCTATTGTATGATATACTTGAAGGATCTAAGAGATACCACCCTACTATATAGCAACTACTTGTAATCGACAGCTTTCCTAATACAATGGGTTACCATCGTTCTTCACTTTTTCTTCTTCACAGGAATGACATTGTGTACTTCGACTTGTCATTTTGTAGAGAAGTAAGGAGTTGCTCACTCGTAGCGAACTGCGTTTCTTTCCGATTTGGGCAAGGTGTACCTTCCCGTCCTGCTTATTAGCGTATGCAGAAAGGTTTAGAATCCTTGGCATTCATTTTCGCTCTGCCCCACGGTGATCCGTTTATATGAGGAATTCGAAATTCAACCCCATCGCCCCTCCAATTGCCCAAAATTGAAGCTATTCAGACCTCTTTGTTTGTTGACATTTCTGACGTTCTTGTAATCGTTTTTATTCCAAATGCCTCAACGTCGAAGTCAAAATCTATCTCTAGATGATTCTCTCATCTTCTCTATATGATCTCTCCTCTATATGATCTTCTCATTCTCTCTAGATGATCTTCTCACCCCCTCTAGAGCATCCGAAAGACTCTATTAGAACTGAGTCGTTAAATAGAGTCAAATTCCTGATTTTCTACCTTCAATTCTCGTTTCAAAGCTCTGATATCTGTCTCAAAAATATAGTCTGAATGCTTGAAGTGCTGTCTCGAATATCTATCACATTCGCTTCGTTCAACAGCGTAATGAAGAATGTTAGGGGCCAGCATAGAGCGAGTCATATGGGTGTAATGTAACGAGTATATAAATGCTAAGGAAGGAAAGTATCTAGAAGGGAAGAGCCGGCTATCTATATGACTCAGGAGAACATAAGCTAACCCTGAATAGGGTTGGCCTCGGAACAACCCTATAGCCTAGCGGCGAGCGGCCGGCGATAGTCATCAACATAGCCACCAACATAGCTACCAACATAGGTGCGTAGCTAGGATCGTAACAAAGAAAGTCATCAAAGATGTCTTCAAAATGAAGTCATGTCTCGTCAAAATGTCTACGAATTCAGATCTTTAATACGCTGAAGATGAGTTCTATGAAATTGTAATTTGATGAGTAGAAAGGCAAATATTACATCTGACATTCATATCAGTGATAGATCATCAATTCAACGAGGCAAATAGCTTATCTGACATTCGTGTGAGATGATGAACTCTTCAATTCGACTATTGCAATGAACACTTGTGTTATTCATGATGATCACACTTCTTGAAGTCGAAAAGAGACTGCATAGAGATAGCAGTTCATCTGCTAGTCATCGAAAGAAAGTCTCGTCGTTGAATCAACTCTCAGTCTCTCGCGAATATCGATGCAGAATAGATATTCATCTTTCGTATAGATCGAAAGAACACTTCAGCAATGCTTTCTCGTTCTGAAAACTTGATAGCGAGCTGATTGATCAACGAAAACATAGACTTTGATGATGTCAGCCTGTGATCTCGTTGAATAAAGACTCATTCACGAACACAAGCTGTTCGACCGTCAAACGAAGCATGTCTGCTATTCAATTCAAACGAAGCTCATCGTTTTGTCTGACTTCTACACGCTGTTCTTTTTTAATACTTCAGTCTCTTCTCTTCAGAATTCTTTATATCATGAATTGATGCACGTTAATGTCTGTTACGATCCTAGCTACGCACCTATGTTGGTAGCTATGTTGGTGGCTATGTTGATGACTATCGCCGGCCGCTCGCCGCTAGGCTATAGGGTTGTTCCGAGGCCAACCCTATTCAGGGTTAGCTTATGTTCTCCTGAGTCATATAGATAGCCGGCTCTTCCCTTCTAGATACTTTCCTTCCTTAGCATTTATATACTCGTTACATTACACCCATATGACTCGCTCTATGCTGGCCCCTAACAATGTCTCACTTCTTTCATATGTATCAGATCATCTCTTTCTGCATGATTCACGACTGTTCTTCGAGAATCGAGATAGACTATGAGATCATTTTCAGCGATCTTGAAGATCTTTCAAGAAGCGTCTTTGAATCGAAATTGAGATCTAAAAGATGAGTTATACATAAAGAGGTTCTCTTGAACATTATATACAGTGGCAGGACAACAATGAACCTCTTCAGCGATTGTCGAAGGAGTTCAATGAAGTAGCAGAAGGCGTAGTATTTTGGAGCGAAGGCTTGCAGGAAGTGATCTCGGCATAGCTGGAAGAACGTCAGGAACGTCAACAAACAAAGAGGTCTGAATAGCTTCAATTTTGGGCCATTGGAGGGGCGATGGGGTTGAATTTCGAATTCCTCATATAAACGGATCATCGTGGGGCAGAGCGAAAATGAATGCCAAGGATTCTAAACCTTTCTGCATACGCTAATAGCACTTGCTACTTCAGAAACTACGTCCATCACGCTCAAACCAACTTTTATACCTAAAGTTTTGGGATTGCTTTTTCCTGCTCTTGAATTTTCACACTATTCACAAGGCTTGATGGGGCAGATGCGACTGTGACGTGTCCATGCACCGTGTTTACTTACTCCAGCCAGTAATGCAGACTTTGATGGGCCTGCGGTTTTTGCTATACACGCATGTGGGAAATATTCACTTGATAGACATGAAGGATAGAGAGTCTTATAAGAATAGAGAGTTTACAAAGAGTTTATACGGCCAGGGTTTTGATTCTAAAGACGAGGGAGTTACGCTACTTGAGTTTGGAGATGGTAGTAATAATGGATTCGCTTTTTCCAGACACTTGGGCTTCAACGCATATGCTGGAATAAGTGGTGTTGGCTTGGGTTTTCCTTACTCGCTAGGGAGTCCGCTTCAAACAGAGTCGACCATATAAAAGGACCATATCTACCTTCTAGCATCTCCACAGCCGTTCCTAGTTATCAGCAAGCCTGCTGCTCCGTCGTTGAATAACATCTTTATGACCATATTTCCACAATTCAAGAACCTATCGACAGAACCTATCAGCTCCATCAGCTTATCCCAAGAATGGCTGACACCCTCAAACCTGCGACCTTCGTTGCACTTAAAGACGCAGATCCTGAAGGAGATGTCCTGCTGCTGATCGGTCCACCAAATGAACTCAAGTCTCTTCTAGTGTCATCGAAGGTGCTTAGCTTGGCGTCTCCCGTTTTCAATAAGATGCTGCAGATTCCTCGTTTCCTAGAAGGTGTGGAGCGGTCATCCAATGTGCCTCTACAGCTCCCTCTTCCAGAGGATAACCCGGAAGCTGTCACTTGGTTATGTAACGCCATTCACCTTTCAAGAAGTGTGGATCATGATGTCTCTTTTTCATTGTTCGAGGAGCTTGCGATACTTTGTGATAAGTACGACATCGCCCCTGCGATAACCCCATGGAGCCGGTGGTGGTTACAGAAATGGAAAGGTTCACCTGATGGAGAAGACAAATACTTGAAAATGCTGTATATTTCCTACGCGTATGGAAGCTACCATGCTTTCCGCGTTAGTTCCAGAAATATTGTGCTATATAGCACGGCTAAAGACTTTGAGACTTATCTTACCCTACAAAATCAGAACGACACAGGGTTAAATATTCTCCCGGAAACACTACTCGGTAGGTGAAGAGATTCATGCCCTGGCTGCAAATAATACTGACCGAGTAAACCCAACAGAATCGTTGAATGACCGACGCAAATTCATCCTATCATTGGTGCCGAAAGCACTCGAGAGCCACCTAGCGTATTATTTTGAAGAGAAGGGAGACGACAACTGTCAAACACGTCGCCTGGAACCGGCCAAATGCAATAGGGCAATTAAGATCGGTCACCACTGGCAGGGATTGTATCGACTCGGTCTCTTCCCTAGCAGACGTTTCTCCACCTCTAGCATAGACAATGTCGCACATAGGATGCTTGAGTATCGCAATTGGGTCCCGGACGGTGGTGCCGAGACATGTGGTTGTATTGATATGAAAGAAACTTTGGTGCGCATGTCAGCAGTTTATATGCGCAAAGACGGGTTCTGTTTGAATTGCGTCAGGAAGGGGAAGTTTACTCAAAAGGACGGCCACTGTTCATTGCGGGTACCGGTCAGTAACCCAAGATCGTATTCGAAGCTCGATATACTGATATTCTACTCAGCGGAAAGAAGTCGATCGATATTTGGAGACTGGGGAGTTTGAGGATTCTGCTCGCAGGTGGTTTCTTTGTGCTGCGTAGATGAATAGAGGACACCCTGTACATACCATCATTCTCTTACCTCATCGACGGTATGCACGCCCGATCAGTTGAATGCACCTTAAGCCAGCCCAAAATGAAACCGCCTCAAGATGAGCACTCGCCATCCTAACATATCCCTCATAAAACCCCCCAAATATTTACCACCTCCCCCTCCATCACCACCCCCACGTCCCCGCCCCCCCTTTCATCCTCCCCTCCAACTCACTCGTAACCCACCCCCCATAAAAATCCCCGTCCTGCGGCTCCACCTTCTCCCCATCCACATAGCACTCCCACGGCGCATTCGCATAAAAGCTCAAATACCCCTTAATCCCCTTAAACCCCGGCGTCGGATCCTCGTACGACCATATTTTGTTCTTGATCACTTCGCCGCTAGAAGGGTCGGCGATGTGGTGGTAGGTGGCCGGGCCTTTCCATTCGCAGAAGGAGGTGTGCGGGGAGGGGAGGAGGGGGAGGAAAAGGGAGTGCGGGGGAAGGTAGTATGCTGGGGTGGGGGGGTCCGATGATCAGCCATTGCCGAAAGGTTGAAAGGGAGGGAGGGCCAATATACTAGGCGGATGCGTAGTCTCAAGAACCCAATACGCGTCTTTCGTGTCGGCGATTATCTGGTTCCTCCATTTGATCTGGAGGTGGCGCGGGGTTTTTTCGCAGAGGGGAGGGCGGGGGAAGGAGTGGACGTTTAGTTTGGGTTTGGGGGGCATGGTTGGGGGGAGGGAGCGTTGGAGGGTGGGAAGCTGTGGGGGGAGGTTGTTTAGGTATTAGGGTGCGGACGGAAGGGGGTGTTTGGATGGGGGGTGGAGGGCGTGGGCAACATGGACGAGGGCGGAGATGTGAAGCCGTGGGTAGCCGCTGTGGGCGTCATAGATGGCTGGGAGGGTATTCCGCGGGGGAAGGGGATTCCGCTGTGCTTTGCTACGCTCGTGCGGCCACAGCCTTGGCATTTGCTCGAATTTGGACAATGGCACTACTTATTTAGAGAAAATTCCTAGGTTATACGAGCAGAAGGAAAGTCTTGTCATAGCAATTCATCACGCCTGCAAATCGCTCTGTCTACGTTAGTTTTTTCCACGGACTCGTCTCAAGCGCTCTTGCCATGAGAAAGGTTCCTTAGCTGTCCCGTCTTCTGATATCTATATTAGTGACATGGAAGTAGTGCTTCGGGTATTTTGTCTTCTATGGAGGGATTTGACTAACGAATATCAATGGCTATCTCTTACGGCGGACTGCAAACGAAATAAAGCTGGGGATATAGAGCATTGGTCGGATGACAAGAGTTTTTTTTCGAATATCTAGTGGGAATCATTTGTGATAATAGGAGAAAATGTGGTAGTACATGGTTGGAATTTGTATGGCAAGTAGTTGAAAGAGAAGAGCCCGCCTAATGATCGAACAGGAGCTGCTTGGCCTTAACATGGTACGTCTAGGATGTAGAGGGATGCACATGTAGGAAAAAGGGGCGTGTTAAGAAAGCCACCCGAATTAAACAGCTATATATCCAACAACAACACCCTTTCTTCCACTAACCAAATAGGCACTCACAGTAGCTCAGTACGCAACTTTCCCATTCACCAATCCGAGGTTCGAGTCCTGCATCGTTCATTGCAAGAGCGCCGGAGGAATGGAGGAGATCAGGTCAGCTAGGGCCGCCGCCCAGGAGATGGCGGGGACAATGACTAGCATCTCGCTGATGGTATATTACCATCAGCGGGATGTGAACACTTTTGCTAAACTTTTGCGAAAGGAATGTGACAGCTGATGGAGTCGATAATTTGTGGGCATATCAACCCCTTACCAAGAGAAAGATGAGTAGGTCATTAAATGACTGCAAGGTAGGCACCTGGGCTCTATCACAGCAGCACCACAGCCACCAATCGTACAGAGTTCTCTAAAGCCGGCTACCGTGAAAATCCAGTTCCGGCCGATCGATTAAAACAAATCGCCACATCGACAAGTCGACACAAAAAGTTGTAAAAACATACAGATATCAAGTTCCCCCTACACATGGTTTAAGAACCCGTAGAAATATAGAAGTAGTTCTACCTAAGCATATGGTCAGAAATCAGGTACGGAGCATAGCGAAATATGCTCTCTTGATCTTTGAAAGAAAAGTAAATAAAGCTGATATGATGTGGGTTCGACATTAGCTTTTCTTCGGCACGTAATATTGTACCACACTTGAGGCTCTTAGGATCGTATCGCTATTGTTATGTATTCGGTACCTTTCTCAAGGTTGTGATTGTTACGGTAGGCCCTCAGCTTGGGTGCGAGTGGGGTGGAATGGTTTCGATGTAGTCCATTAGCATCCTCAAAAGGGACAGACGACATAGAGTATCCAATCAGGCTCGTTAGATCTTACCAGCAAGATGGATTCAACCTCCCTGAATGAAGAAAGACACAATGGCCATGACGTTAGGTGAAGATCAGTTTTCAAGGAATCTCCTCTCCTAACAAACGCCTTTTATGCCTACGCATGAGACGTTTTTGGTACCCTTCGCCATTTAGCTTTTGTTTCGATCTTCTGGACTCTGCTCCACGCCTAGATCATCAATCTCTCCACCTTATCCTTCAGTGATCTGATCTGCGACATCAACTCCGAAGCCTCATTCGTAGTTATGCTAGCACTGATCACAGCCCGACTGACTCCACAAGCTCGGCCCAGCGCGCTTTTCGACGGAACGTAGACGTAGGGAACGTTTTTATCCTCACACAATAGTGGGAGGTGTAGCAATATGGCGAGAGCTGCTAAGAATGAGCAGAGCTTCAAGAGAAAGCAAAGACTTGTGGGTGACTTGCGTGCAGTGTCCGCAGCCAGAATTATAATCTCAGAAGTTCCGCGATTGAGGGTTTTGGTAGCTGCGAGGACATGTTAGTATCAGACACACTGAGATCCTGAGACAGGGTATGTGACGGACCTTCGTTGGCACCCTTCTTCAGCTGCCGAAAATGCGAGGCTTGCTGAACGAGGTCGAGGATATTCTGGGTGAGCGCCTGGTCGGCGATCGGCCATGCTAAGAGCGCTTTAGAATCTTGAAGCTTTAACATGGAAGGTAGATCTACCTGCTGATTGCCCGTCTGCCATATCTGAAGAGCAAGAAAGTCCTTAGGTGTCTGGGAGGCGTCGATTGGGTTTAATCTAGCTCTTGTGGATGGAATCTTAGGTAAAGGGTTCCTTGCGTTGGCTCGCCCTTTGACCTTGTAGAGGATGCTCGTCAATCTCATTCGACTTTCTCTAAGTTCCGTACTGAAGTCGATAGCGTGGCCCGTGACACATACGCTAGCGAAGCCGACATCCTCGATCAGATCTTCGAATCTCCATCATCACTACCATCAAGTGCCTGCCTACCAATCCAATACCGCATCTACTTGAGAGATTCTGTGCCTATTCATTCCCTACCTAGCACCGAGAGGGTTAAATATTGTCCAAGCCTACAAGATGACTTCAGAGCTTTGGTATGTTCATCCCGCATTGCTTTTGATCTGGCCCTTTGGTCGATAAGCTGCATGCTTCACCAGCGCAGCAATCTACTTGAAGAGCTCTGCGCATCTCCACATCACCAGCAAGCAGTGTAAAAGCTAACTTTTCGGCTCTACAGTCCCGTTTATGCTGTTAGTATCACCCCTCATACGACCTAGCTTCGCCACGCCTAGCAAATCCACCAGGCACCCTCAAAGATCTCCAGATGCCGCTCGATATACACAGACTGTTCATGACCAGGAAGCTGATGTGTATTTGTAGCCCTTCTTTGGTGCGATGGGATGCACATCCGCCATCGTCTTCACCTGCTTTGGCGCTGCATATGGAACAGCCAAGTCCGGCGTTGGTATCTCGGCCATGGGTGTTTTGAGACCAGATTTGATTGTAAAGAGTACGTTGGCATAATGACTGATTGACTACGTTATACGTTGGGATGGGTCGCTAATGCCATCTTAGACATTGTCCCCGTGATTATGGCTGGTATCATCGGTATCTACGGACTAGTTGTCTCAGTCTTAATCTCGGATGGCCTGAAGCAGAACCTGCCCTTATATACTGGTTTCATTCAATTGGGAGCAGGTCTTAGTGTCGGTCTGGCTGGTCTCGCGGCTGGTTTCGCTATTGGTATTGTTGGTGACGCTGGTGTCCGCGGTACAGCACAGCAACCAAGACTATTTGTTGGGATGATCTTGATCCTAATTTTCGCCGAAGTACTGGGTATAACAGACTCCTCCGGAACCTTACAGTATCACGCTAATCCTTACTAACAGGTCTTTACGGACTCATCGTCGCTCTCCTAATGAACTCAAAGGCCACGGCAGCCGAGTGCTAAATCGACAACTACCACCCACCCCAGCCAGCTTCCGAAACGTCATCATCCCAATGGTTATACTATCAACTGTGTATGAAAAGGAGGGCAGAGGGCGAGATATGTGGGGCTTTTCTTTCGGCGTTGTCTTTTGCAGTAAAGCATTCGAGAGGGGTCTTTGGTAGATAGGAAGTGAGGCTACTGTCGTACCCTAAATATCAATGGACTGTTTTGTTCGCCACAAGACGCCAAAGTGACCCTTTGTTCCCACCCTCACTTCTGTTTCTCCTGTTCCGCAAGGGGGATCCACTGCTGCAATGGTCTTTGCAGCAATATTTGGGTAGACAGTATGCCAACAACAACGCTGATCCTTCCAAGAGCCCTGGCGTTGTAGTGGAACATAGTATGTGGTCATCCTACACTTCTCAACCTCGCGGTACACATTGATCGCATTATACGTTCAAGCAACGAAAAACCCTCATATTTGATCATAGCAACTCCTTGCAAATCTACCACGAGGAAAGTTAAGAAACGATAAGAATAATGCTTATGCAATCTGCAACACACGAAACCAGCCGCCCTCGCTCCCTACGTCTCTAGCTTCGCAGTAGGATGCACCACACAGGAGAAGAACCCCCCATCACTGTCTTCCAGCAATCACGCCTTCGTCTCTCTCCGCTAATTAGAGCTTCTAACAAACAGGGACAAAGCTTAGTTCCGATCCAACCTCCTCCTCAAATTCCTCGTCCTCCGCATCAGCTTCTTGTACTTGTGCTTCTTCATCTTCAATTTCCGCTGTCTCTTCACACTTATCGCCCTCCACTGTTCCCTAACTCCATTCCCCCTCGGTGAATCCTCCCATACCTCTTGCCGGATCCTCATGCGGTTGAGAAACGGCTGTCTTATCTGTGGCCGTTGTTGAGGCGCGTTGGGGGACTCGGGTTCTTGGATCAGATTGGTGGTGGTGACGGAATCCTCACGGATGGGGGAGGTGTGAGCCTCGTACGTCTTTTGCCCGTTGGGACCCGTGCTTTCAAGGATCGTAAGCAGAGCGGAGTAGGATTTCTTTTTTGTAGATCCGGCATGGGTTTTGCGCTTAGCCAGCTGGGCTACTTCTTCGGGTGAGCCCATTGCGACGGGCGGAGGTGGGGCAACAAAAGGCCGGAAGTTCTTGGCGAGTTCTTGAATGTTGATATGAAGGTGGTTTTGGGGTTGGGCGTCGAGATGTTTGGTTTCAGCGTTGGAGTGGGAGGCTTGAGTGACGGCGTTGCGGAGGTCCGTTTGTTCTTGTTGCTGCTGGATTTGGGTGTTGGTGGGTTGAGCGGCAGCTTCTAGGTTCTCGAGCGTGGAGGAGATGGTGTAGATGACGTCTGTTGGGTGAGGCTTATGTTGCTTTCTAGGGCTGAAGATGAGGGAGAAGGCAGTTTCACTAGAAGGAGGCGGGATAGGGGCGGTGAGTGATATGGGTCTATGGGCGGAAAATAAGGATGCTAGGTGGATACCTGGTATGTAGTCAGTAGAGCGACAGGGTATGAGTGAAGTGTGTGGTACAAACTTACCAGCAGGATCCAAATGCTGCGTTGAAGGTACACTTGGGAGGTTCGGCTGTGGGCCAGGCTTCGTTCTTCCAAATGCTTCTTGTGTGATTTCCTTGGATTTGCGCCGACTAAGGCGTGTGTTAGACCTTTTCTCTGTGTCCACTTTCGCGATAGGTTTTGCCTCCGTAGTGGGAGCTTCAGCAGGCGTTGCAATAGCTCTTGGATCATCGCTAGGAGAGCTTGGGGTCTTTGAGGACGAGTGCTTGCGTTGATGTGTACGAACCGCCAATGGGCGGGATGTAATCGCCATCAGCGCTTGCGAAGTTCGTGGTAGGGCGGAGCATGATAGGCAGGTCCAAGTACTGCGCCGAGCAGCCTCATTGCAAGAGAGTGACAACATATCAACATGCAAGATTCGTTATGCACACTGCTCGAACCCGCATGGTTGATATCAGGACGGTTAGATGATGGCAAAGAGTGGAGTTGGTATCGCTACGGTTGGCGGGTAGCATATCTTAGATAGTAGTCAAATCTGTCTACGGTGGCCGAAACAACTTGCGTTCATGAATATAACATTCTGCTAACGGCTTATCCTCTAAACCCGCATTGAAATGCAATATGTAGACGATATGCAGGCCCATCTGCGAGCTATCCCCCCTGGCAAATGCCACATTGCGAAATGGACTATGATTCCAAGAAAATCCAATCACAGAAACAGACACTCCATACGTAGCTTTTAGACAACCCCACGGGCCAACAGTGCCCTTCTAAATGCATCAAAAATGACTCCCCATAGTACGCAGTATGCCTCATGTATGTGGTAGGGTATACTAAAGCAAGAAAGCCCTGTGTCCGAACAGTAGCCACCATAAAACCATAAGCCGTAAGTACCCCAGCCCTTCGGATGTACGTATCTCACAAGATCAAAGTATTCAGATTGCTTTGAATGATTGTATCTTGCACGCTCTGCATAGTGATTTTGAGCAGGTTAGTATCTGTGGCGTTCGTATAGTGTACGTAGACTTCACGGCCCTCGCTCCGGTTCAGGCTGCGGAATTTGTCTGAAAAGTATTTCGATGCAGCCGCGACATCGTCATTCGCACCTAAGTAGTCGGGAAAGTAGTCGCGAACTGGCTTCTGTGGCAGTTTTTCTTTGAAAAGATCAATCTTGTTCAAGAAGAGGATTATTGAGGATCCTTTAAACCAGCTCAGGCTCATAATTGACTCGAACAGTAGCAAAGCCTCCTGCATTTGATTCTGGTTGGGCAAGTCACGTCAGCTTCCAGGCTTCTTTGGTGTTAGTTACTAACATAAAGTACGTACGGCAGTCTTGTCTTCAACTAGACATTGATCGTAACCACTCAGAGCGGCAACAAACATAAGGCAATGAACTCCTTCGAAGCAATGAACCCATTTCTTGCGCTCTGAACGTTGGCCCCCCACATCGAACATGTGGTAGTTCAATTGACCGAGTTCGAAGAGAGTCTCGGTGATTCCTGTCGTACGAAGACGGGAGCGCAAAACGTCTTGATCAGTAGGCAGATAACCTGGCGCGAAAAGACGGTCGATGCTATTGAAATAACTTGTATAAATTAGTTACCAGCACTACATGCAAGGCTCTTAGAAAGCTTACTATTGGATGTTGTCATGAAGAGCATACTCGTTGCCACGTCCAATAGTCCTCTGCACTGAGTCGTCTTTCCATAGCCCTTTCATTGCCACCAGGCATTGCTGCGGGAATGGATCATCGGAGCCAATATCCTCTGCGGCAGCTATAACACGTTCATATTCCTTGTAGCAAATCAGCGCTGAATACGCCGATATCAGATATAGACTTACATCGGATTCGTCAACCTCGTAGTTGATTCCGAGGTCTCGCATCTCCTCGGCAATAATTTTGAATGCGACTATCATATTGGAAAATATGACCTGACGGACTTCCTTGCGCTCGTCGAGATGGAAGCCCTCGGAGTAGATTATTCGCATCTGCTTCAGGATTGTCGATTTGCCGGACTCTCCGGCGCCTGCATAGGAAAGAATCAGACAAAAGCACACGTGATGGGCTGACATTCGAGCGATGAGGACAGCAATGTTGAGACTGACCTAGGAGTAAGATCTTCACCTGTTTTGCATTCGCCTTCTTGTCTCTGCGAATCAACTTATCGATTTCTTGATTTTTCTTGCGCTCTTCGCTTGTTGCACGGGCAAGAGCATTACTTCCTCCAACCTTGGGGAAACACATTTTGAATACCATCAGCACCTACGACACCAAAGATGGATAATAAGCGTCAGACAAGTTTGAGTCGTCCGCTCAATTGCGGTTGCTCTAGTTGGGAACAACAAGAGTATGGGCAATCTTTCCTCTTTGCGGGGCGTTTCGATGTGGTACTCAAGGCAACGTTAGGCCTCAGCTTTGTGGCGATCCTTGAATTTCTGCGTATTCTGAACAAATCTATCAGCCTACAGCCAATCAAACGCTCAAGCAGGGACCTGGAATTAACATAGTAGAAGATCAGCGTAGAGGTGACACGCTGGGTCCTGAAGTGAAGAACAAACGGCGATGAAGTGCAAATAAATCAGTGAAGAGCACATACGCGAGATGCGGTGAACTCTACGAAGGGGCAGATGATGGAGGTAAGGAAACAGGATCAAGGAATAGTTCATTTGCTGATACTAAGAAACACTGGACACAAACAAATGATAGTATGACAATGGGAGAAATTCTGTTAGAGGATAAAAATGTGTGTTTGAGACGATATCATCGGGAATCGGCATCCCCGATGTTTGGCGCCGTAATAGAGGCGCAAGTGGGCCAGCATTGTGCAGTGTAGGTAGATCAACGCAGACTCAGAACGTATTTTTTTGAAGTATGTGGTAGTGGCTCAGCGCAAAAAGTGACTGATTCACTGTGAAACAAACAGATAGAGAAGAACAACCGGTGGAGATGAACAAGATGAGGGAAGAATTCTGACATTAACTTCGAAAATTTTCGGGAAACAGGCATACCTACCTAGCAATTGGCGCTGCACATCAACACTTTTCACTCTCCCACTTCCTGATTGTGGGCTATCAACGTGCTTTTGAGACACTCGAAGCCTTTCCTGACTAGCTTTCCCAGGCGGTTTTCGGTTTGAAAATGGAGATTTGAAGTTGTGTACAGCTAAAGGGTTAAAGTATATTAGAAAACGAAGAAGAGGGACTCGACAGCTCAGATGTACATTTGTGACGATTCTATATCGCATATCACAATGTATTGAAGCTTCCCCGTGCGGTGGGGGTGGACTTGTTGGACGACGAAGATCTTCGACCGGTTTCAGATTGTGCTACGAAACACGCACGATGATCCGAGGCTCTTGCAGTATGCACAGATAGAAGATCTCCAGCGATTGAGCACAGTCGATATACAAGGTGGTTTCGTGTTGGACTTGCCGCTCACAAGAGTGTTCCCCTAGAGTAACAATTTGGTGCGGGACTTGAGCTGAGGAGGCACTTTGGTCCGTCGCAATTTGTACTTGAGAGCCGGTGTAAATACTATGTTAGCAAATGCATTTGTACAATTTACTGGGTGGTGGTCCTTGGCTTGTGGTAGGCGGACATTGAAGCGCAAAGAGGTAACAACACTGCTCGGTCAATAATAGAGGCCGGAAAGTACAAGATATGCTACGATGATTTAGCCGAACAGAAAGAGAGACGGATCGGACAACTTCACAACCACGATCCTGCTTCTTTGAGTCGCAAGTAGAGTGGGACTGGTTTTGACTGGCTGTATGAGGAAGTTGTCTACAGTAGAAGATTCAACACGTTCGAATTAGGTTTCCGGATTTTTGTAATTAAGGGCTAAAGGGAGTATGAGGAGAGATCACGCGAGATCAGGGATCATCGCGTGGCATCCCGCCCTCCGCGCTAGTGCAGAGTAGAGGATGGAGTTTGCCGTTCTTTTTCTTCTTGTCAAAGATTCCTTCGACCTTACAGTACTCCGTACAGCGCCGTGCCCAGGATTAATCCGACGCCACCAAGAGCGACAATAATACACAGAAGTTCAGCGGAGGATGGAATATATCCCCAACCGATCCCGAAAGCCCTCTAGCTGCAGAAGTGCTCTTCATTCGCACGAGGCTTCAAGTACTTTCAACTTGTTCTAGCTACCTCCACGCATAAAACACTTTACCTAGAAATCTTCGGAAGAGCTAGGAATCATAATCACGATGTGTGAGGTCAGCTGGGCCGCAGCTATGCGGACCCAATAGAGTGGAAAGGTAGAGATCAGCTAGCCAAGATCTACGTCAGCTTCGGCTCGCCTCAGAGAAGGGGCTGAGTGTTCAGTCCCGAGAAGAGACGGCTATAGAGCGGGCTCGGCAGACCTGCATATGCTAGGATCATTCCAGGGAAGAGAGTACACTTGGAAAACGCCAATTCTTCCTTAAGAGACATCACAGGCGATTACGCTTCTCTAATTCGAGAAGTACATACAACAGTTTTACTGCCCAGTCGGTGAGCAACAGGGGCTTCCTGCCCTGAGCATGATCCAGATGGCCACCAGGTACGGCCACAAGAGCCCTCACAGATCTACACTGGGAGATGTCGTAGGAACAGCCAGTTTTTGGTCGCCAACTGTAATAGCCTGCATTTACTGTACATGTTATGGCAGTCAAGCTTCTCTATTGAACAGCCCCTTTTCTATATGACCACGTTCGGTGGAAAGCCATGGCCATGGTTCCTGCTGCTACTGATACACGCAGAGGACATGATAGAGTTGCGAATTTCTCCTTCGAGGTCCTACTCTGATAAACCTCGTCCGACTGATGAAAGAATCGAGAGGAGCATATTGACCCTTCATCTGGAACACTGAGTAATATTGGTGGCCTCTTCCTATCAACTACATTAATAGTAGACGCTTGTGCTGCCAGATAATCTCAACATTCTCATTCTGAACAACACGCTATGATTAGGTCAGTTACGATAGAGACCTCCAAGACTATATCAGGCTTTCAAACCCCGTCGCTGTGGCTGTTCGGTTCTCTCGTGTCTCAATAACTACATTTCTTTTCAACATACTATAGGGCAAGGCTCGGTAAGTAAGGCCCGTAACATCCATTGGCTTATTCGGTGATTTGCCCCCTATCAGCAAATTGCTTCAAGCATCAGGCTGCTGTGTGATCGAGTATACTTTTTTCCGTGACGAACCGGTTCAGCTTCCACACGATTGTGCATGTCAATGTCAAATCGGTTAATCATACCGGCGGCCGGTCGGTTCTCGAGAGTTGTAATTCGCTTGAGAACAAGGTAAGCCAAGGGCGCATTTGTGGGTTACACCGATCCCACAAGGTCAGGTTAGGTAGGGTGTGGACTGTGAAGCACATCTGGCATTTTATCTCGAGGCTGCAATGATCCTTGAATTGATTTTTCTATTTTCTTGTGCAGATTACTCAACTATATTATTACCATTGAAGACCGAGGCCGAGAGCCATTGATATCTATCGAGTGCCAAGAGCTATCTCTTTCGCGCGTACATTACTAATGACACTGGACATATCTTAGGCTGCTTTATCTTGAGATATTTTAGGGCTTGGACAAGTAAGGAGTATGGAGACGAGTGATCTGAACCCATGCGCCCAACCTCGCGCGCTGGCTGTCGGCTCAGCAGAAATGCATGCTGCACCGATGACTCCGGCTGTAAATGCCCAACACAACACGTACGGCTGCATATGGTGCCCCGAACGGTTGAACGGCATGCAGAAGGTTGAAGAAACGGTGGTACGTACCTTGAAACAATCCGAACGTTCACCGCAACTGTTAGTCACGACACTAAGTCAGCATTTCCCTGTTCGGGTCAATCATGGCCACCCTTGGGGGTGATACCGTGACAGAGGGCCCAATCCCAGGGACTGCGAAACGAGCTTGCGGGATTCAGGCTCGACATGCCGTGCCATATCCAGAACATCCAGGGTCCGTTACGCACCATTTCATGTAAGCGCCAAGAGATTTATGGAATACCTTACCTTACATACTCGAACTGCACGCAGGGAAATTCCTGGACACGTGGGGACATGCAGCTAGCTACCCTTACCTGCGTTCCATCATGACGATGACGGTGATGAGGTGTGCGTATCAGACTCTTAGCCTTCCGTACTCGAGGGGCAGCCCAGCAGACAAGCTTTCTCCCCACCTTGGAGAATATCAGAATGGCGGTGGGGCTTTCTGGAAGAGCAGTATGAATATTGTTCTGGAACATGGTCTTCTCACTTGAAGCGATGTCGCGGTCGGATGTGTGAGCAACGTGAGCAACATGAGCAACATATATAGAACGAGGCACTGCCGTAGATGGACAGCCGTTTCTTTCTTGATCCTACATATATCACACCAATAATATAGGAATACCATATACCACACCTTAATACCGTCTGTCCTTCCTTGCTTGATCAACCTCCTTTCCAGACACAGAGCATGGACACCCATTATATCAAAGCCTCACCAGATTATTGTGCCTCACCTCTGCATCTCACCAACATGCCAGACTTGAGCTTCGGCGGTGGATATGGAGGCTCTACCGACTCCAGCCCAAGCCCCCCCATGGTGAGACTCTCACACCGCTGTCTGGGGGCGAGCCTAATACTGACGAAGCATTCGCAGATGTTCTCACCTCTCAGCTCACTCGAATACGGCCTATACCCCCAAAGCGCCGACAATTCACTATATCTCGATCAACAACCCATCACCAACTCCATTGAATTTATGGACCTCACAGCCCCGCTGCACGAGGATCGGCGAAGAAGGCGGTCTACGACTGCCCAGGACAAAGAGACCGTATCCAATATGCGCATCGTAAGCTACACCCCATCGGCAGCCTGCTGCCTGAACGCATATGCATACTAACTTTTCCCAGTTCCAGCGGCGACGCGCGCAAAATCGAGCCTCTCAGCGAGCCTTCCGTGAGCGCAAAGAAAAGCACGTCCAGCAACTCGAGCATCAGCTCGAAGACCTCGAATCCAAACATCAGACGCTGGCCAACTCATACACGGCGCTCGACACGACACACCACCATTTAAAACGCGAAGTGGAACAGCTCAGGAGCCAGATCGCGTCCATGAAATCATCGCGGGAGGGGTCCATCCTCAGCGAGATAACGACGCCGGATATGTTCGATCAATTTGCGGTCGAGGGAGGGATGTTCGAGACGACAGGGCAAGGGCAGGAGAATACGTATTAGCGTTGTGACGGTTACGGGTTGTACAAGCGTGATTGGGCGGCTCGGTTGGGATCTTTGGCGGTCACTGGGGAGTTTTGGCGTTCTGAGTTCGGACAATATGGTTGGGCCACGAGTCGGGGGGCGTCGGGTCCACTGTATTTTATCCATCGGGCATGGTTTCCCGACGAAAAGTATCATCCGCTGTCACGAGACGACCCGATAGACACACTTAATACCCCTCTCAGAACCTTACAATCTACTAGTATTACGGTAAAAGCTGCAGAATACGTTACCGTACATGGATTTGGGATCGAACAACAAGTTGCAACAAGGCTGCAAGCAGTGTAGCCAAGAGTAAGGAAACCTACCTACCTGCTGTAAGGCAACGGAAAGCACTGCCATCCACCCCACATACGTTGTTGTTTATCTAAACAGATCTAAAAACGCCCCGTCCTGTATCTCCTCATATTGGAATTTAGCCGATCTATCAGATCGTCGATCACCGACCCTTTGATCCGTAAAACCTTTGTTTTGACCACACAAAGCTGCACTACAGCATTACACACAAGGCACACAAGACACACCAGTCATCGACTCGCACGCGAACCGCGGGAACCTGATTAACCTTTTGAAGGCGCCTCGACGTCATGGAGCTGCCGAGGAGGCAGTCATCCACCCAAAGACATCTCGTCTCCCACTTTCCAAGCACCTTGACATAAATGTGGTCGCCGATATGTCCCTTGTCATCAGATTGCGCGATGCCATGCGGGAAGTGCGGGGAGACCTCCGTCCCCCTGTTCCGGTGCGACTTGGAGCGTGATTACTGAACATCTGGAGAGTAAGGAACGGTAAGGAACGGTAAGACACTTACTTGAGGGAGGTAGGGCACAGTCCATCTCATGCGACCGAAAGGTTGTGCAACAATTTAACGAGTTCGCTTCCCACGATGACTCCCCCAACAAGGAATTCGATGCTGCACCATGCAACATCAGGAAACCCCAGGCGGGACATGTTCGTTGCCTGACCACCACCACCACCACAAGGAACAATCGCCGACCTACCTTCCCCGCCGTCTGTTGCGGACCGCCATCTAGGCTCTTGCAGCGGCAGTAACAGCGTGGCTAGTTCTGCGACGTGATATGGTATTCTCCCAATGCCAAGAAATGTCACCATTCAGAGCAATGATGGCCGCCAGGCCGCCTCTATCACGAGTCTAAAAGCCAAGCGCACTCTTTATTTTTAGGACTGAACCCTCCACCATCAGACGAATTCGCTACACACACAGATATTGCCAGGTAAGGATCAATGGAAGAGCTAAGTAGGGCTAACACTACGGGGAAATCTATTCTGGAGATTAGATACGAAAATGATACGATCGTCTCGTACGGAGGATAGTAGAGATAATGTCCTAAGCCCTCGAGTCCTGTGCTACCTTGGGCACTTCGGCGTTCCGACCTAGCTCCGTGAGTATCTATAGCACTCGCACATGGAGTAGGGGCTTACGGAGTAGGGATGAGAGATTTGAAATCAAACCCTAGGATCTTTGAGAGTTCCTATGCTTGCCAATGTGCAGGGGAAGGCATCGCAAATGAATTCGGCTTGTGTATGGATAGGCCTTGACGCTGCCATTGCCAAGAGGAGACATGATGGTGATCTCCTCGGGGCAAGATGTATCTTTCCCTATGCGCTATATCGTGCAGGCACGAAATCCATGTACCACGAGAATCTGGTGCGATAATTCTTTGGGCTGCGAGAAGAACTTTCACTGATCTTCGATCTCTCCCCTGGCACATATTCACTATATCAGCACCTAAATTGCCATTGGTGAGGGAACCAACATTTTCCAAGCTAAATCTTAGTATTTTTCCGCATCTGGATTTCCAATATAACCCCAGATCTCAGATCTCTTGGGTCATTTGATCAATTTACGGAGGTACAGCAAAACGTACCGCATTTCTATACGCCGCCAACGATATATTACCCTGCTACTGTGACGGTCTTTCTGCATTATTGTGTATTGTGCCATCCTATGCAGGCATCCAATCCTTGCCTTGCGAGTCATGAATACTTTCGTCCCTTAATTTGTCCAATTCACACGTACCTTAGATAACAATCGAGATCTCTTGTTACAATATCCCGCTAGCGAACCATAGAATTAATTCTCCACCAGCACACTCCCCGTCTTTAACCGCACCTCCCGGTTGAATCATCTTCTCCCACGCTCCTTGAAAAACACATCTTTCATCCGTTGATTGATCCATTGTTCCCCTCAATTGAGAAGCCAACATATGTGAAGATGCAAGGCTAGTGAGTGTCCATGTCACTTCTCCATCCATGAATTCTCGCCATCCTTCCTCAAATCAAAGTACTATCCCGCACGTGGAACCCTGCAAGAGCAAACAGCAAAGACCCAAGTCGCACCCTGAAAGCGCACGTATGGACGTCCTTGAGGCGCAGCTGTTGAGTATGCAAGCTGTTGCCGAAGATCCGCGATGTGGCGACACCCCCAAGCTGTCGTGGATAACGTTCCTGACTCGCTGGGACGAGCCATGTGTAAGTGGAATGTATCAACATTCGTCTATACATCCGTCTTTATCAACTTTTGCATCTCCTTTCCATCCCTTGATCCTGCTCAGAATTATGCAACTACCTGCTAGTCTTTGACGAAAGCATAGGGAGGTAGTCCTCCAGCCATCGACTAAACGACAGCTTCGATCAGACCCCATCACGGAGCAAGATCCAATTCCTATTTGATCCAAGCTCTACAGACCCTCCCTCTCTTATTCTCCTTCAATTCCAGATTAAAGAAAGATTAAATGACAATTATGGCTACTTCTTCTAAACTTCCATCTATAGTAAGATACTATCTTCACATATCCTTTCCTCTCAAACATCCAATCGAATAAAATCCTACTCGCAACCCTCACTGCCAAGTCCCCACCCAGTGACTTCACCACTCGATCAACATTTCAAGGCCCCCCCGTATGATAAACCACACCACACGGCGTAGGTTCCCCTGCAAACAATCCCCACAAGCTGCTGCCATATTTACTCCAGCCTCAGACAAGTCCCAACCCCCAAACAACACCTCAACACGGCGAACCCCCCCAAGTCTCCTGCAAATAGCATTTGCCACCCTCTACATACCAGCAATACCAGCAATACCAGCATGTACTCACCAAACCCGGAATCCACCCCTCCCCCTTCCACGACAACTGATCTACATATACAACTAGTGTGCCAAAAACCCAAACTTCAAACCTTCTGAGAACCCTTTCCCCCCCCTTCTTACTATCAAAGACCACATATATCCCCTACGGGTTCCCCAAACCCCCAGAATGCGGGCAAACCCTTTCGCAACAACAAGCTAATCATCTCAGAAGGTTTCTTCTTCTTTTTTTCTTTTCTTTTTTACGGGTATACGTTACTAGAATGTACAAAGATCCCACAACTTCCTCCAACCGCAAGTACAAAGACCCATCACAGTTTAAAAAAAAAACCCACACTACCATCAAATATCCCTCCCTCCCTCAACGAAACAATCTTCAATCCCCTTATATTCTTCCTTCAACAACCCTCAATTTTCTCGCTCATTCATTCATCCTTTACCCGCTTCCCCGATTCCCATTCCATCCCTCCTGGCACGGAGCGTCCTTCTCAGTCAATTTTTCAATTTGTTAAAAAAATCAGAGGGGATTTGGGAAACACACACTGACCAGCTAGCTACGGCGGTCAGTAGTCTATTCTTCTTACATAGCAGCGAGACAAAAGAAATGTTTATACAAAAATCCTTCTGAACCATGGAATTTGGAGATTTTTTTCTCTTTTTTTTGGGGGGGGGGAATACCGACTGTATGTATGTATCCGTCTTCGATCTTCTCGTTCGGTTGTTGAGAGCTCATAGATCGAAGCTAAAATATAGCCGAGAAAACCTAGTGACAAAGTCGTTTGCCTCGAGTGTACCTTCCCTTTGCCTTTCTCCCTTTCCACCAATCCCCAACCCCCCTTTTCCTCCATCTCCCCATTCCCCCTCCCTATCCCTCCTACCTCCGTACAATCCAACCATCTCCACCCCCACCTCCTCTCCTCTCCTCTACCCCCCACCTCTCCTCCCCCGCCCCACACCCACCCACCAACCAAACCCACCCACCCTCACCATCCCACCAACCCCCCTCACCATCCCGCCAACCCCCCCCACCAACCCCCCCACACCAACCCCCTTTCCCAATACCCCCTCCCATCCACCACCGCCTCACGAGCTAATCATCCCCGTCATCTCCAAACCTCTTCCACCAACCTGCTCTGACCTCCTTTAAACATCCTCAAGATTCCCCCACCCCACCCCACCCCACCCCAATCAATCACTTGAAATAAACAAACTACCGCCCCGGACAGACAACCCCCCTTGCCTACCTGCCTATCTACTGTACTTACCCCTTATGCGCCAAAGAACGATAGATAAGCCTCCAGCATAAGAGGGCAGGGATTGACCTACCCAGCAGCCCCCCATTTCCATTTCCATTTCCATTTCCATTTCCATTTCCATTTCCATTCCCACTCCCATCCATTTCCATTCCCACTCCCATCCATTTCCATTCCCACACCCATCCACATCCACATCCACATCCACATCCACATCCACCGTTTCCACATCCACATCCACATCCACATCCACATCCACATCCACATCCACCGTTTCCACATCCACATCCACATCCACATCCACATCCACATCCACCGTTTCCACATCCACATCCACATCCACATCCACATCCACATCCACATCCACATCCACATCCACATCCACATCCACATCCACATCCATCTCCATCCACCGTTTCCCCAGCCATACATAACATCCACATCCATCTCCATCCACCGTTTCCCCAGCCATACATAACAACCACATCCAAACCCACCAACACCCCCGACACATCAGCACAGCTTTCAATTCCTCATCACGTCACAATCATCTCTGCACAATACCAATATTTCATGGCAAATTCTCATATAATCCTGCATACCACTCCCTCATCTCGTATCAGACTCCCTATCGCCTATTTCACTCGTGAAATAAAAGGAAAGAACGACCCACAACGCCTCCAATGTACCATCTCATCCATGCCGCGCAAGCGCAAAGATCATAACAAGAGCCTGACCACCGTCTGCCGTATTCAACCGGAACAAAAGCGCCTATGCAAAAGCAATCTTCATCTCATATGGATTGGCCCTTTCCAAAGAGCGCGTGCAAAAACAAATTCATCCGCTATACCGGGCATCGATGGTATGAACAAGCGAGGATACAATCCCCGACAATCCTTCTCGTCTCTCAGTCTCGCATAGCCCTCGCAGCGGCAGCACCCACACTGCCCACCCTCGCACTCGTCTTCCTTACACCCCCCTTAACCTCCCTACTCTCGGCACTCCGCCGATTCGGACTCCCCCTGGCTTTGACGACGCCAAGCGTTCCGCTGCCACTGCCGCTCTTCGTGCTGCTCGGTCGGGATATCTTCTCCGCCGCAATCTGCGGCAGGTCCGCCGTAGTCCAGTTTTCCAAGTCTTGGGCAAGATCGTCTTCGCCTGTAGTGCTGTAGCGAGTGGATGTGGTCGTGGTCGTGGTGTAAGAGATAGCGCGACGCTTTTCGCTGCTCAGCGGAGATCGGGAGCTTGTACGGCGCGAGAGCATGCGGAGTTCCCATTCTTCATCGTTATCATTGGTCAAGGTATCCTGGCTCTGTCGGTGGCTTCTCATTTCCACGACTTCAGTGTCTGGCTTGCCGGTATCGTTCTCAACGCCAAAAGTCGCTGACGCAGCTCTAGCATAGGGATGACGTCTAGGGTCCATCCGGCTGGTTTTCCTCGGCTGCCCTGGAGTCGGCGCTGGGAGGTTCTCGTCCATTGCATTGACGGTAGAGCTCGCCTCGTTCCGATCGATTTCTCCGAGCGCAGAACGCTTGTTGCTTCCGTTCGGTGGTGTGGCTATCTGACCGTTGCTGAGCATCTCCTGTCTTTGACGGAAAGACTTTGTCGGAGTTGAGGGCAAGACAAGTGCAAGCTTTTCCTTCATAGTATCTTCCCACCACCACTCGCGGAAGGATCCTTGGTTGAGATGGAGCCAGTGCTGCTGTGGCCCCACTACCATGCCCGGCCTCATGAAGCGCATAAACGCTATGATCTCATTCGCTGTGAATCCGTAGCGATAGATTAGATATGCTCCTATTAAACATCCTGTGCGACCAAGCCCAGCTTTGCAGTGGACAGCTATTGCTTTATTTTTGATAGTGATCATGTCATGAGCTAGCTTAATAAAATTTTTGACCATGGGCAGAGGAGGGCAGGTACCATCATCGAAAATCATGTCCATATGGTTCATACCGAGTGCAGTGAAATAGGTTGGTGAGTAAAGTTCGGAGTTCAGACGAACAACGACCCCAACGTTTCGCTTAGAGAAATGAGAGAGGACGTTCTTGAAGGGGCTTGGAAGATTTGACTTCTTCACTGCTGAAAGATCTTTCGGTAGTGTCGCATACAAGGGTGACGAAGCTGGTATCGGAGCTATGGGTTGATGTTGTGGGGAAGCAAGTGCTACGAATTGTGGTGTAACCCAGTTGAAATCCCCTTGGTCTACTCGCTCGTATCTCTCATATCTGTAGAAGATTAGCAACGTTTTTCGATCCCCAAGTCTTGCACACTGACTCATCAAGATTGAAATCTTTGAACCCGCACAAGCCCTCCTCTTTGGCTTTCCAAATCCCATAAACAACGTCTTGTACATTGAGCACAAAGTCTGCCTGACTATAACCGGCATCCCGAAACGGCATCAGGGGGGGGTCCGCTTGTGAAATTGGTGCCAATGCCAAATGCGGCGGCCACGATTGTATCAGAACCATATAGCAAGCGAGTAAACAAGCCGCGTTTGCCCGGCTCCTCGAGTCCGGCTTGCTCCAGAACACCACTCCTCGGTCTTCATTGGCTGGGTCTCCCAGAACTTCGTGCAGAGTGACAGCAAAACGGTAAAGATGTCCTATATGTAATGGTCCAAAGTCGGCGTGGAAGCGGTTGTAGAGTAAATCGTCATCGACGGTGAAGTACGCTGGTGGATGTACTTTGGGTCCTGTTTGTTGAGGTACAGGTGTGGGTCCGCTTTGTGATTTTGAGGAGCGCTTGGTAGGAGCCTTTGAGGGTGCAGGGTATGGAAACGGCGTAGAGGCATTGGGCGGGTGGGTGTACGAAGCAAGGTAGACACGGTCTGAGGGTAAGAGAACAGTCAGGACATTGCTCATGCAGAAAAGCACGATAGCTTTGCATAGAACATGACGGTATTCCTCTAAAGGCTCTTGGTAAACATACTTTGAATGTACTCAATCACTTGACCATAGCTCGCTGTTTGTGGAGACACAGGCACTCTTGCCGCAAGAGGCGGCATGTTGAATAGACGCTGTGGCAGTCGCAAGCCACTTTCAAGTAAGCTATCTTGACGGAGGCTTCAAGCCCTGTGAAGATGCTCTTGCTCTGTGTGCGCGGACGTTGTAGCAAATGCTATGGGTCGGGTCGCAGATGCGTGTTGATGTTACGTCGATGTTTACCTCCTAGCGTCGTGTGAAATCCCAAATTCTGGTCCTCGTAATCCGTGAGCGCTTGCGATGTGACAGTTCTCTGGACTTTTGAGCTCTAAGGATGATATCAACAAGAGAGACTGTATGATGCCGCTGTAAGATAACAATGTCAATATATTGATTGTCTGCGACCGCTCTATTGAAAGCAATAGTACGGAAATGACAGGACTAGCCAAACGCTGATGCTGGCTAGTGTAAAACTAAGGTGAACTTCCTGTCGCGAGGGGCAACGGGGAGCTTCATCCGTTTGCTCTTTCCCGTTTCCGACGCTTTACCAGATAACAACTGTTTGATAGGACAGTCATGCCAGATGACACCATCGACCCGGACTTCCCCTGCTCCATGTCCGTATCTCGAGTTTCCCATACCCATGACACCTCTACAACTGACCCTCTTCCCAGTGTTTTCTCCATTCCCCTCCCCACCCACCGCCTCGCCTCCGCCGCTCTCCGCGCCCTTCAAGTCGACGCTGAGCTCTCTCCGCTTGTCCAGCGATCATTTTCTCTCGCTGCCGGAAACAAGCGTCATCTAACCTCAAATAAGCGACTCAATCACTCACTTGAAGCCACTGAAGTTCCGCATGGATTACATATGAATGAGGCCGCAGAGTCAGAGGAGACTGTTTTAATTACAGAATATAAAGCAACGACCAATCGCATGCTGCGAGTGGCTGTGAATGGGTTCATGGAGAGCTTAGGTTTGGTGTTGGGGGTGATGGAGGAGTTGGACGTGGATGTACTGGGTGAGGGCAGTTGAATGAAAAGTCAATACTGGATGTCTTGGTAGAAGTGGCCGTAAGAGGCTCATTCACCAGGTTCCCTATGATATCATATGTTCCGGATGGTCTTTTTCAAGGTTTGACGTCCCCACGAAGAGCTGCCCCGATCCTTCACACGTGCAGCTTGGTTCTACCAAACTTTGAATACCCTTTGGTTTAGCCTATTACGGCATCAAAGGACAAATACTTGCCGATCCTTCAAATGGTGTCCAGAAGGCTGATGAGCAACGAGCGGGAGGCTCTTGGAGATGCCAGGTCTCGAAAAGATTTCGTTCAGGTTTCTTGCCACGCGCTTGCGTACGTCTCGAAGCAGCTATACATGTTGGGATGCTTGATCCACCAGCACCAGATACAGGTTGCCATGGAAGATGTGGTTGCTTTTACGAAGTCAGTCATAGGACTCACGAAGTTGAAGCATTAGGATAGATAGCTCGTCAAGCTCCGTAAGAAGTATGTAGTACTCGACATCCCAATGGAATTGATATATGTTGAATAATAATCGTCTCACGATATACGCTAAACTATGATTACTCGCATATCTACACGCTATATGGTACACCGGTAGCGGTAGCATAATTCTAGATTTGTGAGGTGTTAAACGTCGGATTCTAATTACGATACGCCAACTCCTTGGCTAGGCCCCTTGTAAAAGATTTAGAGTGTCTTGACCCTTACCGACTTGACTGGTGATTCGAATCGACAGCGACCATCCTGAAAGTTTTTGATGACTTCGAACTTGGTTCGTACATGAGAGTAAAGTTCTCCATGGGTACCGCGCTTGGTTCTCGATCCTTAATTTGAGACATGCCGGTTTTCTCGATGCTTGTAAATGTCCCAGCCTTTCTTTTGTCGTAAGCTCCTGGTATTACATTCGCAAGGTATCGAGAACTATGTTTCCCTGTTCCTAACATCGAGATGCGAGAATATGGAGTGTCAACCTTTGTTTGTACCACAACGCCAACTTGCTCGGCGCCCAAGGCACTCTTATCTTCCGGTCCGATTGTACTGATCCTCATACTCATGCCGTGTTCGGAGAGCATTCCAAAGTGATTTATGACTAACGTATACAACGGGGCTGTGGTGTCTTTTACATCAGTAGCGACTGAGCCAGGCATCAGATCCATGGTTGACGGAATGGTCCCGAACTGTACGGATCGAGGAATGACAACTTTTGCACTCTTGGAGGGGTTTCCTTTAGGCTCACTATTTTCCCCGGAAACTGGTGAGATATGAGCCCAGAACGAGACCGAATCTCCGGGCTTCACAACCTCGCCCAAAGCCCCGACTTTTTCTGCCTCAATGTCTTCTCCGTCGCCAAATTGTTCTTGTGACGCTTCCCTATCCATACTGTATTCCGAGTCCGGATCTAGTGCAAGGAGCCCTTGCTTGTTACCCCAACCGCCTCCTCCACTAAGAACTTTATGAAGTCGAGACCCGGAGTCAAAGGCATACTGGAGAGTTTGTTTGGGCCTTACATGTGGTTGGCTAACTCGGTTCTCCTGTGGTGTCACAAGTGCCCAAATACCAGCAATCTTTCCCGAGAGCTTTGCGGTCTGGCTTACCCTAGCCACTGCCTTTTCCAGTTCCGTTGATGCGGGCATATTATTGTCACCCATTTGGATTGTGCGAATTATATTGCCCATCGCGGCCGTAACAATCCTTGGAGGCGTGATTGATGTCTGAGGCACGCTCAATAGGTATCCATTCCTGTGAGTGTAGTCGCTGATAACATCTGCCAAGCACAGTGACTGCTGTAGCAGAGCATTTTCTTCCGTAAGACGTAACCCGGGTTTAGATGATTGGGTGTTTGTAACAACCCAGCGCTGAGCAAGCATGGTCGAGGTCCTCCCGTTACGAAACAACGTATTAGCCACCGGTAGTTGCACCAGTCGTGATACAACTGACTGCGATGGTATGCTATTAACCTGGGCTTCTGTATTCTCAGGTGACGTTTGGAGTAGAAAAGATATGGTACTCTGCTGCTGAACTGACATTGTTTCCTGGTTCCTTGGCTGATCCCGAACAGTCCACAGATCTGGAGCAGCAATTTCTGAGTCTAGAATACACACTGAAACGCCTTCATCCCCATCTCGTTTCCGCGACTTGTGGAAATTGTGAACCTCCAATTCGTCTAATGTTGCATGGGGCATGCGATCTACCACTGCGGCTAAGACATGAAATTCCTGACCAACCTCATGGCTATGAAAGGCTTGGCAGAAAATCTTTGGTATCAATGCCGCATCATCCTTTAACAGCTCTATGTGAGATGGAGTTACGAGAAGTATGACGAGCGGAGGTTTGCCCCGTCGTATCTTCCTCTTCTGTATTGATGCAAGGCCGGTAACTGAAACCTGGTAAGATCAGTCATTAGATAGATTGAGTATACCGATAGCTGCTACTTCTTCAAAACGGTTCACATACAACTGCCGACGACGACTTCGACAAGATTGTCCAACATTGCGGACGCACACGATCCAGACGTGATGAAGCGTCTGTAAAAGTATGGGCATCTCTTTCCTCAGCCAGGCAATATTTTAGGGAATTGAAAAACCAGCGTCTTTGAAGATGCGTTGCTGTATTGGAAGGTTGCTGCCAGAGTCTGGCAACGGAGTACAGGCATCTTGTCTGCCGCCTCGACAGGATCGCAGGCGACACCAGTGTCATTTCAAGGATTCATAGCAACATCTCTCGTTCCTTTGTTGAGCTGGCAATAGCAATTGGTGGTTAGTCAATGATACAACGACCAAACGGATGTTTGGCAGGGTAAGGTAAGGGAGTCCAAGTACTCGCAGCTCTACTCTAATTTTCAGAGTTCCTGCAGGCTGCGAGGTAGCCCCGAAGCCGTTCACGTGACCGATATGTAGATCTTACCTTACAGTAAGTTAAAGTAGTTCTCACCCCCGCTCTGGCGTGAAGAATCAAACAATTATATTCCAAATATTGAAAAATCAAACGCGGATCCCTAATTCATTTATCAAGATACACAAATATAAACACAAGTGGCGGGATCTGTACTCCTTGGCTGCTGTGATACCGCTTAAAGCAAAGCCACCTTTTGAAAACTCATAGTCCCAGTGGCCTTCGTGCTTGTCCCTACAGACTACCTAGGTATCTATACGACCTCTCGGAATCTACATCGCATTATCTACCACTATGTGCTTCGGCTCCAGATCAACGGCTGCGTCAGACAACCTAGAGCCGATGACAAAACCCGTAGTCGTACAGAAGAAGGAGAAGAAACCCAAGCTCTCGCAAGAGGAAAAGGACAAGATCAAGATGGAGAAAGGCTTTGCGGCAATGGCAGCGGGAAACAGCGCTGCAGCACCTCGTAGATGTTGTTGAACCGGAGTTCGCAAACGATATCTGCTGAATGTATTCCTCGCACCATGCTGACGTTTGTCGCAGTGAATTGGCCACGAAAACTTCACGTTCGAGGGTGCTGGTATCGTTCTGAGTCCTCTCTCTACTGCCACTTAGTCGCCCAGCTATTCCATGACATCGAAACGAATCTAGGCTATTGAGGGAGCTTAAACCATAAGATTGCGGATGAGGCATCGCATTTGGGAATCGAGGCAGGTTTGTTGCCTGTCTTGGACACTTGTAATCAGAAGCAATCGTATAATGCAATCTTGAATCTTTCTTTGAATTTCTAGTGAGACATCCTCTAGAGCAGCGCCTGTAGACAAGCAAGGAGCTTTGCACTGCGTTGCGCGTCAAGATTCCAATTGCAAGACCACCTGAGGTTTCTCAGAGCTGGTGTCGGATGGAAGAAAGAAAGAATGTTCATGCACACTTGGACTCTGAGGTTCCGACATGCAAAACGGACCAGCGGGTAAGGTGATCTCTTGCGACGATATCGCCGCTCTCTCGGATATATAGTATCAGCTCGTAGGGACGAAGTAGAAGTAGGTACCGAAGTACTAGGAGGTATCGTCCTATATTCATCCCACTTTCAGATCATCCACTTATGGCCAATGGCCAGTCCCCTGCCTGCGGGATTACCCTGCATCAGCCTGTATGTACCATCCCAAGACGGGGTAACGACCGGCGGAAATGCTAGTCCTCGTAGTACTAGAGATCGCCCGTTGCCGGGGGTTATTGATGAGGCTTGCTTAGCGATTAGCGATGTTGGAGATCTCGGCTTTGTTACTCGTTTGTTGTCCGCATTGTTGTGGGAAAGGATCGCTCCGTGGTTCTTTTTCTTTGATTGCACCGGTGACCTGATCCGTGCATCTCCTGTCCTGGATGGCAGCACATTCAGACCGGCAAGATAGCCGTCTCGAGAACCAATGGATCCTATGAATTCCTCCCGTTATCAACGCGCACGGTCGCACCAAGCAATGCATTTCTGCACAACCAAGAGAGAAGAGCTTAGTAACAACACACCCCATGTACACAGTAGGTACTCATGCCCGCCACGACTCCACAATCGAACTTCGAGGGTGGGCAGTGTATCTGCAATGATAATCTTATACGCAGTATATGTATGTAGGGACGGAGTTGGTAGGGAGGGCAACATGACGGGTCAGGAAATATCTGTTAATCTCTCACCGGCTTTTTCATTAATACCCTAGCAATCGCATGCTATTCAAGATCGATTTAAGTGAAACTGGGTAAATTGGCATTGGAGCGTGAAATTGCGAAAAGCCTTTGATTGGCACTCTCGCTTCGTTGGCTTCACTGGTGCACTACTACGACTAGTCCGGCATTTCCATCAAAGGGCCCCTCTTCTCAAACACTCAACTACACAACCTCAACCTACCTCACCAACACTCTTTTCCTAATCCACCCACTCCACGATCTCCGGATCACTTGGCTCAGTACTGGCAGACATAGCTCTGTCCAGTATTGTCGCCGTCCACTCTTTTATGTTCTGATTTGTTACCCCTTCGTCCCTTTAGCACGTCCTCTCTTTCACACGTAAGTACCTTACAAGTACCTGGTATCCTCTTCAAGGCACTACCACAACTCGCAACAATCGCACATGAAGAGCTTATTTCACCCTCTAGACGACATTCGAAACATTCTAGTAGTTCTTGCCATCTAGGAGCTTGCCATCTCTGTCCAGATCTCTCGAGTCCGTCGGTGATCTCGAACAACCACCGCTCGCATATCAAATCCGACCTACACGTTTTGGACTCTTAAGGCCACGCCTATGCATGCGGTAATTCCTTGAGACGGAGCATAGTTTCTACACTCGGAAGATCACACAACCTACTATCCCTCACAGACCCAGATATCGAAGGGAGCATGGCGGAGGTCTTCCAGCCACAGCAGCCATTCATGGCAATGCCTATGGGTCACAAGTCGATCCAACCGGAGTCTGATGTGTTGATACCTAGATCTTCTACACTTGCCCCACCAGAGCCCAATCCGCCGTTTATGTTTCCGATGCAGCCTGAGAGGAGCGACACTCCAAATTCCCACACTAGAGCAGCCTCAACTATGGATCTGTCTGGTGGTAAACGCTCTGCAAACCGTTCTAGACCTCAGCGATTGTCGCTCAGCCATAGCCCAGCAAATGTCCTGCCAGCTTTCGACTTCAACCCCTCAGCGTCCAGCGGATCTGCAACCACGCCAGAAAGCCCTACACCTTCTCCAACAAGGAGTAGACCAGTCCCTACACATTCTGGTGGACACCGTAGAAACGGGAGCGAGTTCATTGGTGGAGATAGTAAGGCTGGTGGGCAGGGACTCATGAGCACAAGCCCAACAAAAGGCGACGGGGCACTGCCAACACCCCAACCTTCGCGCGCAGGGCCTCCTAATAGCAGACGTGGTCATGCACATCGCCGCTCTGGCGCGGTTTCCAGCCACGATCTTTCGATGATCTTGAAGCCCACAGGTGATCGTAGGAGCAGCTGCAGTGCGCCGACAACACCGTCCGATCCTATTAAGCAAAGAAGCTTCCTTCCCAATCTCGACAGGTCCATCTCTCAACCTTCACTTGTAGCGCAAGAATTAGAGACACCAACGAAACTTCCGAGTGTTACATCCATGGAGGATCAAACCCGTCATGTTGGTTTTGCCGACACAGTCGAATACATTCCTCGTCCGCTGTCAACGATATCTTCAGAAACCTCTAGCAGCCTGTCGACTGCCCGTGCCAATCACTCTGTCACAGGCAGTATCACATCCATTGTAAGCGCTGGTACGTCAAGTCCACCGACTGTCAATATTGGAAGGTCACTGTTCGACACATCACCAGAGCATGATATGTCAAGGCCAAGACCAAAGACTGCAGGCCCAGTCATGCATGGCTTTCAGCAAGATTTCATGTCCAACGAGGGCGTAGCGGCGTCAATGCGTCCTTCGTCGGCCTCTTCAAAAAAAGACACGCCCATCGACTTAGTGGTTCCAAGTCCGTTACCGGATTGGAAATTCCCAACTATCAATAGCCACCGTCCCGATGAGCTATCTTCAGAGACCATAGCTTTTCCAGCAAATGCCCCAATGGATCCGCGTCCTCTTCCGCTTGATATTCTCGTTGCTCAGCGTCCACGGCGACGCTCAGTAAATGCGCCGAACTTGTCGGCCAGTCGACCAAGAACTTCACCTGAACCCAAGATAGCTAAGAGACAGCGGAAGGTCAAATCATGGGCAGGCTCCATCTTGTCACGCAAGGCAAGATTGCGGGAGCCCAAAGGAAAAATGGGTAGCAACCGGCCTCAAGTATCTCCAAAAGAGATCGCGCTAGAGTCCGAATTCTCTCTAGAGAATGTCAATTTCGACGAGGATACGACGTGCGTGATTAAGACTCCCAGTCTTGAGGGCCCAAACCCACCGAAAATACAGACCGACTACTCCGCCTGGAAGCCTCGGGAGTCAAGTCCATCACCAGATTCTGATTCTATTCAGATGCTTGACCTCGATGCTGCCTTAGGCCCTTGCAGTACGCCAACCCTAGGCTCGGATCCTGATGATCCTATGGCTGGGGGCTTTTCGGTGGCAAGACGTCGTATGCACAGCAGCGGGAATACCGGGGGATTTACGGGCCCAGGAATGCATTACCACCGTCGCGCTGAGAGTGCTCCAGAGATGGCGCCGATCGATTACCACACGTTCGGGTTTCCCCGTCTAGGAAGCAATCCTGCTATGGCTGATGTTTTTGAGGAAGACGAGGATGAGGACGAGGATTTTATAGCACAAGATCAAGCAAGGACCAAACCTAGTAGCCAAGACAAAGTGCAAGAAGATGAAGGAGTTTTGGGTTTGGGTGTGAAGATCGTTGACGCTGACGACACGCAAGATATACCTATGCAACGAAGTATAAGGCGAGGAGCCAAAATTCCTGGCCAAAGCAACAGCCGTCCTGCATTCAGACAAGAGCATTCTGCCGACTCTTTAAGCTCAGTGGGGATACCCGAGGAGACGAATCCTGTTCAGATCGTGGGGGCAGAAGAAGAGCCTCGATTTTCCGTGGTTACGAAATCCTCCGACGAGTCGACAATCACGCCTACACTCTCCCACGATCCTTTCGCTAATCGCCCTGTTTCTGCACCCATTGATTTTGCATTGCCCAAACTGAACCTGCCGCTTGCAACTTCTGAAACATATTCCTCCGCCGTCTCGTCCCCCGACTTCAGCAGATCTTCGTTTGACGTCCCTCGCCTCCACACTGCTCACTCCTCCATCACAGATAGGGCTACCCTAAGTTCGTCCCGAGCTGGCGATCATGGGATTGGTGCTCAGGCTTCGGTTGAGGATGTACCGTCCCTCACAAGTAGTGCCTCAACTATGATGAGTGGCCAACCTCATCGTGTCTCCGGCAGTGCCTACGCCCGCTCCTCCGCAGAACGATCTTCATCATCATCAGCTGCTGTCTCTTCGCGATCACGCCCCGCTACTGCCTATAAGCGATCTAGCCTTGCAAGTCTTTCGAGGCTCGTGGGGAGCTCTTACGGCGAGAAGAGTAAGCTGTCAATCGAGGATCGTGTGCCAGCAGATAGCGCAGAGAAGAAAGAGAAGAAAAAGGGCAACCGCATCAGCCGATTGATGCGTTTCTGGAAACCGAAAGAGAAACTGCCCTCGTCATGAGTGCAGGCCGCCGCGTTGAGCGACAAAATATATTCTTCAGTCATTCCGATGACCTTCTTTAGGGACCTTTAGTGCGGAATCACCATTAGCAGGCGTTTTTGATCATATCTTTGGGGGTTGCATAACGAGCTATGTTCGCTTCACAGCTAGGAAATAGTAGGAGACATTGGGAACATTCTTTTGCAAAAGGCAAACGAACGGTTGCATTGGGCCTTTGCTGGAGGACGAGCTTTGAAAACCAAAAACATCTTCAGAGCAGTTTTGTTCTACGAACAAATTCACTTCTAGGACAGGAAATGTTGTGGAACATCCGGGTATCTTTGAAGGTGGCGGCTGGATGAGCTTCAAAAGCATATTTGCTCCTGGCGATGGAGGATCGATGTTGAGCATATATGGCGGGCACAGTTCCACTCACTTTGTGCTAGCAAATCTCTTCCCTTCTCGCGAACGGCATAGTGTTTTAGCAGGACGAGATCTTTAGCATAGCATCATATAGCCAAATTCACCTTCTTCATGATTTTGGTACAATCTACGGAGCCAGTGATATGCACCAAGAGCAACTTTGCTAAAACGATAGTTATGTCTATCTTGGACTAACTTCCAGCATCTACGACAATTTCTAGGAACTGCAGAGGTCCGGACTGAAACAGTCATTGTTGAAGCTTGACCCATCCGTTCCGCTGTAAGTTCGTTTTTCGAGCATGGGATAGTATCTAGTTCAGCAAGCATAACTGACATTAGGTGGTGGTTTTCGTCAGCATCACTTCAACGAAGCAGTCTGTCTTCGACATTGTATCAGTGTTGCAGTAGCTCAAGTCTAACGATATTCTAGAAAACAGCATGCTGCAAAATCCATCACTATCACTTCCTGTGCCCTTGGCTTTCGACATCACGGTGCATGAGAGACCAGAGACGCACCTGCATGACAACGTGCCACTGACATGCATCTTGCATTGAGCGCATCCACTTTGCATTCTTCATGTAGCTAGCAAACAAGAACAACCGACAAAGAGACGTCAGCAACTCAGCATTGATATCTTTTCGAGTTCGAGTTCGAGAGCAAGAGATTGATTGATTGACCCAGCCGTCAATGCGGTGCTTGCCTCGGCTCTCAATTAGTTCTAAAATTCGTCGCGAGCGTCCCCGAACTTCTGAACTGCGTCAAATCCTGGCCTCAGAAATTTGCCATTGTCAGTCCGTTGACTTTCTCTGCCGTCTTTCGACATAATAACGGGCGGGTATGCCCCTACAATGCGCCGGTGACTGTTTTCCTCCCTCAGCGGCTTGGTCACTGGACATGTGAGGTCTCTTATTAAGGGCCTCAGGATCTCGCTAAGGTTGGTGGTGGTGAACGACAGGCCAGGAGGTCTCCTCCGGATTTAATCCAACATCCGGAGCATACAGTACTCATCCAAATGGAAGTCCCGGATGGGCCGGCCTCCCAAGCAGGCCCCGGGGAATCACTCACCAAAATTCATTTGAGCACGAATACCAAGACCATTGATGAGTCCCTAAGTAGCCAGACAATGGCTGCAGAGCCGCGACGGCTATCCTCCATGGGCAGCGCTTTGCTTCGAGACTACACTATACATCTAGACCCATTGAACACGAACGGAGCTTCACATGTGGATGAGGAACTCAAAGAGGCTATGATGACCTTCTCAAGTGCATCTACCCAGGTCAACAACTCGCCGCAGGAGATGGTAGTGTCTTTGCCCTCCTCCCCAGCATTTCCACATAAAGTTCCAACAGCTTTCCTCGGCCACCGCAAAAATACACTCTCTTCAGACTCGACTTCGCACCAGACTATTGTGAAAGCCATAGCTTCTCGGCCGACAACAGCTAGCAAGAATCCTCATGTATCACTAGCCGCCTGTTTATCGAACCGATTGCACGCCTCAGCTGAGTCTATTGACCAAAATTCCCGGCCCAGAACTGCTACGCCGCAGCGAAAGCCATCCAGTACCTTCATGGATCTCAGCACTGTCTCAAAGAACCTTTCCATAACTCGCTTCACTTCTTTGCAATCACCTTGCTTTTTCCACCAGCGCTTTGATGACGCTATCAACATCGACCGTGTTCTTGAAGAGATTGCTGCGGAGGACGATGGGATATCCCCTTGCCGCCTCATGGAAACCGCAACTAGCGTTCGAGAAATCTCGAAGCAGCTTCAGCGTCGACCCATAAAGCGTGCCGTTCGTACGATCATGATAGTAACCAAGGCCCGCGACAACAAGCTCGTACATCTTACGCGGGAGCTGGCGGAGTGGCTCCTCGAAACCCCCCGTTACAACTCAGATCTGGGTGTGACAGTCTACGTAGACGCTAAGCTCCGCAATTCCAAGCGATTCAATGCTGCGTCTCTTGTAGCGTCAAATCATCGCTATGAACCTATGCTCAAGTACTGGACCCCAGACCTCTGCTGGACCTCCCCACAGCAATTTGACCTCGTACTCACACTCGGAGGTGACGGCACAGTCCTCTACACCTCCTGGCTCTTTCAGCGCATCGTACCCCCAATCCTCTCCTTCTCCCTCGGCTCTCTCGGCTTTCTCACAAATTTTTCCTTCGCTTCCTACAAACCCCACCTCGACCGCATCATGGGAGACGCTGGGATGCGCGTCAATTTGCGTATGCGCTTCACTTGTACCGTTTATCGCGCCTCTCATCATCTGCCACATTCCAAAGACCAAAAAGCACCCGCACTCGTCGAAGGCGAACAGTTCGAAGTCCTCAACGAGCTTGTCATCGACCGCGGGCCCTCGCCCTACGTCTCTAACCTCGAGCTTTATGGCGACAACGAGTTGCTCACAGTCGTTCAAGCAGACGGCTGCATCATTTCGACCCCCACAGGCTCAACCGCTTACTCTCTGTCTGCTGGCGGTCCGCTTACGCACCCTTCCATCCCTGGCATCCTGCTCACGCCCATCTGCCCGCACACCCTAAGCTTCAGACCCATGGTCCTTAGCGACACGCTGCTTCTCAAAGTCTGTGTCCCGCGCAGTAGCCGCAGTACCGCCTACGCGAGCTTTGATGGTAAAGGACGTGTGGAACTAAAGAGAGGGGATTGTGTACAAGTTGAAGCTGGGCGGTATCCATTTCCCACCGTTGTTGGAGAAGGCGGAACGGGCGGGGAGTGGTTTGAAAGCGTGAGAAGGGCGCTGCGGTGGAACAATCGGGGCGCGGTGCAGAAGGGGTTTGGAGGATCTGAGCGCACAGTTTCAAAATTACCCAGCGAAGACGTGAAAGAGGAAGGAGAGGAATACGATTATCAGGACGAGGAAGGCGAGGAGGAAGAGTGGGATATTGTCGCTGATCCTATTGAGGCGAGCGGAGCTCCCTCAGTGGCGGATAGTGGCATTGGGGTGAGTGAAGGTAGCAGCAGTGCTAGTCCAAGCCCGTTGAGAAGGCAGAGGAGCTCCTTCTTGGGAGGGTCCGTTGGAGAATGACGAAAGATCACGATTTTTACGAATATGCATGTATACCAGCATGGAATGGGCAGGGATAGATGTTACACGACTGGATTATATCGGTTTGGATGATGGCAGGTTAGACTTTGATAGTCATGTTTGATGAAGTTTAGATGGTTAGAGTTGACGAAGCTCGGTGTGTCAATGACTTTCTTTCTATCTAATCTGTGTTGATGAAAAGGTTCAATGGCTTGAGCTTCCAGGTTTTCTGGCTAGCTCTGATCATGATCGTCGCCGTGCGAATTTGGGGAGACCTTGGCGGAATCCTTGCCCAGCCGAAGCTCGGACACCTCAGCCCTTCGCGTTTCATAGGTCGTATCTTCCAAACATAGAGTTCGGAGTGCTGGAGAGCGTCTTATGGAGGCCATATAAACGCTTAGCTGCAAGCTCAGACCAGTCGGTCCGTACGCTGGTCCGTAGCGCAGCCAAAGTCAATCTGTATTTGTTTCGAGACATGTACATCTCGTTCGGCGTCTCAACCTAGACTCTCCTTCCACCTTTGCTCCCTCGCCACCTTCTCTCGGATAGTATCCCTCAAGGTATCCTCCAGCGTTCTCCTCTCCTCTGAGTCTATATTCATATTCTCATCCTCATCCTCATCATTTTCATTATCATTATCATCGTCGTTCTTATCACCTCTGCAAATCTGCTTGGCCTTGTGCACCACCGCCTCCCAGATATCGATATCAAACTCACCCTCGCTCTCCACAACAAGCAAGTCTCCGTGTGAAGAGAAAGCAAGCACATGGACAGACTCTGCTTCTCGCAACTGTTGGATCGAGGGATCTTGGACCAGCTGGCTAGAGGAATCCACGGCTATAAACGTAGATGTCAAAGTTCTTGATAGAGGTATTGAGGTAGACAGGAGCGCGAGCATTGAAGCTTGTAAGAGAGCGGGAAGGATGGGTAAGTTCTGCGGCATCGCCATTAGTCCCCGAACCTACTCTCCATCAGGACAACAAGACATACAGAATCCGCCTGTGCCAGACCCCCCAGCACATCCTCCTCCCTTGGTGTCGCAACAACCTGTAGCGTAACCTGCACCAAAGTCCTCGGATGCGCGTCCACCAAGATTGCGTTCCTCAGGGTCTTCTTCACAATATCCTCGAGCCATCTCTCCCTTATGCCTACACGAAACCGAAGTATGAGCCCCAATCATCCTAATCATTATAGGCAGAGTATATTCTGAGTTTACCTCCTGCGCCATAGGCAGGCCGTACCACTACATCAATGGTAGCTTGTTCGGGCTGTTCATCCTTGCGCTGGACCTCGATGGGGCCGTTGATGCCGCAGGCGATGGAGTAGCCGGCGTGGGAGTAGGTTGCGGAGCCGTCGGCGCGGGGGAGGGGGCCGAGGAGAGTGGTTGTTAGGGAGGGTGCCATTCTACGAAGTTAGTGTAGAACAGACTGGCCCTGGCACCGACAAAACTCACCTCAAGGATTGGGAGATTTCGTTCAGCATTGCCTCAGTTCTCAGACGTGCCAACATCGCTAAGCCCCTTCGGGTTAGCGCCCTGCTGACTTCGCAGCATACGGGCGGCACGTCTGAGTGCAATTAAGATAGGTTGATCTGCGTTAACTTGGTGACAGCCCGCACAACTTGCCTCGTTAACTTTTGCAAGTCACAACATTCTTGTTTGCGACGCGATCATCAATGCACAACATGTAAATCATAATGTATGTGAACTTGCGATAGTACTTTCACATATGCTCTATCTGATGCGCCTAATTTAAGTATCAATAAAATTCTGCGAGATCGATAAGTTGCGTCGTCGCATCATCGAGTCGACTGCGTGCGATAATCCGAGTAGTCGGACAGCGCGATCAAGAATATGCTAGCTTCGGTTTTTTGCTCTCGTCGTCAGATATCTCATGATCATATCATCGACTGAACTTAGTTGAACTTGTATCGTGTTGTGTGATGAAGGTTTGATTCGAACGTTCTTTTTGATGATCGAGAAAGCGCGCTAAGTCGTTTCGGTAGAAAGTTTGATAGAGAGTTTGATAGAGAATTATAAAGGATGCTTTCTGTTGAGCTAATTAGCATGTGCTATGAAGCATATATGAAACATACTATGAAGTAGGTCATAAAGCGAATGACGCTTATTTGAACATGTCACATGAAGCATGTTTTGAAGCAATTTTGAAGCATGTTTTGAAGCGAGTAGAGTGGTAAGTAGACGATCGAGTCGATAGCTGAGTTGGTAGCTGAAAATGTAGGTAGGCGAGTAGGTAGGATGGTGAGTAGAATGGTGAGTAGAATGGTGAGTAGGATGGTGAGTAGAGTGGTGAGTAGAATGGTGAGTAGAATGGTAAGTAGGATGGTGAGTAGGGTGGTGAGTAGGATGGTGAGTAGGGTGGTAAGTAGAATGGTGAGTAGGGTGGTAAGTAGGATGGTGAGTAGAGTAGAATGATGAGTAGAGTGGTGACTGGTGAGTAGAATGATGAGTAGAATGGTGAGTAGAGTGGTGAGTAGGTAGATAAACAGAGCGAAATTAATTCAATAATACGCTCATACTTTACCGCATCAGGTAAGGCGACCGGCAAAGTTCGGTATTATTTCAGAGTTAACGCAGATCAACCTATCTTACAGAGGTTTGCACGGGCTTACAGTTGGTGGGGGGTTGGAAAAGTTGAGCCAGGGCCGGAACTTTTTTTTTTTGATGCCGGCCCCGGCTCAACTTTCTGCATATGCTAACCATGAGTTCAAAATTATTCCAACCCCGACTCAGCTTTCTGCATATGCTAATCATGAGCTCAAGAATTAATATTATTTTGCTAAAGTAGTTAGAAGATAAACAGCTTGAGCGAAGTATTGAAGCCGTGCATATGCACAGCTTGAGCGAAACATCACATATATCATGAATCTACTTTGCAGCAAGACGAGCGAAGATTCTTCTACATATGCTTAGCATATGCAAAAAACATGCAAAATCATGAACTCAACTTCTCATTAACAAGCTATCGCTTACGTTATTCTCATCAGATCATTCTCGTGCATTTTCTTCTTCATTCTCATCGTTCTGCTCGTGATTTGCACTATCACTTTTCTCATCGTCTTCAACATTTGCGTTGAGAGAATCTTGAGCGAGCTGAGTTTCTTCTTAGTATATGCGCAGCATATGCAAAGTGTGACACTCAAATCATTTAGTCAACTCGTTATCTCATTCGCTCGATTTTGAGCGTTGATGCTTTCGTCGTTCATTGATGTTTCTTTATGCTCAGTTGATGCTGCGCATATGCACAGACGAGGCTTTGATAATCAGATGTGAATTTTTTTGTGATCTCGCTTAATGCTCTTGACATATGCTTCGCATAGGGCCTGAGACTTTTCCAACCCGACGTCAGGTCTTGGATGTGCGAGGCATATGCCATTTTTAAAGTTCAACCCGACGTCAAGAATTTTTTCCGACCCCGGCTCAACTTTTCCAACCCCCCGGCCAGCTGTACCCCCGGTTTGGACTCAGACGTGCCGCCCGTATGCTGCGAAGTCAGCAGGGCGCTAACCCGAAGGGGCTTAGCGACGTTGGCACGTCTGAGAACTGAGGCAAGTTCAGCAATTCAAACGTCAAGCAATGACTAAGCATATCACAGCCGAATTGTCGGGCTCTTTGCGGCAAATCCTTCCCTCTTCCGAATCCTTGGCTCTCGAACGTCCTCTTCTATCTTTCACCCAGATGTCTTCCATATAGCGTCATTGCTTGAGCTTGAAGTTTCATCTCTAGAAATTCATCCACTTTGCCACACGATGCCTTCAGCGGTACCCGCCATTCCCCGCCTGACTGCGCGTGCAAGACCGCCTCCTCCTACGTCTCTACCAGTACCTGAGACCCCTCCACTGCCTCCTCCTTCCAACTCGATAACTCAAAGTTTCGCTGGACCGACTCGGCGGATCTTATCCCCAAAGGATCTTGAGCTCTTCCAAGCCTCCCCAACCTATTCTCTCATCCTCGCCTTCGTGTTCTCGCTCTCCGAAGCCGCCGCCGGCAAGAAGATCTCCTCCGTATCTACTACTGATAAGGTAGTCCTTGACATAATCTTCATACTCGACTCGATCGACGAGACCATCAAGTCATGTCCACCTACCGACCAAGGTGGCTCCCGCTTCGGCAACCCCGCCTTTCGACCTTTCCTTGACTCCATTACGAACAATAGCCAGGCCTGGCACACATCGCTCGGCCTCACATCAACTGCTTCCATATCGGAAGTCTCGACATACCTTCACCATTCTTTTGGCAACCGAGCCCGTATAGATTACGGTTCCGGCCACGAACTAAACTTTATAACATGGCTTCTTTGTCTCAACCGGCTTTCTCTACTCCCCAAATCTACATTTCCAGTGGTCACACTGCTCATAATCCCTCGATATATCAAGTTACTCCGCAAACTGCAGAGCACATACTACCTGGAGCCCGCCGGGTCTCATGGCGTTTGGGGCCTCGACGACTACCACTTTCTACCCTTTCTCTTTGGAGCCTCCCAATTACTTCATCACCCATACATCCGGCCTTTGAGCATTCACAACGAGCTTGTCCTTGAAGAAGAGGGGGATGAATACCTATATTTAGACATGGTTCGCTTCACAATGGCATCAAAGACCGTTAAGGGTTTGAAATGGACACAACCAATGCTAGACGACATATCTGGTGCCAAAACTTGGAAAAAGGTTGAACAAGGGATGCGGAGGATGTTTGTCAAGGAAGTGCTAGGGAAGCTGCCCGTAATGCAACATTTCCTATTTGGGAGTCTCGTTCCGGCTGTGGAGGGAATGAGCACAGAGCAGGATGCGGGAGTAGTGGCGGAGAGCGATGAGAAAGAGGGAGGGGAGGTTGCGGTGGAGCATGACGGGGTGAAGCATGTACATCGAGACAATGCGTGGGGAGATTGCTGTGGGATCAAGATACCGAGTACGGTTGCGGCGGCGCAGGAAGAAATGAAACATGGTGCTAGAGGGGAATTGAGAAGGGTACCGTTTGACTAGGTAGCAATATGATACCAAATCCAAAGCTTTCCAGAAACCGAACACCCATACAAACTACCCCAAACCCCTTAACTCCACGCTCTCCCCCAAACATTGACAGCCCTCTTCCCTCTCCCTCCCCACCCCATTTATCCCTCCCACCTCTTCTCTCCACACCAAAACCGCACCAGACCCTCGGCCCCCACCCGATCCCCCTCCCTCAATAACCCCGCCACATCCACATTCAGCGGGCTATCCACCTCCGGATACGCCAGCAGCTGGTATATCGCCTCCAATGTCTTGGCCAAGGTATACGCGGGCGTCCACGACGTTTTCAGAAGATCGAGGCAGATTTCGCCAGTGCGGAAATGTACGTTTGGGTGGCAGATAGGAGTAGTGAAGGTGATGGTTGGGGGGTTGAGGGGGTAGGTGGGGGGGAGGGTGAGGGCGAGGTGCCAGAGGCCGGCTGGTTGAGAGAAGAGGGGTGGGTCAGCTTGAATTCTGGGGGCCAGGATGGTTTTTGAGGGGGAAGAAGGGAGGGGCAGAATACCTTCGTAGGCGGTACCGGGGACGCCTTTCATGACGGCTTCCCAGCTGAGGATCTGTGATTCGGAAATTGGGCGGAGGAAGAGGAGGAAGGGGGCGGGGTCTTGGGTTTGGGCTTTGAGTTCGTGGAGGAGGCGCTTTGTGGATGGCGGGGTAGGGGAGCGGCAGGAGGGGGCCATTTTGGGGGTTGTGTGCAGTGGTTCGCAGGTAGGGTTCTTGGAGGTAGGGGTGTTGGGAGGAGTTAGCTGGGAAGAGTGGTAGTGGTTTAGGTCTGATGACGATCAGCGGGAGCGGCCGAGGTCCCAGAAAGCTGGAAGCTGGGGAAGCGGAGCGGAAGCGAGGGTGGGGCTAACTTTGTTAAGGTACTCTAACTTTTACGCTTTCTCGAGGTTGGATTGACGTTTTTTAGCAGTATGATCTGGAGAGTCTAAATGAACATTAAAGGTGGACTTTCCTGAATGATTCGACATCAGAATAATCACGATTGTAACTGCTTTAAAAACCCACCATGGCCCCGCCCAGCGGCAACAGACGGCCAAGCCCAGGAGTCAAACCTTTGAAATCAACAAACCCGGGAAAGAAAACCAAGCCACGGAACCAGATATCAAAAACCAGTCAACCAAAATCACACGACCGTTCTCACCCCGAAGACGTATCGAACCCCTCGAGTGTGCTTCCACTCGACCTGCAGCAGCTTGTACTCAATATCTTCAGAGACACGTTCGCCTCTCGCTTTAACGATACTCTGCCATCTTCGATTCAGGCAATCAAGAAATGCCTCTACAATCGAGATTTTGCCAATGCGTTCGGGAAAGAGGAGTATCTCGAGGCGTATGCCATGAGATGGAGTCCTAGCAGAGCGCTGGCCTATATGGATATCTTCTGCAGTCTTCCTGATCTCCGCAGTAACCTGACTTCAAGCTCGCGTGGAAGAAGCAGAGAAAATCAGCGATCTCTAGACTCTCCTGAGCAAGGGGAAGGTCTTGATTTTAAAGCATCGACACATCCAAAAGGGGCTACTAAAATTCTATGCCTCGGAGGAGGTGCAGGAGCCGAAGTCGCCGCCTTAGCAGGATACCTACGCTACCTGAACGCCCAGCAACCTGAGCGAGGAAGATCACCCCCAGTAGAGAATAAACCTCTAACCCGCTTCGGTATCACAGCAGTCGACATCGCAGACTGGTCCGCCATCCTGCACAACCTCTCCTCCACCATCACCATCCCTCCATCCATTTCCCAATACGCATCCCCCGCTGCCAAAGCCAGCAGTATCCCCCTAGTCTCTCCAGACTCGTACTCTGTGCAATTCTTAATGCACGATCTCCTCAACATGGAAGTCGACAAACTCGCGCCCCTGCTCAAAGACACCTCACTCGTAACCCTAATGTTCATCCTAAATGAACTCTACACCACATCCATGCCCTCAACCACCACCCTCCTTCTCTCTCTAACCTTCCTGCTCGCTCCCGGCTCACTTCTCCTTGTCGTAGACAGCCCCGGAAGCTACTCGACCGTTTCCGTCGGCAATGATCAGAAAGCAGAGAAGAAGTATCCCATGCAATGGCTGCTCGATCATACGCTACTAGAATCATCCGCGCTTGGCAGCAGTAAAAACAGTACGCAAGAGCGGCAGTGGGAAAAACTGGATTCGTGTGGGTCGAGATGGTTTAGGTTGGGCGAGGGGTTGAGGTATGGGCTGGATTTGGAGGATATGAGATATCAGGTTCATTTGTATCGAAAAGTGTGAACAATCGATCAGCGAATCTATGTTAACACCGCTACGAGTACTTGTAGATGATGGGGAGCCGGAGAAGAAATATTCGATGCAGTGGCTGCTGGAGGCAGCCGGGATGGGGAGGAGCAGGAATGGCGGTGCAGGGGGAGAAGGCTATGTGGTGTCTTGATTTGGAGGATGGAAGGTGGAGGTAGAGGGGAAAATTGTATCGGCGCATGCAGATCAAGTCTCGTCAAGGCTGTAAGACAATTCCGAGAAACAGAATCCGTCCACGACTAAAAGTCCATCCATTTTCTGAGCAAGATGCTGCCCTACCGTTCGTGTGAGGAAGAAACCCAAGCTCGTCGCCAAGTCTATGATACGCGAATATATCTCTTAAATGTGGCAATCTTCCATCGCCGGTGTACTACTCTTCAACAACCTCTCCATAGGACCAAGATCGCGAGCCTTTCCTGGTCCTCTATCCATGCGGAAAGGTCCATCGAATCTAGGCATTCAAAATCTCATACTCCTTCCAGTTTTGATAACGTTAAGTCTATGGTAAATCGAAACATTCAAAGAAGCATTCCCAGATGGTAGATCCTCATGACCCCCCCTATCCACTAGCATAGCTCCGCTTATTTGACACAATCATGAGAAAGGGGGGCGTAGACCCTATATCAGCGTGCGCTGGAGCTGTGGGATTTCCGACAGAAGTCACCCTTTTCTTGAAAGACAATAAAAAGGGGTGTGCGGCCGCTGTGTTGGTGGCATTTTCCTTGGCTTTCTTCCAAGGGAGAGTTATTTTCGGAGGATACCAGTCAGAGGCCGAGGAAGTTATACGGAGGTCTTAGGTCAGAGCGATCTGCATGGATGCAGCGGTTGTCGAAGGATCGGACTTGCTGTCAGGGCTTCGTAGACGTTTATAGTTTTGGGAGAAATCTATGACGCTTCAATCCTAGGCCCTTGATGGAAATGCTGCGGTTGAGTGGAATGCTGAGCGAGCAAAGCGAGTGTCATGTGTTGGGTTTGACCGTAACGAAAGGTTGTGCAAGCGCCGTCAAGGGGAAGTGGAACAAAATATCGATGTGATGGTGCTTTGATATCATGTGTTCCTTTCCGGTATTATCAAGTCCTTGTGGTTGGTTAAGATCCTTTGGCGGATACCTTTCCATTTCACCATGACTCAGTCTGGTGGTGGCCAAGGGAAACGCTTCTCTCTCGGGGATGGTTTCCTCAGCAACTCGACTGGCAAATGGCAGTCAGCAATAAACGAACCGAAGTTAACAGTCTGCTGAACTCAAAAAGAATATTCTTTAAAGCGCAATGCCGATCGAACCTTGAATATCTTTTACAGACTGGTCAACATCCAGGTGAGCTGAATTTAATAAATTGCCCGTTGACACGTGTTTGTTGAATTGGAGAACTCTACCGTCTCCATCGGTTGGACGTTGTGGCAACTTCTTTTCCACTGCCTGGGCTAGGCTCATTTTTTGCCACAGTATTCCCTGCTCTCTTGGTCCCTTCAGTCTTCGTCGCTCCATCGCCTTATGACACTCCATACAGAGGATTCCGAGCGATGTCCGTCGATGTTTCAGGTTACGAATAACTTCCTGGCATTTATGGCAACGAAAGCATGGCTCGCAATCAGTGACTATAGCTAGCGCCTTAATGACGTTCTCGCAAACACTGCTGTGGTATATACTACAGTTATGACAGTTGAACGCGCCATCAGGGAGTAAAAAGACGGTTGAATCAGTGCCACAAAGGTTACCGCAGGACGTGCAGCGATAACAACCTGCATGCCAATAACCTGTTGCTGGAAGCAATTCAGCACATCAAAAGGGCCAAAAAATTCAGCTCGATGGAACCTACATAGTTTAATTAAAACCCCATTACCAATCACCTAGAACATGATATGTTAGTAATGAGGGCCAAATTTGGGATGTCGCAGTTGATAGGTGTCAGAATGGCTTAGACTTTTACCTTGTTACAACGTTCGCATACTGCTAAAGCGTTACCAAGCTCATTGAGAGAATAAGAGGTTGAGATAGACAATCTGCTCTTTACTGCGACTTTTTCGCTGGCGACCGCGCCAGATAATTCTAACAGAGGATCTTCCACTTTGCTTGAGCTTGAAGAATAAAGGGGGTGGCCAATATGTCCATCTCCAGGTTCGTAATATGAAGATTTCCATATCTCTTGTCCCGATACTGGTAGTGAGATAACCGATAAGCAAGAGATGTCTGCAAGACTCAAGCCCGAGAGGAGTGACCATCCAACGGAACGGCCAAGAGATGATGAAACCGAAGATTCCGCATCTCTTATAAGGGCTCGTCGGTATACTCGGGATCTCTGCAAGTCTTGTTCAAAAGCGAATCCAAAAGCTGTCGTCTGCCTAAGCTCTGAATCCAACAAATTCCCATCATCAGGCCTGCAAGGCCTGATTGTCGAGGCGTCATCATCGTTATAACCTCTTCCGCATGTTATAGCAGTGGACCCTGAGCTTGCAGTATCAGATTGGATTCGAATACTTGCTAGCCGTTGGGACATCTCTTCGTTGCTTTCTAGCACTTGATTGACTAGCATATTAAGGCTCTCAATCGAAGCCTGAGCCTCCTCAATAGTGCTACTAAGTAGTCCAGCCTATCAGTAGGCCGGAATCGTATTGCAAGATATCTTGACGAATACTTACCATGTTAGTGTCGTAAGCATGAGAGTCAATGACAATTTCGAGGCATGGAGGCGTGTCAAAAGTTTGGTAATGGCCGCCTCCTTCGACGTGAATCTTAATCTTATCGTTGCTGGCAATATTGGCAGGTTTAGTTTCAACTTCTCAATGGTCTCTTCAAGCTCCGAGAAGATCAAAACGCAGTTTGTAAGAGTGACTGCAATCTGATCCACCATGAGAAGCGATTTTCGAGTTCTTGAGATTGCCACTGCGCCTGATAGAAAAGCTTGTAATTGGCCCAAGCATGAAGCTATATCTGAAACCTCGATAAGTAGGTTTGCTACCAGTTGAGGTGTATGTTTCACGGTTGCGACAATCGCTTTAAGAATAGTGGTTATAGTTGCTGCGGCTCCAAGTAGTCCGACGATCGATGCAGCAGCTGACAATGGGTCCATGATGTCGAATCTCGAAATCTTCTGATCCAATGTGAAGAGTTGCGGATAATTTACCAGAGACTTCTATGCCCAACAATTCAGGGAAATACTTTGGAAATGGTCCTTTAAACACAGAGATCCAGAAGTGGCCTTGCATTCACAAGGCTGAGTTGTGGCAGTGGCAGTGGCCGAACAGGATTACCTGCACCGAACTACCTAGCCTTTCAGCCCTGCATATCTGTTGCAAGCGAACCATGGATTTCCGCCCCTATTGGTCGAAACCCCCATTCGTCTCGTGGACATACTGTGCGAACCTTGGGGCATGCATCCATAGATCAATGGACCTATTGACGGATCAGATACTAGGTATCATGGATATCTGATCATACCTTATCTTAGGCTTAATCATAATTTCCAGACTTAATTTACAATCAAACGTCGTGAACAAATCAAGGATGAGTTAAAAATCGAACAGCGAGATGATCAGTTATCTCGCCATACAATCAAAAAACAAAGTATGAATTTCAACTGAATGCTTGTCATTCACAGATGACCCATATGACCTATGGATGCAGGTTTGCAGGTGTGGATAAGCTGTTCACGAGACGGATGAGGTTCTTGGCCAATAGGGATCCCTATTCATGGAGATCCATTCCAACGATGGAAAATTACCTTGAGCGGATAAGAAAAACCGCACTATCTTACTACTGATTAGCGATATGCCAGAAGATTTGGATATAGTTGTCTATAGTGTATAATTACTCTTAAGAGACTCGATAGCGACGTATACAATATTAGCAGAACTAACTTGCGAATGAAGTACGCTTCAGCGCTGTCAATGATTCCCTAGTTGTTGCTGAGACGCGGGGCTATGTTGGCATGAAGTAGTGAGATATCAGAAAGTAAACAGAGACTTCCAAGGTGAAATAGAGACGTATTGAGAGAATCCCGGCTTCTAACAGTAACAATACCGAAGATAGTGTAAAAGTTGTGAGTTTCTAGTATCAGCTATGATCACTTTAGGTTATATCATACCTCGAAGAGCACCACCCTCCCTTCTATAGAGGTGAATACGTAGATAAAGCTTATTGGTATCTTTGCGCACTCTCCGTGCTTCCCCAGATAACCGAGTTGCCAAGTCCACTTCAGGAAGAATGCTCGCATGATAGTGGGCCCTCTGAAAAGTGCAATCCCGATGTGGCATCAAGGTGCGCTTTAGAAAACTGAGGATTTTCGTACCGGGGCGTGACTTCTTAGAGTCTCATGTCTGGCCCTGCGGCACCAAGTTTCGTAGTGATAGATCGTAGACTACTTCTTCGATCTTCTTTACCTGAAACATCGCTCATTAGCTTGAGTCCAGTACTTTGAGATGGACTACGAACATTATACTTGATGCTGTCGCTTCTCCTTCGGAGTGAATCGTTCTTTAAGTTAAGAATTTGAAAGCCAGCGTGGAGGTCCTTGACGAATTGGCTGATCTGCAATGGACGGTGGTAGTCTCCCAATGTAACCGAGTTTACAGCTAGCCGTGCCTTTGTTTGATTAGTCTGGTTTGGAGCACCGACAATTGTTCCATACCAGCTCTTCGATAAGGTTAATTAGAGAATGTAGATACTCCTCAATAGTTAAGTGGAAGGCGTCTCGGTCTCTTAGGTTTACCGGTACTATATCGAACGATCAGCGCAGAAACGTCGGAAGTCACCTAGGTGCTTGAAACCTTGCAGAACCTGTCCAACTTCGTCAATGGTAAGGAGCTTTCCGCCTTGACCTTTGCCCTCTCCATCTGAAAAAGCACCAAGCCATCCACACAGAACAACAGCCGCGCTCTAGCTCTGGTTAGATGGCAACCGCATCATCGAAAATACAGAGCTCACAGCGTTTTGCATCTCTCTTGACCACATATTGTTGTACTTGTAATAGGGGTGTTTCGAGGCCACTTCTCCAAGCTTGGCGATTGTCTCAACTTGTTGTAGAGTGGAAGCACGTGCCTCGGAGAGGTGGCCACCAACTGTATGTGATGGTCAGCCTTGATTACAGTGATTATTCTGACCAGTCGTACGCTGTGTTGAAGGTGTGGAATGCACCCGGGCTAACACTGATTGTGTTGCTCTTCCTTTACAAAATCAGTATCGCTGAGCATGTCATGAAAGAAAGCCCAGCTCTACCTTGTCTTTCGAGTATCTGCAGAATGTCTCGAAGTTCCTCGCGGACATGAGCATCTTCGTCAATCTTGGCTTGGAGGTGCTCGAAGATAGCTGGGTTCACCATGCCGAAAGATGTGGGATTGTTAGCCGTCATAATAAACACAAAGCCTGCAGTGATTGGAATCCAAAGGGATTGCAGAAGCTCAAGATGAAATCTCTTCAACCGAAAATAGAAATTAAGTCAAGGTGAGATGAAGTTTGTTGACAAACGCGGGTTCTAAACCTTGCTATGTTTACAGACGACCAGTGGCCATGAGATGACAGATAACTTTAGCAAGAACATCGAGGCATCGAACGAGTCAAGGTTTCTGCTAGAAAGTTATCAATCTATCCAGCACTTCCAAACTCTCTAATCATGCTTCAAGGCTGTACGGATTTCTCACTATGGTTCTGCCCTACAAGGCATATGGTACGTAAACTACGCTAGTAAGCGAATTTACACACATCGAACCTTCCTCAGCGACTTTCATATCCAACCGACAAACCCGGCGCAGGATAAACATCTCTTTACGACCTTCACGATACCATACATTATGGCACCTGCGACAGTATGTACTCACACACCGCTTTGCTGTTCGCCCTAGCTTAAAGCTGGGGCCATCAAGAACAGTAGGCTAAGTTTGTTCCTTGCGATGTAGAAAAAACCAGCCGCTGGCCCTAAGGGCAAGCCTGCGAAGATCACGAAAAAGGTCAAGACCACCTCCTCGAAATGCATTTGCTGTGTACGCTAAGACTGATTATAAGTTCTACACATTAGTTCATTATAAATGCTTCGCAACCTGCTTCTGACAAAATCTTCGATGTCTCCGCATTCGAAAAGTTCCTGCACGACAAGATCAAGGTCGACAACCGTGTTGGAAACCTAGGTGATACCGTGCAAATCAGCCAGCAGGGAGAGGGAAAGATTGAGGTGATTGCGCACACGCAATTCTCGGGGAGATATCTCAAGTACTTGTGAGTGCCCCAGCCATACCAGCGACTTTCGCTACCAGGGTTGCACGGGGGCGCGTATAAAAACCTTCTTGATGGGCCGAGGCTAATCAGTTGGCCATTTGTAGGACGAAGAAATTCCTGAAAAAACAGCAATTGAGAGATTGGTTGAGGGTAGTCAGCACAAGCCCAGGTGTCTACGAGCTGAGGTTCTTCAACGTGGTCAATGATGCGGACGACGACGATGACGAGTAAACGGTTATCAACATCTAATTAGAGATCCAAACTTAACATTGTCAAGAAAGCATGACCATACATCCCCCAGGGCTCATCCTATTGGTTGTCCCCCTTGCACCTGATATTTCGTGATCATGGTACTATAAACGGAGGTTCATTGGCTTTTGCTCAAGGCTCTTGACGTTGCTCCATTTCACAGGTTGCTGGAAGTGCCAATAGTGTAGCATGCAGCCTGCCAGTATTCTCCGGCTACTTATGCCTCCGTAACAGTCTCGCCAGATCTAGTGACATTTCAGGACCCTGTCTTCTTGACCGTTCTCTGCTTCCGTATCTGCTATGCTAAATCTTGCATCAACCCGACGGATCAAACTTTCCGTCTCACGTTCCAGTTTCTCCGTTGATTTTAATTCCAAGTCAGAGATCGACTCCTGCGCTCTTTTCTAGACCTTTCTAGTACTCATGTCGTTCGAACAGCTCAATCAAAAGAGTAGGTAGGCATCTAACTCTCTTCCGTATCTCCAAAAGCTTGCACAAGTACTGCTCCATTCAGAACGGTTATACTACGCTTAACCCACCCCGGGAGTTTCTTTCCGACCTTATCCCTCAAACCGGCTATAAAGCAGCCACCAGGATGATGCGGGCACTATACCTATGATAGTACGGATGTCGACTCAGCTCCACCAGAAATCTCCAGCCCTCATACTTTCATAGGTATCGTTCATACCATCATAGGTATAGTGCCCGCATCATCCTGGTGGCTGCTTTATAGCCGGTTTGAGGGATAGCGTGAACCTTTGTACTCGAAGCTAGAAACGGGTAGAGATGGCCTGGCTGTCTATTAGCAGCGTGAGTGCTGTATCGTATCAAAGCATGGACTTAGAAATTTTTGGGATTTTTCTCTACCTAATAGATTTCAGAAACTGTGTTATAAGTATGGCTATCATATGTATTGTTTCCACAGTATGAGTATTGAGCAACAGAGCAGGTTTCGTACTATAGTAATAGGGGAGTTGCGATATGTACATATATTAGATCGTATTGCCTTTGACTGAGAACACTTGGGGTAAGGTAATGCTTATGATTGCCTGAGATATCAGACTGTGTCCCGTAAAAAGCCCCCTATTCTTAGATGAATGAGTTGAGGGAGCGTGGTATCCGCTACAAGCGATCTATGCTGTCAAAGGAAAATACTGCGGCTAACAATAATTGATTTGCTGTTATATGTTGAGAATAAGTAAGAGTAATCTCGCTGAGTTAGAAAAAGCCACGATAAGCTCAGTGGCGGTGTTGCTACTTGGTCGGTTTCAATCCCGTATAGGTAATCTACTTCGCTCTTGTATCGTATATCGGCGGGTCGTTGCCAAGGTGAAGCTGCTACTTCACTCTAATATCATATACGAGCGTCTCGTTGACAGGCGAAATAAACAGTAAATTACCTTTTGCTCCTGTATCTTCCTTCGTCTTAGACTTTGTTTGGCTTGTTGTTGCAGGAGTTCATATCACAGCAGAGACGTTTGTTCTTGATAAACCTAAGCTTTTTCTGTACGGTAGGCTCTTTTAGCGAATCTGTTATTGGACGGACATTCTTAGGAGGATAGCTGTATGAATCAGTCCTCGAGAAGGTCACTTCTTCGCGTTCAACCTTGCTACCGTTGTTATGCCTTCTTCAAGAGATATTTTCCCTCTTGAAGTAACCGCCGGTATTATGTATAATTAGGGTCATTCAATTTTCTTGTGTACTCTTTATCTTTCTTCTCGACTTCTTTTAACCTGCTCATATAACAAACATCTTGAACCTTTCCTGAGTCTCTATACGACGGCCGATTTCCGCCTCCTTTTTCTGTGGAAAAGCATGCACTAGGAGCAAGAAGTAACAATGGAGAGTCTTTTTCGCAATTGCAATTGCAAAATTCACTTCCTTGTCTCATAACATTCATAGACTTAATGAATAGCAGAATGATATTATTGGCCAAGTTACTTTGCGTTTGCCAGAATGTCAATTTGTGGTGAACTCTCCCCATATATACATTAACCGACCTATGATAGGTATGCGCCCCAAGAAGCGTAGATAAAAGCACAAGCAGGTAGTAAACATGGAGACGAATGGGAATTGTCCAACTACAACCTGCGTATCTTGCACTGACCAAAGCAAGAGAAAAAGAAGATGCTCTCTCCGTTGGTACGATAGGTGATAGAGGGAATGTGTGGATTTGAGACACGGTAACTTATATCTACATTTCGGGTGCTCGTCTTACAGCTCGTTCGTAACAGCAGAATACGTCGAAAGCCAACTTTACAGTTCTTCCTCGTTTGTCGTCGACATATGCAAGCCGCTAAGACCCATGTCCGATATGACTAATCTAGCAGATCAGTGCTGCCGGTCCTCTCCCCACCATTTCGGCTACTATAAAGAGTCTTCAGTCACGGAGGTAACTCTGAAAGACGTAAAGGTTCTGATATTAAGAGAGATGTTCTGTAGGGCATAACAGGCCAGTATTAAGACACTAAACGCCACACAGTGCCCGACATCTTGTCTGCTTGACCCCTAAAGTACAAACATGAAGTCATCCTCCGTCACATTTCTACAACCCCAATCAAGAATCTTATTGTCAGCTTAGCCATAGATCAAAGACTCATTGCCACACTGCCTGACTCAAGGAAAGTAAGTTCTGCACACAATCCAGATCCTCGACTTCGCGGTTTACACTCGACCCGCTAATAAGCTTTGCCGCCTCCTCGGCTACCTCAGGGCTTGAATTGTCTGTTTCGATACTCTCTTCACTCCTAATCCGTCTGTTTTTAACGGCCTTCCGGTTCATGAGAGTATCTAGGCTCGAGGAGTGACTTGGAATGTACAAGCTCTCTTCCAGTACTGGGCGCCGCATTCCCGTTTGTTGTTCTGTGTTCACAGGTCGGCGTCTCCGGATACTGCTTGTTTGCGTGCCTGGCTCCCAGTTCTCCTTGTCCGAGTCGCCATCATAAGATTGATACAGAGCTGGTTGCGAACTTGATTTCAAGTCCTTGTCTTTCGATTTTGCAGCTTGCTTTTGCGCATTTCCAGCAACGCTTTGGAGCCTAGCTACGGATGATATGGCACGAGCAAGTTTAGGCTTCTGAAGCTGCTGACTACTTGATTTCAGGCGTTTGGTCGACTCGTGCTTTGGTTGATGTGCAATTCTCTTGTTAGGATTTACTGCCATGGTTTTATTGCTTCGCGATCTGATGAGGCCAATGGCTCCGACTGCTGACCCACTCTGTTCCCGCTCTGCTTGAATTGTCAAAGCGTCGCGAGCATCGCTGTCACAGTAGAATTCCCAAGACCTGGCATCTCGCGACCTACCTGTCATCGGGCGCCTCGAGTACATCGAAAAAGACAGAATGTTGTCTGTACGAGTCTTATTAATGGGCTCCATGGCACTTTGGCTGCGCTGCAGACCACCTTTGGGACGCGGTGTGGGTCCAGTTACGGGTGAAGGCTGAGCTCGTGGAGGCGATGGCGAGCTCTCATCTCCCATAGTAACTTTTGCTTTACCGTCAAGAGACATTGAAAGTCTGACCAACGACGATGTACGCTTGAGCGCTTGTGGTACCGACTTGCGGTCGGAAGCTTTCCTTGGAACGGAACTTGGCGCGATACATGGCATTGCTGACGGTGAAACATCTTGTCGACCTTCCTGGTATATGGAGAAAGGGGCGTTCTGACGGGTCGAAATCGAGCTGGTACCACGTTTTCTTGGTACTCCCTGTAACAATGGAAGTTCTGGATTTGGTGAGGGATCGGATTGGTGTTTTGCTGCTATATCGCTGGGCTTCTTAGACGCTTCAATAGGCCTCTCGGAACCTTCCGTAACGATATCGGCTTGCGCTTCTTCAGCTGCGATGCCAAGAGTCGTAACTTGTGGTTGACCAATAGACGGGATATTGCTAGGGATTGTCTCCTGCTCCGAGGTCTTGCTTGACGGTAGAATGTGGACTTCCTCTGGAGATGACTGGCTCATGTGAAAGCTGCTTTGCCTTGACCACGGCTGTTGCTGACTGCTTTCATCCATAGAGAAACTCGAATATGTCGCGTCATCAACACTCTCTTGACTCGAACGGAAACTAGCAACCTCATGTGGCAGCAAAGGCCTGGACTTGCGACGCGTCATTTGGCGACGGTTCTGGAACCATATCTAGACGATGAAGGAGTTAGCCGTCGTACAAATCAAGCTCGCCATTGCAGCCGACCCTCGAAGGACCCTGTGACGGCTTGGACGTAAATATTGTCCGATGTCCCACTGACCTGCACTTCTTTCTCTCCCAGAGCGACACGGTTAACTATGGCCATTCTAGCGGCCTTGTCGGGCTTTGAACTCTTGGCATACTCGGCTTCAAGGATTGCATGATCTTCAGGGCTATACGGGCAACTAATCAGCTCGTGGTCCGGAAGCTTGCATCAAATTCATTTTACCTAGTTCGTCGACGCCTCTGCCGTGCAAGAGGTTGATTGTCGATAATGGCAGGGAGATGTCGATTCAGAGTGTCTTGAGAATGGACCAGGAAAGCATAGCTGCCTTGAGAAGCATCTGATACATCTGGAGAACTGGGCTTCGCAACCTGAGAAGGGGGAACATGCCCGGTAATGCTGTCCATTGTACTTTCAACCCATCGAGTCTGCTTAAGTATATGTTGTTAAAAGCATAGAATTAGTAGACATGAAATAGTTATAAGAAAGTCGCGTCGACGCGTGAGGGGCGGTTCACTGCCCGCCTCGCTTGGCGTCGATCTTCCGCCCTTCATACTTGCGCCATCAACCTGGTCAGGGTAAGACAGTTTAGTGATAGCCTGTCTTTCACTAACAATTTGACATTTACTTGATCACTGACATCCCTCAACTAAATGTTGTCATCTTTGATACAACTCTGGATGTGAAAAGGTCAACATCAGGTCGTATCTTCCAATGCGAACAAGGCTTGTCCAGCTGGGTGCTTGCCCGATCAAACATTTGAGAAGAACCTCTCGCCAAGGTCCTCTCAAGCTGAATCCAGCCCTAAGCCAGAATATGAGTGGTAGCAGCACCCATGAAGAGCGAACTGCCGCACAGCAGCGCGACGATGCCGTTCATCTTGTCAAGTTGGACAGGATTGAACCGGTCAACGAAACGATAAGACTATTGCAGTTTCGCGTCCCAGCTGGAAAGCGCATAAAGGCAAGTCTATCAGATTTGTCGATGTTATTATGACTAGCTAACAGATAACCAGTGCAGTTCCGACCTGGGCAATGGCTAGACGTATACATCCGCGGCCTACCTCACGCAGGTGGCTTCACTATTACATCTTCACCGCAGGATGCAGAGCCGTCGGTTGACCCAGCCCCACAAGATGGGTATTTGGAGCTCGCTGTTCAAAAATCTCCACGGAATCCTCCCGCTGTATGGCTTTGGAGACCAGAATCTGAAATATTAAGATCGGACCTGCTGGTTAGAGTAGGAGGAAGCTTTGTATGGCCACCTTCAAAGATTGATGTGCAGAACATCAAAAGGGTGGTTTTCGTCGCTGGAGGTGTGGGTATCAAGTATTCATGCCTCTCAAGTGATCGTCTCAATAGGTTGCTAATGCAAGAAACACTCCTAGCCCTCTCATGTCCATCCTCTCCCATCTCCATGACCACCCTTCCCAACTTCCCCCATCGGTCAGATTCCTTTACACAACTCGCTTTCCCTCTTCCTTCGATCTCCACAAAATTCTTTTCTTCAAGCGCCTATGTTCAGTCCTAAAGTCCCAAGCTTCAGATAATAGGTTTTTGGATCTCTACCTTACTGGTGACTCTGGGGATATACATCGCGAGGAGAGTATGATTCGGGGAGATCTCACCAACAGAATTCACCGTCAACGGCTTTCGCATGAGGATCTCATCGCAGCGCTGGGAGACGTTAAGAATAGGAAAGAAGTTGTGGCCTACGTGTGTGGACCAGTGGGGATGACAGATGAGGTTGTGGAACTCCTGAGGTCAGCGGAGGGGATGGAGGAGCAAAGGGTGTTGTGCGAGAAGTGGTGGTGACGAACCAACCTGCATACATATTGCAACTTATTTACGGCTTAAAGATCTTCTGTTTATGCCTTAGAATCTAAACTCAGTTGCTTTTTACTATCAATAGCATCACCTTTTGAATGACTGAGTGGCATTCATCCGTTCCATCAGTCTCGATGCCGAATCTTAACTTGTTCTCTATCAACCAACCATGTTCAGATCAGAGTCCCAGGGGTTCAATATGACGGCAGCCCTAGGTTGCGTAGTACAACAAGTGGCAGTACTGCAATGATACGAACAGACACGCCGAAGTGGATGATCCGTCACTTCGACTTATGGGAAGAGTATACTTATCAGTCCGAGCTGAACTCCGGTACTGACAGAAAGACTCGGAGAAGGATCTCACGGGATAGGTTGGTTATTATTTGCTACGTAAATTGCATTTGCTCTGGTACCTTGACCTGACCGCTGCCACCCAAAGTGATGCAAAGCCCTAAGCCCTGACACTAAGCCCTGATATCTACATGGGGCTAGTGCCCGTGAGAGGATGTCAGATCCGGCGCTGAGAAATCTTCCGTTACAATGTCCGTGTAAACATTCACAAAATGCCGCCAATCAACCGCAATGCGACCGGAACGCACATCTCCATTAGACGCAAGAGCTTTACTGACATCTGAAATCCAGTCCAGCCCTTACAACCCAGAGTTCTACCTGGATCGAGCAAGATGCCATGAAGAGCTAGGATTTGCCGACCTGGCGGCTGGCGATGCGTATAAAGCGTTACTCCTCACTGACGAGGTTCGGGATGAGTCTGGAGAATACCATGAGCAGGCTATAGAAGCATTGAAAGCTCATCGCAAGGGGTCAGAGGAGATTGGGGATAATAAAGGTTACTTTGGCCATGCTGTGAATGAAAATGTCAAAGCGGATGCACTGCCTCTCGATGGCTATACTGAAGAGGCTACAATTGTAATAGAAGAAGAAAATAAGGAGTCTGTGTGGGAAGAAACAGCAAGACTCTATGCACGACAATGCTTCAAGACTTTGGCTCGTACGCTTCTGAAGTGTGGATGCTTAAAGAGTGCCTACGATTTCAGCAGTCGGGGTCTGAGTTCTTTTCCACTCGATCGAAAGCTAAGGCACATTCAGGAGCAAATACTGGAGACTAATCGGCAAAATCAGCTGCAGCGCGACCCGGCATGGAGTCCTTCAAACTTAAACCCCAAGACCGATCTCCTAGAGCAAGGCTCCGTCCGACGAGAGCTCTATCCCTGGAACAGCCACGAACCCGATCGCTTTTCTGAAAGCAGCCTTACCTTCCTATGTAGCGAGATGTTAAAGGTAGCTCAAAATTGCGAAGTCCGCGCTGTCTCGCTCCCGCTTCTCCAAGAAAACACATCCTCACCCTCAATCATTCCAGCTCCGACCATGAAGCAACTCGGCATCTTTACCACCGCTGATATCGCGCCCTACGAGACCGTCCTGCATGAATCTTCCCTCCTAACCGCCAACAACCGCCTGCACGACCCCCTCTGCGACGCCTGCTCGTCGGCCCTGCCCACCAACCCCTCCTCCCCTCTCCCCACCTGCCCTGATTGCGTCGACATCGTCTTTTGTTCCTCCAGATGCCAAACCGCAGCTCTAAAACTCTACCACCCAGCCCTCTGCTCCAAACCCGATCTTGACACCCTATCCCGCTCCCGCTCCCCCTCTGCCGCCGCAAATACCCTCTACCTTCTTCTCCTCGCTCGCGCCTTCGCCCTCGCCTTCACGCAAGACACTCACCCCCTTGATCTTCCGGAGACCAAATTTCTCTGGGGCGATTTCATCCCCGCCAACCTCGCATACGCCCATTCCTCCTCCGCCAGCGCGTTTGCTACAGCCCGCCACCTGCCCTTTACCTTCCACGACAATATCCTTGCGCCCTTGCACATGCTCGAGAAAATGGACATTGACATTTTCGCCGAGGTCGATCGGTGCGACACCTGGGTCTTGAACACGCTGTTTGCGAAATTTAGGGGCACGGCGAGCGGAAGAGTGAGTACGAGAGATGGGAGGCCAGAGGTGTGTGCTGTGCATCCAATGTGGTCTCTCGCCAACCACTCGTGCGCGCCAAATGTGAAATGGGAGTGGGGCGGTGAAATACGGTTTGAGGCTCGAGGAGGCGATGAGGTCATTAAATGGGGGAATGGCAAGGGAAAGATAAGTGAGGGAGGCATCAAAAAGGGAGAGGAAGTGCTGAATCATTATTGCGATGTCGAATTGCCTGTCAAGGAGCGCAGAGAGTGGGCGATGGGGGCATTGGGGGGGATGTGTCTTTGTGAGAGGTGTGTTTGGGAGGAGGGGGAGGAGAAAGAGGGAATCGCAAGGGAAGGAGAAGGGGGAGGGCGAGATGGGAAAGGGAAGTAGGTAGGAGGTGAGGTGGAGACGGAATCTTGGCTGGGATTGCATTTTAAGAAGACGTAGGGAGCATGGAACGAAATGGTTTCTATGTACATACATACAAATTTCATAAAACATGTCAGAACATCAAAGATCGTTGCTCAAACCTGCCATATACCACCATACCCCTCCAGCCTCGTCCTTCTCCACCTACACCCCCACTCCATCCAGCTCTGACCACCAGCATTCCCAAACCACCAAGGCGCCACACAAAGACCATCCGAAATACACATCAGCACCCACCAACCACAAGACCATCCATCATCGTCCTCGCGACCGGCAACTACCCAACAGCAAAAAAAATTCGGAAGCTAAAACCCTGCCCCTGAAAAACCCGACCAAAATTGCGAAAAGACAGCGGAGGAAACGAGCGCGCTGGAAAGCAGAAGCATTGCTTTTACGGTCCGCTCGCCAAACGGGGAATCAATCGAGCTTTGCTGAATTGGAAACTACGCGGGCGATGCATGGAACGAGAGTTTCAGCAGCGGGGGCTTGTTCTGGAGAAGAGGAACATGGTGGTGTCCTTTCGTGAGTGTCTACCTCGGCTAGGGCTTTAGCAAACCAAATGTGAACTCCTCTGAGATGCAGTAGGTGAGGAGTTTGTTGACGGCCCGGGGAGCTATACAAATTGTACGGGGCTGGGTAATGACCTTCGTAGTCATGTAGGGTTGTAAATATGGAGCGGAGATTTACTACACTTCAGCCTGGTGGATGCATACACATATTTCAACCAAAGGATACCACAACTTCCAGCTACTACATGATCTACAACAAAATCAGCACGCCCTTCTCCGCCAACCAAACCAATCAAGTGGAAAACTCACCAGGCAATTATCATCCACCATAACCGGTCCCCCTTCCCCCTCCTCCCCCGCAACATGCCCACCCCCACCCCCACCCCCACCATCCCCCCTTGCACTCAGCCTTGCCGCCAATTGCGCCAACATACCTCTCTACCGCCCCGAAAAAGTAATCAGCCACCAAACCAACCGATCCACTCCGCAAACCCCACCTCCACTCTCCGCATTCGCTCAAAAGGGCCATCAGCACGTACCGTGATAAACGCATCCCGCATCCCGCCCTGCCTCTCCACATCGTTCTGACTGACAATTTCGTAGCTCTGCTGCATGCGTTTGCGGCTCGAGAGGCCCTCCTCGGGGGGCTGTGAGGGTTGTGGGCGACCGGGGCGGCGGCGGCCGGGTAGGGAGGAGGAGCCTGAGGAGCCGGTGAGGGAGGTACCGAGGTTGAGGCCAAGGCGAGCGTCTTCTTGGGCGCGGGCGTCGGGGGAGAAGATTTTGATGGTGTGGTCGATGCCAGAGACGGCGAGGAGGGGTTCGTAGGGGTGACCTACCGGGGTAACGAGAAGTTAGTGGACGGTGATGGTGGATTTGTATGTCATAGAGCGAAACGCGGTCCAGAGCTGGGAAAAAAGGAGAGTTTTTATCTCTGGTATGGTCCAGCATTTTATACTGCCAGGACTTGGATGATCGGAGACTGAAATCTTTACAACCTCTAACAGGGAAGTGGAATGAGTAGTGCGGGGGCAAGTGACCGAGTACTAATGCTGTATACTCATCTAGGGCTGAAAGAAATTTTGGACATACCTTGCACAACATTCACAACCTCACCATCACCTTCAAGAATATTTAGTAGCTCAGTGGTCCTCTTATCCCAGATGAACAGGTGGCCTGAATCGCTTCCGCTGACCACATATTCGTCGTCCAACCCAAAGAAATTGCAGTCTTTGACAGTCTTCACGTTGCAGTGACCGCGATATTTTCGAGTACCAGAGAAGCAAGGCACATCCTGCTCGACCGACTCCCGTAGTCTACCCCTATCCGAAGCTGATTGGAACATGAAATGGCGTTCCTCTGCTGTGATTTCATCGTCTTCTCCTGCTTCGCTGTTATCTTCATCTTCATCTTCATTTTCATTTTCATCGTCGTCAGTATCGTGATTTCGTTCATTATGCACAGCCATCTGATCGGCAATCTCGTTATGCAGGTCATCCACTAAGATCAACTCAGCATCAGAGGCAGCGTCTTCCATATCAATAGATGCGTCGCTCTCGGGGTCTGTATTCTCCTGCAGCCTGTCTCCTTCGACTTGAGTACCCCTTCTGCCGAGCCCACCAAATGCTGTATCGACATGTTGGAAATTTATGCCCTCTCCAGCATTCATCAAAACACCTCGCCCAACTTTGAAGCCCCAAAATTTGAGCGCTGACTTTCTATCCTGCACGATCGGCAAAGTCCGCTCTTCAGAATCTAGAGCAGGCACAACAGCAGTTGATAAATCCTCAAGTGGCATCCTGATAGCGTGGCTAAATGCAATCACCGCAGCAGACTCTGAGTCAAAGGCCTTTCTATACTCATCTCTTTCAAACCTCGAGGCATCAATGTTTGGTATTGCAGCTCCCCGAGCGAGTCGAAGCAGATAAGGAATGAGATATTCATCTATACCACACTGCTGAGCTTGATCAGGTATGGGAAATCTTGAGCTATCTTCTCGATGATTGACAGGTCGTTTGAACCCTTGCAAAAGCCCTTCTAGGCCACCGTCCAGCCAAAGAACGATAGCGCGGAGAAACTCGTAACTAAAAACTTGACGCAATGATACACTCAGAACCCCTTCAAGCGGCGCTGGTGTAATTTGCTGGAAGAGTTCCACACCCTCAGTAGGACTGGGAGTCTGCAACCTCGCACCAAGTACCCTAGCTAACGTTCCAGCGGCTTGCACAAACCTGCGTGACGAGTCTCGGTTTGCTCGCAACGTCTGCTGAAGAACAACGTCTTCTTCAAGGGGGTTCATTGGGTAGCCCCATGATCTAATGACTTCATCCATCTCTGGAATGCAGGAGGCAGCAAGTTCAATTGCGGAGCTGAAATTTGCTACGTGAGATGTTGGATGTTGGGTTTCGAGTCCTGCTGAACCGCGATTCAAGACATCAAGAGAGAATAAGAGCTTGCGAATCCTAACGAGACTCTTTGCTATTTGTAGGCTCCTCCTCTGAGTTTGACTTAGTGTTGACTCCCTCGCCTCTTCCAGAGATGAGTAAGGGACACTTGCAGAGCCATTGTTCATGGCAATATCTTCACTCTGCCCATTCTCGTAGCGAACACGAAGCGCTAGCTCTCCGTCTCCATTTGCCTCCCCTCTCGAGTGTCTTGGCTTAGAGCTTCTCCGCGTACTTTCTGGTGAACGGGAAGTGTCTTTCTTCCTCTTACGCTTACGATCCCCAAAGTCCTTCATCTTTCGCCTCGCTTTATTATTTTTCAGGCCCTCATTATTTCTTAGCTCGGTATCTCTAGCATCAGGACTACGGACCAAATCGAAGCTATAAATGTGATCACCTGAATAGCTTACAATCATCTCGTTTGGGTTGGCGTCGCTGATCTTACAGGCTGTTATGTGTCCGTTGTCTGTCCTTCGCATCCGCTTTCGTCCGCCTGGTGCAAACTTACGCACACATTGCGTAGCTTGTCCCATTAGCTCGTTGTCGTGCGATGACATGCTGCTTGCCGGTGATAAAATTCCAGGGCTCCCCCGTTCGACTAAACGATCTCGACCAAGCATTCTTCGATCATGGAGGAAACAATGAAGATGAGCCCCCCCAAGTGCAATGTAATGTGGCTGACTTGGCGAACAAGAGATAGTATTCAGATCAAGGTGATATCTTTTGTACGAGATCAAGGGCGGAGGCACATTCAAGTCGTCTTGATGCGTCCTACGCGCGAGGAGACCCCGACCACCAGCTGGAGGTGGGTACGCCGACGAAGGTAATCGAAGATCGAATTGGCGTACCTGTGCGATCCCTCAGCTTCTCATGCCCAAATCATGATTCTTATTGATCTAACCTCGCCATCCTCCGAGCACGTAAGGAACAGATGCGGCGACGACTCGGTTACTATCCGCTTTACACGGTCTGCGTGAGACCTATAGACCCTCGCATTTGTGTCACCCTCGCTCAAGTATCTGACCCCTCTGTACATGTTGTCAAGACCCTGGCCCAATCTTCCTGTTACTGCATTGGAACTGGCAGAAGTTATGGTGGAGCGGCCATTGTGTTCTATATCGAAGACCCTGACTTCAGCGTCGCCTGCACACGTAACAAGCGTACGGTCGTTCGAGTGGGGCATAAATTTGACTGAAAATATATTGGCTCTGTGGCCTGTTGCAACGGTAGTCGTGAAAGAGAACGGCAAGCTGGAGGATTCAGGTTGATAGGAGTGGACATTCAAGTGCTGGTCATCACTGCCGGATGCTAGAAGACTGCCTGAAGATGACCAGCTGCAAAAGAAGGGGGCATCAGCAATGTCGTAGAACCTGGTCATTGGAATCATGCTGAACTTGCCTGAGTGCATTCACGCATCCCGAATGGCCTCCAAGCTCGTTGACGATGTCGAGGTCATCTACCCAACCTCTGTCCCCATACAGACCTGTGATCGCAGAGAACTTAGAGGTGTGGCCCAATTCGCGCCGGAGTATTCTGTCCTGCAGAGTTGGCTTCATGATTCCAACCATATCGTTTTCTGCACATCCGGCGTATCACCCCCACTGTCACCCGCACTGTCACCCGCACAGTCGCCTAAGACCCAGTTGTTCAAGTATCTCACATGAAACTTTAACAGCGATGTTATCTCTATGGCCGATAACTGGTAGGTACTCAGTAATTGGGGCTGTTCTGAGGCATGAGGGCATGCCGTCAGAGACGCGTCGGGATTGCCGGCTCGGTACGCCTTGCACCCTCGCTAGCTGATCTAATTAGGGTTGAGGGGTGAGGCAGCCGGGGTTTGAACATTCGTGACATTGTACAGGAGACTAGGGAGGCGGTAGAGGCTAGTGTGGGATATCCGAATCAAGTTATGGACTACTTGATCGATTGATCACTCTGCAGCAGACACGATTGCCACGTTACTAAATACAGCTTCCTCATATCCTCTCTACCCGCCCTTGGCCTTAGACATGCTCCTAGATTGTCTGCCGATTACTGCGTATGTCTTCATTCATGCCACCTGAATATGCCAATATGCCATTCATCGGTCAGTTGGTAACGAGATTGTATAAGGCCATTTGTTATAATGGCAAAGCTTTGTCGGGAGACTGCAACTCGTCTTTTAGCTGCTCGTGCGCTATCGATGCTAAAAAATACCCTGACATTGGTATGATGGGACTGTCTGCTCGTTATATCCTCACTCAAGTTTCTCTCTCATTCGACCATGCACTTCATTCTTACGCTGGAGGACAGCAAGTCTTTGGGCTAGAGTCTGTCTCTCGTACTCCCATTCCTCTTTTTCGACTTTCCACCTCTGCAAATCCAAATCACCCTGTGCCTGGATCTTTGTGGCCATTGCCATTATATCAACGTACTGTTTGCCTTTCGTGGCCGATTCCCGCTGCGCTTCATTCCTGCTCTCTTGAATTTCCTGAAGCTGAGATTCGAGGGTCTCCACACGTGCCCTCAAAATAGATCGCTCTTTAGTCAAGCTGCCGATCTCAGCGTCACAAGCTTGGCATTTCCTACCGAGTATGGTTATTCGCGTCTGAGCTTGTGAAAGGGCGGAGAGAGGGTCGTCATATTCACGTCTTGGAAGTTGGGAATCCAGAAACCCGGAATTGATGTGATGCTGGAGATTTGGGAAATGCATCGAAGAGGCAGCCGTTCCTGGTGAGATTGGAGCTATTGGTGGTAGTATATACGGGGGGTAACTGATTGGGGACAGCAATGGAAGAGTATTTCCGCCTGATGAAGCCTGTGCAGGTTTTACAGTTAGGGAAATAGATCGAGATGTTGAGAAGATAGGATATGATGGTGGACATGGCACTCCCAAGGAGTTGCGCTGACGGTCCTGACCTGACGTTGTGGCTGAAAGCTCTACAGCCGATGGAGGATGGCCCGAACGCCGAGAAGTTTTGGGTATAATCATCTCCACATCTGTGTCAAGAGGGCTGAGCTTCCTCTTGATCCTACTAAAGCGTTGTTGTAGCAACGGGGGATTTGTTTGTGGAGACGTAGGGTAGACCACATTCACTTCATGGGTAATAGATTCGATGCTTTCAAGAACCCATAGGAGTGGTCGGCGTAGGTCGCTATGCGTGAGGCTGGACGCATACTAGTAACGGAGGTTATCTAGCAACATCTACAAGACGCCAAGCTCAAACACACATACCTGTTTGGTATGTTGACCCAGTGATCTGCCTGCACTTTCTCCGAGCAATGTGATTTTCAAGATATCGATTGCCTCAATAATTCGTTGCACGACTGAAGTAACTCCTGCACAACTTTGGCATGACGATGGTCTTGTTGTTTCAGATCCCGATAGCCGCTGCCCTGAGTCGTTTGGATTCATTTCACAATCCCACACAGAAGCTGACCGTTAGGGTTCTCGCTAGACATGTAATTCCAACCACGCCGTCCTAGACCAGCTTGTTAGATAAGATGGGCATAGACGTCTTATTGTAGGCAATCCTAATACCTTCGAAACCAAGACTGTACGACTTGCCTAGTCGGTAGGTGGATTCTTCTGAACGACGTTGCTCAATTCACAACAAGTGCAATTGTACGTTCCTTGCATGAATCTTTAAAAGCAATACGAAATCTGGAATAAGATGTGTCATCGATGGCACAAGCCTGAGAACAACAGGCTATGAGTCAAAGTCCACTTTCAGCAAAAGTCGATCTGCTTTCGCCCTTTTGTTCTTAGCCTACCGCTTCTTGTTCCAGCATACGGAGGTCGAGGCTTGCAGGAACCTAGTAAAAATCCGTCCCGCCGTACAAGTAGTATGAAAAGGAACAACAGATTTTCCTTTGCCAGTAGACAGCTCCTTAGAGGTTTTCACAGTAACAGATGTCGAAAGGTTTGAAATTTTGTACCATAGAGATACGTCGCATGAGGTTCGACTTATCATCACATTGAAGGCAAACCGATACTGATTCTCGGACCTCTTACGAGTTGAATAGTTGTGGCTGATTGAGCACTGCTGAGTGAGCCTGTCCTAGCAGCAAGTGGCCGCACTATAGTGAGCACGTAGATTATATATCAATCTTAAGTCAAGTCTGCTGCGGAGTTGGAACGTCTGTATTATGTCCTGATTGGCTCTCACGGCTCTAGGCCCTCGTTCAGAAAATCTTTGAGAGGACTTAACCTTCCTCGAGGACTGGTAAGTTCGAGATAACATAATTCATTTTATGATTACCAACGAGACCAAAACCCGACATCCCTGCAAGCGGTCAGCAAACACATCGTAGTTTGGTTTAACTCGTCAGATGATTAAGGTAGACCTTACTATCCAAAACCGCCATGGAAGACCACGAGCTCACGTAAAACAATTTGGCAGTTGATAATGTTTGGTAAAAGGAATCCGCTCAACCCTCGTTGTAGTTCCGCTTCAGATTCTGTGTGGAATGGTTAGATTTCAAGTCCTGCTTGTTATAATATTCAACCTGAGGGCGAGACATCCGGGTAAGAACAGTTGCGGCAAAACTGAACAATATGAAGGGAATTCTCGAGGACGTACGTCCACAGCTGGAGGCTTCACCATAGCCCTCACAGGAATTCAACATATAACCAAGCAACCTCGCCGGACATTTCGCTAACCCTGTCCAAAGAGCGAAGTCCTAGGCATGTGACAGATCTGAAGAGTGTCTTTTCTACGATAGCGGAGTTCAAGATGACACAGTCAGCGAGACAAGGTCAGTCTTCATTGTGCCAAATACCCTTATATGACGTGGCGATGGCATCAATATCGTTAGCCACGTTGTTGCCCAGATTTTTGACCATTTCCTGGACCCATACAGTCTCCTGGGCCATGACTTCGTGTTCGATCCTTCTAATTAAGTCATGTCCACACGTAAGATTTGAGACAATGCTCTGGAGCATGACTAGCACACGGCTGATGCTGGACCGTTCCCGGACTTCTCCTAGGCTTTTTAGCTCTCGAGAAAGATAAGACAGCTTTGTGTTGAGGACATCAACTTCAGCTTTCCAGTCATCTCCGATGCCCTCAATAAATTCCAGAGCCTGGCCTTCGCCCATAGTCGAGTGACGTCTTATTTCTTGTATCCAAGAAGCTCTAGTAGACCATGCTTCGAACAATCTGAATATGCGTGAAATTTTGCTGTCGAAACTGAGTATACTGCTTATTTCCACAATACATCGTGAGAGTATCTGCACCTTTTCGGCAATTTCAAAGTCTGATAGGTGCTGGCACCATGCTACAAGCGTGGATTGATTGATGAGTGCTTGAGATTCACACGCAATCTCCTTAAGCTCAACATGCTGTTTCGACAAACTCTCAAAGCGACGTTGCAAACTTCGTTCAGCACTTTTCTCCCACTGAGCTTGAATCTTAATTGAATCACGGTGCAATAGATGCAGCTGAGCTAACTCTATTTGCAAATGACTTATCTCGCCAGGAAGTGTATTATTGCCGTCCTGCTTGCCTGGAGGTGGGCCAAAAAACGAGGCAATCGGTGCTTTGGTTACCTTTTTGGGTGTGAAGTGCTGTTGCAAGGTTGAAAAAGCCGGCCGTTGTTCTTGTTTCGAAGGCGGCAAGCTCATGGGAGGAACAATATTTGCTGACAGCTGCCTGCTGTTTGACCGGCCATGGCGTGGAATCGTGCTTTCTGGACGAGCTTGCTTCGTTGCAGACATGGTTACCGCATGACCGAAGGGCCTGATTTTTTGAGGCTCATTCGACCGTACCTCGGAAGCAGGACGGCGAGACTGGACTGCAGTCGTGTCGGCAGGTATTTCAGAGATGGGTGCAATAGGCTTAGAAAATTTTCTCGAGGGCATCCGAGAGTAATCGGAGCGGGGAGCTACGATTGCGGAAACACGAGGAGCTTTGACTTCAGCGTTCGTGGGGATTGCCTTCTCAAGCAAAGGCTCCACAATGTGAAATTCAGATCCAAGTCGTTGGATTGTTCGTGTTCGTCGTGTACCTGATGATATTGCCGTTGCATCTGATTTGGTCCGGCCCAATGGCCTCTCAGCCATTGGCATTTGATCGTTGTGGTCCTGTCGCGCCTCAACTGGAGGTATATTTCTTTTTGTCGTCGTCATCTGAGGTAACATGCTTCTCCGACGAGTATCTCCCTTTGCTTGACTCGCCATTCGCGGTTCTGTTAGAGCAGTCGTGTTAACAAACAAACATAATGCTCAATGCTGAGAGATCATAAGTCACCGCCACCGTTATCATAGATATTGAGTTCTTGTAGCCACGGTGGAATTCTGAATATTGATATGATATATGATTAGTCAAAGCAGTAAAATAGATATTGCCAAGGTATCGTAAGTACGTTAGGGTGTCACATGTGGGTGTATACATAAAATACGGGCTAGGTATGGTGCATTGCTGCAAGCATAACCAGTATCTTAAATACAAAACCGCAATCGCTCCATACGACATTGTTAATCTCACCACTCTTAGCACTGTTACAGCAAGAATCAAACATTCTTTCCCGGACCACGGCCTTCTCAACCAAGAACAACCTCTCCGCTCAATGCGCTGATTCGTGTCAGGACTGGTGGCCAATATCGACAAGTCTGCCAGACTAATGGAAATCAAAAATCCAACCACTTCTGACTCGGACGGAACGAGTGACAACCATCCCCACACGCTTGAAGTCTTTCGGATTTAAGACATTCAGAGGACAACAACGCCGAAACGAGGGAATTCGTTTCCAGTCAAGGACGGCAAATGGACGGTGTATGAGGCATCAACCAAAACGGTGGGGAGTCAGGCCGTGTTCTAGGTATGATGGCCAACCGTTGTTGAGCATCGGCGACAATAAAACGAACCGTTGCTGTGAGAGACGACATTACTCGCGCTGCTAGAAGGTTTACAGGGTGAGTACTCGACGGATACTCCTGGTCGTATGGGTGACGAGAGGGGAGAGGAATCAGGGGACCCCGTTGCACAAGGGGAGACCTCAGGCGCTATCTGTGTATGAGGGGCTCTGTGTTGATGTGCAGCGTGCGTTTGAAGCTGCAAGAGGTCGGAGGCATCCATGATTATGATATCCAAGATTGACTGTCGAGGTATGTCGATTTTGGTAGGTCCGCAGAATCTCATGGATCGGCAATTCTCGATTGGCGATGGCTTGGGAGAACACGATGGAGCAGAGGTAAGACTTATACATGGGACCCTTACGCGGCCTATCCGTGCAGTCCTCACACGAATATCATGATTCATGTACTAGAGAGTGTCGTGAGCGCTTATGTGTTGGGTACCAACCATTAGCACGAATTCGATTCTCGAAAAGGCATGGCATTGCAATCTTCTTATATCTATCTAAATGGTACGGAGGTACAGTATATACTTTAATTGGTTGAAACCATAGCTTCCTGGAAGTAGCGGAATCTACGGAAGGGACGGCAGTAATGATAGGTACCTACATACCTTGACTATGTCATATTACCCACGTCGCTCATGTATAAGGTAGTTAAGCATGTGACAAAAGAGGTATTACATCTGGATGGCGGGACCTCGGGAGCACCTTACTGTGGTACGAGTACTTAGCACCTTAAGGTGAATATCTCGCACGGGCCGATGTGACATCACAGCTTCAACTGCGATGTAGGTCGAACCACCTCATCAACACCGAACCAGCGTCTGTACGTAGTATCTACCTTAATTAATGTTTGCTCGAAGTAGCCTCCCGGTATGCACAATTCTGACTTCTCTCGAGCAAAGCACTCAATAGACACTCTTCTCGAACGACCCCGCTCTTGCTAGGTCAGCCCCACCAAGACCGAATTACAAAATCCAGACCTGCCCTCCGTCACTATGGGCAACCAACCCAATTTGTATGCCTTTCAAGATCTCGATTCACTCACCCAGTCACTACGCACATATGTGCTCCAGTGTCAGAACGCAGGTCTCGATCGCCATGGAGCGTTCAAGGTTGCCGTCTCTGGTGGATCTCTCCCAAATACACTCGCAAGGGCATTACTCCTGCCGGAAAATGGCAGTGCCGAAGATACCGTGAACTTTGCGAAGTGGGAAATATTCTTCGCCGATGAACGCGCCGTACCTCTTGACCATGGCGATAGCAACTATAATCTCCTCAAACACGAGCTTTTGGATAAGATACCGCAAGAAATGGGTCACCCTAAAGTTCATCCAATTGATATCGAGCGTCTGGATGATGTGCAAGGACTGGCCGATCAGTATCAAGGAGCTTTGATGCATTCTTTTGCGGCGATGGATAGTGTCAAGCTTCCCATCTTCGACCTTCTCCTACTGGGGTGTGGACCAGACGGTCATACGTGTTCTTTGTTCCCCAACCACGAGTTGTTGCGAGAATCTGATGCATGGGTTGCTGCAATTGAAGACAGTCCGAAGCCTCCATCGAAACGAATTACTCTGACCTTGCCTGTGGTCACTCATGGTATCAAAATTGCCTTTCTGGCGACTGGAGAAGGGAAAAAGGGTATCCTGAAAGAGATTTTGGATACAGAGGAAGGAAGAAGCCTACCGTGTGGCTTAGTGAACGAACAAGGGTCGGAGAGGGTGAGCTGGTTTACAGACACTAAAGCCGTTGAAGGAGTTCGTTTTCCAAAAAGAGGAAGTTTATAAGGCGGAATCATGAAAAACAATAGCAGTCTCCGGGGGGGCGTGGTTCCGATATCCCAAATTTTTGTTCTGCGGTCTCGGTGTGAGAGCTTGGCATCTTAGCGACGTGATACAAAACTTTATGCATCAGGGGCATGCCCTATCTACGAGTACAGTCTTGAAGCTTTGAAACGTCAGATCTTCTTCCTGCGTCTGAGAAAGTTACTGGTCTGGACGTAGGCTCCACAGTTTACGGTCCGTATTATTTCACAGCCGTGGATGCACGTCAATCATCGTGTGCGTAGTTGAATTGTGAGAAGCTCTGGCTCTGCATGGGTGAACCTGGTACCTTGTCGGCTTCTGTGCATCTGATCATACTCTACCCGGCTGCCAGGATTGAGTTCTTTCCATACAGGTTGACAATTGCAAACAACGGTCAACTCGTAGCCTCCTGCGTGCATCTGCATACGGGACCGGTTGATACCCCTGTGTGTGCGCGCAATAACTTCATAGTGCACATTCTCCTTTTTACAAGACTTACACGCTACTCGTCCAGCCAATGAGCGGCTTCGGAAACATTAGTCTGGTCGAGCTATCGAAAATGTCTCAACGTCGTACAACTCTTGACTCACTTCCTATTCGCTTCATGTTCTCTTCCATTGCTTCAGCCTTTTCTGCCCAAAAGCTGGTCTAATCGAGATAGATGATGCCGCTGGCGAGCCTTTGGAAGTAATGGATGACAAATGACATATTCCCGGAGAGACGTCGCTGGATACTGAGGCTCCTTTCGAAGATTGCCCATATCTCACTACCACTTCACTTGGACTACCGTGCTCCTTGATACTGCGCTCATCTTCCCAAGCAGCAGACTGCGTTTCTCTATTGAAATACTCATACTCTTGAGAGAAAGATTAACGCAACGAGCAATATATGCAGAGTTCTGGTCCCGTCGATACATTTCGCTAGCATTCGCGAGGAAATATCACATTTACTTTGTACATCGCTGTCCTTTGTTCTCCACATACAGTTCGACCCGGTATACCGGTTTACCCCACCCCAGGCTACCATGCTGCAAATGGGTCTGAACTTCCACGTCTTCTTTTCGAGCATAACACAGATGGCGGGCGAACACGTCAAAAAGATAAGGTCGCGTTGGCTGCAGGCATCTTTCGTACAGCCCACCTTCCTTCACTTGACAACGTGCGAGCATTCACGACCGATACCCAGCAGCCTTTCCGCTTTGCTTCTGATTTATCCTCGTATCCCAATTCCTGCGGGACGAGCTGCGTCTTTTCACGTTCATACATACAGCAAAAGTGCCCCTTCTATTCTGCCCTCAATCACTTAGCGTTCTCATTCCTAGCTTCCTACGGTTGAGTTTGTCACTCTTATCGTAGTAGAGCGTCGCTGCTTCGGTAAGCTTGAGTCGTTCATTCGAGAATTTAATCTCCCGTAGCACGGTCTTCAACTTTACCACATGTTCGTCCTAGATGTTCTTACGCTTGGACCGAGTGTAGAGACAGCACTTTGGATTTACGATATCTTTTAGAAAGTCCTACCATTTCTTGCATACTTCCCAACCTAGCCACGTTGCAATGCTATGTTTATTCGTCAACTTAGACGCAATAGGTAAAAAGACCATCTAGTGCACGATAGAGTTTGCTTGCGTTGTTAATTCATACATGTATTCATGCGAGCCAAGACGTTCGGTCTGTTGTCAATATCTCATGGGCAAGGTCCTTCGATAGACTCCAAAGAGCACAATATACTGAAATTTCTCACAGACCTCGAAAATGCTAATTTGACGCTTGTTAATAGGAACTCCCCACCGCTTCAACTTCCTGGACTAACAATCAAATTCCTGAGCCATGACGAGCTTGTCACAGCCTGGAGAGCTTCAAATGCAAAATAACAGAAGCAACATTAGGAGCTCACCGCCCAAGTATGATGAGAAGACATTCTTTTGGCTCATGCTCTCCGGAGTTCGTATATCACTCTACGAATCTAATGAGCAAAAAGACTAATGCTGCCTAGCTACCAGAAGATCTTTTGCCCAATGAGCTCGGTGGCTGGCGCCCAATCAAAGACATATTACGAAGCCTTTTCGTAAGACCACCAGGACGTGTCCATATCTTTGACGACGGATTTCCTCGAGAAGCAATGTGTATCATCAATGAAGAAGTTGACGCTTATCTTGCATATGGTAGAAGACCTAGTGATTCTTAGTTCCGACTTGGACTTAAGCTCATTGATAATGCTAGGGGCCTTTGCCGGATGTTATTTCAACGAGTCGCTGGTAACTGCTGCGCTATACAGAAAGGATGAGAGCTCCCGGGTTGGATGTCTACAAGAGCCAGTCGAAGGGCCATGCAACCGATGGGCGAAAGCAAACTCGAGTAAACAGCATATAAAGAAGTTGCTGAGCAAGGAACAGTCTGGAAGAGAACACAACCCAGAAGACGATCTAAAACTCGATTCTCCACCACAATACCGTATTTCCCTCCAGGCATCTGATCTACGACGTGGGCGGCAATCCAACGCGCAACTTCCTCCTCATATTTCCAACGCCACAGCGAAGAAGCATGGCAACGTTCAAGCTTTTCTTCCAGCTATGCCTAGGTTTGATCGGATTGCTCCGAACGAACATCCAGTGGCATATGCTCAGGGTCGACCTACACAGCCTTGGGGACTTGCAAATAGTAGTAGGTCTACCATATATTCGCCTGCAATAATGGCTGTGGATCCGGCCTTCTTAGCCAATTATGCTCCTCGCGAACAGCAGTTCAACCTAACACATGGGGCTTCCACGTCGAACCCGCAGATGTTCTATCCGATGCCGACGTTGCAGCAGAGCCATAGCGAAATCTTCGACTCTTTCCAACTTTGGCCTTCAAATTCAAGTCAGACCGGGACGTGGACAGCCGGCTCGTCGAGCATTTCTAGTTCTCCCTACTTGACTCCACCTTCAACAGGTGGCTCTACATCTTTTCATACCGAGAGATTGCAGCCAGCTGCATCGGATCGTCACCTCTTCTTTTCAGCCACCGGCCGGAGGACTGCTGAAGATGATCCAGACATGCATCGGGAAAGCGAGAGCTCTTCGTGCACCAGTACTCCAAGAAAAGACAGGACGCTATTGGATGGACCTATCATCATTAAATCGGATGATAAGATAAGCATGTAATAGCCAGATCGTCAACGAGGAGGGTATTCAAGCAGGCTATTTCAAGATAGCTCAGGAGGGTTGACGTGCTTTAGATGTAACACTCGAGCATGCAGGAGTCTCGAATGTATGACTACTGAGATATGGCAACAAGTAGATCCATTGTATGTAGCAACACAACAGGAGTAACAAATTCTTCGTTAAGGAAATCGGTTCGCATCAAATCTCCCATGTAGATACTTAGACATTGTATAAGACTGACTACCTAAACGCCTTTGTGACCTGGTAAGCTTACTTCATCACAATATGTGAAGTAGGAGTACATAAGTCAGATTTCAATTATACCTTACTGTTCTCTCTATATTTCTGCGACGAGTGGGCGCTCAACTGACATACCCCTAATGTTTTCGACTATCTCAGGAAGTACGATTTTCCGTTGAGGTGTATCTGGATCCTTGAAAACGTGATTACTGTTTGTAATGCTCAACTTTTGACGCGAAACCTCATCAACGATTGTTCTGCACCGTCTCGACGGCTTCAAGAACTTAACTTGAACCATATAATCATTCATTACGCGTAGAGCAGCGGACGCCTGTACACCAATACGTTATGGACCCTCTACTTCAGGGAAGTACTATCGAGCAGATGGAACGAATCGAAGACTTTTGTAAGCGTTCAAGTGACTACTGGACCACCGTCTCCGAGGCCACCGCTTTCCGTAAGTGGACACACCCAACAAGCCGGGAAGAGGAATACAGAGGAGCGCCCAGACAATTTGAAGACATAGGGAGGCGTAGTTACGAAGTGGAGGTAATGAGTATACCAGCCTTGGTAAACCCTTTTCCGGACTTACAACAAAGCTCGGGGTGTGCTTCCGACTCAAACCTACCTCATCGTACAGTCGAGCATTCCAAACGACAAGAACCCAAGTTTCCAAAGGTATGGCAGGGTGCGGTGAAACCAGGTAGCAACCAAAGGACCAGGGAGAGGCAAGAACGGCGCAACCGGTCAGCTAGAAATCCAAGGCCGGAAGCTTTCGCCCGGTCGGGAAGCAGCCAAAAGGCCTTGGCTAGTAGAGAAGGGTGTAGGCGGGCCAGAGGGCCCAGTGCCCGACAGAAGATGGTCATTCATAGCCAAACAGACAATTAGCTGCAGACAATCGACTGGCGGGTCAAGCGCCGCGGAAAATCACGGGGAATCGCCCATGGATCAGAGGCCAAGCGCGGGCTCTCGAGTCACCAAGATGACCAGGCAGCGGGCGGTTTGCTTCACTCTACACAGCATCACCCGGCTGGAGTTGCCTTATTGCGTGTGATTGAAGATTCCTCTCGGCCCAAAGCGACGAATGACCGCTCTGCACATCTCAAACCCCAAGATATCATCATACAGACCTTTGGTCAGACATTCGTCGATGATATCAATGCTATATGTAGCGAAACAGAGGCACGAGGGGGAGAGGAAAGTCCGAGGTATGCTTGTGAATTCGACACGGTCGACATTGAAAAATGGGGCAAAGAAGCGGATAATGATCGCTTCAGTAACAATGCCGGAGACACCACAGACATGGACGCCTTCAAGGTGGCGGACTTTGACCCCAGAAACTTACCTCATGAGCCGTCGAAGAATAGGAAAAGAAAGAGCTCATTAGCGACAGAGTTCATGGACCTCAACTATGGCATCATTGAGCCACTTCGGCATAAAAGCAAAACCGAAGATCCCTTGCTTCAAATTAACAGGACTAGAGTGCTGGCCTTGTATGTGGGTAATCTACCTTTCTCAATTACACCAGAGGACGTTCAGTGTTTATTCCAGACGTACAATATGTGAGTACTGGGCACCCATTGATTTTCTGCACACAGAAGCTTACCTGCTGGTCTTCATGTCAAGTGATGAAATAGACACACCCAGCGATCCTCATAAGGGAAAACCTGCAGGCCATGCTTTCGTGATTCTGTGCAATGTCCTAGAGGCTCGTTGCGCAATTTCAGAGCTATCACGGAAGGAGATACGTGGTTACAGAGTATCCATACGGTACGCCAATCAGCAGCACAGCGCTTCACACAAGCAAGAAAGAGCAGGGATTAGGAATTTGCACTTTGAAGGCATACGGAACAAGAAGACTTCCAGATCTGCTGCCAGATTTCAGAAATTACTGAACGGCCAAGCGCTGAGACTTTGACAGAGATAAGCATCCTTGCAACGTGAGGACGCCCGAACTAAGAGGGCGCGGAACAAAGAAAACGGATGGCATGTCAATGTTGCGATTTCATGAGGCGATTTAGACATGAAGAGAGAAATTGGCATGTAGATAAGCGCAGGAGCAAGATGGCGGTCTACTCTGAATGACATTCCAGAGACTGCCCTGGAGGGGCTTGGATCTGGTTCGACAGAAAGCTAAATACCCTATCAGCACTTTATCCCATAATTCAAGTACTATAAGATAAATATAGCAATACAATTCATATGGAATACGGTCATCCTTTACCTCCAGTATCATAGATATGCCAAGAGCACTTGCACGTTTCAAGGCAATGAGGCATCAACGTCCATCAATGCACCGATGCGACTCCGGAATTTGAATCTACACGCCCGTCTGAATCTTTATAAATCCAACTCCACAGATCCTTTTACATCTCCCAATACAACTCCTTCGCCTCAAGCTTTCTTCTTCCCCGCCCCCACCGCCTTCGCCTTCGCAGCTTTCTTCCGATTACTCCTTATCATGACCATACTCAAGAAACTCCCTACAACAGCCGAGCCCAGTAGAATTAGAATTACCGGTATACGTATCGCCCAAACGCGGGGCGGGAAGAAGTCGTGGAGAGGGTGGCCGGGGTCGACGAAGGGCTTGCGAGTATTAGTGGATAGATATGGAGAAGAGACAATGGCGGACGGTACCATGAGAAGGGTCCAGGTGGTGTAGTAGAGAAAGACGGAGGAGGCTACGATGAGCATGGCGAGGCCGACGAGCTTGTCGAGCTTCGGAAGACATTAGCTGGAGAATAATAGGGCAATAGAATGGAGCATACCATTGTTGCTGGTGACTCTAAAAGGAGCGTGGTGAATATGTTGGTAGCAAGGAGCGACTGTGATGTTTGGCCTCAGGGACAGCGGAAAATATCCCGCTGGGTACGCTAGGCTCCATTTGACGCCAAAACTGGGCCGAACTTTGTAGCAAACGAACACACCAGAACCGAAGGTCTCGCGCAAGCTCACTGTGATCCACTATCAGGTCTAAGCACAGTACATATCGAATTCAAGATTCGCCTCCGAATCTGCATGAGTGTCCAGCACCATCACCAGGCTCGTAACATACTGCCAAAATGATGCAGTCCGCTGTCCGCCTCCCAACACCACCACCTCTAGATGCATACCCTGAATACCCACCCGCCAGCCGAAAACGCTCGCCTCCATCGCGTTCACCTTCGCCAACTCGCCGGCGCTCGCCACCTCGAAGCCATGCCCGAGCGGGGCCAGCACTTCAAGATGTGGACCCGCAACGTGCGATGGAGCGTGAGCGTCAGCTCACAGAACGGCTACGGCGGCGAGACCCAGATGAGGAACCTTCGAAGCCTTTGACAGAGGAGGAGAAGCAAGCGGCTGCGAAAGCAGAGTATGAGAAGCTACTCAACGTGCGATCTGGAGGCACATACATCCCACCCGCCAGATTGCGAGCTTTACAAGCGCAGATCACGGACAAGAAGAGTAAGGAGTACCAGCGAATGGCATGGGAGGCGCTGAAGAAGTCCATCAACGGTCTCATTAACAAGGTTAACGTTTCGAATATCAAATATATTGTTCCTGAGCTTTTTGGGGAGAATCTGATACGAGGAAGGGGTCTAATTTGCAGGAGCATCATGAAAGCACAGGCGGCAAGTCTGCCGTTCACGCCTATCTACGCTGCTATGGCTGCTATTGTCAGTACGAAACTACCTCAGGTTGGGGAGCTTTTACTCAAGCGACTTATTTTGCAATTCAAGAAGGCCTACAAACGAAATGACAAGGCTGTCTGCCTTTCGTCGACTACATTCATTGCTCACTTATGCAACCAACAGGTCGCACATGAAATGGTGGCAGCACAGATACTACTTCTACTCTTGAATAAGCCTACAGATGACAGTGTCGAGATTGCTGTTGGATTGACTAGGGAGATCGGGCAGCATCTAGAAGAGATGAATCCGAAGATTGCGTTAGCTGTTTTCGACCAGTTCAGGAGTATTCTGCATGAGCAGGACATTGATAAGCGAGTTCAGTACATGATCGAGGTTCTGTTTCAGGTTCGAAAGGACAAGTACAAGGACAATCCGGCAATCAAGGAGGATTTGGATCTGGTGGAAGAGGAGGATCAGATCACCCATCAAACGGTTCTAGACGATGACATTGATGTTCAGGACGGTTTGAATGTTTTCAAGTTTGACGCGCAATGGGAAGAAAACGAGGAGGCGTACAAGAAGCTGAAAACCGAGATCTTGGGTGAAGCTGAGGGAAGTGGAGATGAGGAGTACGACACCGATGAAAATTCAGAGAACGAGGAAGCAAAAGAAGAGCGTAATCTCGAGATCAAAGACCAAACTAACACAGACTTGGTCAATTTGCGGAGGACCATATATTTGACCATTATGTCAAGTATTGACTTCGAAGAATGCTGTCATAAGCTCATGAAGGTTACTCTGCCGCCCGGTCAGGAGCCTGAATTACCATCTATGGTTATTGAATGTTGCTCGCAAGAGCGTACCTATTCAAAGTTCTACGGATTAATTGGTGAGCGGTTTGCTAAGCTCAACCGCCTCTGGACCGAGCAATTCGAGGCGTCCTTTGCCAAGTACTATGACACCATTCATCGCTACGAGACGAACCGACTTCGCAACATTGCTCGGTTTTTTGGCCACATGTTGAGCTCTGATGCCATCGGCTGGCATGTCATGTCGATCATCCACCTGAACGAGGACGAAACCACCTCCAGCAGTCGCATCTTTATTAAGATATTGTTCCAGGATCTTGCAGAGGCTCTGGGCATGGCGAAACTGCAGGCCCGTCTTAAAGACGACTTCCTGCGGCCCAACTATGAGGGTCTCTTCCCCACGGACAATCCAAGAAATACGCGCTTCTCGATCAATTACTTCACGAGCATTGGCATGGGAGGTGTCACTGAGGAGATGAGAGAACATTTGAAGAACGCACCGAAACCAGCGGCTGTACTACCACCCCCCAAATCTAAGTCAGACTCAGAGAGCTCAATTTCGAGTTATTCATCGTACTCTGGATCTTCTAGGTCATATTCACGATCACAATCTCCGTCTCATACACGCGGTGCCCGTCGTCGGTCATCCAGGTCGTACACAAGCTCTCGCTCTCCGTCACGTACCCGTGAAAGTCGCCGCCTTCCGCCACCTCGAACGAGGTCACGCTCGCGAATGAACCGCCGTGGGCTTCAGTCACGTTCCCCTTCGCCCCCACGTGATCGTCGCAGGCGGGTAGTATCACGTCCGCCAACCCCCACTCGTAACCGCCGCGGTCGGTCAATCTCGCGGTCTTCAACGCCTCCGTGTAATCGACATGGTCGCAGCTACAGTTGAGTCATCTCAGAGACTCGAGATATGTACTGTTGTTAAAGTATTTTAGCGAGCGAGGGGAAGGAAAGCGAGACAGAACCGGCCGCATGCGGAAGCCAGTACTTCATTATGTATTCCTAGGCTTCAACTTAGCATACCAAGGTGTCGTATTGAATTTTCAGGGGAAAGCGTCTCGCAATACCTTATCAGCTCCCGTGAGATCGCTAATTCGCTGAGGGCTTTTCTGAGCTTAAGGTACAGGAAACCATTTTGCCATGGTTGTGATTTGCATAAATCCTGTTTGCGCATCATTGTGCATGCATGGGCCAGACCACCCAGTGATGCAGGGCACCCCTGTAGCTTTCTTACGAGTACGGACTGACTGCCCCTCAATCACCGCAAAAGGCCGAGTACCTTGCTGTAGCTCGTTACTCCGCTTCCAGCATCCCCCATATCAACCCAAGCTCTTGATTGAGTACATTTGGTATAACTTCAATTACATACGAACCTTTCTTCATCTAGCAGAACATGGCTGTGAATCTACACAGTTCATCCAACACATAGTGACTGCCTACGATACCCCGCTTTGCTGTCATCGCGTCGAAACTTGAGCTCTTTTTGCTTTGTCCTGCCTGCTATATACTGTAATCCAGCTCTACCCTTGATAACGTGCCTTCATACCTCTAGGGGCAGAACAACTGTAAGAAGCGCAAATACGCAAACTACGTCACGGTCACCACCGTCACCCTTGGCCTGTCTCAGGCTCACGGCATTCGGTCAGGTGCCGCTGAACAGCTGTACCGCCCATCTTCATCTCGCCTGCCGTCCGAATCTGTCGAAGTTACCTGCGAAAGTCCATGCACATATTGTTAGAAACTATCCAATAGGCCTTCATATAATCAACCATCGTACACACTTGAATGCCCTCATCGTGGGAACAACCCCCCATCGATCAGCAGCAAGCTGCGGACATAAACCTATATTTTCAAGAAGAGTCCAAGAAGGAGCGATCGGGTAGTCGTAAAGGTCAGAAAAAGAACAGAAAAAAGAACGAAGCTGATGTTGAGGATGGAACCAAAGAAAGGGCATCGGTTGTATTGCCGAGAGAGGTGTACGTTACCATGATGAGCTTTATTCGACAGAGACCCGGCTTGCTTTCTTCGGTTGAATTTAAGGCTAACGAGGATTGACAGGACATCCCCCCTGTCGTTACTCTCTCAACTGCAGGCTTCAACATCTCCCCCCTCAAGAACGCCAAACGGTGTCTCGTCACCAGTCCTGGCTGCCTTGGGTACTCTACCCTCTAAAGACCACCTAGGCGCTCCTCCACAGACGACCACAGAGTGGGCTAAGGACATACCATTCGGCAGTAGTCCTCCAGGCGGACATAGCAATGGGATTAGCATAGCTGGATCACCCCAAAATCCTTTCCAGCCGCATAACGAACTGCGAGGGGGTTTCAGCCATGCGTCCTCTCCGACGTCGCCATCCGCTACTTATCGGCAACTTGCACCGCGGAATAACGGGTACCAGAGCTTCGGTTATCTAGGCACGTCCCCGGGTAGGGCAAGACCCGCTTCGATGCATTCACACAATTCGAACCAGCCTCCATTACCACATCAGCCACAAGCTCATTATTATAGCGCACCAGAGGTAGACTTCGGCTTACCAAAAGTGGGCTTGGAGGACAAGAAAAACTTTAATGTCTCCTGCACTCTGTTTGACAGTCTTACTTCGGCGGGAGAAGAGGGTTCAAGGACCACAGAGAACGTGCTGCTGGTTGGGTATGACTATGGTTTGGATATCCACGCTGTCGACAAGAAACATTTTAGCCGTATTGGTCGCCTCGAAGGTCTCCGAGGGTCCGTCATTGGTGCCAAGATACTACCGTCCACCACAAGGGACGATGCAATGCGTCTTTTGCGGCCTTTGGTTGCAGTTATTGTACATGGTCCTTATGTTTTATCAGAGCCAGCCCCTCGTCCGCCATCTGGGGCGAGCCATGGCGAGGATGAACTATTCGACCCCTCCAACTCAATGCTACAAGCCCTAGACTCTGCGGATACCGTCGGTCCTAACGTCGTCACGCATTTCCAAACTACAGTAGAGGTCTTCTCCTTGAAAAAGGGGGAGGCCATCGCGACGCTGTTCAAAGGCCCAAAGCATCCGATGGAGCTGTCACACAACAGTCACCGGCCTACAAAACCTCCGCCAGAGGAAGACCTAAATCTTGAAGCCAAAGGAAGGTTTATAACCATCAGCTCTGGCACAAGTGGAGAAGTCTTCATCTTCGAGAGTAAGACAAATGGAGCGGAGGCCTTGTCTTGTAACCTCCAGTGCATAGGGAAGGTTTGGACAAAAGCGTCTCAAAGGAAAGTGCGTAGCTTATCGATTTCGTCCAACTCATCGGAGCTGGGGTTTCTCCATGACCAGTCCCCTACAAGAACTAAGCGACCAAATGCCGTAATTGTCTCCTTGAGTCATCGATGGCTTGCTGTGGTACCACCAACAGCCTCCTCGCAGAGCACTTTACATGGAAGCGTGGATGCTATGCGTCCAATTTCTAAGTCCCCTGGACTGACTTCTCACACTTCACCTGCAGAACCTCCAGTGAATTGTGGACTCGACACACCTGACCGAGAAGGTGTCCTCCAGAAATTGGGGCGAGTGTCCACGCAAGAGGCTATAAAGGGTGCTCGATGGGTGGGCGATCAAGGGTTGCAGGCATGGAACAATTACTGGAAATCACCAGAACAGAATCCTCAGGCCCACCCAAATTCCTACCCAAGTACCACGGCGCCCCAAATGCATCAAGCTTTCCCACCTACGCATGCCCACGAAGACCTGTCTATTCGTGCCTACAATCAACCGGCGCTGATATCGATCATCGATTTAGAGAAGCTCTCAGTAAATCAACATTCGAAGCCAGCCGTGGCACTACAGCCAATTGCTACCTTTTCGCTACCGGACGGATGCAGTTTAGTATCCTTCACACCTAGTGGGCTGGGTCTACTTACGGCGAGTGCAAAGGGTGACGTACAGCATATCTGGGATCTGATGCGTATGGTGCATAGCGGAGTTAGTATCAGCTCGCTGAGAGATCACAGTGCATCCGGCAAGGAATCCGACCTCGGACCGACCGTCCGCCAAATCTGGCGCCATTCAAGACTGACGGAGGCCCGTATCGTTGATGTTGCCTGGACAGAGCCGAGAGGTGAAAGGCTCGCTCTCGTTACAGAACGAAACACTCTACACATCCACGACCTACCGCCTTCTGCTTTCCAATGGCCCCCATCTCGGCGCGTACTTCGCCCTACGACTGCTTCGGACAACCCAGTCGTAGCTGACCAAGATCTGGACCACACCGTACGGCCACGGTCATCGAGCAATACCTTCAGTGGGGCGCTGGGCATGTTCACTGATAAAACTCAACCCTTGCTTGCGAATCTTCGCGGCCGCCAGACCAGTAATCCTAATCCCTTTTCCGGGCTCGGTGGCCTTAGCCTCACCGCTGGTGCTGGCATTAAAGGTATGAAGGTGGTCGCCGCTGGCTTCAACAAGTCTGTTGGTGCAGCTGCGGGCACAGTTAAGACGATGCGTCACAGGGGAGAGAACCGGTTGGCGTTACCTGGGTCTCCGCACAAAACTGTAGCTGGCTGCATCAAATGGCTTGGGGGAAAGCACCATGGGCACGTAGCGGTGACTGGGGGAGGTCTGGTAAGGATCTATCCCGTTCAACAGAGCACCACCGAAAAAGGCGGACAAAGGGGGCCCTCGGTCGTCGGTAAACGACCGATTGAGTACAGTATTCCTAGTACTTCTGGAGACAGTATCAATCCTGTGCCCAAAGATACATGGGCATTCAATAATAGCGACAATGATCAGGCCTCGACGTCACCCCACGGATATTGGCTTTCTCCTGCATCTGGGCATGGGCCTCAAACGTTCAAGAACCAACGCCCTCCGCTTTCCTGTGCGGAAATCGAGACCAATACGCCATATCAGCCCTTCCACACGGACCGCCGCATTAATTTCTACGTTTACAATGACGAGCAAAGCTCAGACATGCACCATCTAAGCGATGCGACCCCTTGGGTGTTCGGCCAGAATATACCCGCCACCAAGGTCAATGTCGGTTCGGCTGTGCACGACGCGGATTCTGACACGGATCAAGGAGCGCCAGCTCCGATGGAGAATCTCATCAGTTTTCAAGGCAACGAAGAAGAAGGGCAGCAAGTTGTGGTCACGACACGACGCAAGCGGGACAAGAAAGGGCAAGCGGCAGAAGGTGACGACGGAGAGTTCTTCGAGGACGACTGCGAAGTTGTTGATTTTGCCGAGAGCCGTGTTTAGCTACGATGTTGGGTGTAGGGAGTTGGTATTACATGCATGCTTTGGCGTCTTGAGGGGCGACGACGAGGAGTCAAAAGGGAAACGGGTGTCTTCGATATTGGGCGCATCAAGCACACCGCTGGAGGATGGCGATGGCTTGTGGTGTATTTATTCCTTGTTTCCGCATTGGAGCATCGGGGAAGAGGCGCAAGGTTCGGGATAGATCTTCAGACCGTTAGAGTCGCTTCTGCTGGCGGTACGGTATTTGAGAAGGCGACGCGTGTAGCATTTCAGGAAACATTTCTCTTTCATCAACATGGAACAGAAAGTGCAGTGATATGGCATAATGGGAGCACCATCATCCCCTAGACCTAGATTTTAAACGAGATCTCGGATCCTGATCACGATGCATCAAGTTTTAGCGAAAGCGCCGTCTTTCCGAAAGAAGCCACACGACTTTTCGTTAGCCCCGAAGCGAGGCGTGTCCGATGGCGCATGTATGATGTGGGCTTTATCGATTACGCTATCGAAAGTCGGACTAGGAACTTTGTGGTGGGAAAGGGGGGGGGATGATTTGGGGGTGGTGCTGGTGGGTAGGTATGTGTTGCAGTAAAGTAGTGTGTAGTAAGAGAAGGACGTTGGACTCGGATAGTGCCGGGTATAATGGTATGGGCTGCGAGGCACTTGTTTGCAATTGCCAGTATGTACTCCGTATACATTGTGTTATCGCGAAGTCTAATGTGATGGTAATTTTGTAAAGGGGGATTTTACCTATGTACATTGTTGTTTGGTCGTTGGGTGCCATGATGGTGTGTAAACGGAGTACCGAATACCTTCTTAGTACATGCGGTGGGTGGGTGGTACGGAATACCTTACTAGGTACGGAAGAAGAAGAAAGCTAAAAGTCATAAGGCGGCGATACCCGTTGCGCTAAGGGGCCTTTTAGGGTGGAAAGTCTGAACAGTATACTGTATGGCATGTTGTACGGAGCATGACGAGCTATGTTCTCGGAATGCCAAGACCAAGCCACACTGTAATTTACATGTAATCTAGTATTAGCGTTCGGGGATGATTTCCTGATTTTTAGCTCAGAGATCGTTCAGATACTATCATATAGAAGGATAAAGCTTCTGCTCACGCTTCTCATTTTCAGAACATTATCTTCATCGATGCAGCAATTCTTCGTCTTCTATGATTCGCTAATTCTCCGGATCTGAACGCGATAGAGCTCTGTTGATAGTGAATGAAGCGTAGAACAACGCTCAAAGAGGCTTCTGGAAACAGAATTACTATGATCAAAGCATGAGTTAGATGCTGAGAGAAAGAGCTCACTCAGAAACGAATTCAGGCCTGGATCAGTCGAATTCCTCGTCACATTCAGCAGATCATTGAGCTAAAGGGAGGCAATGAATATAGAGAAGATAGAGCTGAGGATAGTGCTATCCGTCCATATAACTCGGAGGAGCGAAAGGAACGTTGTGCACGTCGAAAAGCAGGATTTAGGCCCGGTGACGACGACGTGAATGAGTCTGTAAATCAGGCAGATGAGCCTGATGTAGAGGTAGAAGAGATAGAGGTGATAGAGGAGATGATAATTGGTAGGTAAATGGAAGGTTTGGGTTCCAAATCGATATTATCGGCTCCAAGCACTAATATTAGATTACACGTAAATTACTGTATGGCTTGGTCTTGGCATTCCGAGAACATAGCTCGTCATGCTCCGTAGCGGAGGGACTACTACAGTACTACGACGTAGAGAGCCTACCTAGGCTTTTGGTGAATTGGGGGTAAAGACAGTTCGGTTACCTTAGCTGGCTGACATGTATCGATAAATTACGACGACGGTTCGGGTCTAAGAATCTGTCTGTACAGTTTCTTGCCTCTCCTTTGATTAAGAGCAGAGTTGCTCTGTAGAGTACTTGCTGTACGGAGTATGTACCGTTCTTCTATCTGCCCTAGGGTCTTGTCTGGCACCCCCGGTCCTTCAACAAATATAATTTGCTCTCCTTCCGTGTGGGGTATAAACTTAAAATACACATCCGATAGCTTCATGCAAAACCATTGCCGACGAACTGCAGCCACACAGACTACTTCCGTACCGTCCTCCCACCTCCCTCTCGTGCCTCTTTCGGCCAGTTATGCTCAACGCCTTCAGCCTCTTGGGATGTCGTCCGCACTGGGAAACCATGCGCTCACCATGTCCGACTATCCAATCAGATCCCTGGCCTGCCCCCGGATTGAGAAGGCTCAATCTCGATCTAATAACGCCCACATGCGCCGGCCAAAGTAAGGTACGAAGCAAATTGGCATACTGAAGTCTGAAAGACTCGGTTCGTGCAGCTCTGTCATCCTTCTCTGTGTATCCTCATCGGCAGGGTTGTCAGTTCAGTCATCTTTTCAAGAGTAGCCTGTTTGCAAGTCTCTTTGGCGTCGACACTCCTCACTCGTGACGAGAGAGCGCATCACTGACAACGTCGCTGTCGGCTTACAAACCCCCCCGGCAAGATTCAGCTTGATTGATTCCGCCGAGTCTTGACGACTGTAGCAACCTGTTGCTTGTTCGTTCTTTCAAGAGCTCGGCGCTTGAATTGCGTTGGGGGACTTGTCGGCAATGCTCGAACCTCGACCCACAACACGAATGCGATGAACCCACCTCAGGACCTCGGTTTTTCAAATGCAGTCAACGCAGCTTCGACTTCACAGCAAGACGACGTCAGTGACACAGCAGGCCGGGTCTGCACGCGGAAGCAAGATAACGCAGCAGCAACAAGACTACATGATCGGAGGTGCTTGCGACAACAACGCAGACGGGGCGATGCACCACTCCCGCTCACACTCACGCAATTATTCCTCTCCGCTATACTGCTTCTTGCCGCAGTGTGTGTCCCCGCCGCTGCTGTGGAACAGTGGGAATCAGGTCCGAGGTTAGGGCGCGGAAGATCGATACGGGATGGCGGTATTCTCCTTGATCGGCGACCATCACCCATTGTCGATCTCTACCGCCGGCAGAATGGGGATCTTTTTGGTTCGGCACTGCTTTCTCCCTCGACTACCTCGTCCATTCCGGCTTCGTCCGCTGCAGGTAGAACAACATTTTCTTCCACAGCCAGCGCAGTCGCGTCAACGGATACCGGATCGCCCTCCTCCATTGTTGCTCCATCAACCGCTTCCACCTCGTCACCAGTCTCGTCTCCAACATCAATAATAAGTGCACCTAGCGCAGGTGCATCCTTACCACAACCGTTTGACGGAGGTTTGGGCAATAACTTCACCCAACCGAGCTGTCCTACGTTTATTAATACTTTCCTTCGTAACGAGACCTTTAATTCATGTCTACCCTTTAGTCTCCTCCTTCAGGTGAGCGCCTTGAAGAACGCAAATAGGTCCAGCACCAGCTAATCCAACCCAGAACTCCATGTCCTTTTTCCAAGCCTCCAAATCCCTCTCCCGCATCAGTCAAACTCTCGACGCGAGCTGTAAAGTTGTCTTTCCCACCTGTTCCTCCCTCATGGGCTCACTCGCCCAACAACTCCGCCTCGACGCCAACTGCGGCGCAGACTACAACCTCCAAAATCCCACTGTCCGCCAAGCCTACAACGGCCTCCGAGCGTACGATCCCCTTTACAGAGCCGGCTGCGAGAAAGATGATAACTCGACTTATTGTTTCGCCAGTGCGATAACGAACAGCACCTCCCCGAGTGATTCGTATATTTATTATTTGCCATTGGGGGTGAGTCTGCCGGGTGGGAGTCAGCCGACGTGCTCAGGGTGTCTGAGGAGTACAATGGCAATCTTCAACGAGGCAGCGAGCAACAAAAGTCAACTCATCAACGGAGACTATGCCTCGGCCGCGCAGTTGATTGATCTGGGTTGCGGTCCGGGATTTGTCAATGCCACCGTGCCTCAGGGCAAAGGGACCTCGGCAAGTTCTTCAGGGACTCGGAAAACCTCAACATCTCCGGCTTTGGCACTTGTATTCTTGGTTGTGGGAGTCTGGGTCCAGCAGCTGATATAAGACGTTGTCACGTCTCCACCCTCGCCACCGCAACCCCTTTACAACTCGACATACCACCCTACATCGAATCCAATCACATTATCTAGCAGTGCCTTCTTACCGTATTTCCTTACCTGTCTAAATTTCTCCTGTATATAGTTACGATCGGGCCTACGGTTCTTTAGCGTCGGCGTCCGGATATACTCTACCTTGGTCCTGGGGAGTTGTGATGCCAAACTGGACTGGGACTGGCAGGATTAATCGGTCTCGGGGTTGTCTAACGATACCAAGGAATATTGAATAATGCTTAGTAATGGATATTGTTAATTCGTAATCCTACACGCTTTTTGCAGCGTTTGAGAGATGCAAAGATGTATCCCTGTCCCAATGAATACGTTCTGGATACCTACCCAGCGGTTCAGAGATGCTGTGTGCCTTTTTCCCCCTTGAAGCATCCCCACCACCCCCCAATATCAGCCGCCAAAACATCCACCAGCACAAAGCGCAACCGGACCCCCAGATCCTTGCTTTTTCGTTACGAACTCACTCGCAATGAATTGAACCGCAAGCAAGAAAGAAAAAACACATCCCATCCCAAAACCCCGGTTATCTGTTATTAATTGCTCTGCGCACGCAGATTTTTTTGGGTGGAAAAGGGGGCTGGCTGGCTGTGGCTGTGGCTGGGAGCAGTGGTGAGGGACCACGGGGTGGATGGGAGATGGGAGATTTGTTGGGGGTTGGGGTTGGGGAGGTGGGTAGGTTAGGTGGTTTGGGTTTGGGGTTTAGGGTTTAGGGTTGGAGTGGGAAGGGGGAGGGGGAGGGGGAGGGTGAGGGAGGGTGACGGTGACGGGGGGGATGAGACGAGAGAATAGGAAAGGAAACGAAAGAAAGGAAAGAAAGAAAGAAAGAATACAAGAATACAAGAATAAAGGAAGGGGGAAGGTGAGGGAGTGTCGATATTCTTATATAAAATCACCCACCTGCCAACTTCCCCCCTCCCCTTTCCCCCCCCCCAAAACCCACCCACACCCCATATCACAATCACAACCACTCCACCACCATCTCTTCCGCCCCACAAACACCCCCTCTTCCCGGCTCGTCCACCTTTTCCCGCTTCTCCGCCTCGACATGCAACGATTTCTTCGCTTGAGAGGGAGCGGATGAAGGTGATGGGTTGGGGGAGGGAGGGATGGTGTGGATGGATGGATGGATGGCGGTGGGGGGGGATGGCGAGATAGAACGGAGGCGATGAAGGTGAAAAACGCTGGAATGAGACTTGGAAATGCCTTCTTGTGTCTTTTTTTTCTTCTTTTGCTGGGAAGAAGAGAGAAGAAAGAGACACGATGCATTATATATATATAAAAGAAATAAAAATCGCGTTTCTAAAAACTCAAAAGATTCACCAGGGGGTTTTTTAAAATAAAAAAAAAGCTTGATGAGATTCTGCGCTTCTTGGATATGAATTTTTGGGAAAGTAGAGGAAGTAAAGAAGAGAGGGGGATTTTTGATGGTTTTTTGATGAGATTGTTTACTAATGAGTTGGGGTTATGTACGGGAAGAGAGATGCGTTTTTCTCGTGCAACAAAAATGGTTCTAATATCAAAAAGAAACTTCCTTGGTTATTAACTTATTAGGCATAAGGCGGGTGGTGGTGGAATGAGAAAGATTTTTTTTGTTGGTGTTGAGCATCTTCTTTCTTTCTTTCTTTCTTTCTTTCTTTTTTACACAAAGTGCGCAAGGAATGGGTATTCACTCCTCGAGTGCGGAGTGCGGTGATAGTGATTGCTCGGGTGGAAGTTTAAGTTTTTTTTTGTTTTTTTTTTTGGAGAAGTGGTCTTTTTTTTGAGTGATGAACATGTAAAAGAAAGAAAAATCAAGAATGAGAATTAAAGAGAGTACTTTCCCCCCTCTTCCCCCCTCCCCCTCCCAAATTCTCAGTGTCATTTCCAAAGGAAAAAAATGTAATTTTTCAAGACAAAAGTTCCTTGAAAGGTTGGACGACTGATGATGATAGGGATAGGGAGGTTTGAAAGGTAGAGAGGAAGCGGGTTTGATGTTGATGTTGGCTATTTGAGATTTTTTGATGAGAAGGGGGAGGGGGGAAGGGAAGGGGAGGGATGGGAAGGGAAGGGAAGGGAAGGGAAGGGAAGGGGAGAGGGGAGGGTTGTGGTGATGGGGGATTTTTTTTGGCTTGGCAGGTGGGAGGGAGAGGGTAGGAGGGGAGGGGAGGGGGAAAAGGGAAAAGGGAAAAGGGAAAAGGGAAAAGGGAAAATGGGTGGTGTAGCGGTGGTGGTGTAGCGATGGAATTAAACCAGCAAGCAGCAGCAGCAAAAAACCGAGAACCCAAGCTCTGCAAAAGAAGAAGAAGAAGAATAATAATAATAATAAGAAGAAAACAGGTCCTATTGAAACGCCCACTTTAGCAAATAATCATCAACACAGAGTAGCATGACTGGTGCGATGACAGTAGAGTAGTGCAATTCGTAGAACGGAAGAAATAAGAAAGAAGAATTTTGTGAGAGAGGGAGATTTGGTTTGATGTTTGATCTAGAAGAAGGAGGAGGAGAAAAAAATGAGGGTCATGCTGAACTCTTTTCTTTTCTTTTCTCTCTTCTCCTTTCTACAATTCTTTCTTACCTTACGCTCTCGCTTCCTCATTATCATACCGTACTCCGCCGCCCGTTCTCTTCCTTCCCCTTTCATTTACCCCTCCCTTTTGCAAATCCCCCTCTCACCCTCTCTCCTCATCATCATCTTCCAACAAGGCACACGTTTCCTACCTCCCCAACACCAAGCGAGAGCTTCCTGTTAGTCCTTCCTTCTGGTGACTTTGACAGTGGTAAACTGCACAGTTCTTGATACCAGCCCCGCTCTTCGTGGTTTGAGGCCTATTGGAAGGGGGGTCAAGGACTTGGGAACACTGTTCTGTAAACACAGTCGAGCCCGAGCTTGGGAGATCCGCCGCAAAAGGGGGTTCGCTACAAGCTGGGCTGGGCGGGCATCGGAGAGGGACAAAAGGCAAGGTTTTGGGCATTTTTCGACTTGAGGGAAAGGGAAGGGTGATGACTCGAGCCCTCGGAGTTTGGGGAGGTAGTGGGTCTGTAAAGGCGGTTGGTTTTTTTATATATTGTAATCTGTGTTTTCTTGACGGCGGCCACCTGTGGTTGAAAACTCCATAGAGTGTGCAGATGTGACTAGCGAGGGGGTTTCCCACTTGCTATAGGGGTACTATGAAGAAGTACTGTAAGGTTTCGAGAACAGGTTTTTGGACTGGAAGAGGTTCGGGGAGCACCATTCGGGAGAAGTGGGGATCTGGCTGCTTATGGCGGCCAGAAGCGGGTGTTGTGGTTGCTAGTGCAAGTGCGAAAGGGGTAGGCGAGGGCGGATGGCGTTGCTGAGGGGAATGTGGCTTGAAGGTGTGGTATTGTTAGTAAGGGGGTACTTTGAAGGATGAAGGCGAGATGGCTTTAGAAGGGTGTTCGAGGAATTGGAATGCTTGCGGAATCTAATAACTTGTAGTAGCTTTTATCGCCCACTGGGTTAACCCTAAGGCGTCTGTCTGATTCTTCGGGGTGGTCTCAGCTTCTTCGAGCTACATGTTCAAGTCTCGGGTCTCATTCTTTACAATCTTCCCCCCGAATCTCCACTCCAATCTCCAAGAGAGCAACTGAATAATGAGAAGCATATAGCAAAGATTTAAAAAAAAACCCCAACATGCTACTCCCATTTACGAGAAACCCCAAGAAAAGAACTTTCGTCTGCTAAAAACAATCCAGCCAAACTGTTTCAAATCGAGTAAGGAAATGCATCAATAAAAAAAGGCCGGAACGGGGAACCAAAAAAGATCTTCATATCACTCTTAAACATCCAGTTGTCGACACACGATTAACAGCTGTACCAAAAAAATATGAAAATATCCCGTCCTTGACATTTAAGAGTGACTTATCAAACCCACACACCACCTTTTTCCCTAACGAGAAGTCTTCCCCCCCCCCAAAAAAGAGCTCAACCCAAACGACACAAAGCTGATACGGATATTCAGAAAGACCCTCCTGCAACAGCTGGTATTCGTTAGTGGATCAACCATGTGCGTACTCCTCATACAAAGTCTTCGGACTATGTATTCCCGCTTTCTCAAGTCTCTCTTGAAGCCTGGTAACCAAATGTGTAAAAAAATGATATCATAACACGCATCTATTTACAGTCGGATGATGCCACATACAGCATCGAATGTTAAAACCCACCCCTAAAAACCTGTAGAGCCTAGGTATCTAAAGTAGGGAGAAATACCGGTAACCAAACAACTAGAGTCATTTCGCCGCCCCTGCACAAATGCTCGCTAAAGCTAGTGAAAACAGCAAGACGATACTTAAAAATTTTAGTAAATGTTAGTGACTTTTCTAGTACGCGTTGAGAAGATTCGCTTGTGCTCGGCTAACATTTCGAGCTCATAAGAAACGCTAGCGAGATGTTCCAGAGGAGTTGTGCACTCTCTCGTACCCTAGAAAGAATTACTTACATGCGTACTAACCTATTCAATCAAACCTGACATATGTTTAAGGTTTAGTGAAAAGCTTACATATTCCGTACATTAAATCAGAACGCCCTCACCACTCACACGTGACATACACCTAAAGCCCTTGCACATCCGCGTGTCAGCCTCGCAGTCTGCCTGCCGATATTTTTGGCGTGGGGGTACGATATGCGCTAAGTAGGTGGTAATGTGTGTGTGGAGTATGAAAGTTTTGATCAAGGGATGGAGGATCGGAGGGATTGAAAAGTCGTGATCGTCGTGGTTGTTAAAATGAGAATGAGAATGAAATTTCAATGGCTGAGAGCTGTGGAACAGAGAGTGAGGCTTGAGCCTGCGGAACTCAACATTCCCCCATCATTCACGTTCTCCTGGACATGAGTATGTAAACCCGATACATATGCACAGAGCCGACCACATTTCACCATTCATCGCATAGCAATATCCGCCCACAAAGGCCGAACATGTCTTGGAGTACCCTCCAAGCCAGCGCGCTCCTGAGTTTTCTCGAGCCGTAGCAAAAGCGTTCAGCTTCATCCAAACGCCTAGATGTCGTAAACATGTTTCCATGAGCCACATAAACACACGAGAAACCTCCGGTATCTAACATTTCCAAACATCACCGCCATTAAAAGGATCACCTGTCCTCCAGTTTCTTCTCTGCTTCAACCAACTTGCCCTTTACATCTTTCAACTCTCCCTGTAAATTCTTGATATACTCAATGGCCAATTCCACTGTGCTCGCCTTGCTGTTACTCTGCTGGGCCGCCGTACCCGTCATCATCATACTACCCACCGCTCCCTCTTGCCTCTCTTTCGGAGGACTACTATCACCGTTCAATGGTGGGGGAGGCAGCAAGGAGGCGATTTCCTGCAACGCCGTGTTGATGCGGTTGCGACGGCCTTGCTCGGCGATTTTGTGAGAGGTGCGTTTGGAGGTGAGATTCGTCGACAGTGCTTCGGGATAGGAAACGCCGGGGAGGTATGTGCCCTCAAGGATGTTTTGGTAGTTGGATTTGGAGGCGAGAAGAAGGGCAGAGGTTTCGGCGTTGACGATCGCTGTAATGACAATGGTTAGCAAGGGACACTCGATACGGAAAACATCGGGGGTTGTGTGACTGACCTCCTTCGGGGAGTAGAGGCTTTATGCTGGGGGACATCTTTGGGCGTAGAGCTGGGCTGACATGCACCGAGCTGCTGCTGTTTCTCTTCTTGCCGGTAGATTTCAGCTCACCACGTCTACCGGGTGTGGCACCACGAGGAGAAGCCAGAGGACTTGGGAAAACCGAGCTTGTTGCGCTGAGCGGGGCGCTTCGAGGTCCATATTTGGGAGTTTTTCGAGCGGAGAGGGTAGGCGTGGTTTCATTATCATTAGCTCCTTCTGTGTTTATAGGAGTGAGAGAAGGTTTCGTGTTTGCTTTTGCCGGTTCCGGTAAGACTATGTCTTCGATAATCTGTTCCATGTCTGCTTCGGCCATATTTGCCTGCTCTTTTAGACTTGATGGCCGATGCGGGCCGTTCGCCCCCTTGCCTGCCTGCTTCCGAATTTTCATCAACGATGCTGGGGTTGCAGGCGCGTTGTCCAACATTGGCAAAGGCGCAGGTACTGGCTGGGATCCGGGTTGCTTTGCAGCGAAATGTGGAGATCTACTGGCCGGTGTGGACTTGGGCGTAGCAGGTGGTGGCATCAAGATTTCTGACAAGGGCTCTGGTGATATCGACTCTGCTTCTGAGCTGTCCTGGCTGTAGGGTAGAGGAAGCTTCCCATCAGCAGTCGCGGGTCTATCGTTAAGCGGCTTCGACCTTCGGGCATCTTCAATAATTCCTGCTACCTCTTTCGGGGGTATGGTCGTACTCGACGACTGCTTTCTCCGGGTTTGAGGTTTCATGGAGGGAGACTGTCTGACTGCGCGAGCGGGGTTCCGTAATGCTGCCGAAGATGTCTTCCTTCTCGATTTTCGTACGCTAGCCGTGTTCGCAACAGATGTAGGCCCGGCGTAGTCAATGTTCATGTCCACGGGAGAAGTCGTGTTGGAGGTATCCGAGCCGCGCACAGCACCGTAAACCGATCGTTGAGCCGCATGATTCTGCGCTTCTAATGCCGGCGAAGTCAAAGGACTGAAGTATTCACCCGGTACGGGGTAGTCTGGATATCGGAATTGTGTGTCGAGGGGAGTCACCGCTGGCGAGACTAATGGTGTAAATACCAGCTGTAGCCTATTAGTTCCTAGCAACCCTAACTTTGGGGGCAGAAATATCTTACTTGGTCCTTCTGTTTTCGCCTGTAATGCTCATATATGGCCTGCGCCTGAGTGTCTAACTGTTGGTTGTACCGCGCATGGTCATCATGCATTTCAATGCTATTTGGCGTAGGTGGGACGATATGTTGGCTGTGGTATTGCTGCCCTTGCACGGGGAAGTGGGGCAGCGGTTGCTGATCGAAAAACTCCGGTTGCATGCCCATGTCAGGAAACTGTTGCGTCGAGCCATGGAAAACATCTATCGATGGCATAGACGTTGGCAACTCGAGGTGCTGCTGCATTTGCCCCTCCTCGATAACCATCATCCTGGTGAGGTCCTCTGTCGAGGTATCCATAGCACCTGCATCCTCCTGCACCCCTCCGCGATTCTGCGGGCCACCGTCGAAGCCGGGAAAAGTCAGTTGCAGGTCGCCAAACTCTAGGAAACTCGAGAAATCTTCCTCTGGGCCGGAAACCATGGGCGACCATGTGGAAGTAGAGAGTTGGTTCATTTCTCTTGATGGCTTGTTCACTCCATTCGCACACGTCGCACAATGCAATGGTAGGCCTTTGGGGGTGTGGTTGTGGCAGAATTCGAGGTCAATTGTGATTTGCCTTTATCATCTGCACCCCAGATTTCGAGACTCGGCTTTAAGCTTGTAGGTTCCGCGTGTGGAACCTGCGCGGAGCTGTCGCTTGAAGAGCCTCAGTGCACTGTTAATGTCAAGCAGAACGGCGGTGTGACGCCTTTGATAGTTGAGACAGCGAACAATGCAGTTAAAGCTGATTTGATGTCGATGAGATGAAGACGCAGGAACGAATGAAAAGCGAGTTGAGTTTACGTAGGAGGTTTCCTGTTGCTTTAGGCGGGAGAAGTCCCGGGCCAATGAGATGAGGGATTCGAGGTGGGAATTGGTCGCATTGTAATAAATGCACACAATTACCTACCTTACCTTAGACTCGTGGTCTGGTGCGTTCGGCGTGCACACCACAAACTACACTTAGCAAGTGAGCCAGTGATCCTCCGGCTGGAAGTAATTAAGAAGAACAAAAGGCCCAAAAGGGCCCCAGTAATCAGTACCTTATGCACCTTCCGCTTTAGCACGATACCAACCGGCTCAAGGGGTCACTGTGGAGACCCGCAGAGACTTCCATTTCTTACGGTATCGAGTTGCGTAAAGTCCATGTACAGACAGTACAGTGCATTACTACTTATGCCGAGCATACCTCAATGAGTGACGACATGGCTGACTAAGGTATTTTATACTTGATCTAAAGTATCCGCCGAAACGCATCTTGTATATCAAACATGTCAGGTGATTGACAGCTTTCATCACAAGCATCGGATCGCACCTGCTCGTTTGCAACAGTGTTATTCTACTGTCAAATAAGGTTGAAGCCACGATATCGAGCTAAAGAGAAGCCTTGGAGTGCAGAATCCGCAACATGAGCATTGTGGAAGCTGACAATAGGAGTAAATCCTCTCTGTCCGTCCAGAAGCACAGTTTCCCAACTCTAGACCCTCTCCCTACCTTAGCCAAAGACAATGCCAATTCCAAGCATCGCATTCTATCCAGACGTGCTCACAGCATCAAGAACAGGCTGGGAGACACTTGACACAAGACTCAATATGATATTCGTCGAATATTGCGTTCTTCCCACTAACATCCGCGTTGACACAACGGAAGAGGTCTATGTAGGCCGGGTCCACTGTAGTGCAGAGGAAAGGACAGTCGGCAATCTCAGCTGCAGTGGTTCCGCAGCGCGATTGGAACAATGGGCTGGTGCTGGCAGAAGTAGGGTGGTGTTTGACCAGTGGACACAAGGTACCTGTCGAGCTGGTGGAAGTGCAAGTCGCAGAAGGTACCACGCTGCTACTTGAAACGAGACTGGAAATTGGTGTTTCTCTTGGAAGCGAGCAACTTTCGCAGACGAGGCGTGAATTAATTGGGTCCGTGGTTGGGTCCGATACGTCCTTCTTATCACATAACCGAAGCGTATGGTTACTGGGCCCACGGTTGCAAAGGTAAGGGCACTCAGTTACAGTGGCCGCAGAACGGCCGCAAGAGAACCGGTAAGAGTATAAGATCCCGTTCTGAAGGGCTTTCACCGCTGGTGGATCTGTTCCAGATGGTTTGATTGACGTACATGTTGCGGCGGTTGTATGGGCTGTCATCTTGTCTGCAGTAGATGGGACAGTCGTTGGCGCTGGTGGAAGGTTGACTGCGGCTGCCGAGGAATTGGAGAATGGCAAGCACTTCTTGCAAGAGGTAAAAGGGGCGAATTCGATTGGATTCGGGCCGCTTACATCGCTGGGAGAGCAAATAAACGGAGGCCCATTGAATAAGAAAGTCTGACAAAGCCAAGGACGTTGTTCACGCTCCGAATGCTTGACTGGGCACTCGGTGCGGTAAAGATAGCCATCATAGATGAAACAAGACGGTAGCTTGGTAGTCACAGAAGTTATGCTTGTGCATGTTGATGTTCTATGTGCATTTGCAGTCGGCATTGAGAGAGGAGCCGATGCAGACATGGATCTAGCTTGGATCGAGGATTCCTTGGTGGTAGCCTTGAATATATGTCAGTAACCAAAAAATTAAGTAAGTTACGACTCAAAAACGTACCACTGAAGACAAAGTCGTCGATGCAACCTTCGATTTCGACCCCGTCAAGCAATCCTGACAAAACGTGAATTCGTTCGAGTTACTCAAATCGGTCAAAGAGCAAACATAAGGACGGTTCATAAACAAGGAACTCGTACAAAGCCACGGGCATTGTTCAAGCTCAGAGTGCTTGACGGGACACACGTCGCGGTAAGTAGCCCCATCGTAGACAAAACAGGACGGAAGATCGGTAGCCAAGCCCAGATTGACAATGGTTGTGCACGTAGAAGTTGTACTTGTCTTTGTAGTCAACGTCGATGGAGGATCCAGTGCAGATCTGCCAGGAATCGAACCTGGCGTGATTGCTTGAGCTTGCACGTTTGGGAAGATTGCTGCCAGTAAGGGCAGGGCGAGGAGGGAAAAGAGCATTGTGTTGGAGTTAGGGGGAAGACTGTGGGGGGGATCTGTTAGGAGAGAGAGAGAGAGGGAGAAGGTTTTGTCAAGGCCGTGGAGAGGTGGGAGAGATAGAATGGAGGAAAGGAGTGGAGTAAATCTTGAGGTTGAAACGTCCTTATACAGTGTCTTCTTCATTCATCAACCAGCTGGGCTGAGCTAGTGCAGATATTCATCGAAACCTGGAGCCTCGACATTTTTCACGAGGCATGGCCACCCGAGGATGGCGGTGCAGCCCTCTAGATCTGGTGGTTGGATTTGCAGTCTGATAGGAAGAACATGTGAAGTTCAAGGTCTGTGGGACAAACGTCAACTATGCAATCTCTCAATGGTGATGGTTGAAGAGGCTGCTTACTTCTGGGCGGGTTCAGATTGTCTCTAATGGGGAGCCAGAGGGCACAACAGGATTAGAATGTTACATGGGACAACATTGAACAGGGTCTAGCTTTTTGGATTCTCTAATTACCTATCAACGCTTGAGCTTGCAAATACTAAAAGTTACATGCTTGAAGACGTTACGTGCACAAGCCATTACTCCAGATCAACCGGCATGGTAATCTGTCATAGATAGGGCTTGTGCAATGAGTAGAACCGAAGAGGTGTGAAGCATAGAGCACAAAATACCAACACCGAGTAATTGCGTCAAAACATGACAGACAGGTACCTGCCTTGTGCATCTAATCCACCTCCTCCATTGCACTCTCACCAGCAGCCTCAGCCGGAGCTGCGGCATCCTCCGTAGCCTTCTCCTCACTCGTCTCCGCTTCCTCATCCACGTTCAGACCTAGTGATACAAGCTTGTGGATACGCTCTGCAAAACCAGCGGGCTCGTCGATAGTGAATCCCGATACTAGTAACGATGTCTCGAAGAGGAGTTGCGTAATCGACTTCACAGTACGGTCGTTCTCGCCATCAGCTTCGACCTTCTTCTTGAGCTCCTTGATGATCGATGACTTGGGTGAGATCTCGAAGGTCTTCTTCGACGACATGTAAGAGCTCATGGAGGTGTCGCGGAGAGCCTGGGCCTTCATGATACGCTCCATGTTCGCAGACCAGCCAAATTGGCCAGTACGGATAGCGCAAGGTGCGCCAATGAGTTTGTGGCTCACCACAACCTTCTCAACCTTGTCACCAAGAACATTCTTGAGCGCCTTGGCCAAGCCCTCAAACTCTTTCTCCTCTGCCTCACGCTCTTTCTTCTCATCCTCGGTCTCCTCTAGTTCAAAGTCTTTGGTAATGTCGACAAGTTTCTTGCCGTCAAACTCTTTGAGCTGGGTCATGGCATACTCATCGATAGGGTCAACCAAGAAGAGGACCTCGAAACCCTTCTCCTTGAGCGAATCCAGGAAAGGTGATTTCTGAACGGCCTTGAGAGACTCGCCAGTGATGTAGTAGATGTTCTTCTGGTGTTCAGGCATACGGGTGATGTAGTCGGCGAAGGAAGTAATTTCATCGCCGGACTTGGTGGAGTTAAAGCGCAAGAGCTTAGCGAGGGATTGACGGTTCTGCGAGTCTTCATGGATACCGAGCTTGATGTTCTTGCTAAACGCAGTGTAAAACTTGTCGAATTGCTCGCGATCCTCAGCAATTTCATTGAAAAGTTCGAGGGTCTTCTTGACAATGTTCTTCTTGATAACTTTCAAGATCTTGTTCTGTTGGAGGGTTTCACGTGACAAGTTCAGGGGTAGATCCTCAGAATCAACCACACCCTTCACAAAGCTCAACCATTCGGGAATAAGATCGGTCGCATCGTCGGTGATGAAGACACGGCGAACGTACAACTTGATGTTGTTCTTGGTCTTCTTAGTCTCGAAGAGATCGAATGGTGCACGCTTAGGAACGAAAAGTATGGCGCGGAATTCGAGTTGACCTTCGACGGAGAAGTGCTTCACCGCCAAATGATCTTCCCAATCGTTGGAAAGGGACTTGTAGAAAGCACCATACTCCTCAGCAGTAATGTCCTGTGGATTCCGTGTCCAGATTGGCTTCGTCTTGTTGAGCTCTTCCTCCTCTATCTTGGTCTCCTTGACCTTCTTGGTCTTCTTCTTCTTGTCTTTATCCTCATCCTCGTCGTCGTCTACTTCTTCGATCTTCGCCTTCTTCTCTTCGCCTTCTTCCTCTTCTTTAGTCTCTTCAGCATCCTCATCCGGAACCTCTTTTTCAGTCTCCTTTTGAACATGCAGGTAGATGGGGTAAGAGATAAATTCGGAGTGCTTCTTGACAACCTCCTTGATCTTGCTCTCATTCAAGTAATCGGTCTGCTCATCCTTGAGATATAGGATGATCTTGGTACCACGGCCAAGCTGCTCGCCCTCCTCGTCTTGAGCAATTGTGAAGGTTCCACCGGCGCTAGACTCCCAAATGTATTGCTCATCATCGTTGTGTTTTGAGACAACAGTAACCTTGTCTGCAACAAGATAGGCGGAGTAGAAACCAACACCGAACTGACCAATCATGGAGATATCTGCACCAGCGGTGAGGGCTTCCATAAATTGTTTGGTGCCAGAGCGAGCGATGGTACCAAGGTTGTTGACAAGGTCCTACAAATCGTTAGAGCACTACAAGGCAGCGAAATGTAGATGAACTTACAGCTTTCGTCATACCAACACCGGTATCACGGATTGTGAGCGTCTTGTTGACCTTGTCGGGAATAATGTCGATGCGGAGGTCCTTGCCCGAATCAAGCTTGCTTGGGTCTGAGAGAGCTTCATAGCGAATCTTGTCAAGAGCATCGGAACAGTTGGAGATGAGCTCTCGTAAAAAGATCTCCTTGTTCGAGTAGACGGTGTTGATGATCAACGAGAGCAGCTGGCTGCACGGAAAAAATTAGTCTCTCACTTATTTGATATCGACAGCATGGAAAACCCCCCTTATTTCCGCTTGAAAACTAAATACTTCTTCGTTAGACATCGTTGCGGTTTGGTGATTCAAATACTGGGGAGTGATGGTCACTAGTTGAAGCGATGGTCAGTGGAATGCCTTGTGGATGGTGAAGATCAATACACAGTAGTAAGATCAACTGAAGAAAGATGTGCGTTTCAGTGGTGATGGAAGAAAGAACTGAGGTGTTGAGATGTTGGAGGTGTTGGAGGAAATAAGAATGAAGAACTGAGGTGTTGAGGTGAAAAACTTAATGGAATCTTCTAGAATTAGCGCGTAATAAAAATTCGGTAACTTACGAAAGCCTCTCGTCCCGGGGCTCCACTGCAAAATCGCCAAGTTTGGGAGGCGGCGACGTCGGCTTTTTACATTTGTTAATATTCAGACATTTCTTTTAATAAAGTTGTTTTGTTACTTACCAAATCGATGTCGCAAGGATCAACCTCCTCTTCCCCCCCGTTCTCCTCCCCTTCTCCCTCCTTCTTCTCCTTCTCTCCCTCCTCTCCCTCCTTCTCCCCCTCCTTCTCCTTCCTCTCCCTACTCTCCTTCTTCCTCGCCTCCCTCTTCCCGTTCCTCCTCTTCTTGTTCTTCGCCTTCTTCGCCTTCCTCTTCTCCTCCTCTTTGGAGGAAGGAGCGAGGCGGGAACCGGCGGGGTTGGTGGAGGTGGTGGAGGCGTTGGCCTGTCTCGAAATATCAGTCAGTTATCTTGATTGAATCAGAGAGCGGCAATGGACGAAGCATGGGAGTAATCGAGAATAATTAGATTAAACGAGGACTCTCATAAGCAACAGGACTAGAGTAGATGAGAACATGGGAAGCAGAGTGAGAAAACTGGGAGAAGGCTGGGAGAAGGCTGGGGATCCAAAGCAACAAGCTTAGGGGAATGGAAAGCTGAGATGTAGAACGGAAATTTCATGCTTAGGAAAATAAAAAAGCCAAGTGATGTACGACGGAATGTCTCCAGTATGGTGCAACAGGGTCAGAGTAATTGAAGGGTTTAAAATGCAAACAGCAGTGCAGGGAGACGAGCAGCGGACTTCGAAGAGGACATCCAAGGCGTACTGGAAAGTGAACCTCCGAAGACACTAGTAGAAGATACTGGTAGAAGCAAGCCCAACTAGAGTACTTACGCCGTTTATGTAGATTGTGTTTCTTGAGCCGGGGAGGAATGTGAGGGACATTTGGACAACTGGAACAAGGGAAAATAGAGAGAAAGGAAAAGAAATTCGGAGAAGAAAAATTCGGAATAGAAAACTCGGTCGCCACATGTCGTGAAGGGAACAATCACTACGAGGAAGGAGCGAACGCACAACCTCACTTCGAACCCCTGCACACCTCATGCCTTGATGGGTCCCATGTCAACTGGCTATGGCTTATGATAGAGTAAAATCAATACTTATTGTCACTGCGAATACTCTTTTCAACGATGAGAGCTTCATAAACCTTAGTTAGCATCTTCATATCTGGTAGTTTCGCAATCCATAAAATTAGTTTATAGTACCCATGAAAAAATCAGTCTCTTGATGTCGCAGTCTCAATCTAAGAATTCACCAATTCTGCACCTGTTGGCAAGAGACAGATCCTCCCCGTCTGATTTCCTCTGTGTTATTACAACTCCAGAGCTTCTGACATAGATTTGACCGTGATGACCAGGGGGCTCTTCAACAGAATCGGTGTACGCGTAGTAAGTTTGGTAGAAGTTCAACCCTAAGTCTGAAACCTTCTCGGCACTTTCCATGTATGAAAGCGAATTGAAAATTTGAGATGAACGTGAACAGTAGAGGAAAAGGGACCCGACTAGATGTACACCCTCTACTTCCTACATGTACATCCCTTATTCCCCCTATGAGGAGGTAGCGGGGGCTTCGTAGCTCCGAAATCGCACACAGTAAAATTTGAACCTCGCTGTCGACTTCTTTTCTCCACCACCTTCCCTTAATCATTGTTCCTCCACAATCTTCCCTTCATCATCTTTCCCTCACTACGTCATCGCCGTCATGTCTTTAGCTTCATCATCACTCGGAGGGAGATGCGTTTACGCAATGCGTTCCTTCGCGTTTCGAGCATGTGCTAGCAGAGGTGGAACAAGGGCAAGCAGGAGCCGAGCCGGCAAGAACGAGGCGAGAGGACAGGGAGGAGACGAGGGGTGACAAACGAGAATCAGAGCAGTGAGAGAGAGGAAGAGAAAGAGAAGAGAAAGGGGAAGGGGGAGCGAGCGAGCCTCAATGACGCGACATCTTCTTCGATGCAGACGGAAGCAGATTTATTTACAGCGTTTCGTATGTAGTATAAATAGTAAATCGACAAAATCGCGACCCGAGATAATAACTAATAATCAAGTAATTACATGTACTCGTATGTTATGACTCAATTACAATGAAACGTAATTTTCGCATATCAGAAATCCTTATCTTTCCATCTAGAAGAAGGGCTATACACGTAAGAAGTAACGGGTGTGAGAAGAGAGAGTTCACATCTAGTGAATCCCAAAAATAGAAAATACTACGAAATTTGACGAGGTTCCGAAAGTGGATTAGCTAAGTACGGAGGGTGACACTGTAAGTTCTACACAGCGCTAGGTAAGCGAATGGTCTCAAAGCATCATACAGAGCAACATAATAAATGATGGGAACCGATATTTGCACACCCAGTTTCCATACATGCACACCCTATTTCACTACATAAACACCCATCCAAATTAGGATTAGTTACTGATACCTCGGTCGATTAGAAATACCTTTATTCGTATGAGTGTCCCACCAAGAATTAAGTACCTGCAGGCAACGACGTCATCCTTCGTCAAATTTATCGCGTTACAACATCTTACATATTACCAGATATTTAATCTACCTATCTACCTTCCTCCTAACTATCTACCTCCCTCCTACCAATGGATCTCACGCCGCCGCCGGTAGGGGAGCTCTACACCAGTCATGAAAAGCTCGTTCTCGCTGTCAACAACCACGCCGGCTCCCAAGGTTACGCCGTCGTAACTAGGGCGAGGTAGAGGGAGGGACGGAGCTAGGGGGAGGGGCGGAGGACGAGGTAGGGGGGGTGACGAAGGTTCAGCTGTTGTAGAGCAGATTCCGGAGTTTCAGGAGCAAGCGCCAGGTGGTGAAGGCTTTTATGGTCAATTTCAGGTGTAAATTAGCTTGGAAATAACAGTTGATCCAGAGGTACTTAATTCTTGGTGAGGCACTCATACAAATAAAGGTATTTCTAATCGACCGAGGTATCAGTAACTAATCCTAATTTGGATGGGTGTTTATGTAGTGAAATAGGGTGTGCATGTATGGAAACTGGGTGTGCAAATATCGGTTCCCTAAATGATAAGTGGTGCAAAAGCGATTCAATTTTCTTAATTTTAATATCGTTATAGAGCGCTGATTGAGCTGTATAAATTAAGCTATGTAGCTAGAATTTCTGTTGAGGGCGCATTAAGCGCACCGTAACTGTAATCTATCTCGTAGGTTTCGATGTTATTAGCGCTGTGCAGGACTTACAGTGTCACCCTCCATATGCCAGCATTAAACCTAAACCTACTGGCTCAACCATCAAAAGATTTAACTGTAGTAGAGCTGTATCATTGTTGTTCGATTTTGCAGAACGTTTGAAAGATTAAGTCAATAAATTAGCGTTCTGTGTAAGTTACAGTTCGATTAAATGGACAGAATCGAACGTGCAAAAGCGGGAACGTAGAAAATTGAAGAACCGTTCGTTTTGTATATTCTATTTTATGTTTCACGCTAAAGTATTCGCTTAATCATCGAGTCAAGTAAGAGACATGTGCAGTCCGGCAGTCTACATGTTCAATGAGCTTACATCATTCAACACGTAGATTGCATGAGACTTGAACGATTACACGCGTGCAGAATTTGCTTAAAACAAACATTTCTGCAATCAGAAGATAAATGATCTTGAGCGTCGTTGAACAGTGCGCTTAACGAACTCATTGAATCGAACACAGTTGATTTAAACATTTTGCTGAGAACGTTCTTGAATCGTTCCTTTTTCGCGTATGTCGGTTATGCAGCGTTAGTTGAGCTATACCTTCCGTAGAGATTGAGCTATCTAGCTAGAATTTCTATCGTGGGCGCAATGAGTGCACAGCAATTGTAATCTACTGTATGTTTTAATGTTCTTAGCTGAATCGTTTAATTACGATTCAATGGTTTGGCTGTAAGGAAGTAACGACTCATGTCGGATATAGTAGGGCTAGCCTCTGGACTCTGGCTGTTCCCTGACAACGAAGCTCTTTAATGGTATCCCTGAACTGGAGATTGTAGCTAGCAGAGTCAATCGGATCTATCCAAGGCTTCTTCTTCAAGGCCTCAGACAAGCTGTAGCGGTTGATGAAAAAGGACTTGTGTCAGCCGGCGGCAGTGTAAGGCCGATGATACGGAGCAATGAGCCATGAGCAAGTTCAGAGGACCCATCACTAGGTACAAAAATGAAGATGACCATTCCGAAGAAGATTGTCAGCGATCAGAAAGAGAATGACAAACACTCACTTAATCTACAGATCAGTTAACGACTGTGCGATGGTTTGAGGTGTAGAAACGTACCTCAGCCAAGAGCTGAAGAGGAAAGAAAAGGGCGGAGTAGCTTGCGTTGACTTGGTGACTCAGGAGCGTTAGAACTAGTAACGTTGTCCAGCCACCTTCTCATCGTCCCAGCGACCGCCCTAAACACTCTCTTCGCTCTCCCGGCACGATTATTTTCGTTTATTGTCAGAATCGTGCCAGGTCCAACTCCACTCCTACAAGTGTGAGCTGGGAATTGCCTCAAGGTACCACCCTCATCTCGTGTCTGCTGGCCTTCATCACAACTGTGTGTAATGTTCGTCAGCTCTCACGCGTCTGCCGGCCTCAATGATAAACTGAGGCGCTCGAAAGGGTGATCGGGCACAGCTTTCACACTCCCAGTATTGGCGGCCATACTCTGTTACTGGAACACGCCAGACCTTGATGTCCGATCGCTTACATCTAGGACACGGGCAATC